>Ga0134125_10009045_pt1 | contig 11218 bp, 13 predicted proteins | sample KB31751_FD_96464 | JGI IMG/M metagenome (GOLD analysis project Ga0134125, IMG submission 96464) | Terrestrial soil microbial communities with excess Nitrogen fertilizer from Kellogg Biological Station, Michigan, USA - KB3-175-1 | ecosystem: Environmental > Terrestrial > Soil > Unclassified ...
GTCCAGGTGCTGCATGTCCGGATCGCCAGCCCGCCCGAGGTGACCGGCCGCCTGGTGGAAACCCTGACCGCGCACGCCGGTGTGCTGAACCTCGTGGTGCTGAAGGGAACGGCCCGCCGGCCGGATGGTGACGCGGTGCAGTTCGATCTCTGACCGAGTCCAGGGCAAATGCCCTGATCGGCGTGTTCATCTCGGTCACGACCATTCCCGCGGCCGCGGCGCTCGGCCTGTCGCTTGCTTATGAGTCCTGGTCACGCGCGCTGGGCTCCACCTGGCAACTGCTACTGAACGTGGGGCTGCTCATCGTCGTGGGCGCGTTCGCCCTGCGGCTGCAGCGCCGGATCTGGCGTCCCCGGCGAGGCCACCCCTGCCGGTCCCTGAACCTGGTGATCGATGTCGCCAGCCGGGAGTCAGCCGCCTCACCTGCGACGGATGAGCCCGGCGCGAACTCCCGGGCGCTGATGCGCCGCCGGAACACGTAGTAGGACCAGGCCTGGTAGGGGATCGTCGCGGCGCCCACGGCTGGCCTGCCCGAGCAGGTGGGCGGGGAGCGCAACTGGGACTACCGGTATACCTGGGTACGCGACAGCTCCTTTTCCGTCTTTGCCCTGCTCGGCCTGGGCTACCTGGACGAGGCCGCCGCGTTCGCGACCTGGCTCAGGGACCGGGCCGCCGAGAGAACGGCGGAGGCCGACCACCCGCTGAAGATCATGTACCGGGTGGACGGCAGCTCCGACCTCACCGAGGACGTTGGAGGCGATGGACCGCGAACTGGTCTCGGACAGCCTGGTCTACCGGTACAACCCCGCCGCCTCCCCCGACGGGCTGGCCGGCGACGAGGGCACGTTCTCGCTGTGCACGTTCTGGTACGTCGATGCGCTGGCCCGCTCCGGGCGGCTCGAGGAAGCCCGGCTGACGTTCGAGAAGATGTTCACCTATGCCAACCATCTCGGCCTGTACTCCGAGGAGATCAGCGCCACCGGCGAGCAGCTCGGCAACTTCCCCCAGGCCTTCAGCCACCTGTCCCTGATCAGCGCCGCGGTCAACCTCGACCATCAGCTCGACCACGGCACCATTCACCCGGCGCGCGGGTAGCCTCCCGCCTGGGTGCCGCCGCTGCCATATGATTCCGGTGCCGCTCCCCGTCGGCGGTACGCTATGCAGGCAAATGCAACGGCGCCGGAGGCAGGCGGTCAATGGCGGGTGGAAGTCCCGAGGAGATGGTCAACGGCAGCCCTCCGCTGCCGTTCGACACGAGCGTGGCGCACGTCGCCCGGGTGTACAACTACTGGCTCGGCGGCAAGGACAACTTCGCCGCCGACCGGGCCGCGGGCGAGCAGGCGATCAGGGCCTTCCCTGAGATCGGGCTGTCCGCACGGTCCAACCGGGCGTTCCTGGCCCGTGCGGTTCGCTTCCTGGCCGGGGACTGCGGTGTCCGCCAGTTCCTGGACATCGGGACCGGCATCCCGACGGGGAACAACACCCACGAGGTCGCCCAGTCGGTGGCACCGGCCGCCCGGATCGTCTACGTGGACAACGACCCGGTCGTGCTCACCCACGCCCGCGCGCTGCTGACCAGCGACCCGGCGGGCGCCACCGACTACATCGACGCCGACCTGCGGGATCCGCAGGGGATCCTGGCCAGCGCGGAACGGCTGCTGGACTTCGATCGCCCGGTCGCGCTGATGCTGATGGCGGTCCTGCAGCACCTCGACCACGAGGACCATCCGTACCGGATAGTCGAAACGCTGCTCGAGCCCCTGGCGCCGGGCAGTTACCTGGCGATGTCCCATCCGGCCAAGGACATCAACGCCGAGGCCATGGCCAGGATGGCGGAGAGCCTCAACAAGATGATGGCCGAGAAGGTCACCTTCCGTGACAACCCGGCCGTGGCGAAGTTCTTCGACGGGCTCGAACTGGTGGACCCGGGAATGGTGCAGGCGTCGAAGTGGCGGCCGACCAGCGAGACCGAGGCGGCCAGCCCGGCCGCCCTGTGGGCAGGCGTGGCCCGCAAACCCTAGCTGTGCTGGCCCGGGGGGACGACCCCCCGGAACCCCCCGATGGCTCAAAGCCCCATTCCTTCGTCACAGGGCTTTGGCCCCGCTAGACGCGGTAGAAGCCCCAGTTCAGTAGGTGCCGGGCCGCGGTGAACAGGGCGGCGCCGTTTCTGGTCGGGTTCACGTGCAGGAGCACGCCGACGAGGGTGCGCCTGCCCCAGCGCGCCTCGAACAGGAAGCAGTTCCCCGCGGCGTCGGTGTTGCCGGTCTTGATGCCCAGCATGCCGCGGTAGGAGCCGAGCAGCGCGTTGGTGGTCAGCCACAGGTAACCGTGGTGCCCGGGCGCCGCGGCCAGGTGGTAGCTGCGCTTGGCCACGATCCGGCGGAACAGCGGCAGGCGCATGGCCTGCTCGCCCAGCCGGATGAGATCGGCCGGGGAGGAGTAGGTGGAGTGCTCGGTCGGGTAGGGCATGCCGTCGTAGTGCGAGAAATGCGTCGAGGCCAGTCCCATCGCCCGCGCCGCGGCGTTCATCTTCGCGATGAACGCGTTCCGGCCAGGGCCGTAGCTGGTGGCCAGCAGGTAGGCCGCGTCGCAGCCGGAGGGCAGCAGCATCACCTCGAGCAACTGGCGCGCGGTCAGCACATCCCCGGCGATCAGCCCGGCGCTGCTGGCACCGCGCTTGTGCACATACCGGATGGCACCCTTGGTGACCTTGATCTCCCGGCCGAGGTCACCGGCGCGGATCACCAGCAGCGCGGTCATCACCTTGGTGATGCTGCCCATCGGCCGGGCGACGCCGAAGTCCCTGCCCCACACCACCACGCCGGTGCGCGCGTCCACCAGCCCCCCGCCCCACGCGTTCACCCGCAGCCCCCCCGCGTGCCGCACCTCGGCGGGCACCGCGGCGAGCCCGGGGAACGGCGGCAGCGCTGCCACGGCGGGGGATGCCGTCATGACGGCGGCCGTCAGGATCAGGCCGGCCGCCAGGACACCGGCCCGCCTCCCCCGCCGCCACGCTCGCACACTGAGATTCAACCAGGCCGGACCGGGTGGCGGGGAACCGCGGCGCCGCCGCGAGATAGCGGCGGCGGCAACTCACTCGTCGTAGCGGGTCGGCGGGTACGGATCCCGCTGCCCCTCGGCGAGCAGCTCATCCTTGTCGTATTCGCGGCGGATCTCGGCCCGTGCCTCCTGGAAGACGTCCGACCGGGTGATGTCCGGCTCCGGCGGCGCATCGGTCGCCGGCGGCACCTCGTCCGGGTCGTAGTCGTCGAGCCCGGCCTCGACCCGCTCCTCCTCGGTCAGCCGGGCAAGCTGGTCATCATCGAGGCGCCCGGGAATGCCGCCGTGCTCACGGCGGTCGCGGTGAAACTCCTCGGCCGGCTCCTCTGGGTCCTGCTCGCTCATGACGCCTCCACGGGTTCTCGTCGTAGCTGATCCTCTACTGGCGAGCGTAGCCTGCGAGCGTCGCCCACCGGTTGCAGCTAGGTACGAACCGGCCCAGCCGGCGAGGACCGCCGGCCGGGCCGTCGTAACGCAGCGAAGGCAGTTACCACTGGTGAGTCGTGGCGCCGGAGGTGCGGCGCACGTGGCCCGAGCCCTCGGGCTTTTCGTACACCGACTGCACGGCTATCCGGCCCGGGCCCTCCAGCGTCAGCCAGGTCGACTTGGCCTGATAGCGCGCCGAGCTGAACCAGTACTGGCCGTGCGGGTACTCGAAGTGCAGGAACATCCGGACCGAGGTGTCCTTCCAGATCAGCCCGCCCGGCTGCACCAGGATGCGCTGGCGGGGCTGCAGGTCGCGGACGAACGTGTTGCCCGGGGCGTGCAGCAGCAGCAGGCCGTTGCCGCCGGTCGCCGCGAACTGGTCAATGGTCCGGCCCACCGGGTAGTGCCATTCCTCGTCGTCGCCGTCCTGGGTGGTGAACCAGACGTTGGAGTTCTGCCAGCCGTAGTTGACGTTCCCGGTGGCCACGAGGAACCGGTGCTCGGCCACGTCGACGGCCCGGCCCGGGGCCAGCGGCACGGCGATGGTCTCCCCCGGCTCGTCCGCGCTGAACGCGATGTGCCCGGGGCCCTGCGCCGTCATCATGATCAGCGGCATCCCGGCCCGCATCCGCTTCCAGCCGCCCTTCAGCGGCAGGTTGCCGAGGCGGATGTTCGGGTCGGTATGCAGCAGCACGTGGTGGGAGAAGTAGACCCAGTCCTGGTCGTGCAGCGCCATCTCGGCCACCGGCACGTACATGCCGCTGACCTGGCAGGTGGAGTGGCCGAACCGGATGTGGGCCATGTCGCGGATCGGCGGCTGCTCGATCCAGCCGGAGTCCGACACCTTGAGCCGCACGTCGACCGGCGCGCCGCAGTGCGGGCAGGTGCCCCCGCCGCCGTCGCTGGCCATCCGGCAGTACGGGCAGGTGTAGCCCCCCTGGGCAGGTGGCGTCGTCATTGCGGCCCCCTACTCCGAGCCGTGGTGGACGTACATGGACTGGATGCCGACCCGGCCGGGACCGGTCATCTCGGCGAGGTACATGCTGTGCCCGCCCATCAGCCCGGTCTTGACGTTCTGCTTGACCGCGTTCATATTCACCGACGAGTCCTTGTACAGGAAGCCGCCGGGCTCGACCATGATCTTCTCGCCGTGCTGCAGCGTCTTCTGGAACACGTTGCCGTACCCGTGCAGCAGCAGCAGGCCGGGCTCGTTGTGGGTGACAAACCGGTCCATGTACATGCCGCTGCCGCCGTGCAGCACGTTCGCCAGGCCCTTGATCCGGACGAACGAGTAGTCCAGCGAGTGCGTCCCGGCGAGGAACGCGTGCTCGCGTACGTCAAGTTCCATCGACGGGTGCAGCGGGAGCACCACCACCTCGCCGGTGGCGTCGCGGGAGAACGCGACGCGGCCCGGGCCGTGCGCGACGCTCAGGATGTGCGGCATGCCGCCGAGCATCCGCTTCATGCCGCCGCCGGTGTTCAGCGCCGACATCGGCACCTGGGGTTCCTTCCAGAGCATCACGTGATGCTCGAAGAACACCGAGTCCCCCTGGGCGAGGGCGATCTCGGCCACCGGGACGATCTCGCCCTCGATCTGACAGGTGGAGCTGGAGAACCGGAACTCCGTCATGTCCCGCAGCCGCGGCGCCTCGGCCCAGCCCGAGTCGGTGACGAGGTCCTTTTTGTCGAGCGGCGCGCCGCAGGTCGTGCAATTGGTGCGGCCCATCTCGTTCTGGGCCTTGCACCATTGGCATTCAATACGGTCCATGAGGACAGCCCTTCACTAGTTTCATGCCATACGCCCCCCGGGGCACATGGGCGGTGCAAGGCGGGGCGGCCCCGTGGCCGGCCCCCGCTCGGCTCGCGTCCGAGCCAGGAGTCCTGCCTGTTACCGGCTAAGCCGGGGGCGGGTTGGCCGGGGTACCGCACTCCGCGCAGAACTTGGCGGTGGCGCTCAGGTCGGCATTGCAGTTGGTGCAGTGCTTGGCCATGGGCGTGCCGCACTCCGCGCAGAACTTCGAGCCCGCGCGTACCGCGCTGTGGCACCCGGGACACTCGATCGTGGCCTCCGCTGCCTCCGCTGCCGCGGGCGCCGGGGCCGCTGCCGCGGGGGCCGCGGGCGGGGCCGGTGGCGGCGGCTGCTGCCCGTAGCCCTGGCCGCTGCCGACGAAGCCGGTACCCGGTGGCGGGACGGGCGTGCCCTGCGGCGGCGGCTGCATCATCTGGCCGGCCATGCCGAGGCCGGCGCCGAGGAACATGGGGGTCACCGCTCCGCCGCCCTGGGCCATGCCCTCACCGGCCCCCTGCAGCGCCTCGGCCTGCGCTGCCTGCAGGAAGCCGCCGGCCAGCCGGCTGTAGGAGGTGTCGGCGGCCAGCTTCTTCAGCCGGGCGCTGTCGTCGTCGTCGAGGTTGACGTCGAGGTTGCCGAACCGGGCGATGGCCAGGCCGTAGTCCGCCAGTTGCTCGTTGGCCGCGGGGCCTGCCGCGGCCTCGATGTCCGGGCTGTGCATGGAAAGCCCGAGGATCGGCCAGGCGCCCGACATGAGCTGGGTGGTGACCGTGGTGCGGGTGACCTTCAGCAGTTGCTGCGCGACCCAGCCGGTGATGGCCTCGTTGTTCGTCACGTCCACGGTGCCGACCAGGTTGAGGATCAGCTTGACCGGGTCGAGCACGCGCAGCGCATACTCGCCGAACGCCCGGAGCGTGACGATCAGGCCGGACACCGGGTCCTGGACCTCGTCGAGCCGGCCGCCGAACCGGCAGTGCGGGTATTCCCTGGCGCCGACGAAGTAGATCTCCGCCTTGAAGGCGTTGCTGCTGCTGGCCCAGTCCACGAACATGCCGAGGAACGGGAGCTCCGAGGCGTCCAGGGTGTGCTGGCCCGGGCTGAGGACGCCCATGACCTGGCCCTGATTCATGAACACCGCGAGCGCGTCGGGCTCCACGATGGCCCGGGAGAACTTGCGGATGTTCTGGTCGGGCCACTTGTAGACGATCTGGCCTTTGGCACTGTCCGGCGCTGCGATGAATTCGCGGCGAGCTTCGTTGAGAAGGCCCATGAACCCGCTCCTGACGTTATTGGGCGACCCCCGTTACGCTCGGCCGCTTTGCACGGATCATACTTCGGCGCGGCTGTCCGCGCCCCCCTTGCCCGAGTCCCGTTTTGTCGGGTTATGCATGGACGTTATCGGACAGCACTTCGGCGATGACCCCCTTGGTCGCGATGCCGTCCTCTGGGTCGTCTCGCAGCGCGTCTACCAGCACAATCATGGCTTTCCACAGTGCCCAGCCACGGCCGCGCGCCAAGGTCGCCCCGTCCACGGGAAGGCGCTCTTTGAAGACCTTGCGGCTGTCGCCGGAGAAGTAGGTCCAGGCGATTACCGTGTCGCAGGCGGGATCCCCCACGGCGCAGCAGCCGAAGTCGATTACGGCGCTCAGCCGGCCGTGTTCGGTCAGCAGGAGGTGACGTTATCCGAGCCACCCGGCTCGACCCGGCGCACCGGAAGGCCTGCCCACTGCGGGAACTGTTCCGCAACCAGCCGCGCTGCCAGGTCTGCCGTGATGGCCGTTTTTTCCACGGACGGCATCATCCCCCAGCCCCCGCCGGGACCGACACGCATTTCTCCCAGGCGCCCGGGCCTGCCTTCCCGCGCGCCGGACGTGGTTCGGCCCGGCTGGAGGGGAGACTCCAGCCGGGCCGAACGCGCCCCGGTCAGCCAGCCCGCTATCCGGCTAGCCGGCGCGCTCCCTATTAGCCGGGCAGACTGGTCGGGCTCACGAACGTGTAGCCCAGTGCCTTGATCCCGGCAACGATCTGCTGCAGATCGCTGAGGGGATAGGTGGGGTGGAAGAAGAAGCTGGCCACCCCCTGCGTCATGGCCAGGTTCACCGGGGCGTTGTGGATGATGTCCGCCGGCAGCCGCGGCGGGTTGTTGTTGGCCTCGACCAGCTCGTAGTTGCCCAGGTTCTCCGGGATCACCTTCTCGCCGTACACGTCGTGCACCACGTACGGGAAGAACTGGCCGAAGATGTGGCTGTAGTCCAGCGAGCCGCCGAGCAGGCCACTTGGGAAGATCTCCCGCTCGTAGCGGGTGCTGTACACGGTGTCGATTCCCGTGTAGTCCGCAGCCGAGGCGAAGTAGTGCGGCGTCTCCCAGATCGTCGGCTGGCTCAGGCCCGCCTGGGCGAACAGGAGCCGACCGGCCATGGCCCTTGCCGCGGCCCAGAGCGCGGAGTCCCCCGGCAGTGGCCCGGTCCAGACGATGTAGTCGCTGTTCTGGCACGGGCTGTCGAAGTTGTACGGCGGCTGCTGGGTGGTCGAGCACTGCGCACGGTAGAACTCGGCGTCGTCACCGGTCACCCCGTTGTACGGGTTGGCGACGTTGGAGTACTGGTGGGTGAAGCCGTGCTCGATGATCGTCCCGCCCTTCGACTGCATGTACTTCAGGGCGGAGACCACCGCGGGCGCCTGCGCCAGCGTGATCGTCTGCTTCTTGCCGCCGTTGTAGTAGCCGTTGGGTCGGTGTACTCCGGGATCACCCCGACGCTGAACGGCACGTGCTGGCTGGACAGGTAGTCGGCGAACTGCCGCAGCGCGGTCGGGTCGGCGGTGGGGTCCACGTCCTCCAGCCGGACCAGCGCCAGGTGCGACGGCGTGGCCGTCGGCGCCAGGGCAGGGAACAGCAGGTCGGAGAACGCGACGTAACGGTCGGTCTCGGAGATGTAGGAGAACGGCACCTCGCCGACGTAGGTCAGGTTGGCGCTGCGGACCTTTGGTGGTCTTGCCGTCACGTTAGGGGTGACGGCCGCGCCGTAGCTCGGCTGAAGAGGTGACCGCCGGTACTACGTTGGGGGGAGGGAGATGCCGGGCCCTCTGGCGCTCAGACCGGGTGGCGCCGGAGACGTTTGCTGGATATGAGTAGCGGCAAGGGGAAGGGCTAGCACGGGCAGCCACGGTGGCGCCCGGGCCCGTGGACCGGGCAGGGTGAGCGAAGTAAGCAGGGCGAGCGAAGTAAGCGAGGCACGCCAGTGAGCGAACAGGCCAGCGACACGCACGGCCCCCGCCGCGATGAGGCGATCAAGCCCCAGGACGAAGCCGAGGCGCGGCAGTACGCCGGGGAATGGCCCGGGCCTGAGGAGGAACCCGAGGACGAGACGGAGCAGGAGGCGGTCTGGGCCCCGGCGGCCAGGCTGGCCGAGTCGCCGGTCCCGGAGAACTGGGAAGCGGTCGAGCTACGCAGCGACCTGGCCCGCCACCTTGATCGCAGCGTCTGGCCGGTGAGCCGGAAACGGCTGCTGGAGATCCTGACCGAGCGCAACGCCGGGGACCAGTTGCTCGAGCGGGCGGCTTCGCTCCCGGCAGGGCATCGCTACGAGAGCCTGAGCGAAGTGCTCCACGCGCTCGACCTGGAGCCCGAGGAACGCGGCGGCTAGGGACTGCTGCCTGCCGCCTTGCCCTGCCGAGCCATGCTGGTCACGGCAGCTTAACTACCAGTCGCCGCCTGGCTCGTCCACGAGGGCCCCGCCGGTGATCGCATCGAGCGCCGCGCGGCGGGCCCGGCGGTCACTGTAGCCGGGCTCCTGGCCGTCCTCACCCGAGCCCGCGGGGCCGGTTGATTCGCTGTCAGCGACGACCGGCACGAGTGCGTCGGGCAGGGGCAGGTCCGGTGGAGGATCGTAAGACTCCACACCGCCGTCTCGGACAAGCTTGGTCGGCCGCCCTTGCGACATCCAGCGGTCTTCATGGATGGCGAAGGGATCCCGATACCAGCCCTCCGCCGGAATAGTCCCCACGTGACGAGTTTAGGCCAACCTCGGCAGGGGACGCCTTCTTGCTGGATCAGCCGTGCTTGCAGTTGCCCAAGACGAAGAGGCGGCCAGCATGAATGACAGGCGCCATTTCCTGGCTACGCTCGCCGGACCACGCAGGGGGCAGGCTGGCTCCCGCGGCGGCTCGTGGCGGCATCGCCCGGCCGTTCTGTCGGTCTGGTCGGCCGGTTTGTCGGTGCTGGTGATCGGCGTTCCCGCAGTTGTATTCGCCGTGCAGGCGGGCTCCGCTTCGGTGAAGCAGGCCGCCGGGCCGGCAACCACCCTCGGCGTGGTGCCCAAACCGGTATCAACGAGGATCGGCAGCGGTCATTTCACGCTCACCCCGCGGGCCCGGATCGTCTCGGCACCGGGCGCCAGCGCCAAGGCCGAGTTGCCGGTTGCCCAGGACCTGGCTGCCTACCTGCGGCCTTCGACCGGGTACCGGCTGCCGGCCGTCACCGGCACGCCGCGCCGGGGAGACATCGCCCTGGAGATCGGCGATCCCGCGTCGCTCGGGCCCAGCCACCGGGCCGAGGGTTATCAGCTCGTCACCACCGCATCCGGCGTGACGATCGAGGCGCCGACCGCGCATGGTCTCTACAACGGCGTCCAGACGCTTCGGCAACTCCTGCCGGCCTGGGTCAGCAGCCCGGCGGTCCTGCCGGGGCCTTGGACGACGCCGGTCGTCACCATCACCGACTACCCCCGCTACGCCTACCGCGGCCTGCTTCTTGACATTGCCCGGCACTATGAGCCCGCGTCGGCGGTCGAGAAACTGATCGGCCAGATCGCCGCCTACAAGATCGACGTGCTGCACCTGCACCTCAGCGACGACCAGGGCTTCCGGCTGGCGATCAAGGGCTTTCCGCGGCTGACCGCCATCGGCAGCCGCGGCTCGGTCGGTACCGGCGGCAGGCTGGCAGACCCGGGCGGGTTCTGGACCCCGGCACAGTACAAGGCCGTCGTCGCCGATGCCGCCGCGCACTTCATCACGGTCGTGCCCGAGGTCGATTCCCCGGGCCACAACAACGCGATCATCATGTCGGAGTACAACGACACCGGCAATCCTGCGCTGCCGGCCAGCCCGCACGGGATCGACTGCGGCGCGTTCAAGCCGCCGCACTGGGACTACACCGAGAACGTCGGCTACAGCGCGCTGTGCCCGGGCAGCCCGGACACCTGGGCGATCATGACGGCGATCATCGGCCAGCTCGGCGCGATCACGCCCGGCCCCTATTACGACCTCGGCGGAGACGAGGTGCCGGCGTCGCTGCTCGCCCCCGCGAAGTACGCCGCGTTCATTAACAAGGAAGCAGGCATCGTCACCCAGCGCCGTAAGACGGTCATGGGCTGGGCCGACATCGCTGGCAAGGGCACCCGCCCGCCCGCTGGGTCCATCGCCGAGTACTGGCAGCCCGCCGGAGGCTCGTCGCCGGGATCGATCACCGGCCGCGAGGCGGTAGCCAAGCACATGAAGATCGTGATGGCGCCGGCGAACCACACCTACCTTGATCAGAAATACGTCGTCGGTGCCCGGTCCAGCGTGCCGCCCGCACTGGGCATGAACTGGGCCTGCCCCCGCGGATGCGATGTGTCGGCTGCCTACAACTGGAACCCCGGCGGGTTCGTCAGCGGTGTCACCGACCGGAACGTCATCGGCGTGGAAGGCGCCATGTGGGGCGAGACCGTCGCGACCTTGGCCAACGCCGACTACATGGTGTTCCCGCGGTTGCTCGCACTGGCGGAAGTCGCCTGGTCACCGAGCGCCCGCCGGACTGCCGCCAGCCCCGCCTACCACGACTTCCTGCGCCGCCTCGGCGGGCAGGGCGCCCGGCTGCAGGCGGCGGGGGTGAACTTCTACCCCTCGACCCAGGTGCCCTGGCCGCTGACGGTCGTCGGTGCCACCGAGACCGCCAACGCTCAC
>Ga0134125_10009046_pt1 | contig 11217 bp, 6 predicted proteins | sample KB31751_FD_96464 | JGI IMG/M metagenome (GOLD analysis project Ga0134125, IMG submission 96464) | Terrestrial soil microbial communities with excess Nitrogen fertilizer from Kellogg Biological Station, Michigan, USA - KB3-175-1 | ecosystem: Environmental > Terrestrial > Soil > Unclassified ...
CAGGTCGAACTTCGGATCCCGCGCCTCCAGGCACAGGAAAAATTTATCCGTGGTCGCTCCGTCCCGGAAGTTCGGCGCGTTGAAAACGGGATGGTAAAGAGCCGGTAGGCCGCAGAGCGCAAACATCCCGAATGCCGCGGAAAGCCCGGCCCAGAGAATTGTCCACTCATAGGCGGGCACCACGAATGCCGTCCATGAATAGGTGGGCCGCCCACCGATATTGAGGGGGAACGCCAGCACCGAAATCCACGTCTCCATTGCAAACATCGCCGCACCGCCCAACAGGCCTCCCAGCAGCGTAAGCAGCGGTACCTTGTTGCGGTGAAATCCGATGGCCTCGGCTGCTTCCTCAATAGGGTAGGGCGAATAGCAGTCCAACCGCCGCCAGCCATCCTCGCGCGCTTGCCGCGCGGCCCGCACCAGGTCGCCCGGCGTCTCGAATTCGGCCAGCAGGCCGTACGTTCCTTCCCGTGGGGGCATCTCAGTCTCCAGCGTCCGCCGTTACTTTCGGCTTGATCTTGGCTTGCGGCACCAGCAACCGCACTTCGTTCATGGGAATCATGGGCAGGAAGCGCACGAACAGCATGAACAGGAATGTGAAAAAGGCGACCGTGCCGAAAAAGGTCATGTAATCCCACTTCGTCGCCCGGTACGTGCCCCACGCAGAAGGCAGGAAGTCACGCGTAAGGCTGGTCACGATAATTACGAAACGCTCGAACCACATACCCGTATTCACGACAATCGAGAGAACAAACATGAAGGCCATGTTGTGCCGCAGCTTGCGCGACCACAGTAGGGTAAGGGGAATCACCAGATTGCACGTGATCAGCGTCCAGTACGACCAGCCCATCGGCCCGAAAGCGCGGTTCCAGAAGGTGAAAGCTTCCCAGTGATCCGCCGAATACCAGGACATGAACGCTTCCATGCCGTAGCCGTAGCCCACGATGAATCCCGTGATCAGCATCAGCTTGCCGCAGTTGTCAATGTGCCGTTCCGTAACCAGATTTTCGAGGTGGTAGAACTTGCGCAGCGGAATGGCCAGCGTCAGCACCATGGCAAAGCCCGAATAGATGGCGCCGGCTACGAAGTAGGGCGGAAAAATCGTAGTATGCCAACCGGGCAGTACGGCTACCGCGAAGTCGAAGCTGATGACGGTATGCACCGAGAGAACCAGCGGCGTCGCCAGCCCGGCCAACAGCAGCGAAGCCGTTTCATACTGCGCCCAGTGGCGCACCGAACCGCGCCACCCCAGCGAAAGGACTCCGTAGAAATACTGCGCGACCTTCGTCTGCGCGCGGTCGCGGAAGGTGCCGAAGTCCGGCACCATGCCCACATACCAGAACACCACCGAGATGGTCGCGTAGGTGGAAACCGCAAACGTGTCCCACATCAGAGGTGAGCGGAACTGCGGCCACACATCCATGGTCAAGGGCAGCGGCAGCAGCCAGTATCCCAGCCACGGGCGGCCCACGTGGATCATCGGAAACAGTGCCGCGCAGATGACCGCGAATATCGTCATCGCCTCGGCGAATCGGCTGATTGCGTTGCGCCAGCTCTGCTTGAACAGCAGCAGAATGGCCGAAATCAGCGTGCCCGCGTGGCCGATGCCGATCCACCAAACAAAGTTGATGATGGCAAATCCCCACGCCACCGGCTCGGAAATCGCCCAGATGCCTACGCCCTTGAGAAACAGCCAGGTCAGGGCCACCATCAGCATGGTGGACCCGGCGCCGGCAACGCCGAAGATGGCGAACCATCCCAGCGGCGTGTGCGGCGTGAGTACTATCCGGGTTACCTTTTCGGTCACTGACCGGAGAGTCTCTCCAGGCGCAATCACCCGGAATTCCCCGGTCTTCGGATCGATGCGCTGCCCGTCGATTTTTACTTCGCTCGTTGCCATCGTGAGCTTCAGCCCTTTGCCGGATTGTGTTCCACCGGCGTCTCTTCAAGTTCGGGATTCGGATTCGAAACTTCAGCTATGTACGTCGTGCGCGGGCGCGCGTTGACGTCCGCGGCCACCTGGTAAGTCCGCTGCAGTTTCCGCAGCTTCGATACCCTGCTGTCTTTGTCGTTCAGATTGCCGAAGACGATCGCGTCGGCCGGGCATGCCTGCTGGCACGCGGTGACAATCTCCCCGTCGCGGACCAGCCGGTTTTCCTTGTCGGCCGTGATCTTGGCTTCCTCGATGCGCTGCACGCAGTAGCTGCACTTCTCCATCACCCCGCGCGAACGCACCGTCACGTCGGGATTGCGCGCCAACGCCAGGCTTGGCGTTTCGTAGTCGGAGAACAGCAGGAAGTTGAACCGCCGCACCTTGTAAGGACAGTTGTTCGAGCAGTACCGCGTGCCCACGCAGCGGTTGTAGACCATGACGTTCAGGCCTTCCGGGGTGTGCACCGTGGCGCCCACCGGACAAACCTGCTCGCACGGCGCGTTCTCGCACTGCTGGCAGAGCATCGGCTGCATGTGCGCCCGGGGCGCGGCCAGATCGCCCTCGAAATAGGTGTCGATGCGGATCCACTGCATGGTGCGCCCGAGCCGCGCCTCCTGCTTGCCGACCACCGCAATGTTGTTTTCGGCATAGCAGCTCACCACGCACGCGTTGCACCCCACGCAACTGTTCATGTCCACTGACATTGCCCAGGCATAATCGGTCGATGCCTTCGAGTAATCCCAGTTGGGGAACAGCGACGTGTCAAGACTCGGCGTCTCGTACCGATAGCCCTCGTGCGCGAAATTCGGATTCGCCTTGAACTCCTCGAGCGTGGCAAAGCGGACAATCCCGCGCTCTCCCAGCGCCTCGTCGCCTTCCAGCGAGTTGTCACCGGTGCCCTGCTGGCCGAAAACACTTCCGCGCTGGTCCTGATAGTGGCTCTTCGTAATCGCAAGGCCCCAACGCCCCGGCACGTGGCGAATCGACCCTGTGGCATTGAACGGCGACCAGGTGTTGCGGATCAGGTATGCATTGAAACCCTGGCCCGAGCCCACGCGCCCCGCGTATTCCCGTCCGTAACCCAGAAACACGGTCACCGAATTCTGAGGATGGCCCGGCATCGATGCCACGGGAGCTTTCACCAAACCCTTGCCGGCGCTCAACTCCACGATGTCCTCTTCGCCCACGCCCAGTTTGGTAATTAACGCGCCCGGCATCAGCGCCGCGTTATCCCAACTCATGCTCGTGACCGGTTTGGGCAGCTCCTGTAGCCACCCCACATTCGAAAAGCGCCCGTCGTAAATGTTCGGATCGGGCCGGAAGATGATCTCCAGCACATCCAGCGGCGTCGGCGTCGGTACGGTGCCGCGGTATGCCGCTTCCGCCTTCGCGCTTGCCCCTTTGTCGAAGGCCGTGCCTTCGATCCAGCCGTCGTGCAGCACCTTGCGCCATGCCATCTCTGCGTCGCCCGGCACTGTCTCACTCTTTTGGATGGTCGGCAGCCAGGTCTCGCGCACTGCCGCATATGTGCTTAACATCGGATCGTTCAGCAGCGCCTGCAACACCTCATGCGCGGTGTGGCCGTTATAGAGCGGCGCGATCATTGGCTGCACAATCGAAACCGTTCCGTCATAGGCGCGGCAGTCGGACCAGGATTCGAGGTAATGCGCGGAGTTGATATGCCAGTGCGAGATTTGTCCAGTCTCATCCACATGCGAGCCCAGGTGCACCGTGGTCCCGGCCTTGCCGAACGCCGATGCAAACCCCAGGTCAGCCGGCGCGTTGTAAATGGGGTTGGAATCCAGCATCACAAGCCAATCCACTTTGCCTGCATTCAGATCGGCCACCAGCCCCTTGAAATCGGAAAACTGGTCGCTCGGTAGCGGATTCACCGTCTCCTGCGAAACGAAAACTGTCTTGCCGAGATTACCTAGCGCGGCATTGATCGCCACCGCCAACTGGTAAACCGAAGGATCGTGATAAAGCCCCGGCAATACCGCGCTCTTTCCCGGATTCGCCTTCAAGTCCTTCACCAACGCGGCCAGAAACGCCTGCTGCTCGCCGGTCCAATTCCACGCCGGCGGATTCACGCCCGCCACACCGACGGCCTTGGCCAGCTCCGCCGCGAACGCCGGAATTTCGCTTGAACGCAGCAGCAGCCGGTGCTCAGCCTTCATACCGGTGGTCGTCGTGGAGCTTTCCACCGCATAGAGCCGGTTCATTCCGTTTTCCGGCTGCTTGCGCCGCTTTGCATAATCCTTCGTCAGCCTGTGGAATCCCGGGTATGTAGCGCCCGAAATGAAGTCGGCGTCCAGCGAAACAATCGCGTCCGCCGCGCTCAGATCGAATTGAAGATTGATCCCCTTTTCCGCCCAGGTCCCCGCGATTGCCGGATCGTACTGCACCAGCTTCGCCTTGGGATACGCCGCCTGCACCGCCTTCCACTGCCGCGCCATGGTCGGCGAGGTGATCGCCGTGCTCAGGAAATAAATGCCCGTTCCATCCTTGGTGGCGGCCACCTTGTCGCGAAACGCCTCGACAAAATCCACCCACTCGCGATTCTCGCCGCGATACAAAACATGCTGCGAGCGGTCCGGATCGTACATCGCCAGCAGTGACCCCTGCGAAAGCGGATCGGAGCCGCCACGGTTATAAGGATGCTCGGGGTTGCCGTCAATTTTGATGGGGCGGAATTCCGAACTCTTCACCAGCAGCGGCACTGCGCCGGTCGGGAACGGATGCGCCGTGGCAAAATACATCGGATTGCCCAGCACCAGTTGCTCGGGTGCCTTCACATATGGATAAATCGTCTCGTCAGGCTGCTTGGTGCACCCGGCGAGTCCAGCCAGCGCCATCGACGCGCCCATCAGCTTCAAAAAGCCGCGACGCGAAACCGGATCGATCCATTCCGACGCCGCCGCCGGAAACTCCTTCTCCACCGCCGCCTGAAATTCCGGCGTGTCCGCCAGCTCGTCCAGCGAACGCCAGAGCTTTTTGCCCTTTTTGCCCTTCAGCTCCTGCCGCACCTGATCCAGGGTCATCGGCTCGCCCGCTGCCGGAGCAGTTTCATTCTCGTTCTTCACGGCGTTTCCACTCCTCTGCTCGCTCATCGGTGGCAGGTCTCGCAGCTTGTAATCAGTCGCGGAGATTTAATCTTGTAGTGCACCAGCAAGTATTGCCCCAGCGCATCCTGACTGGTGAACTTCTGATAGGCCGGCATCGCCGGCACTTTTGCCGCGGTCGCGACTCCGTTCCCTTGGCCAACGGGCATCTCCAGCAGCGCCTCTTCAGGTCCGGTGCGCGTGGGATCCTGGACGGTGCAGCTCACGCTGTCCGCTGTCGGCACGCCCGCCTGATTGGGCGCAGCCGCGCACCAAACCGGGCGGTCGCTCGATGGTTTTTTCCAGTCCATGTTGTAGACTTCCGCCGCCGGCCGCAGGTTCTTCGCCGGATTCCGGTGGCAATCGAGGCACCACTCCATCTGCAGCGTGTTTTGCTCGTACATCAGCGGCATCTGGTCCACTTGCCCGTGGCAGCTCTCGCACCCGATGCCCTTGTTCACGTGGATCGAATGGTTGAAATAAACAAAGTCCGGAAGGTCATGAACCTTGGTCCAGGGAATCGACTGCCCCGAATACCAGCTATCCCGCACCGGCTGAAGCAACTCCGCGTTTGTCCATATCTGCGCGTGGCAGTTCATGCAGGTCCGCGTCGGCGGAATTCCCGCGTAACTCGATTGCTCCACCGACGTGTGGCAGTACTGGCACTGGAGGCCCAGACCCTGCACGTGGTGCTTATGGCTGAAAGGAATCGGCTGGTCCGGGCGCTGGCCCTGCCGCGTTACCCACGGCGAGCGTTGCAGCTGATCCAGCGTTACCCCAAGGGCGATTACGATCAGCCCCGTCAGCACAAGGCTCATCCGAGCCAGCGCATTGGAGCTGCGGTCGAAAATTTGAGCCATGAAAGAAGTTCCTGTCCGGCTTGCGTTGGCACACGGCCGCAATAACAGCCCGGTCGCGTGGATTATCACAAAACACTTTTTGGGAAAACCTACCCGGCAGGCGGGGAAGCCTGAAAGTACAACTTATAGCAACCCGCTAATGTTACGCAACCCGTTATGGCTCTGCAAGATTAAAAAAATAGCGCAATGATTTGGATTGCTTAACTGCCTGCAACGAAAAAGTCGCTTTGCAGGTAAAATTTCAAACTCCCTGTCCCTGCCCTTTGGTGAATTTGTCCGGCCAAGGGCTTTAGGCTTGGCAAACAAGCTACCATGTCCGGCATATTGCACGCCAGAGGAAAATTTACGCTTAGCGCTTTGCGGCCGACCTCCGCGGAAAGCTCCCTTGTCCGGCGCTTTAGCTTTCCTGACTGGACGTCCTTCCAATCCGTCGAGCGAACTCAATTTTCATCATCTCCGCCCGAATGCAAAAGGACGCGCATGCGCCGGCCTCGCAGTGGCATGCATTGGAACCGGCGGCGAAAGATCCGCGTAGAGGCTGTCGTACGCGCCTTGCATAGGAGGCAGCCATGTACTGCAGCGAATGTGGGCAAGCTTTGGCGCCGAGCCAGGCTTTTTGCCCGAATTGCAAACGCACCGCGGCTCCCATGTTCCCGGTCGTTCCACCGCTCTTTCCAGGGTTCCAGTTGGATCGTTATGCCGGCAGGGTCAAGGCTTTGGGCATCCTCTGGTTTGTTTACGCGGGGCTCTCGCTGCTTGCAGGCGTCGCCGGACTCGTCTTCATGAAGACCGTTTTCTTCGGTGGTTTCGGCCCGTGGATGCACTCCCCGTGGATGCACCCTTTGACCCACGGCGTCATGCCGTCAAGCTGGTTCTTCCCATCGGTCTTGCCTTTTATCTGGGCTTTTATTCTTATCCGTGCCAGCCTCGCCGTGGCTGCCGGCTGGGGCCTGCTCGTGCACGCCGGGTGGGGCCGGCCCGTTGCCATCCTCGCGGCCCTTTTCAGCTTAATCAAATTTCCGCTCGGAACCGCCCTCGGCATCTTCACTCTGATCGGGTTGCTCGGGTATCGGAACACACAGCTTTACGAGCAGTTGTAAGGCTCCCTCGGCCGCCATGGCCTCACCGAGGCGCAGTTGTGCAGGGAAATGCGGCCCGGGCATCCATCGCCGCGAGCGATGCTCCTCGGTGCGCAACAAACACCGCCGCAATCTGGTCCTCATACGCCAGATCGAATCCTGGGCTTGTACGCAGCAACTGCGTCAGCGGCGCGTCCACCGGCCCAATCACCAGCCGGGCATTTCGCAGGTCGGGATTGCAGTTCCAGCCCCGCGCGCCTTCCCAGGTCGCCAGAGTTTGCGCGATCAGCTTATCTCCAGCCAGCGCGGCGCGCCCGTCGATACTCACCGCCAAACGCGGGTTCCACATCAGGTACCCACCCCAGTCGTAGTCATTGAAAAGCGGGCCCTGCAGCCCCTTGCTCTTCACATACTCCGCCGCCGTAACCGGCATTTTCTCCCCGAGCTTCGCGGAAAGCTGGCTGTTATTTACTCCCGATGCCCTGAAGAACAAAGGCGCGAACGCAACTGTGATAAGAACCGCTGCCGGGGCTGCAAGCGCTGAGACCCTGGAACGCGGCTCTTCACTGCTGCCCAGTGCGCCGCCTACGATCGCGCTTGCGGCGATCGCCATCACCCACACGTCCCGTTGCGAACGGAATGAAACCAGCACCGCAAAAGCCATCAGCAAAACTTCGAATACCTGCCGCCGCCGCGACCTCGCCAACACCACAACCGCCGCAATCGTGAAAAAGAGCACGCCGTAGTCGCCGATATCCCGGAAGGGCATGGCCGTCATTTCCGTCACCGTGCTTAAAACGCCCTTCTGCGATCCCAGTCCCCACGCCGTCAAATACACACCCCAGCCGTATGGATTGGCGAGCGTTGCCCCCACGCACGCCAGAAGCACCGCGCCCATCTTTCCAGTCTCGATCCGGCTCCCGCCGGAATTCCACCGCCGGTTCAGGAGAGATTCAACCAGCGCTATCGCCAGCACCACCAGCCCATACAGGAACTGGATGTGCAAACTCGCCCAGATGGCAAAAAGCACTGGCAGCCACCAGAGTGCCCCACTCTTGCCGGTCTGTCTCGCGCGCATCAGCACGTCCAACTCCACTGCGAAGAACAGCACTGTGAACAGCCATGACCGCGGTGTCCAAAGATGCTCCATGCACACGCTCGCGGCCAGGGTCAGCAGGACACCCATGGTGAAATCCGGACAGAGCCGCCGAATCATGCGATGCAAAGCCACCGTGATCGCCGTCACCATCGCCGCGGTGTAAGTCACAATCCCGGCGAGTCCCAGCGATTGATGAAGCCTGAAGACAATGAGATCGAAAAGCCAGCTGTATGCCGCCCAGGGCTTGCCCGCCCCGAAACTGGAAAACGGATCGGTATGCGGAAACCCGTGCCGCAGGATCCACTCGCCCGTTCGCATATGCCACCAGATATCCGGGTCGGCCACCGTCGCATTGCGTGCGCACACGAACACCGGAAACGAGTAGAGCATCGCCAGAATCAGTGCCTGCATCCACCGAACGCTCTTCGTCTCCGGTCCGGTGGCCGTGAGAACTACGGATTCGGGTTGTACGCCGGGCGAACTCAAAACCCCTCCATGCGCTTCTCCTCGCGCAGCCGCTCTCTTACTTACTTATCCCCTCGCCGGAATCAATGCCATCTTAGCAAGCGCGTTAAATCCCCAAAATCGAACGAAAGCGCCAGTCGGGCCGCTGCAACAAGCGCCGCGCTGCTGGCCCCAACCTCAATTTCAGAAATTCCAGAGTTACCGTACCAGTGTCTGTGTCGAGGGGCCGCCGAATCTGAGTGGCTCATTGTCAATAAAAAGCCCCACGGAAATTCGCCCGGAACCGGGCGCGTCAACTGTGGAACCGCTCTAAAATAGCGCTATGGCCTTTCCTCAGATGCGGATGCGCCGCCTTCGGCGCAGCGAGCCCCTGCGGGCCCTCGTGCGCGAAACCGCGATCGACCCCGGCGACTTTGTTTATCCGCTTTTCCTTTGTCCCGGCGAAGGCATCCGCCGCGAAGTTGGCTCCATGCCCGGCGTCTTCAACGTCTCGGTCGACGAGGCCGTCCGCGAAGCCGAGCAAGTCGCTTCGCTCGGTGTCGGCGGCCTGCTTCTCTTCGGCCTTCCCGAATCCAAAGACGAGCGTGGTGCCGGCGCCTGGGACGACAACGGCATCGTGCAGCAGGGCCTGCGCGCACTGAAGAAATCCACGGCTGCCAGGAAGCTTGTCCTCATCGCCGACGTCTGCCTATGCGAATACACCAGCCACGGCCACTGCGGCATCCTCGTCAATTCCGGCGACGCCTGCGACGTGGACAACGATCCCACGCTCGACCTCCTGGCCCGCAGCGCCGTCAGTCTTGCGCAGGCCGGTGCTGACGTGGTCGCTCCCAGCGACATGATGGACGGCCGCGTCGCCGCAATCCGCCGCGCCCTCGATGAAGCCTCGCTCGCCAATACCCCGATCCTCAGCTATGCCTCCAAGTTCGCCTCCGCATTCTATGGCCCGTTCCGTGAGGCAGCCGATTCCGCGCCCCAGTTCGGCGACCGCCGCGGCTACCAGATGGACGCGGCCAACCCCCGCGAAGCCCTTCGCGAAATCGAACTCGACCTCGCCGAAGGCGCGGACATGATCCTGATGAAGCCCGCCATGCCTTACCTCGACATCGTCCGCGCCGCCCGCGACCGCTTCGGCGTCCCCATGGGCGCCTACCAGGTCTCCGGCGAGTACTCCATGCTCCAGGCTGCTTTCCAGAAAGGCTGGCTCGATCCGAAGCGCGCCATGCTCGAGTCGCTCATCGGCATCCGCCGCGCCGGCGCCGACTTCATCGTCACCTACTTCGCCAAGGAAGCAGCTAAGTTGCTGGGTTAAGTTCCGCACCGGCTCTGATTCACTCTGGGGTTACATGGAAGCCGCTGACCCAACGCTTCGCTCCTCGCTGACCCGCTGACTTGCTGACCCGCAGCAGCTCTCGATTCCAGCTCTCCCCGCCCGCCGCAACCTTGTTTGTCAGCTAACATGAGGCAAGCCTGCCCGCGGCTGCCATGTCGATGACCACTTTAGAAATCATCAGCATCCTCGTCGCCATCGCCGCCATTTTCGGCTGGCTCAGCATACGCTGGCTCAAACTACCCATCACCGTCGGCACCATGCTGCTGACCGTTATCGTTTCGCTCGCTCTCTCCGGCGTGGGCGGCATCCATCCTCCGCTTCACAGTTTCGTCGAGCGGCTTGTCCGCCACATCGATCTTCAAAGCGTCATCATGCAGGGCATGTTGCCTCTGCTGCTCTTCGCCGGATCCTTCCTGCTGGATCTCGATCAGCTCGCGAGAGAGAAAGTCGCCGTCTCCATCTTCGCCATCGCCGGGACAGTCTTCTCCATCTACCTTGTCGCGGGACTTATGTGGCTGATCGCCGGCACGCACGCTACCTGGGTGGAGTGCCTCATCTTCGGCGCGCTCATCTCTCCCACCGACCCCATCGCCGTCCTTGAAATGCTCCGCCGCACCGGCGTTCCACAGGCCATTCGCGCACAGCTCGCCGGCGAATCACTATTCAACGATGGCATCGGCGCCGTCTTCTTTCTCACCATGGTCGAAGTTGCCCGCGGCCACGCGCCTGGTCCACTGCAGATTACAGGCATTCTTTTTATCAAGGCCGGCTTGGGCATCGCCATCGGCATTGGCGCTGCATGGATCACCTCGCATCTCATGCGCCGCGTCGTCGCCTACCAGGTAGACATTCTGCTGTCCCTCTCGCTCGCGCTCGGCGGATATGTTCTGGCCGAAACCGCCGGCGTATCCGGCCCGCTTGAAGCGGTCGCCGCCGGTATCGCCCTTCGCCAGTTCAACCGCAGGTTCCGCGGCGAAAGCATCGCCCGTGCGGACGTGGACGCTTTCTGGAAAGTTGTTGACGAGGTGCAGAACTCGCTACTCTTTGTCCTGCTTGGCCTCGAGATCGTCGCCGTCCCGCTCAATCTTCAAACCGCCCGCTCCGGCGGCGCGGCGATTCTCTCCGTGACCGCCGTGCGCTTCGCCGTCGTACTGCTGCTTCTCTCCATCGTGCGCAGACTCAAACTCGGCCACCACAGCTCCGCTGCCATCCTCACTTGGGGCGGCCTGCGCGGCGGTCTCTCCATCGCGCTCGCCTTGTCTGTGCCTGAAGATCTTGGCCGCTCCTGGATGGTCGGCGCCACGTACCTCGTCATCGTTTTCTCGATAATTATCCAGGGCGGTTCCA
>Ga0134125_10009047_pt1 | contig 11217 bp, 7 predicted proteins | sample KB31751_FD_96464 | JGI IMG/M metagenome (GOLD analysis project Ga0134125, IMG submission 96464) | Terrestrial soil microbial communities with excess Nitrogen fertilizer from Kellogg Biological Station, Michigan, USA - KB3-175-1 | ecosystem: Environmental > Terrestrial > Soil > Unclassified ...
ATTGTCCCTGCCCCTGCGAGCGGTGACGCGCGTCGGCGGTGGCTTCGTTCCACACGGGCTTCGGCCACCGCTTTGCGCGCGCCGGGTCTGTGGTGCTTAACCATTTAGCCAGGCGCGGCGCGCGCTGAATGCGCTGCATCGCGCTTCGTACACGCAATGCCCTGCTGCTTCGTGGCAATCTCCATACTCGCTCGCGGCGCCTCGTCTTTTCCCCGCCCGTTCATGCCCTTCGTCGTTGCAGGGTCGCCTCACTATGCGTAGGCTTTTGCCTTCGTCAACTTCAGCGTGGCCTAACAGCTCGCTCAACCGGACGCGCCGGTTCATGCATTCTTTCTCACGAGCGTCAGCGCGGCGCGCCGGTTAGCTTCGTACGTTAGGGCACGCCTATGGAGCCAGAATCCGCGGTAACTATCCCCCGGCAAAGCCGGGGGCTTTAGATTGTGAGCCGCTCAAAGCGGCTGTTCCGGGGTCGCTAACGCGGCCCCGATGCAAAGCCGCCGCCTGAAGGCGGCTTAGCGCCAAAGCTGTAGCTGATCCAAGCGTTTGTCTTCGTCCTCTTGCCGGCGTATGTATTCCCGGATCACCGCCTCGTCTCGCCCGACTGTCGAGACAAAGTATCCCCTGGCCCAGAAGTGCTGCCCGACGAAGTTGCGCTTGCGCTCTCCGTACACCCGCGCCAGATGAATCGCGCTCTTCCCCTTGATGTACCCGACCACCTGCGACACCGCGTACTTCGGTGGAATCGAAAGCATCATATGCACGTGATCGGACATCAGATGCCCTTCCTCGACGCGGCTCTGTTTCTGTTCGGCCAGCCGGCGAAACACCTCTCCCAAGTGACGTCGCAACTCCGCGTAGAGCGTCTTGCGCCGGCACTTCGGAATGAAAACCACGTGGTATTTGCACTCCCATGCGCTGTGACTTAGGCTGTCGTACTCGTCCATCCTGGATTCTCCTTTTCGTGTGCTTGGCGGCTCACGATTCGGAGTTTCCTCGATGGACTTCCTTTTATGTCAAACCTTGACTGCCTCCCCGGCAGAGCCGGGGGGCCTCCCTTGGTGGGCTAGGTCCGTCGGGTCATGCACTATGCCGCCACCGAACATGGTTTCGCAACCATTTCAAGCCGGTAGCAGACCCATCGACGCGCGGCCGCACTCGGTCCTGCCGCTGCAGCGTGCTGCGCCCGGCCCAACGGTGCAATTGCTCTCCGCCGTAGCGTCCGCCAATGTCGCGTGCACGGTCGTGCAGCCCGCACGTCCGACCGACCACCGAGGGAGCTCCTCATGAAATCGTCGACGTTTCGCGGATCGATCATCGCAGCAACCAGTGTGGTGGTAATGCTCGCAGCCTCGCACGCCGCCGCGCGACCGGCCCAGCCGACGCTCGCCGGCACGTGGCTCGTGACGAGGAACGGAGTCGACTGCGTCACCGGACAGGTGCGCGGATCGTTCCCGGCCATCATGGTCTTCCATGAAGGCGGCACCTATAGCGGCTTTCCGGCGCAGCCCGGCTCGACACCTGCCGACCAGAGTCCGGAATTCGAAACCTGGCAACGGGCGGCCGGCGAGAACCATTACACCTTTCGGATCACCGGCTTCGGCTACGATGCCGGCGCCTTCGCCGGCACGTTCGAAATCACCGGTGACGGCAACGTGTCGCAGCAGGGCGAACACCTGAACTACACGTCGAGCGTCACGTTCTTCGACGAAAACGGCGGCCCGCTCTTCACGCTTTGCGGCAAGGCGACGGGCGTCCGCTTCCAATAGGGCTGCAACCCGCAGCGGCGATGGACGCCACACGCGTCCTCGCCCTGCGGCGTCACGTCCGGTATGCTTCGCGACCGATTCCCGGGCTCCGATCCATCGTCGCAGCGCGGTCCGCCGGAGAAGCCTCATGGCAATCGTCACCCGGCACTCGCTGTTCTGGAAGTACGCGGCCTACTTCGCGGGCGTCGTCAGCGCACTCCTGATCGTCAGCGGCGCCGTCGGCGGCTATTTCACCTATCGCGAATCGGTCACGGCCCTCGAAAGGGTCCAGCAGGGCAAGGCGAGGTTCGCCGCGGCCGAGATCGAGAACTTCATGCGCAGCGTGCAGGATGCCTTGCACGCCGCGGTCGCGAAGTTCAACACGAGCGAGACGATCGCGATCGAAGAGTTGCAACTCGAGCTCGTCGCGTTGCTGCGCCACCATCCCGAGATCAGTGAATTGCACTGGATCGCCCCTTCCGGGAACGAGCGCATCGCGTTGTCGCGATTCGATCGCAATGCCGTCGATCCCGCCCGCAACTGGTCCGCGGAACCCGGATTCGCCGCCGCGCTCAAGGCGTCGAGCTACGTCGGGCCGATCTATTTCCGGAAGGAAACGGAGCCTTACGTTTCGGTCTTCGCCGCCCGCGATCCGCGCGGCAGCGTGCTGATCGCCGAAGTCAACCTCAAATACGTATGGGACATCGTGTCGCAGACGCAGCTGACGCGTAACGGCGTCGCGTACGTCGTCGATCGTACCGGAGAGCTGATCTCGCACCCCGACATCGGCCTCGTGCTGCGCAAGACCGACCTTTCGAAGCTGCCGCAGGTGCGCCGCGCGCTCGACAACGCACCCGAAGGTGCTGCGATCATCGGCGACGCGCGAGACCTGACCGGGATTCGCGTCGTGTCGACCGCAGCGCCGATCGAAAGCCTCGGGTGGGTCGTGTTCGCCGAGGAGCGCCTCGACGAGGCGTTTCGTCCCGTGTACGGGTCGCTCGCGCAGTCGATCGCGCTCGTCGTGCTCGGCGTGGCCGCCGCGATCGCGGTATCGGTTCTGCTCGCGCGCCGCATGGTGCGGCCGATCCGCGAGATCGAGATGCGCGCGCGGCAGATCGGCGAAGGCCGCTTCGATCGGCGGATCGCGCTCGCCACCGGCGACGAACTCGAGGCGCTCGCGAACCAGTTCAACTGCATGGCCGAGCGCGTGCAGGATACCTACGCGATGCAGGAAACGCGCATTGCCGAGCGTACGCGCGAACTCGCGCACGCCAACGAGGCCAAGACGCGCTTCCTGGCCGCGGCCAGCCACGATTTGCGCCAGCCCATCCATGCGCTGGCGCTGTTCGTCGGTCAACTCGAGAGCGCGAAGCTTGCGCCGGACGCGAGAGCCCTCGTTGACAAGATCGGGCGTTCGGTCGAGGCGCTGAACGAGCTGCTCGAGGCGCTGCTCGATCTTTCGAAGCTCGACGTCGGCGCGATCAGCGCGCAGCGCGCACCGCTCGCCCTGAACGCGCTTCTGTACCGCCTCGCTTCCGAGTTCGCGCCAAGCGCCGAGGCGAAAGGCCTCGCCATCACCTGCGTGCCGACGTCGCTCTGGGTCGATTCGGATCCGGTGCTTCTGCAGCGGATTCTGCTTAACGTCATTGCGAACGCGCTCCGCTATACGCGAGACGGGCGCATCCTGATCGGCTGCCGTCGCCGCGGAGACAACGTCGAAGTGCTCGTCGCCGACACCGGCATCGGCATCGATGCGACACATTTGCCGCACGTGTTCGAGGAGTTCTACACCGCGGCACCGACGCAGCCGGGCGGCAGCACCGGGCTCGGGCTCGGCCTCGCGATCGTCAAGCGGCTCGCGACGCTGCTCGATCACCGCGTCGGCATCGACTCCACGCTCGGCAAGGGCACCGTCGTGCGCGTTCTCCTTCCTCGCACCAGGCCCGTCGAGGCGGCGCGCGTATTCGATGCACCGATCGGCGAGTCGCTGCGCGGGGTCCGGGTGCTGCTCGTCGACGACGAACCGCCGGCACGTGACGCGATGCAGGGCTTGCTTGCCCGCTGGGGATGCAACGTCGTCGCCGCGGGGAGCGGCGACGAAGCGGTCGAGCGCGCAGGCAAGCAGCGGCCCGACGTCGTTCTTTGCGACTTGCGGCTCGCCAATGCAGAGACGGGCATCGACGTCGTCGACCGGCTGCAGCGCCAATGCGGCTCGACCATCGCCTGCGCGTTCGTCACCGGCGAATCGTCGCCGGAAACTCTGGCGAAGGCGCGGGCGACCGGGCACCCGATCGCGTTCAAGCCGACGACGCCCGGCAAGCTTCGCGCGATGCTCGAGCATCTCGTCGCTGCGCATCGGCGCGTTACTGAATGATCTCGTCGGCGGCGAGGAGCAGCCACGGCGGAATCGTCACGCCCAGCGCATTCGCCGTCTTGCGATTGAGCACGAGAAAAAAGCGTCGCGGCTGCTCGATCGGCAACTCGGCCGGATCGGCGCCCTTCAGGATCTTGTCGACGTAAACCACGGCACGGGCCGACAGATCGGCGATGTCCGGACCATACGATGCGAGTCCGCCGATCGCGACGAAATCGGAGAATTGATACACCGACGGCAGCCGGTGCTCGTTGGCGAGCGCAACGAGGCGCACGCGATTGTGCGTGAACTCGGGCCCGGACAGCATGACGATCGCCTGGCATCCGGCCGCGGCGAGCGTCTTGAATGCGTCGTCGTACTGCTCGACGCCGCGCACTTCGGCGACGTGGAGGCGAATGCCTCGCGCCTCTGCGGCCGTCCGCATCACGCCGATCTGCGCATCGTGATCCACCCGGCTGGGCGAGCGCAGCACGGCGATCGACGTGATCCCGGGTCGAAGATCGGCGAGCAATTCGATCCACTTCGGCGCCATGTCGAGCGCCACCGTCGTCAGGCCGGTCGTGTTGCCACCGGGACGGGCGAGCGTTGCCGCGAAGCCGCTCTTGACCGGGTCGTCGCCGCTGAAGGCCATCACGACGGGAATCGTCCGCGTCGCTGCGCGGGCCGCGCGTATCGCCGTCGGTGAAACGGCGACGATCACGTCGACGTGCCGCGCCACCAGTTCAGCCGCCAGCGCCGGCAGCCGCTTGACGTCGTCCTGCGCAAAGCGCTCTTCGAGGATTGTGTCGACACCGACGACGTAGCCGGCGCGCTCGAGCGCCGCGCGAAACGCCGTGTACGCGACGTCGTGGGCGTCGGTCGGATGCAGATAGCCGATGCGGAAGGTCTTCCTGCGCGCGGAGATCGCAGAAGCCGCCGGCGTGCCGATCGCGGCGCCGAGGATGGCCAGGAAAGCGCGTCGGCTCATCGAATCCGCATCCGCTGCGCGCCCGGAAGCGATCGAAGCGTCAGTACGCCCCTGCGTCCACGCGGGCGTCATTCATAGCGATAGAACCCGCGCTTCGTCTTGCGCCCCAGATAGCCCGCCGCGACCATTTCCTTCAGCAGCGGCGCCGGCCGATATTTCGGATCGTTGAAGTCGGCGTAAAAGACGTTCATCACGGCGAGCATCACGTCGAGGCCGATCATGTCGGCGAGCGCGAGCGGGCCGATCGGATGGTTGCAGCCGAGGCGCATCCCGTTGTCGATGTCCTCCGCGGAGGCGAGCCCTTCCGCCAGCGCGAAGATCGCCTCGTTGATCATCGGACACAGGATCCGGTTGACGACGAACCCCGGACTGTTCTTGACGACGATCGGCGTCTTGCCGATGCGCTGCGCGAACGCGCGCACCGCCTGCAGCGTCTCGTCGGACGTCTGCAGTCCGCGGATCAACTCGACCAGCGCCATCATCGGCACCGGATTGAAGAAGTGCATGCCGACGAAGCGCTCGGGCGCCGGCAGCACCGCGGCGAGCGCGGTGATCGAGATCGACGACGTGTTCGAGGCGAGGATCGCGCGATCCTTCGCGAGCGCGTCGACGTTGCGCAGGATGCCCAGCTTGAGGTCGAGGTTCTCGGTCGCCGCCTCGACGATCAGGTCGGCTTGCGCGAGACCGTCGTAGGCCGTCGTTGCGCGGACGCGCGCCAATGCCGCCGCACGCGCATCGGCCGTGATCTTGTCCTTTTTCTGCAGCCGACCGAGACTGCCGTCGATTGCGGCAAGTCCCCGATCGACCGCCGCTTGCGCGACGTCGACCATAACGACGTCCACGCCGGCGACCGCGCATGCCTGCGCAATGCCGCTGCCCATGGTTCCGGCGCCGACGACGCCGACCCGCTCGATCTGCATTGCGCTTCCCGGCTCACGAACGTTCGTGAGCGCATTATGCCTCCGCGGCCGGATCCTTCGCGCGCAGCGCGGACGCGCGAGCGCCCTTCGCCGTCGCATGCCGCGGCGCGACGACGCGTTGCGGCGCCTTGACGGGCGACGGCGCAACGCGCGGCGGCGCTGCACGAAGGCCGGCGAGCATCGCGTCGATCAGCGCCGGCGCGGCGGCACGCAGGTCGAACGCGCCGGGATCGAGCACCCACTGGTCCATGATGCCCTCGATGTAGGCGTGCAGCGCACGTGCGGCGAGTGCCGTGTCGGTGTCGGCCGGAAGCTGGCGCTTGTCGACGGCCTGCGCCAGCACGCGCTCGACGTGCTGCAGGCAGTCGCAGCGGTCGCGCCGCTCGCGGTCGTCGATCGCCGCCGCGCCGGCGGTTCGCTCGGTCTTGTGGAACATCACGTCGAAAACCGCCTGCGCCCGCGCATCGGAGGCGAGCCGCGCCAGCGCCGCGAGCGCGAGCTCGCGCAGCGCCGCGAGCGGATCGGCGTGCCGCGTCGTCGCGGCGCCCTCGAGCATCGTCTCGAGCGGCAGCGTGGCGCGCTCGCACATCGCGGCATAGAGGTCCGACTTGTCGCGGAAGTGCCAGTACACGGCGCCGCGCGTGACGCCCGCCTCGGCCGCGACCTGCGCGAGCGAGCTGCCGGCGACCCCGCGCTCGCGAAACACGCGCTCCGCCGCGTCGAGCAGCTGCTCGCGGGTGATCGCCGCCGCCTCTTTCGTCCTTCTTGCCAACCGACCCTCCGATGCCCTGCCGTGCAAAGCGCCGTCGCAAGCCCATGGCGAGCCGGCAACAAATGAAACTTTACAAACAAACGCGATTGTATGTATCCTACCCGCCTTGCACAAGTTGCACTGCAGCAAAATGCAGGCGAGTCACCGCGCAACGGCAGCAGGATCGCGCCGGTTCGTTCGTTCCGGACGACACGACCGCGCCACGTTGCAAAAACTCCGGCGCGGCAAAGCCGCGCCACGTTCCCCGGGAGCCGCATGATGTCCGTCGCATTGCATCGTTCGTTCCGCTTTCTGCCTCTCGTGCTTCTCGCAGCGCTCGCCGCCTGCACCAAGCCGCAGCAGCAGGCGGGCGGATTCCACGGCTTTCCGCCCGCCGCCGTGACGGTCAAGAAGGTCGAGCCGCAGACGTTCCCGGTGAGCTTCGAGTACGTCGGCCAGACGCAGGGCTCGAAGGACGTCGAGGTGCGTGCCCGCGTCACCGGCATCATCGAAAAGCGCCTGTATCAGGAAGGCTCGTTCGTGAAGGCCGGGCAGCCGCTCTTCACGATCGACGCGCGGACCTACGAGGCGCAGGTGAATGCAGCGAAGGCGGACCTCGCCCGGGCGCAGGCGCAGAAGGCGCAGGCCGACCGCGAGCTCGCGCGGTTGAAGCCGCTCGCCGAGCGCCATGCAATCGGGCAGAAGGAAGCCGACGACGCCGCGTCGAACGCCGACTTCGCCTCGGCGGCGGTCAAGTCGGCGCAGGCGAAGCTCGCCGAGCTCAACTTGAATCTCGGCTACACGAAAGTGGTCGCACCGATCTCGGGCCTCACGAGCCGCGCGCAGAAATCCGAAGGAAGCCTCGCGACACAAAACGAAACGCTGCTGACGACGATCTCGCAGATCAACCCGATCTGGATCGTGTTCAACGTGTCGGAGAACGAGCGGCTGCGGCTCAATCGCGCCGCCAGCGACGGCCGCCTGCGCCTGCCGAAGGACAACGCCTACGACGTAACGGTCAAGCTCTCCGACGGCTCGACGTTTCCGACGCAGGGCAAGATCAACTTCGCCGATACGCGCGTGAACCCGACGACGGGCACGTATGAAATGCGGGCCGAGATCCCGAACGCCGACGGTGCGTTGAAGCCCGGGCAGTTCGTCCGCGTGATCCTGCGCGGCGCGTCGCGCGTCGACGTGCTCGCGGTGCCGCAGGTGGCCGTGCTCGACGGCCCGCAGGGCAAGTTCGTCTACGTCGCCGGCAACAAGGATGGCAAGGACGTCGCGGTGCCGCGTCCGGTCGTCGTGGGCGATTGGGTCGGCACGGACGGCACGAACGAATGGGTCGTCGAGTCGGGATTGAAGCCGGGCGATCCGGTGATCGTCGACGGCGTCGCCAGGCTGATGCCCGGCGGACCGATCAAGGTCGGCCCCGATGCGGCGGCGAATGCCGCGGCCGCGTCGCCACCGGCGTCTTCGAAGGAAAGCGCTGCGTCTGCAGGAACATCTTCGAAGGAAAGCGCTGCGTCTGCAGGAACATCTTCGAAGGAAAGCGCTGCGTCGTCGAGTTCGAAGCCGAAGTCCTGATCAGGCCGCTTTCAAGGCCATAAGGAACGCCCATGCTCTCGCGCTTTTTCATCGACCGCCCGGTCTTCGCGGTCGTCCTCGCGACGTTCATCGTGCTCGCAGGGCTTGCGGCGATGCGTTCGCTTCCGATCGCGCAGTACCCCGAAATCGCGCCGCCGGTCGTCACCGTGCAGGCCGTCTACCCGGGCGCTTCCGCGCAGACGCTCGAGCAGACCGTCGCGTCGCCGATCGAGAACTCGATCAACGGCGTGCCGGGCATGATCTACATGTCGTCGACCTCTGCATCGAACGGCATCGTGCAGATCCAGGTGACGTTCGACATCGGCACCAACGTCGACATCGCGGCCGTCAACGTCAACAACCGCGTGAACGAAATCCTGCCGCGCCTTCCCGAGGAAGTGCGGCGCCAGGGTGTGACCGTCGAGCGCGGCAGCTCGGCGTTCCTGCAGGTGCTCGCGTTCTATTCGCCCGACGGGCGCTACAACGATCTTTTCACGTCGAACTACGTCAACCTGAACGTGCTCGACGCGCTGAAGCGGCTGCCCGGCACGACGAACGTGCAGATCTTCGGCGCGCATGACTACGCGATGCGCATATGGCTGAAGCCAGACCGGATGGCGCAGCTGCACCTGACGCCGACCGACGTCATCAACGCGGTCAACGAGCAGAACGCGCAGTTCGCGGCCGGCAAGATCGGGCAGTCGCCGTCGCCGTCGAACCAGGCCCTCGTCTACACGATCACCGCGCAGGGACGGCTGACCGAGCCCTCGCAGTTCGAGCAGATCATCGTGCGCGCCAATCCCGACGGCTCGACGGTGCGTCTCGGCGACATCGCGCGCGTCGAGCTCGGCTCCAAGGACTACGAGTTCATCGGCCGCTTCAACGGCCGCGATGCAACGCTCGTCGGCATCTTCCTGTCGCCGGGCGCGAATGCGCTCGACGTCGCGAAGAGCGTGCGCGCCGAGGTCGCGCGGCTCGCTACGCGCTTTCCGGAAGGCTTCACGTACGCGGTGCCGTACGACACGACGAAGTTCGTCGAAGTGTCGATCCGCGAGGTGCTGAAGACGCTCGGCGAGGCGATGATCCTCGTCTTCCTGGTCGTCTACCTGTTCCTGCAGAGCTGGCGTGCGGCGATCATTCCGTTCGCTGCCGTACCCGTATCGCTGATCGGCGCGTTCGCGGGAATCTACGCGCTCGGCTATTCGATCAATACGCTGACGCTCTTCGCGATGGTGCTCGCGATCGGCATCGTCGTCGACGACGCGATCGTCGTGCTGGAGAACGTCGAGCGTCACATGCGCGAGGATCACCTGCCGGCGCGCGACGCGGCGATCAAGGCGATGCGCGAAGTGACCGGGCCGATCATCGCGATCGTGCTGACGCTGACGGCGGTGTTCGTGCCGATCGCGTTCCTCGGCGGCCTGACCGGCGAGCTCTATCGGCAGTTCGCCGTGACGATCGCGATGTCGGTCGTCATCTCCGGCATCGTCGCGCTGACGCTGTCGCCGGCGCTCTGCGCGCTGATTCTCAAGCCCCATCGCACGCCGAACGCGTTCTTCCGCGGGTTCAACGACTGGTTCGGCCGCGTCACCGCCCGCTACAACGACGGCGTCATCTTCCTGCTGCGCCGCGGCGTGATTGGCGCCGTGCTGTTTCTCGGCATGGTGGCGATCACCGTGTGGCTGTGGCGCGTGACGCCGAGCAGTCTCGTGCCGGACGAGGACCAGGGCTTTTACATCAGCGCCGTCATTCTCCCCGATGGCGCAACGCTCGAGCGCACCGACAAGGTCGTCGCGCAGGTCTCGGCGGCGATCCGCTCGAACCCGAACAACCAGGACATCGTCGCGTTCACCGGCTTCGACTTCATCGGCGGCGGCTTCCGCAACAACGCGGCGACGCTGTTCGTGACGCAGAAGCCGTGGGACGAGCGGACCGTGACCGCGCAGCAGCTCGTCGGCGAACTCTTCGCGAAGACCGCAGGCATCAAGGAAGCGCTGGTGCTCGCGTTCAATCCGCCGCCGATCTTCGGCCTCGGCACCGCGGGTGGCTTCGAGTTCTACATCCAGAACCACGGCGAAGGCGGTGCGAAGCGGCTCGACGAGGTGAAGAACGCGTTTCTCGCGAAGGCGAACTCGGACCCGGTGCTCGCCGGCGCGCAGACGCTCTGGCGCGCGACGGTCCCGCAGCTGCACGTCGACGTCGACCGCGAGAAGGCGAAGACGCTCGGCATTCCGATCTCGAACATTTTCGCCGCGCTGTCGGCGACGCTCGGCAACTACTACATCAACGACTTCAACAAGTACGGCCGCGCGTGGCAGGTGCTGATGTCGGCCGAGCCGTCGTATCGCAACCGTCCCGACGACATCGGCGCGGTCTACGTGCGCTCGGCGCAGGGCGAGATGATTCCGCTGTCGTCGCTCGTCACCGTGCGCTATTCGTCGGGACCCGACGCGCTCGATCGCTTCAACAACCTGCCGGCGGTCAAGATCCTCGGCCAGGCCGCCCCCGGCTACAGCTCGGGACAGGCGATCGCCGAAGTCGAGAAGATCGCGCAGCAGGTGCTGCCGCCCGACTTCAGCTACGACTGGGGCGGCACGTCGTACCAGGAGAAGAAATCGACGGGTGCAGCGACGTTCTCGCTCGGCCTCGCAGTGATCATGGTGTTCCTGATCCTGGCCGCGCAATACGAGCGGCTGTCGCTGCCGCTGTCCGTGCTGCTCGCGCTGCCGTTCGGCACGTTCGGCGCCCTCGCCGCGATCTGGATCAAGAACCTGCTCGCGCCGTGGCTGCACTCGACGCCGCTCACCAACGACGTGTATTTCCAGATCGGCCTCGTCACGCTGCTCGGCCTCGCGGCGAAGAACGCGATCCTGATC
>Ga0134125_10009049_pt1 | contig 11215 bp, 12 predicted proteins | sample KB31751_FD_96464 | JGI IMG/M metagenome (GOLD analysis project Ga0134125, IMG submission 96464) | Terrestrial soil microbial communities with excess Nitrogen fertilizer from Kellogg Biological Station, Michigan, USA - KB3-175-1 | ecosystem: Environmental > Terrestrial > Soil > Unclassified ...
ATCATTGAATGTCCGCGGGATGCGTGGCAGGGGCTGCCGAAGGTGATGTCGCCGGAGGTGAAGGCGGAGTACCTGCGGTCGTTGATCGCCGCGGGGTTTACGCATATCGACGCGGTAAGTTTTGTGTCGAAAGAAGCTGTGCCGCAGATGGCCGATTCGGAGCTGGTGCTGGACTATCTCGATCCGCCGGATGATGTGGAGATCATCGGCATCTGTGTGAATGCGAAGGGTGCAGAAAGGGCAATTGCGACCAACGCAGTCGCGACGCTGGGTTTTCCTTACTCGATTTCGCCGCAGTTTCTGGAGCGGAACCAGAGGCAGACGCCGGAAGAGGCTCTCGATCAACTGGAGCAAATTGGGGAGCTGGCTTATAAGGGTGGGCAGGACCTGGTCGCGTACATCTCGATGGCGTTTGGAAATCCGTATGGCGATGCCTGGGACATCGACGAAGTGGTTAGCGCGGTGGACCTGCTGGTCGACTCGGGTGTGACGCAGATTTCGCTGGCCGATACGGTAGGGCTCGCATCGCCGGCGTTGATACGCGATGTGATGAGCTGTGTGATGGGAGTGCATGAGGGGATCGAGGTGGGGGTGCATCTACACGCGCGGCCGGATGAGGCGGCGGCCAAGGTCCGCGCGGCGTATGAGGCTGGTTGCCGGCGGTTCGATGCGGCGATGGGCGGGCTTGGCGGGTGTCCGTTTGCGCAGGATGCGCTGGTGGGGAATCTGCCGACCGAAGTGTTGCTGGCCACGTTGAAGGAGTTGGGAGCAACGGTCCCGGAGTTTGAACCGCTGGATGCATTGGTGATGAGAAGTGCAGAGATCGGGAAAAAGTTTGGGCTGAGCGTGCAGTAGAACTGCAGGGATTAGGGATTAGGGATTAGGGATTAGGGATTAGGGATTAGGGATTAGGGATCAGGGAGTAGCGAGCGTGTCGACGATACGGGTTGAAGATGATGGGTCGGTGAGGACAATTACGCTGAACCGGCCGGAGCGGAGGAATGCTCTGGTGCCGGAGATGATGGATGAGCTCATCGCGGCGTTGGGCGAAGCGAATACTTGCGGAGCAAGAGTTGTTGTGTTGGCCGGGGAAGGGGAGTCGTTCTGCGCGGGGTTGGATTTGGCGGTGCTGCGCGAGATGGGTGGCATGTCCACTGAGCAACATCGAGTCGAGGCAGAGCGGGTCGCGCGCATGTTCCGGGCCCTGTGGGAGTGCGATGTCCCGACGATAGCGATGGTGCAGGGAGCGGCGGTTGCGGGCGGTACTGGCCTCGCGACGATGTGCGACTTCACGGTGGCTGCTCCGGAGGCGAAGTTTGGTTACACCGAGGTGCGGATCGGATTCGTGCCGGCGCTGGTGAGTGCTTACCTGGCATTGCAGGTTGGGGACAAAGTGGCGCGGGGGTTGATGCTGAGCGGGCGGCTGTTTGGCGCGGATGAGGCGCTGCGGCTGGGGTTGGTAAGCGAGGTTGTCCCGGCAGCGGAGTTGCAGGAAAGAGTGGCGGCGCTGGCTGTTTCGCTCACGGCGAACTCGCCTGAGAGTTTGCGGGCGACAAAGCAATTGTTGCGTGCGCAGAGGGCTTCAGGGTTGGCGGATGCGTTGGAACTGGCGATGGAGGCGAATGCGGCTTCCCGCGAGACGGCAGACTTCAAAGAGGGTGTCGCCAGCTTTGTGGAGAAGAGGAAGCCGGTGTGGGGAAAAGGCAGGGACTAGGGAAGAGGTCGGAGCTTCGGAGTGTTGGTTTGGTCTTCATGAGCGAAGAGCGAAGAGCGATGAGCATGTGAGCGTAGAGGAAGAACAAGCAGCGACAAAGACGGAAGCAGGTCTTTCCACTGCGCATCGCAAAGCGCGATGCTTCGGTCGGGATGACAAATTTACGGTGCGGTGTAGGGTAACGGACGCTGTCTGAGTCAAGAGGCCGCTAAACTGTTGGCATGAGTGAGATGGAGCGGATGCTGGAGCGCGGGTATGGCGAGACGCCGGTGCGCGTGCGTTATGCCGAAACCGATCAGATGGGCGTGGTGTATCACGCGAATTACCTGGTGTGGTTCGAGATTGGGCGGGTCGAGTTCATTCGACAGACCGGGCTGGATTACGCGGCCATGGAGCGCGAAGGAGCGATGATCGCCGTCGTCGAAGCGACGGCCCGATACAAGGCTCCGGCGCGGTACGACGATCAGCTTTTGGTAAGGACGACGCTCGCGGGTGTACGTGGGCCGGTTGTTAAGTTTCGATATACCATCGTGCGCGCAGCCGATGAAACGCTATTGTGCGAAGGCGAGACGACGCATATCGTGGTGGGGCGCGATATGAAGAAGCGCGAGCTCCCGGAGAAGTACGCGGAGCGTTTTCGAGAGTTAACACGTCATATGAAAGTGGATAGAGCTAAAGAATAGAGCGTAGAGAGTAGAGCGTAGAGTGTAGAGAAAACGGAGCGAGATGGGCAGATGGCTGACACGAAAAAAGTTGCGTTGATTACCGGTGCGAACAAAGGCATCGGTCTGGAGACTGGGCGGCAGCTTGGAAAGCTGGGCTATGCGGTGCTGATGGGCGCACGAGATGTTCCCAAAGGCGAGGCTGCGGCGAAGCAGTTGCGCGCGGACGGGATCGACGCGCGTGCGGTGACGCTCGATGTGACCAGGCCTGAAGATATTGCGGCCGTGACGCGGATGATCGAGTCGAAGTTTGGCAAGCTGGATGTGCTGGTGAACAACGCCGGTGTCATGCAGGAAAAGGGCTGGACGCAGAACTGCACGAGTACAACCGATCTGGCGAAGCTGCGGGCGACGTTCGACGCGAACTTTTTCGCCGTGGTGGCGCTGACGAACTCTTTGCTGCCGCTGCTGCGGAAGGCCGAAGCGGCGCGGATTGTGAATGTGTCGAGCATCCTGGGCTCGGTGAGCCTGCAGGCTACGGCAGGGTCGCCAACGTATGGGACGAAGCTGCTGGCGTATAACTCATCGAAGGCGGCACTGAATATGTTTACGATCCACCTGGCCCATGAGCTGCGGCATACGAAGATCAAAGTTAACTCGGCGCACCCGGGGTGGGTGAAGACGGACCTTGGTGGCAGCGGGGCTCCAATGAATACGGCGGATGGAGCTGTTACGGAGGTCCAGTTGGCGACGCTGCCCGAGGACGGACCGACGGGTGGGTTCTTCCATTTGGGTGAGGCGATTAGCTGGTAGGTGAGCCCGGGAAGCTTTTGTGGCTCAGCAATGGAAGGCAATTTTGTCGCTACGGCTACGCCTGCGCTCCGGCCTTCGGCAGAGCGGAAGCGCGCGTCGCGCGGGTCTTTTTATGGACCAACTAAAGTTGGTTCCTACTGAGAGATTTGTGGCTTCCTCGGGAATGGGCTAATGCGGTTTCGTGGAGGTCCAAGAGGTTCTCTAGAGCAAATCTCCTGTTACTGTGAGGTGGGAAAAATCGTTCAGTACCGTTTTTCTTGAGAAAAAACGGACATGAATGCCGAGGCTTCGCTATACACCCACAGGAGATTTGCTCTAGCTGCGGGATCTTTCCCATGCTTTGGCGTACTTCCAACTGGCGTAAACGGCCTGGTAGAGATGCAGCAGTAGCCCTTCGCGACCGTCGAGGAAGCCTCCGCGACAAAAGTAATTCCACTGGAAGGTAAGCTGAGGGACCAGCCAGACGTTCCATACAAAAGCGAGCCATGAGCGGCTGGTTCGGCCTTTAGCAATGAGGATTTCGGCGCCGAGGGAGGAGTAGCGCTCCATGTGCTCGATGTAGGTGGAGAGCGTGGGGTACGCGTGGTGGATGAGGTCGTTGTCGAGGATCGCTGTCTCGCCCTGGAAGACGATGGTTTCGTGCACTGGCCGGTCTTCAAACTGCGCTGAGCCACGGCGGAAGAGGCGCAACTTGGGGTCGGGATAGAAGCCACCGCGCTTGATCCAGCGGCCGAGGAAGAGGTTGCGGCGGCGGATGAAGAAGGCGTCGGCTAGTGGTGGCTCGGTGAAGAGTTTGCGAATCTCCTGCTGAAGTTCAGGGGTGAGTTCTTCGTCGGCATCAAGGCTAAGGACCCAGTCGCCGGTGCATTCCGCTATTGCGAAGTTCTTTTGTGCGGCGAAGCCTGGCCATGGGCGCTCAATGATTCTGACGTTGTAGCCACGCGTGTTGAAACTGCGGGCGATTTCGAGCGTGCGGTCGGTGGATCCGGAGTCGACGACGATGATTTCGTCGGCCCACGCGACGCCGGCGAGGGTGCGGGGAAGGTTCTGCTCCTCGTTGTGCGTGATGATCGCGACGGAAAGGAGCGGCGAGCTCATACGAGAGTGAGTCCGGGGTCGTTGGTTTGTTCGCGCAGCAGACGCTCGGTGAGCGTGCGGAGGTCTTCGCCGGTTTTGGGGAGAGTAAAGGCTCGCTGCTCGTCGTTCCACTCCAGTTTGAAAGAGGTGGATTGCGCGGAGATCCAGATCTGCGCGACGGGCGTGTTGGGGGTGAAAACGAATTTCGCGGAGCCGTCTTCGAAGAGGACGTTGAGCACGCCGTTTTTCTCTTCGGTTTCGAAGAGCGGTTCGTCCATGGAATCTTCAGCGGCGATCAGGGATTGCTTCAGTTGTTCGAGCGCGCGATCGGATTCGCGGCGGAATGTGGCTTCGTCGATCATGGGGGTAGTTTATAGGAGAGGGAGTAGGGAACAGGGATTAGGGATTAGAGGGACTGTGTTTGGGGAAGACGTAGTAGATGAGGCCGAGATAGTCGTCGGTGAGAAAAAATGTGTCGGGGGCGGTGGAGAGGATGCCGCAAGGCCGGCCGTGGACGAGAGGTTTGCCGGTGTCGTCGAGCGTGAGGAAGCCGGTGATAAAGTCTTCGGCTTTGTGGTCGCGGTTGGTGAAGCGGACGACGCGATAGCCGGTTCCGATGCTCGGACGGCTGGCTCCGTGGAGGGCGACCAGAAAGGTGTTCCTGAGGATCGGGTTGGTCGATCCGAAGTAGGCGAAACCGAGCGGCGAAGAGTGCGCGGCGAAGGTAGCGTAGGCCGCGGGGACATTCTTGCAGGATGCGAGTGGTTCAGGGACGGGGCCGAGGTCGGCGAGGTCTTTGTTGTCGTGGACCTGCGCGGCGAGATTGGTGCCCGCTGCCGCGACACCGGCCTGGTTGCCGTACACGGAGTCTGACGAAGAGGCCGGTTGAGGAGTGGGGCTCTTGGTAGCGTTGGCGGGATTGCGGACCGGCGCGCCGGCGGGTTTGGGTGCGATGACCTTGTCTTTAGGGCCGTGGTCGGAGGGCAGCGGCGTGACGTCGTGGATAGGGTATCCATTGCCAAAGTAGCAGGTGGGCCAGCCGTAGTTCGGCGCGGCGGCGGCAGTGATCGGCCCGGGGTGACGGTTGGAGTCGAGCTCGAAGAAGGTGTCTTCCGGCAGGCGCTCGCCGAGATGGTCGTCGCCCATGTTGGTGGCGAAGAGAGAGCCGCGGTCGAGGTTGGGAATGTATTGCAGGTCGACTGCGTTGCGCAGGCCGTGCGCGAGAATTTGCTGGTGCGAGCCGTCGGGATCCATGACAATCAGCGAAGCACGGACGGCCTCGCGTTCACGGCAGTAGTTGCACGAGCTTCCGGTGGTGATGTAGATGCGGGTCGTGCCGTGCAGCGTGGCGACGGCGACGGTACGCGTCAGATGCCAGCCGCCGTATTTGTAGTTGAGTCCGTAGTCGGGAAAGCGGATGAGCAGTTCTGCCGGAGTTTTGGGTGTCTTGTCGCCAGCGTTGTATTTGTAGCGGACGAGGCGGTCGGTGAGTGGAAGGTAAAGCCACGTCTGGTGGGCTTCGTCGGTGTAAAAGGCGATGTTGTTGGGGTTGCGCAGGTGCTGGAGGTACGGGATGACGTGTGTGAAGGTGTGGGTTTCGGCGTTCCAGCCGTCGAGGATGTAGACGGCGCCGTTGGTGTTGTCGGCGAGGTTGACCATGCTGGTGACGAAGATGCGCCCATCGGGGGCCTCGGCGAAGAAGCGGGCGCGTTTGATGCCGGTCGCGGCGACGGCTATATCGAGGTCGGCGGGCAGCGAGAGCGTGATGGATTTGCCAGGAGCGTAGGTGAGGGTATGCGGTGTCTGTTGCGCAGCGGACGTGAGGGCGAGGGCCAGGAGCGGGAGCAGGGAAAGACGCATTGGTTTGTTGGACGTTCTTATGGTGGATGAGGATGCGTGGGGGATGAGTTTGGGCGATCCGGCGGACGGCACCCAGAGTGTGTTGGTTCGGAAGAAAGCGGTCGCGCGTTGCGCGATACCCCACCCTTTGCAAAGACGCAAAGGACGGCCACCCGAGATTGTGCCCGAGCTATTTGATGCGGCAGGGAACGTTGGGCGCTGTGGGTTCGTAGTGCTGGGTGGCTTCCGAGTAGAGGAAGGGCTGGCAGGAGAAGCTGCGGAGCTGCGAGAGCAGCATGGTGCGAGAACTGGCGAGGGGGTTCTCAGCGTCTTTCGGGGAGATGTGGCCGGTGCCGGTGACGAGTTCGAATTTTTTCAATGGATCTGCCGGGTCGGGCTGGAACCAGCGCTGGGTGATCTCGCAGCCCGGCTTTGCGGTGGAGCGTGGGATTTGCTTGCCGGGCAAGGCAGGTGAGGTCGCCGTGCACTCCCGCGCTGTCGACTCGAAACTGATGGTGATGATGGGTTTGCCGTTGACGATGCGCAGATGGGCTTCGTTTTCGGTGTAGTTGCCGCTGAGAGAGCCGGCGGAGGCGTGGAAGATGGCGCGATAGCGGTCTTTCTGGATCATGGAGCGGGCGGTGCGCAGCCAGGTGGTGGGGGTGATGGTTCCGTTGTCGAAAGGAATGGCGTAGACGAGAGAAGCAATGCGGCGCCAGTTGCCATCCACCGGGACCAGGACTGCGGTGACCAGGTGCTGGTCGAGCTCTACTGTAAGCAGGGCATCGAGCTCGTCCGTGGTGCCGATGGGCACGAGGTCGAGCGCGACGGCGCGGGGCATGGGGATGTGGCCGTGCTGGAGGTATTGGCCGGGCGCACCGATGGCCGAGAGAGCGGCGGCGCGGGTGCGGTCATCGTCGAAACGAAGCTGGCGGGTAAGGGATTGCGGCGCCGGGACCCCGTAGTTGACCTGCACGAACTGGATGGCTCCGAGGCCGCTGCTGACTGGGACGATGGGAACGGGCGCGACGACAGGTGGAGGTGGCGGAGCCGTGGGTGGCGCGGAACGGCCTCCGTGCTTCTGTGCGAGAAGCGCGGGGGCGGAAAATGCGAGAGCAACAACGATAAGCCTGACGCCGGACATGGATGCCATCAAAGGATAACAACTTGCGCGGAGGAGTGTGGCTCGGTTGTTATTGCCGGAAGGGTTTCCTGCTGTTGGCTCGCGGCGTTGCGGTCGACGGCAATAAGGGTAATCGCGATGTAACTGAGGACACTGCAAACGGCATCAACGATCTGAAGAAAAATCTTGCCGGTCCAGCCCGCTGCAGTCGTCATGGAAGCGGGAAAGTGAACGAGCCCACCGAGGTAAGGCAGGATATAGCTCTGCAAAACCGGCAGAGCGACGATAGCGGCGAGAGACCAGAAGATGCCGCGAGCGAGCCGCCAGCTTTCGTCCAGAGCAGGAACCGCCTTTTCAGAATGCCCCATCAGGACCAGCGGAATCGCGAGAGCAGAGGGGATCATGGCGCGTGCGAACACTGAGAGTGCGACAGCGCTACCTATCCACGACCATACGGGATACCAGGGAGACGAGGGATGCAGAGCGGGAATAGGCAATGTACCGAGGACTCCGCCGATGACCAGCGCGGCCAATGCGAGCACAAAGATGAAGCCTGCAAAAAGAAACTCGATCATGAGAGTTGTTCGAACGACGCCGGGCCGACGGCAAACTCTCTGCCAGGCGTGTGCGAAGGAGATCGAAGACCCTTCCTCTGCCTCCAGCGTGAGCGCAACGATGACGGCATAACTCAGTGGCTCACCGACGCAGACCAAAAGCAGAACACCGATTGAAGCAGCAGTCGTGGCGATCGTCGAATATCCGTATGCATCAGGTGACTGAGGAAGAAACGCAAAAGCGAGCAGGAGAAGCAGCGGGAACAGGGTAAACAACAACGGACGGTCGCGAAAAATCGCGAACGTCCGTCGAAGGATCGGCGTGAGAGGCATGGGTGGCACGGTTAGACCTCGGCTCTCGTCACAGAGGGTTGATTTAGAAGGGGATATCTTCGTCAGTGATGCCCTGATCGGCGTAGTCGGGTGCGGGGGCTGCCGCGGAGCCACCGCCGTAAGGCGCGGTATTGGCCTTCTGATAGCCGCCTGATGAGCGTTCGCCGCCGCCTTCGCCGCGACCGCCGAGCAGGGAAAGATCATTGACCAGGATTTCGGTCTTGTACTTCTTCTCACCGGAGGTCTTGTCGTCCCAGGAACGGGTCTGGATCTTGCCCTCGACAAAGATCTGCGAGCCCTTTTTGACGTAATCGCGGACGATTTCTGCGGTCCGCTGGAAGCAGACGAGGTTGTGCCATTCGGTCTTGTCGGCCCAGTTGCCCTGGGCGTCTTTGGCGCGGTCTGCGGTCGCGAGCGAGAAGCTGGCGACGGTCATGCCGCCTGCTGTGGTGCGAATTTCGGGGTCTTTGCCTACGTTGCCGAGGAGGAATACTTTGTTGACGCCTTTTGCCATTATGCTCTCCGTAATTCTTCGTGATGGTGAGGATAGCAGAAGGACGCGGGAGGAAACAGGGGACAGCACCCGTTAGGGCTTGGAAGCGGCGGCGGGTTTGGGCGCCTCTGTGCCTGCGGCTGGCTGGATAGGCCATGTCCGGCCAACCACGGCGAGGGCGCTGTCGAGAGTGCCGCCGGGCTGGATGATGTCCTCGTCGACTGGCTGGATGATGCGGATGATGCCATGGGCGTCGGCGATGATGAGGAACGGAAAGTCCTCCGCGGCGAACTGCGTAAGGACCAGGGGCGGGACGACGACGGTGGGGGTTTCGGCGAGTAACTCGCGAGGTGTGGGTCTTTCGGGCGGGACGTCCTTCGGGAGTGGCCCGTCCTTTGCTAGTGGCCCGTCCTTCGCGGGCGGCCCATCTTTGACTGGTGGGGGCTTTGGTTTGGGCGGCGATGTCTCTGCCAGCAAGGCGTAAAGGTAGGCTTCGCGGCCTTCGATCAGAAATACACTCTGCGGTAACCCCGGGCCGAGGTTGACGCATTGGGCGCACCAGTCGGGGAAGAGCAGCAGTGCCGTCATGGCACCGTGGGCGGGGAGTTCGGGCAGTCTGTTGGGCATGCTGAGCGCATCGAGCATGGGTATGGGTGGCAGCGGCTTGCCCAGGAAAGCGTAGCGCTTGCGAGCGGTGGCGATGGGGAGAGCGTCGTCCGGGGTAAGCGTGGAGGGGACGGCGGCGTCGAGTGCGGCGAGGGTTGTGTGGGCGGCGTCAGGCAGGTCCGCAAGTTGCTGCAGGGCGGCATAGCCGATGCCGGCGGCATAGAGGTCATGTATGGACTGCGGAGGGATTGCGGGTGGCGGCTGGGCTGGATCTGCGGGGATTCGCGGGGCGCGCAGACTGGCGAGGACGAGCGGCTGACGGGCCGCGGCGAGCGTCAGGGCGTCGGCAGTCTGGACGAATTGCATATACTCGATGGCCTCGTCGACAACTTCCGCGACGAGCGCGTCATAGGGTACGGCTCCGAGCATGGCCTGGGCGCCGGCGAGGGCGGACTTCTCATCCTTGAGGTGGAGTTGGGCATCGATCTGCGCCGCGTACGCCTGGTTGAGAAGCGGCTTGGCGGGCGCGTCGGCGGAGATGTAGAGCGTGGTGGTTTGCACTACGGCTTGCCATGACTGTCCGAGAGCACAGAGACGGGCGAGATCGACGAGGGCGTCGCCGGTAAAGGTCTTGGGGTCGCGCGCGGCGCACTCCGTCGCGGCATGTTTGATGGTGACCTGAAGAGCCTGCTTCTCCGTATCCGACCAATTGGCGATGGAGTGACGCGTGACCTCGAGCGGATGCATGGCGTCGTCGTAAGCGGCTTTTGGGGAAAGCTGCTGTGGGGCGGGAGCCGGCGGTTCGGGGGCCTGCGGCTTCTGCGCAAAAGCGGCGGTAGAAAGCAGGACGACGGCGAGCAAAGCCTGGATGCGGAAGGTTGGCATGGCTGACGGATAGACGCGGCAATGCGTGTGGTGTTACCCGCGCTTGCGGCTACCGATGAGTTTGCTGATGGCCAGCAGAAGGGTAAGTGAGCCGGTAGGCAGGCAGCCCATCGCCAGCATCAGGGACAACCATCCGCCGTTGGTGTGGGGGCCTTGACGGGAGATTCCGCCGAAGACCGTGTACATCAGGACAGCGGCGATCACTCCCGTAAGGAAGATCGCGAGGCCGGTGCGGAGGAGCGTGCGTGTATCGGGAGCCATAAGCAGGGATTAGGGATGAGGGAACAGGGATTAACGATTCGGGTTAGTGGATTGCTGCTTGCATCAGGTAGACGATGACTCCCGTAAGAGAGACGTAGAGCCAGATAGGAAAGGTGTAGCGAGCGAGTTTGCGGTGGGCCGGGAATCGCCCTGTGAGGGAGAGGAAAAAGGTGATGAGGATAAGCGGAAGGGCGATCACCGAAAGAACAATATGGGAGGCAAGAAGCTTCCAGTAAAACGGCCACCATGTGCTGAGGCGATTGAATTTGGTCTCGCCGTGTAGCGCGAAATTGACGAGGTAGGAGACCAGGAAGATCGACGAAAAGAAGAACGCTGTGAACATCGAGGCGCGGTGCTTCGCAATTTTGCGCGAGCGTACGAAGACGAAGCCGGTAATCAGCGCGATGGTGCAGAGGCCGTTGAGAATGGCGTTGACGAGGGGAAGCGAACGGAGATGCGTTCCGCTGACGTCGATGGGTGCGTGGAAGTAAACCAGCCAGCAGATAAGCGCGCTCGCCGCAGCGCTGACGGCGACGATCAGGAGGATGATCGACGGGGGTGTGCGAGCTTCCGCGCGTTGGATGGGAGTGGTGGTCATGGCTGGATGAGGAGGCGCCCCTGTGCGTTGAGGATCATGGCCAGCATCAGCAGTGGAAGGTACATTACCGAGACTTTGAGGAGGTTGCGTGCGAGGGTGCGGTTTTCGGGCGCGGCCGGGTCGCGGACGATGCGCGCGAAACGGATGGTCGCGTAGAGATACCAGAGGCCGAGCAGCGTGGCGGCGATGGCGTACGGCAGACCGGTGACGTGCAGCCAGGTGAGCCAGAGGCTGGTCGGGATCATCAGGACGGCGTA
>Ga0134125_10009050_pt1 | contig 11215 bp, 10 predicted proteins | sample KB31751_FD_96464 | JGI IMG/M metagenome (GOLD analysis project Ga0134125, IMG submission 96464) | Terrestrial soil microbial communities with excess Nitrogen fertilizer from Kellogg Biological Station, Michigan, USA - KB3-175-1 | ecosystem: Environmental > Terrestrial > Soil > Unclassified ...
CGAAGCGCTCGGCCACGACCCCGGTGCGAATGCCTTTGCGGGCCGCATAGACAGCCGCCGCCGCACCGGCCGGGCCACCCCCCACGACGAGCACATCGAACACCTCGCGGGCGTTCAAGGCCTCGACCTTCGCCTCAGTGTCGCCGGCGCCCAGCTTGGCGAGCAGCTCTTCGACCCCGGCGCGCCCCTGCTGGAAGGGTTCGCCATCCCGGAATACTGCCGGTACCGAGAGGACTTCACGGTCCCGGACCTCGTCCTGGAACAGCGCCCCGTCGATGGCGACATGGTGAATACGCGGATTGATCACCGCCATCGCATTCAACGCCTGCACCACGTCGGGGCAGTTCTGGCACGACAATGAAAAATAAGTCTCGAAATGATAGTCGCCGGGCAGGTTGCGGATCTGTTCCTGGACGGCATCATCGATCTTCGGAGGATGGCCCCCCACCTGAAGCAGCGCCAGCACCAGCGACGTGAATTCGTGGCCCAGCGGGATTCCGGCAAAGCGCACGCCAATGTCCGTTCCCGCCCGCGCAATGGCGAACGAAGGCACGCGGACGCCCGGCGCTGTTTCGTCCACGACGGTCAGCTTGTCCGAGAGCGCAGCAATCTCATCGAGAAAGCTGCGCAGCTCCTGCGACTGGGTGCCGCCGTCCAGGGAGGCACGCAGCTCGACGGGCAGCGTCACCCGCTCGAGGTAGGTTCCCAATTGTCCTTTCAGCGTGGCATCCAGCATCTCATTCACCTTTTTCAGAAAACAGTAACCCCCCACGCAAGGATTCAAGATCCAGTGCGCGCAGTCGACGTGCGGCGGGAGGAGGAGCCCGCCACCGCCCGGCGGACGGCGGCAGGTTAAGGCCAGAAGGGATTGGGCCGGTCAGATCTTGCCGACCAGATCCAGCGACGGGGTCAGCGTCTTGGCGCCTTCTTCCCATTTGGCGGGGCAGACTTCGCCCGGGTGCGCCGCAATGTATTGCGCAGCCTTCACCTTGCGCAGCAGCTCGGTGGCGTCACGGCCGATTCCGTTGTCATGGATTTCCAGGACTTTGATTTCGCCCGCCGGGTTCACCACGAACGTCCCGCGCAGCGCCACGCCTTCTTCCTCGATCAGTACATCGAAATTGCGGGCCAGCACCTGGGTCGGGTCGCCAAGCATCGGGTAGCTGACCTTGCTGATCGCGTCGGACGTGTCATGCCAGGCTTTGTGGGCGAAATGGGTGTCGGTCGACACCGAATAGACTTCCACGCCCAGCTTCTTGAATTCGGCGTAGTGGTCGGCCAGATCTTCCAGTTCGGTCGGGCACACGAACGTGAAGTCGGCCGGATAGAACACGAACACGGACCATTTTCCGGCCACGGACTGCTCGGTGACCTCGACGAACTTGCCGTCGTGGTAGGCAGTAGCCTTGAAAGGCTTGATCTTGGTGTTGATCAAAGACATGTGAAGAACTCCTTGTCTGATGGGTGAGTGGCGAAAGTGCCCACGGGACCCAGTGTAGTGGGACCCCATGGATAAGTAAAATTGATTGTTTCAATGAAGTTGATCGTCTTCAGCTATCGCGTGCCGAGCGTGTCCGTAAAGTGCAATCAATCGTCCTTTTTAACCCTTCCGTATTGTCCCCCCTCCTACGATCATGGTCATGACCTATCGTTCAAGGCGCCAGTAATCCGTCCCCTTTCTCGAGACGGCGCAAAGGCAACGCAGAAGGAGCAAGGCATGACCGCGCAGCAGCTCGATCCGAAACATCCGATTCCAGGTATCCGGGTGTTCAACCTCGAAGAATCCCATCGGGGATACCGCATCAACCGGATGTGCAATTCCCTGACCGTGGAGGCCAACCGGCAATCTTATCGTGATGACGAGGAAGCCTACCTCGAAGACTACGGCCTGAACGAAACCGAGAAGCAGCTTGTACGACAGCGCGATTGGGCTGGTCTGAACGCCGCCGGGGGCAATATCTACTTTCTGCTGAAGCTCGGCTTCGTCGTGGGGCAGGGCCTGTATCGCATGGGCGCCCAGATGCGGGGCGAAAGCTACGAAGAGTTCCTCACCTCGCGCACCGCCAAAGGAGCCCGCTGACCATGGCCAGAATCATTGCCGGCATCGGCACCTCGCATGTCCCTTCCATCGGCGGCGCCTACGACCGCAAAGCGCAGAACGAGCCGGCCTGGAAGCCGCTGTTCGACGCCTACATCCCCGTGCGCGAATGGCTCAGGTCGCTGCGCCCGGACGTAGTCGTCATGGTCTACAACGATCATGGCGCCGATTTCTTCTTCAACAAATATCCCACTTTTGCCATGGGATGCGCGGACACCTACCCCATCGCCGACGAAGGCATGGGAGTGCGTCCCCTGCCGCCGCTGCGCGGCGATTTCGACTTCTCCCGGCATCTGTGTGAATCACTGGTCTACGACGAGTTCGATCTCACCATGTGCCAGGAAATGTCCGTGGAGCACGGCTTCCTGGTCCCCATGCATCTTTGCTTCGACCCCGAGCCGGAATGGCCGGTAGCGGCGGTCCCGCTGGCCGTCAACGTACTCCTGCACCCGTTGCCCACCGCCCGACGCTGCTACCGGCTGGGGCAGGCGATCCGCAAGGCTGTGGAGTCGGACCCCCGAAATCTCCGCGTCGTCGTCATCGGCACGGGCGGCATGTCGCACCAGCTCCAGGGGCCGCAGTTCGGCGCCATGAACCGCGACTTCGACCGCGACTTCCTGGAACGCATCGAACACGATCCGGTGAGCCTGACGCAGCTCACCCACCAGCAACTCATGGAACAGGCGGGTGCCGAGGGCATCGAACTCATCATGTGGCTGACCATGCGGGGCGCGCTTTCACCCAACCCGCGCCGCATCCACAAGCACTATTACGCCCCCATGACGACAGGCATGGGCCTGATCACCTTCGAAGAACCCTGACGGCCGGAAGGCACCGGCCATTCCGAGACGACTACATTGGAGACACATCACATGCCTACTGAACGCACCCAGGTGGCGATCATCGGCGCCGGTCCCGCCGGCCTCGTACTGGGTCAACTGCTGCAAAAGAACGGTATCGACAACATCATCCTGGAGCGCCGCGACGCCGAATACGTTCTGGGACGAATCCGCGCGGGCGTCCTGGAGACTCCGACGGTCCAGGCTCTGAAGGAAGCGGGCGTGGGCGACAAGCCCGAACGCGAAGGCCTGCACATGCACGGCTTCAACCTCCGCTGGGGCGAAGAACGCTGCCACATCGACTTCGGAATGGTCGGAAAGCACGCCCTGGTCTACGGCCAGACGCGCGTGACCCGCGACCTGATGCAGGCGCGCGAAGCCGGAGGAGGGACCACCCACTATGAGGCTGAAGACGTCCAGCCACACGATTTCGACGGCGAAAGACCCTGGGTCAGCTACCGCAAGAATGGACAGGAGCACCGGATCGACTGCGACTTCATCGCTGGCTGCGATGGCTTCCACGGCGTGTCGCGACCATCCATTCCCGCCGAACGGAAACAGGAATTCGAGACGGCCTTTCCCTTTGGCTGGCTGGGCATACTGGCCGACGTCACGCCGGTCTCCGAGGAAGTCTCCTGGATCAACCACCCTGAAGGTTTTCTGATGTGCAGCCTGCGATCGCGCACACGCAGCCGCTACTACCTCCAGGTGCCGAAGAACGAAGACATTGGCCAATGGAGCGCCGACCGGTTCTGGGTGGAATACGAGCGCCGGCTGCCGCGCGACCTGGCCGCGAACCTGCAGACCGGCCCGGCGCTTGAGATGAGCATCACGCCCCTGCACAGCTATGTCTGCACCCCGATGCGCTTCGGCCGGCTGTTCCTCGTGGGCGACGCCGCGCACATCGTTCCGCCTACCGGGGCGAAGGGACTGAACCTCGCCATCGGCGACGCGCAGGAACTCGCGCATGCGCTGCAGGCCCACTACAGCGGCTCCCGCCCCGATGCCATCGAGCAGTATTCGGACCGCGCACTTGGCCGCATCTGGAAGGCCGTGCGTTTCTCGTGGTGGATGACCACGCTGATGCACAAGCTGACGGGCGAACCGTTCGAGCGCCAGATCCAGCTCGCCGAGCTGGAATACACCCGAGGTTCGAAGGCCGCACAGACGGCCATCGCTGAAAATTTCTGCGGTCTGGACCACTGACCGCCGCCATTTCCACGGAGGAGACACATGAACATCCCCAAGACTCTCGTTGCGGCATGCATCGGCCTGGCGGCCGTCGGCACAGCCGCTGCCCAGGACCTGAAGATCGGCATGATCCTGCCCATGTCCGGCCCCTTCGCCGGGCACGGACAGCAGCTCGAAAACGGCGCACGCCTGTACATGCAGCAGCACGGTGACACCGTTGCCGGCCGCAAGATCAAACTCATCATCAAGGACGACACCGGTATCGCACCGGCCGTGAGCAAACGCCAGGCCCAGAATCTGCTGATCCAGGACAAGGTCGACGTCATGGCCGGGTTCGGCATGACACCATCCGCGTTCGCGGTCGCGCCGCTGGCCACGGAGACCAAGACCGCCATGGTGGTGATGAATGCGGCCACCTCGGCCATCACCAGCCAGTCGTCCTATATCGTGCGCACGTCCATGACGCTGCCGCAGGTCACTGCGCCGATTGCGGCCTGGGCGGCCAAAAACGGCATCCGCACGGTCTACAGCATCTCGGCCGACTACGGCCCGGGCCACGATGCCGAATCGCAGTTCGTGAAAACCTTCACGGCGGCAGGCGGCAAAATGGTCGGCACCGTACGCACACCGACACAGAATCCGGACTTTGCCCCCTTTCTGCAAAAGGCCAAGGATCTGCACCCGGATGCCGTCTTCCTGTTCGTCCCGGCGGGCGAGCAAGGCGTGGCGGCTATCAAGGCCTACCGGGAACGCGGGCTGGACAAGGCAGGCATCAAACTCATCGCCACCGGTGACATCGACAGTGAAGACGTCATCAACGCGATCGGCGATGCCGCATTGGGGCTCATTACGTCCTTCCACTACTCGGACGCCCACGATTCACCCGAAAACCATCAGTTCGTACAGGCCTACAAAAAGGCCTATCCGGGCGAGCGCCCCAACTTCTGGTCGGTGGGCGGCTATGACGGCATGCACCTGATCTATCAGGCCCTGGAGAAAACCGGAGGCAACGCCAACGGCGACGCACTCATGGACGCCGTCAAAGGACTGAAATGGATGAGTCCGCGCGGCCCCGTGCAGATTGACCCGAAGACCCGCGACATCATCCAGAACGTTTACATTCGCCGCGTGGAAAAAGTGGACGGTGAACTCCGGAACGTGGAGTTCGACAAGGTGGAAGCCGTCCGGGATCCCGGCAAGGCGTAGGCCTGGCGGCGCCGGCACGGCCAGATGCGCCGGCTCGTCCCGTTCGTGGCCACGGACCGCTCATGGGGTCAGTGGCCATTTCTCGTTGCAGGAGCAGTCCGGGATTGCGATGCGCCCGCCCCCCCGACCATCGCCCTTCAAGGCCCTGTCTTGCAGTACAAGTCGTACAGCACCCGGAGCAGGTGCAGCAGCTTGTCATCCGCGATGCAGTAGAACACGTGCTTGCCTTCGCGCCGCGTATTCACGGCTCCCTCCGTACGCAGCACCGCGAGCTGCTGGGACAGAGTCGGCTGCCGGATATCGAGCAGCTCCTCCAGCTCTCCCACGCTTTGCTCGCCCTCGGCAAGCTGGCATAGCAGCAGCAGACGATCGGGATTGGCGATCATCTTCAGTTGCCCCGCCACCACAGCGGCTGTCTCCCGCATTACTGGCAAATCAATGGCTACATCGTGCATATTTGTCCTTCGACGGCCATACCACGAACGATATATTTACATCACACAACATCTCTCAAGAAGCCTACACAGCTACCGGCGACCTTCGGATCCGCCGGCTTCCGCCCCCCCAGGTACGATATTGCTCCAATCGCAACGCGCCTGGGAATCCCGTCGCGCCAAAAATAAGTGTTATTACCAATTGCTAAAACGGGAATCGCTGACGCATCATACGCGACAATTTCGAAAACAATATATCGACGATTCTATATAGAAGTTCATATAGCGACTCGTTCTACAGAACCTCTTCCCTATTCACAGACCCACAAGGTACTTTCTCATGCTACGTCGTTCCTTCCTTAAAAAGGCAGCGTTCGGAGCCGCCGCCGGCGGTGCCACGCTGGCCGCCCCGGTCTTCGCTCAAGATGCTCCCACCCTGCAATGGCGCCTGGCTTCGAGCTTCCCGCGCAGCGCGGACGCGATCTACAGCGGCGGCGAAAACGTCGCCAAATTCGTCTCCGAAGCCACAGGCGGCAAGTTCCAGATCCGCGCCTTCCCGGGCGGCGAGCTGCTGCCCGCCCTTGGCGTGCTCGACGGCGTGCAGAACGGCACGGTGGAATGCGGCCACACGGCTTCGTATTACTACTACGGCAAGGATCCCGCGCTGTGCTTCGATGGCGCGGTGCCTTTCGGGCTGAATACCCGCCAGCACAACGCCTGGGTTACCAAGGCCGGCGGGCGCGAACTCATGCGCGAGCTGTTCGCCAAATTCAACATCGTGAACTTCCCGTGCGGCTACACCGGCACCCAGATGGGCGGCTGGTTCCGCAAGGAGATCAAGACAGTAGACGACCTGAAGGGACTAAAGTTCCGTACGGCGGCATTTGCCGGTGCCGTCCTGATGAAACTGGGCGTCGTGCCGCAACAGATCGCCGGCGGCGACATCTACCCGTCGCTGGAAAAGGGCACCATCGATGCGGCCGAATGGATCGGCCCCTATGATGACGAAAAGCTGGGCTTCCATCATGTGGCGCCGTATTACTACTTCCCGGGCTGGTGGGAAGGCACGCTGCAGGTCTCCCTGTACGTCAACAAGAACAAGTACGAAGCCCTCCCCAAGGCTTACCAGGCAGTGATCGCCCAGGCATCCGCACTGGCGACCAACACCATGATCGCCACCTACGACGCCGAGAACCCCAAGGCGCTCAAGCGGCTGATCGGCCAAGGCGCAAAGCTGCGCGCATTCCCAAAGCCCGTGATGGACGCCTGCTACAAGGCCTCTCAGGCGACCTACGCCGAGCTCAGCGCGAAGGATCCAGGGTTCAAGAAGATTCACGACGCCTACATGGGCTTCCGTGATCATGAAATCCCATGGTTCCGCGTCGCTGAAGGCAGCTTCGACCAGTATCTGGCGACGGTCGCCAAATAGGCCGCGCCTGCGTCTCGCGCCGGCCACCGAACATGGCCGTTCCAAGCCCCCGCGCCTTCGGGGGCTTTTGCGCGTCCTGGCGGGAGCGACTCCACGGAAGCCGAGTCGCTCCCGCCCTACTTACCCTTTGATCCATTTTCACCATGAACGCACTTCTCGCCCTATCCCGAGCGATCGATTCCGTGAATCGCCGCGTCGGCCGGGCCGTCACCTGGCTGATCCTGCTCGCGGTACTGATCAGCGCCACCAATGCCACCGTTCGAAAACTGTTCAACGTCAGTTCCAATGCCTGGCTGGAACTCCAATGGTATCTGTTCGGCGCGGTCTTCATGCTCGCCTCAGGCTACACACTGCTGAAGAACGAGCACGTCCGAGTCGACGTGCTGGCCAGCCGCTTTTCGCGCCGCACCCAGCTCTGGATCGAAATCTTCGGCGTGCTTTTTTTCCTGCTGCCCGCCTGCAGTCTGATCATGTGGCTGTCCTGGCCCTATTTCATGGATTCGCTGATCAATAACGAGCAGTCCTCCAACGCAGGAGGTCTGATCCGCTGGCCGGCCAAATTGATACTGCCCGTCGGCTTTGCACTGTTGGTCGCCGCGGGCGTTTCACATTTGATCAAGTGCATCGGCTGCCTGCGTGGCCTGTGTCCCGATCCACGCGACACCCACACCGGCAAGTCGGCCGAGGAAGAACTGGCCGAAGAAATCGCGCGCGAAGCGCTGGAACGCGGCGCCAGCTCGCACGAGGGGAAGTAACGCCATGGAAGCTCTATTTCTGGCCAATATGGCACCCATCATGTTCGGCATGCTGGTGATCCTGCTGTTGCTGGGGTTTCCGGTTGCCTTTTCACTCGCGGCCAACGGCGTTCTGTTCGGATTGATCGGGATCGACCTCGGTCTGCTGTCGCCGTCGCTCTTCCAGGCCCTGCCGCAGCGCGTATTTGGCGTGATGTCGAATGAATCGCTGCTCGCCGTGCCGTTCTTCACGTTCATGGGCTTGATCCTGGAACGCTCCGGGATGGCCGAGGACCTGCTCGAGACCATCGGCCAGTTGTTCGGCCCCCTGCGGGGCGGGCTGGCCATTGCCGTGGTGCTGGTGGGCGCCATGCTGGCGGCCACCACCGGCGTGGTGTCGGCCTCAGTGATCTCCATGGGCCTGATCTCGCTACCCATCATGCTGCGCTACGGCTACGATCGGCGGCTCGCGGCGGGCGTGATCGCCGCGTCCGGCACGCTATCGCAGATCATTCCGCCGTCCCTCGTGCTCATCGTGCTGGCCGACCAGTTGGGCCGTTCCATCGGCGATATGTACAAGGGTGCCTTCCTGCCGGGCTTCGCTCTGACGGGGTTGTACATCCTCTACGTGGTGGGCATTTCGCTGTTCCGACCCAAATCCGCTCCGGCCATCCCGCCGGAGGCTCGCACCTTCGTCGAACCGAACGGCAGCCATGGTCTGCCCTCGCTGCTGGTGCTGATGGTCCTGGCCGCGCTGATCTCGGTCTTCGGTGTCAAACGGCTGCTGGGAGCCGACGCGCACGTCGACGAGCTCATCGTCACCAGCATCCTGATATGGGGCGCGGCGGCCTTCGCAATGGCCAGCCTCAACAAGCTGCTGCACCTAGGCCTGCTATCGAAGATCGCCGAGCGGGTCACCTTCGTCATGATCCCCCCGCTGGCCCTGATCTTCCTGGTGTTGGGCACCATATTCATCGGCGTGGCCACCCCCACCGAAGGCGGCGCGATGGGTGCCGTCGGGGCCCTGATCATGGCCCTCATCAAGCGGCGCCTCACGCTGGGGCTGCTGCGCCAGGCCATGGACACCACCACGACGCTGACCTGCTTCGTGGTGTTCATCCTGATCGGCTCCTCGGTGTTCAGCCTCACTTTCCGTGGCGTCAATGGGGACCTCTGGGTGGAGCATCTGCTGACCGGCCTGCCGGGCGGCCAGATGGGCTTCCTGATCGTCGTCAGCATGCTGACCTTCTTCCTGGCGTTTTTCCTGGACTTCTTCGAACTCGCCTTCATCATCGTGCCGTTGATCGGGCCGGTGGCCGACAAGATGGGCATCGACCTGGTCTGGCTGGGTATCGTACTGGCCGTGAACATGCAGACTTCCTTCATGCATCCCCCGTTCGGCTTTGCGCTGTTCTATCTGCGGTCGGTGGCACCCAAAGATGATTACATGGACAAGGTGACCGGCCGCAAAATCGCGAAGGTCACCACAGGACAGATCTACTGGGGGTCGCTGCCCTTCATCGCCATCCAGATCCTGATGGTGGTGCTGGTCCTGGCCTATCCGCGAATGGTGACCCACTACAAGGCCGACAGGGCTCAGGTCAACATCGAAAACATCCAGATAGACACGGGGAACTTCCAGGGTTACGGCTCCGCCGGCTACGGCGACACAGGAACCGACGCCACGGGGACGTCGTCCGAACCGGACTACGACAAGATGTTCAAATAACCGGGACCGGTCTTTCCCCTGAAGCCCGGGCGGCCCATAAGGGCCGTCCGGGCTTAATGAGATGGTCAGCCCGATCCCCACGAAGCGGTACGCTGAGTGGGGATTGTTCTTTCTTGGAGACCGTCATGAGCACCGTCGCGCTGATTGGCATTGATCTGGGCAAGCATAGTTTTCACCTTCACGGTCAGGATAGGGCTGGCAGGATGGTGTTTCGCAAGAAGCTCACGCGCAGCCAGATGTTCACGCTGCTAGGCAATACGCCGGCCTGTACCGTCGTGATGGAGGCGTGTGCTGGGGCACACTGGGTTGCCCGTAGAGTCCAAGATCTGGGTCACCAGGCCAAGCTGATCTCTCCCCAGTTCGTGAAGCCCTTCGTGCAGGGCAACAAGAACGATTTCGCCGACGCGCAAGCGATCTGTGAGGCAGCCAGTCGCCCGAGTATGCGGTTCGTGAGCCCGCGCAATCAGGCTCAGCAGACGGTATCGATGTTGCACCGGGTGCGCGAGGCTTTGGTACGCGACAGAACCGGCGCTATTAACCAAATCCACGCCTTCCTGCTGGAGTTTGGTGTGGGCCTGCCCAAGGGGCCGGCGATCATCCGCAAATTACCGGCGGTACTGGTCGCGCATGAACTGCCGCCGCGTTTGGTGGCGCTGCTCGAACGGCTGCAGGCGCACTTCAAATACCTTGATGAGCAGATCGCCCAGACAGAGCGAGAGCTGTCGGCACAACTGCGCCAGGACGAGCGCGGCCAGCGGCTGCTGGAGATACCCGGCATCGGGCCGATCACCGCCAGCGTGCTGACGACCGAGCTGGGCGACGCTCGACAGTTCGGTTCGGCAAGACAGTTTGCCGCCTCGGTGGGGTTGGTGCCACGCCAGTACAGCACCGGCGGCAAGCCTACGCTGTTGGGCATCAGCAAGCGCGGCGACAAGAATCTGCGACGGCTGCTAGTGCAAGGCGCGCGGACCATCATGCAGCGCGTCGACAAACGCACCGATACTTTGGGCGTCTGGGTCCGCAGCCTATTAACCCGACGCCACTCGAATGTCGTGGCCTGCGCGCTGGCCAACAAATTGGCGAGGATAGCCTGGGCCATCCTCGCCAGAGGGACGAACTACCGTAGCGAGCAGGCTGTGACAGCAGCCTGACGCACACCGTTTACACAGCAACCTTCAGCAGTACCCACTTCCTGGTTTTGCGACGCGAGATACGTGAAGACATAAACGGCTCAACGGCCGGACAACGAACCTGGCACAAAAAACAGTGCATGACACTGAGGGCTTTTTGAGGTTTGTCCGGCGCGGCTCTCATCATGGGGCGGGGGGATTCCTCCACCACGACCCCGGATAGATTTAAGCAAGCCCAATTTACGTCAACGTCGTCCCGCTTGCAAAAATCGGGCTGACCATAGATTTTTCGTCGGACCCCTACCGTTGCGCATCCAGTCTTTCGAGCACCGTCGGCCAGACCTCCGGGTTGATGGGCCGCGGTGGCCGGCGGGCGGAGCAGATGTCCAGAATCTGGCGGGCTGCGATCAAGGCCATCTTTTTAC
>Ga0134125_10009051_pt1 | contig 11215 bp, 10 predicted proteins | sample KB31751_FD_96464 | JGI IMG/M metagenome (GOLD analysis project Ga0134125, IMG submission 96464) | Terrestrial soil microbial communities with excess Nitrogen fertilizer from Kellogg Biological Station, Michigan, USA - KB3-175-1 | ecosystem: Environmental > Terrestrial > Soil > Unclassified ...
GGCCGGAGATGATGAGCGGCGTGCGCGCTTCGTCGATCAGGATGGAGTCCACCTCGTCCACGATGGCAAACGCCAGACTGCGCTGGCGCCGGTCACCCGGCCGGTACTCCATGTTGTCCCGGAGATAATCGAAGCCGTATTCGTTGTTGGTGCCGTAGGTGATGTCAGCCCGATAAGCAGCGCGCTTTTCGTCGTTTTCCTGCTGGGGAACCACGACGCCCACCGTCATGCCCAGGAAACCGTAGAGGCGTCCCATCCATTCGGCATCACGGCGCGCCAGGTAATCATTGACGGTCACGACGTGCACGCCCCGGCCATTTAGCGCATTCAGGTAGACGGCCAGAGTGGCCATCAGCGTCTTGCCCTCGCCGGTCTTCATTTCGGCGATCTTGCCGTTGTGCAAGGCGATGGCGCCTATCATCTGCACGTCGAAGTGCCGCATGCCAAAGACGCGCTTGCTGGCCTCGCGCACCACGGCGAAGGCCTCCGGCAACAGGGAATTCAGCGACTTGCCGCCCGCGATGCGCTGGCGGAATTCGTCGGTCTTGGCCTTCAGCTCGTCGTCCGACAGGCCCTGCATGGCGGATTCGAACGCGTTGATCTGCGCGACCTGTTTGCGATACTGCTTCAGCAGCCGGTCATTGCGGCTGCCGATAATTGTTTTTAGCAGAGAAACCATAATGTGTCGTCGCGAGGGGCCAGCAAAGAATCGGACCCGAAGAGTTGTCAGGTGCAACCGCCTACGCGATCACAGGTAAACGCTGCAGTTTAACGCAGCTATCAACCCCCCGCATGGCCGACCCGGCCCTCGTGGGTCAGCCGCATCTCGCCCCCCGCCGTGAGTGTACGGACGCCCCGGTGAATAAAAAGAGTCGGATCCAGCGGATAATCCGCCATCCGGATCTCGAAGTGGAGGTGCGTGCCGGTGGAGCGCCCGGTACTGCCGACACGGGCGATCAGGTCGCCCTGCCGGACGATGTCGCCCACCCGGACCAACACCCGCGAGGCGTGCGCATAGCGAGTGCGCAGGCCATTCCCATGGTCGATCTCGACCATCCTGCCATATCCTCGCACCGGCCCGGCACGGACCACCATCCCGCCCGATGCGGCCCGAATCCCGGCGCCGCGGGGAGCCACGAAGTCCAGGCCCTCGTGCATGGCCTGCCGGCCGTGCACAGGGTGGCGCCGCCAGCCAAAGGAAGAGCTCAGGTACGGATAATCGACCGGAGCCGCCGTCGGCAGACCTGCCTGGCGTCCGGACTGACGCGAAAGCGCCGATCCCACCAGGGTGTAGGCATCCTCTTGGCGCGCCAGACGCCGCGCCAGGCGATCCATGTGCCGACCCAGTTCTTCGGCCGTACCCGTTTCCGCGTCCCGCCCGGCCGAAGATCCGGCATGGTCTCCGCCGGCCCCCGCATCGGCGACGCCCCGGGGAGCCGGCACCAGTTCCGGCGCCGTATAGTCCAGGCCGGCCGTTTCGGCCACGCGGTCTGCCAGCGCCTCCATGGCCGCCAGACGCCCCTGCAATTTGCCGACCCTGATGGCCAGGTCTGCGAGGCCGCCCTGCAACCGTGCCGATTCTCCCACCAGGGATAGCTGCACCGGTGGCGGGATTTCCGCCCGCGCCGCCTGTTGGGCGGCCTGCCAGCGGGCCCCCGCATACCCGGCGAGCGCGAGCGCCACGCAAACCCCGGCAGTCTTCAGCCACACGCTAGAATGTCCTGACAGCAAACGGTCTCTCGTTTCGTTGGAAAATCTTTTCAATCAGAATCTCGCTCATGTCCAAAACAGCACCTGTCCAGCGCTCGCGCCAATCCGGCGTGCCGGCCCTGGACTGGCTGGGTCGCCACCCCAGGGGATCGGACCTGTTGCAAACCGCCCATGAACTGCTGGCGCTGCAGGCCGTGCTGGCCGGCACACTGGCCCCGGCGCTCGGGCGGCGCATCCGGGCCGCACAACGGGAGGGACCCGTGCTGACGGTGGTGGTACCCGGGGCCGCCCACGCCGCCCGGCTGCGCCAGATGACGGCGGCCATGATCCGTCGGCTGCAACAGGCCGGCTGGCCTATCGAACAGATTGTCGTCCGGATCGACGCCCGCCCGGACGTGAACAGGACTCAACAGCCCATACGGGAAATCCAGCCCCTGGGGACGGAAGCGTTGCGCTCATTCGAAGCGCTGGGCGGCCAGGTAGCCCCTGGCCCCCTGGCCGACGCCATCCGCCGGTTGATCATCCACCACAAGGGCTGACGATGCGCCCGCCGCGGCGTTCGTGCCGGACGGCCGGCAATCACCGCAGGGTGGTGAACAGCGGATCCGGACGGAGCGCGGCCCCAAGACCGCCAAAAAGGCGGATCAGGCCAGCTTCCAATCGCGGGTATATGCGGCCGGCGCGAGTTCGGGCGACTCGTACGTGATGCTTTCCCAGCAGTCCTGTTGCGCCAGGAGCGCACGAACGAGCTGGTTATTGAGGCCATGCCCCGACTTGCAGGCCGAATAGCGGGCCACCAGCGGTTTGCCGGCCAGATACAGGTCGCCGATGGCGTCCAGGATTTTGTGCTTGACGAATTCGTCGTCGTAGCGCAGCCCGTCCGAGTTCAGAACGCGGTATTCATCGAGCACGATGGCGTTGTCCAGACTCCCGCCCCGGGCGAGCCCCACGGACCGCAGTGCCTCGACTTCGCTGGCAAAACCGAAGGTGCGAGCCCGGGCAATGGTCTTCACGTAAGAGTCCCGCGCAAAATCGACCTCTGCCGCATTGGCGGTCGCATCGATGGCAGGATGGCGGAAATCAATGGAGAACGACAGCGCAAAACCATCGTAGGGTTCAAGCCTCGCCCATTTCGCCGCGGGGCCCTCGCCCTCCCGGACTTCGACCGGCTTGAGCACGCGCAGGAAGCGCTTGGGCGCGGATTGCTCCAGCAGGCCCGCGCTACGCAGCAGATACACGAAGGTCCCGGCACTGCCGTCCATGATGGGGACCTCTTCGGCATCCAGATCCACGTGCAGATTGTCGACGCCCAGCCCCGCCAGAGCCGACATCAGATGCTCCACGGTGGAGACACGCACCGAGCCCTGTTGCAGGACGGACGCCATGCGAGTGTCGCCCACCCCGTCGGCACGCGCCGGGAGATCGACGATTTCCGGCAGGTCCACACGGTGAAACACAATGCCGGTGTTGGGCTCGGCCGGACGCAAGGTGATTTCCACTCGGCGGCCCGAATGCAGGCCGACGCCCTTGGTGGAAATGGCTTGTTTGAGGGTGCGCTGTAAGAGCATGGATTTCTTTGTTCTGAAAGGCAGACGCACGACGCTGGCGCGAGCCGCCGGAATGGGGTCATTGTAACCGGTCTGAGGGTTTTCCACGATGTTTCAGCCCCACGGTTTGCGTATCAAACCGTCAGTGGCGGCCTTCCGGCATGCGAAGACGCGCATACCCCCAGGGGGCAGGGGCACGCGCGTCAGACGCCTGGCCGCGGGGATACGCAGCCATACTGTGAGGGCCTACAAAACCTGACCGAAAGGGTCAGTCTGCCTGCTTGCGCAGAAAGGCCGGGATATCGAAGTGATCCATGCCTGCGCCTTCCAGCGCGCGGACCTGGGCCGTGGCACTGGCATTGCCGCGATGCCGGATGACCGAGGGAACGTCCGTACCGGCGAAGTCATGGCCACCGACCACGGGCATGTTGTCCGTGCCGTTGCGCTGGACTTCGGCGTTGCTGGACACCAGTTGAGGCCGGTTGATTGAAGCCCCGAGTCCGGTCGCCACGACCGTCACCCGCAGGTTTTCGCCCATCGACTCTTCGTATGCCGTCCCGAAGATCACGGTTGCATCCTCAGACGCATAACTACGAATGGTTTCCATGATCTCGCGCGTTTCGCGCATCTTCAGGGTGCGGCTTGCGGTGATGTTCACCAGGATGCCGCGGGCGCCATGCAGGTCCACACCTTCCAGCAGCGGGCAGGCGATCGCCTGTTCGGCCGCTATGCGGGCGCGCTCCGTCCCGGCAGCGACGGCCGTTCCCATCATGGCCTGGCCCTGCTCGCCCATGATGGTCTTCACGTCCTCGAAGTCCACGTTCACATTGCCTTCCACGTTGATGATTTCGGCAATGCCCGCGCAGGCGTTATGGAGCACGTCGTCGGCGGCACGGAAGCAATCCTCCTGAGTGGCGTCCTCGTCCATCAGCTCATACAGGTTCTCATTGAGCACCACCACCAGCGAATGCACGTGGCGCGACAGCTCGCGGATGCCTTCCTCGGCCAGCCGCATGCGCTTGTTGCCCTCGAAGACGAAAGGCTTGGTCACCACGCCCACGGTGAGAATGCCCAATTCCTTCGCGACTTCGGCCACTACGGGACCTGCCCCGGTGCCCGTCCCGCCCCCCATGCCGGCGGTGATGAAGACCATGTGCGCCCCCGTCAGGGCCGAGCGAATTTCCTCCCGTGCTGTTTCGGCTGCCGCCCGCCCCTGGTCGGGCTTTGCGCCAGCCCCAAGGCCAGTTCTGCCCAGGCGAATCTGCACCGGAGCTTCGCTGGTCACCAGCGCCTGCGAATCCGTGTTGGCGCAAATGAATTCCACGCCCTGGACCCCGGAATGAATCATGTGCGCGACGGCATTGCCGCCCGCCCCTCCCACGCCGACGACCTTGATCACGGTCCCGTTGCGGCTGGTATCCAACATTTCGAAATTCATCATGTCTGACTCCCTCACATACTGAAAAACAGAACAACTGCCCCTGAAAATCCATGACTGGCCCACTACGTCCGGGAGACACGCTCCCGGGCAACCGCCTCTCGGCGACCTGGCTAGTTCATGAACCACTCCTTCATGCGCGCCAGAATGGATTTCACCGCCCCTTTCTGTTGCGCAACCTTGCGGCCGCGAGCGCGCTGCATGCGCGCCTCGGTCAACAAGCCCATCACCGTCGCGAAGCGCGGATTGCGCATCACGTCGGACAAACTTCCCTCGTACATCGGAACGGCCACCCGGACCGGCTTGAGAAAGACATCCTCGGCCAGCTCCACGATGCCCGGCATGAGCGCTGTGCCGCCTGTCAGCACCACTCCCGACGACAGCAGCTCCTCGTAGCCGGACTCCCGGACGACCTGCTGCACGAAACCGAACAATTCTTCCAGACGCGGCTCGATCACCGCTCCCAGCGCCTGACGCTTGACACTGCGATTCGGACGGTCGCCCAGCCCCGGGACCTCGATCATTTCCTCGGCATCCACCAGCACCTGTTTGGCGATGCCATACCGCAGCTTGATTTCTTCCGCATCCGGCGTGGGAGTGCGCAACATGGCGGCGATGTCGCTGGTCACCTGGTCCCCGGCAATCGGAATGACGGACGTATGCCGGATCGCGCCACCCGTGTAGATGGCAATGTCGGTGGTGCCGCCGCCGATGTCGACCAGCACCACGCCCAGTTCCTTTTCATCCACTGTCAGGCAGGACAGACTGGAGGCCAGCGGCTGCAGGATCAGGTCCTGGACTTCCAGTCCGCAGCGGCGGACGCACTTGACGATGTTCTGGGCCGCGCTCACCGCGCCCGTCACGATATGGACGCGGACTTCCAGACGCATGCCGCTCATGCCGATGGGCTCGCGGATGTCTTCCTGGGCATCGACGATGAATTCCTGCGTCAGGACGTGCAGCACCTGCTGGTCGGTCGGGATGTTCACGGCCTTCGCCGTCTCGATCACCCGCGCCACGTCCGTAGCCGTGACCTCCTTGTCCTTCACCGCCACCATCCCGCTTGAGTTGAAGCTGGTGATGTGGCTCCCCGCAATTCCCGTGTAGACCTCGCGGATCTTGCAATCCGCCATGAGCTCCGCTTCCTCCAGCGCCCGCTGGATGGAGTTGACGGTGGACTCGATATTGACGACCACGCCCTTTCGCATGCCCTCGGACTGATGCTGTCCGAGCCCGAGCACCTCGAACCCCCCATCCGGCAGGATCTCGGCGACAACGGCGACCACCTTGCTGGTGCCGATATCGAGTGCAACGATCAGATCTTTGATGTCACGGGTCATGATTTGGACTTCGAGGCGTTGTTTTCAGGGGCCAGGGTGATGGCAAATCCATTCGGGTAGCGCAAATCAGCGCTCGCAATCAGGCGGGTGCCCAGCCGGCGGGTCAGCTCCGGCCACGCGCGCACGAAACGCTCGATGCGCGCGGCAAACGGCAGGGCCCCCGAACGGCCGTGAGGATCCGTGGTGTCGGCTGCCGGATCGCGGCCCAGGGTCAGGCGGACGCCGTCCGACAGCACGACTTCCCACGCGTAGCGCGGCGTCAGGGTGGCCTCGCGCACACTCAGTCCCAGCGGCGCGAACCAGCGCGCGATCTCGGCATAGCGCTGCACGACCAGGCGCTCCGAGCTGGCCGGCCCATTCAACTGCGGCAGGCTCAGGTCGTCGGGCAGTTCGCCCCGGTTCGCCGTGAAGGCCTCCCCCCACGTGTTGATCATTTGGTTTTCATTCCAGTACGCCAGCGGCTGCTCTTCTTCGATGCGCACGCGCAAGGTGGCCGGCCAGACGCGCTGCACGGAGGCGTGCCGCACCCACGGCGTGGTCTCGATCATGCGGCGCACCTGGTTCAGATTGACGAGGAAGAAATTGCCCTCGACACGGCCGGCCAGCGCCGTCTGCAGGCTCAGGGGTGTGACGTACTGCAGGCCGGCAGCCGAGAGCGGAGCGATTTCGATGCGTTCGATGGCGAAATAGGGGCGCCGGATGGTCCACATGAGCGCGCCGGCCACGATGGCCAACACTGCCAGCAACGCCAGCAGGTTGGCAATCAGGTTGGTGAGGCGGGCTTCCGCAAACACGTTCCGTGCTCCTTCAATGCGCCCCGGCCGGGGCGCGCACCTTGCAGCGCGCCGTGGCCAGAATTTCCACACACAGGCGGCTGTAGCTCATGCCTGCGGCCTTGGCGCCCATGGGCACCAGCGAATGCCCGGTCATGCCGGGCGAAGTATTCATTTCCAGCAGCCAGGGGCGATCCTGCGCGTCCAGCATGAGGTCGGCGCGCCCCCACCCCTCGCAGCCCAATACGCGATAGGCCTGCTCGGAGAGCATCTGTACGTGCCGGGCCAGCGCCGGATCCAGATCCGCCGGGCAGTGATATTGGGTCTCGTTCGACACGTACTTATGCTCGTAGTCGTAGTTGCCCTGAGGCGCGACGATCTCGATCACGGGCAGCGCGCGTGCGCCGGCGCCAGTCCCCAGGACAGGCACGGTCAGCTCGCGCCCCACGACGAACTGTTCCGCCAGCACCTGATCATCGAAGCGGCACGCCAGCGCGTGCGCGGGTACCAGTTGTTCCGGTGCGTCCACGCGCGTCACGCCCAGCGTCGAGCCCTCGTGCGGCGGCTTGATGATCAGCGGCAAGCCCAGCTCGTCGATCAGCCCGCGCGGATCGGCATCGCAATCCAGCGTTGCAAAGCGCGGCGTGGGAAGGCCATGCTGCAGCCAAAGGCGCTTGGTGGCGATCTTGTCCATCGCCAGGCACGAGGCCAGAGGACCGCTGCCGGTATAGGGGATGTTCAGCAGCTCCAACGCGCCCTGGATGGTGCCGTCTTCGCCATAGCGTCCATGCAGCGCAATGAACACTCTGTCGAATTGTTCGCCCGCCAGATCCGCCAGGCTGCGGATTCCGGTATCGAACAGATGGGCGTCCACGCCTTCCGCGCGTAAAGCTTCGCAGACTCCAGCGCCCGACATCAGCGAGACCTCCCGCTCCGCCGAGGTACCGCCGTACAGGACACCCACACGACCAAAGGACGGCTTCATAGCGCCCCCCCGAGCTGGACGGGCACCCGGCTGATGGACCCGGCCCCCATGATCAGGACCACGTCCCCGTCACGCACGAATTCGCGAATCGCGGCCGCCATATCGGTCACGTCTTCGACGAAGACCGGCTCGACCTTGCCGGCCACCCGCAGGCCGCGCGCGAGCGACCGGCCGTCGGCGGCCACCAGTGGCGGCTCGCCGGCCGCATAGACCTCGGTGAGCAGCACGGCATCCGCCGAGCTCAGCACGCGCACGAAGTCCTCGAAGCAATCCCTGGTCCGGGTGTAGCGATGCGGCTGGAACGCGAGCACGATCCGGCGATCGGGCCACGCACCCCGCGCTGCCGCGAGGGTGGCCGCCATTTCCACCGGATGATGGCCATAGTCGTCCACAACGGTAAAAGTCCCGCCACCCTGCGCGGCGGGCACGGGGAAGGACCCCACCTGGGTGAAGCGCCGGCCCACGCCGCGGAACTGGGTCAGGGCCGCCAGGATTGCCTCGTCCGGCACCCCCAGTTCGGTGGCCACGGCGATGCTCGCAAGCGCATTGAGGACATTGTGGCGGCCGGGCAGATTGAGTCTGACGGCCAACGGGGGCAGCCTGCCATCGGCGCCCTCGCGCTCGGCCACGAAACGCATCGCGGTCCCCTCGGTGCGGATGTCATGCGCACGAACCTGGGCCGGCGTGTCGATACCGTAGGTGGTGACGGAGCGCGACACGAACGGGACGATCTCGCGCACGTTGGGATCGTCCACGCACAGGACGGCGGTGCCGTAGAACGGCAGCCGATGCGTGAACTCGACGAAGGCGCTCTTCAGGCGCGCCACGTCGTGCCCGTAGGTGTCCATGTGGTCCAGGTCGATATTGGTAATGATGGCCGTGACGGGGAGCAGATTGAGGAAAGATGCGTCGGACTCGTCCGCCTCGACGACAATGTAGTCGCCCTGGCCCAGCCGCGCGTTGGCGTCGGCGGCGTTCAGCCGGCCGCCGATCACGAAGGTGGGATCCAGGCCGCCCGCGGCCAGCACGCTGGCCACCAGGCTCGTGGTGGTGGTCTTGCCGTGGGTCCCGGCGACCGCGATACCGAGCTTCAGGCGCATCAGTTCGGCCAGCATCAGCGCACGGGGCACCACAGGTACGCGGCCGGCACGCGCCGCCAAAAGCTCGGGATTGTCGGAATGGATCGCGCTGGACGTGACGATGGCCCCTGCGCCCGCAATGTGCTCGGCCGCGTGGCCGATCATGATGCGCGCACCCAGCGATGCCAGGCGCTGGGTCACCGGCGTTTCCTGGATATCCGACCCGCTGACGACGTAGCCCTGGTTGAGCAGTACCTCGGCAATGCCGCTCATTCCCGAACCGCCGATGCCGACGAAATGAATATGATGAATCCTGTGCTTCACGCCGATTTCTCCTGGGTATGGATGCACGCTTCGGCAATGAGCCTGGCGGCATCCAGACGGGCATGTTCGTGGGCGCGGCCGGCTACCCGCGCGAGCTCGGCGCGCTGGCGCGCCAGGAGCCACGCAGCCAGCGTGGCTGCATCGAGATCAGCCTGCCGCATCATCCAGCCTGCGCCGTCTTCCGACAGATAGCGCGCGTTGGCCGTCTGGTGGTCGTCGATGTCATGCGTCAGCGGGATGAACAGGGCGGCCACACCGACGGCCGCGACCTCAGCCACCGTCATGGCACCCGCCCGGCAAATCACCAGATCGGCCTCCGACAAGGCCAGAGCCATATCGTCGATGAAAGCAGCCACCTCCGAAGACACGGACAGGCGGTCGTACGTTTGCCGGACCGCTTCGGCGTGGTGCTGACCCGCCTGGTGCAGCACTTGCGGCCTCAATTCCTCCGGCAGCCGCGCCAACGCGTCGGGCACCAGCTCGTTCAGCCGGCCGGCCCCCAGGCTGCCGCCCAGCACCAGCAGGCGCAGGGGCCCGGTACGATCGGCATAACGCTGGGCAGGAGGCGGCACGCCGGCAAGCGCGGCGCGCACCGGATTGCCCACCATTTCCGCACCCGGCAGCGCACCGGGAAAACCTTCCAGCACGCGAGCGGCCAGGCGGGCCAGCCAGCGGTTGGCGGTCCCGGCCACCGCGTTCTGTTCATGCACCACGAGCGGGATGCCGAGCCACCGCGCCATCACGCCGCCCGGGAAGGCTACATAGCCGCCCATCCCCAGCACGACATCGGGGCGCTGGCGCTTGAGCAGTGCGCGTACATGCGCGCAGGCCGCCGCCAGCGTGCAGGGCAGTTTCAGCAGGGTCAGCACGCCCTTGCCGCGAACGCCGCCAAAATGCAGCGGCAGCAGCTCGATGCCATGCGCCGGCACCAGCCGGCCTTCCATCCGCTCGGGGTTCCCCAGCCACAGGATCCGCCAGCCCAGATCCCGCAGGACCTCAGCCACGGCCAGCCCCGGCATGATGTGCCCGCCCGTGCCGCCCGCCATGACAAGGATAGTGCGCCGCGTCATCGCCGCTTCCCCCTCATCATGCAACGGGTTTCATAATCCACGCGCAGCAGCATGGCCACCGCCACGAGATTCATGACGATGCCCGAACCGCCGTAGCTGACCAGCGGCAGCGTGAGGCCCTTGGTGGGCAGCAGGCCCAGGCAGACTCCCACGTTGATGAAGGCCTGCACACTGAACCAGAGCGCTACGCCCTGGGCCACCAGACCATCGAAGACGCGCTCCAGCACCATGGCCTGGCGCGCGATCTCGAACCCGCGCACCACCATGTAGGCAAATACGGCCAGCAGACACAGCACCCCGACGAAACCCAGCTCCTCGCCGATCACCGCCACGATGAAGTCAGTGTGGGCTTCCGGCAGATAGTGCAGTTTCTCCACGCTGGCTCCCAGCCCGACGCCAAACCAGCCGCCGCGCCCCAGCGCGATCAGCGAGTGCGAAAGCTGATAGGCGCTGCCATAGGCGTTGTCCGGATTCCAGGGATCCAGATACACGAAAATGCGCTCGCGGCGCCAGGGCGAGGCCCAGATCAACAACAGGAAACTGCTCATCACGATGCCCAGCAGCGTGGTGAACAGCTTCAGATTGATGCCGCCGATGAACAGGATGCCCACGGCGACCGCGCCAATGACGATGAAGGCGCCCAGATCCGGCTCCATCAGCAGCAGCAGTCCGACCAGCGCCAGGGCCATCGCCATCGGCAGGAAACCGCGCAGGAAACCTTGCAAGTGAGCTTGCTTGCGCACGACGTAGTCGGCCGCGTACAGCACCACCACCAGCTTCATGAATTCCGACGGCTGGAAGTTCAGCGGCCCCAGCGGAATCCATCGGCGGGCGCCGTTGACTTCGCGGCCGATCCCCGGCACCAGAACCACCATCAGCATCAACATCGCTTTCGCCTCTGCATGCCGCCCACCGCACTATCAGCAGCGCATGCCCGGTGAAGGGCACC
>Ga0134125_10009052_pt1 | contig 11214 bp, 11 predicted proteins | sample KB31751_FD_96464 | JGI IMG/M metagenome (GOLD analysis project Ga0134125, IMG submission 96464) | Terrestrial soil microbial communities with excess Nitrogen fertilizer from Kellogg Biological Station, Michigan, USA - KB3-175-1 | ecosystem: Environmental > Terrestrial > Soil > Unclassified ...
CAGGAGCGGCGCGTTATAATCGTTCAGATCCTGGCCGAGCCAGCACAGCCGCCGCGTCGCGCCCGACGGCTCGACGGCAAGCGGCAACAGGAACGCCGGCTCGCCATCCGCGAAGCGTGCGACGGCGATGACGGGCCGCGCGCGGTCGCAGACGCCGACATGACGCTGCCATGCCGCGAGCCAATCGAACGTCTGGTACGGCGTGCAATCGGCGACGCGCTCGAAACGGCGCCACAGCTTTTCGACGGCAGAGAGATCGTCGTGGATCGAGATGTTGAGAGGCGCCGGCGCTGCGGTTATTTGCTCCGTGCGACACGCCGCCGCATCGACGCGCGCGTCGAACGCGGGAGCCGAATTCCGCAGGGCCGTCAATGGTGTGGCGCCGCTCACGCAACCCGTCGTGATGGATCATGCCCGAAGCCGACGTGATAGAAGATAATCACTAAGGGAGCATGCCCTTGGCTCAGCACACTTCGTGTTAAGGTAAAGCCCGGCCGAAGAAAGACCGTGTACTTTTCGCAAACGCCGCCAAGCGAAAGCAGAAGTGGAGGAAGCGATGAGAGGATTGCGCAGTTTGCTTAGCGTCGCTGCAACGGCTGCACTGGCGTTATTTGGCGTATCGGCCGCGCACGCCCAAGCCGACAATTATCCAACCAAACCGGTCACCATCATTTCGGATGCCGCGCCCGGCGCCACACCCGACGTCGACGCCCGCTTCATTGCCGACTCGTTCAGCAGGATGTGGGGCAAGCAGGTCATCGTCGTTAACCATCCGGGCGCCAATGGCAGCGTCGGCGCCCGTGCCGCGACCGAGGTCGCCCCAGACGGCTACACGCTCTACATGCCGGTGCTGTCGACCTTTGTGGCGCTGCCGACGGTGGCGCCCAATCTGCCGCTGCGGCTGCCGCGGGATTTCCTGCCGATCGGCTATGCGGCCGAAAACCCGATGTTCATCGCGGTCAATCCGTCGCTCGGCATTTCGACGCTGCCGGAGCTCATCGAACGCGCCAAAAAGGAACCGGGAAAGTTGTCGATCGCCGCGACCGGCATCGGCCGGCTCACCCATCTGACCGGCGAAGTGCTGCAGGACCGCGCCGGCATCAAATTGCTTACCGTGCCCTATACGGCCGGGCCCGCAGTGGCACTGGGCGACGTCGGGTCCGGACGCGTGTCGATGATCATCGAGGGTTACTCGGGCATCGTCGGCGCGGTGCGCGCCGGCCAGGTCAGGCTGATCGCGGTGGCCTCGCCGCACCGCCTGCCGCAATTCCCCGATCTGCCTACGGTGGCCGAAACGATACCCGGCTTCGCGGCGCTCGGCTGGCAGGTGCTGCTGGCGCCGCTCGGCACGCCGGCGCCGATCATCAGCAAGGTCAGCACCGACCTCGCCGAGGTGAACAACGATCCCGAGTTTCAGGCCAAGCTTGGCAAGGTCGGCAGCTACACTCGCGCGATGACGCCCGAGCAGGTTCTGGCCTTCGTCAAGCACGAACAGGACACTTGGCTGCCGGTCCTGGAGCGCATCAACAAGAAATAGCGCGGCACCCACGCTCCGTGCCGCCGATGTGGAACTTTTTGTGCTCATTCCGCAACACATTCCGCTTTTCCACATCTGACGCATGCCGCTGAAACGCTGCGGCTTGCCGACTCTCCATCCTTCGCCATACTGCCGATGGGGAAAAGGGGAGAGGGCACGATGCGGCTCGTGCGCTTTGTCGGCTGCTCGACATTGAGCGGCCTCGCGATCGTCCTTTGTCTCGGTGCAGCTCTCGCCGAACCGAACGTCACGATCGGCGCGCTCGAACAAAGGGACACGCTCGAAGCCAACGACCCGTGTGCCGCGCAGCAGACCTGCATCGATCGCTATCTCTGGTCGGTGTACGAGCGCACGCCGAAGGTCGACACCATCAAGGTGCCGGAACACCGCAAGGTGAAAATCAAGCGCAAAGGCAAGGTCAGGACCGTCACCAGGACTTTCACCAAGCTGGTCGAGGAAGATTTCACCTGGAAAGATCCGGCGGCCGCGCAACACGCCGGCCTGCCGCTGATCGACTATGTGATCGGCGGCATGGATCCCGGCCTTCCGACTGACGCTCTATCGCGCCCTGCGCGCCATGGACGATGCTGGGCTTGAGCCCGGCATCACCAGCGCCTTTCGCGACGATTACCGGCAGACCATCGCGGCCGGTCAGAAGGCGCGCGCCGACAACTCCTATCACGGCGGCAGCCGCCGCGGCGGCTACGGCCACGGGCTTGCGATCGACCTGGTGAGCGTGAAGGGCGCAACGCGCGCCGAGCGCTGGGCATCAAGCGAAGACCTGTGGAAGTGGATCGACGCGCACGGCAAGGAATTTGGGATCGGCCGACCTTATCTGGATCGCGACGCGCCGCATGTCGGCCCGGTCGACGGCAAGGAATACGTCAGTCACCGCGGCGGAGCGGGCGTACAACACGCCGCATTGCGCAAAGCGCGCCACCGTCTGGCGCAGCACCGCGGGCGTGGCATCGCCGCGCACAAGCGCCACCACATTGCCGCGCACAAGGGCCTGCATCCCGGCAAGCGAGCAAAAACCGCAGAGTATGGCAGGACGCGGACTGGCTGAGCGCCGATCGTGGTCGACGTCATAAAGAACGAGGCGCTGGTACAGCTGGGTAGATTCGAACTACCGACCTCCTGATCCACAGTCTTATTTTGTCCAATTCCCTGAATTTCCTAGACTTTCCTTGAGCGATAAAATCTCCGTTGTTACGGGCTTTTCCGCTTCTACGCTGCTACTCGGAAATTCCGGGAGATGCCTTTTCGGTGCTGCCCCGGTGTTACCCCGAACCGAAACGCAGCGAGCACCCCATGACGGCACAGCGAATCAGTAAGCGAACGGTCGATGCCCTTCAATCCAACGGCAAGGAGTTCACGGCGTGGGATGACACCGTGAGCGGCTTCGGCGTGCGCGTGCGGCCGACCGGCGCAAAATCCTATGTGGTGGTCTACAGGGCGGGCGCGGGACGCGGTGCGCCCGTGCGGCGCTACACCATAGCCGCCGTCGGCAAGATCACACCAGAGCGCGCCAGAGCCCGGGCAAAGGTCATCCTGGGGGCGGTGGCGCACGGCCACGATCCGGCGAACCAAAAGACCGCCGAACGCGGCACGCCCACAGTGGCCGAGCTCGCGGCTCTGTTCATGGCCGCCCACGTGCGCGCCAAGCGAAAGCCCGCAACAGCGGAGTTCTACCGAGACATCCTGGACCGTATCGTGAAGCCCGCCGTGGGCACCACCAAGGCCGACAAGCTATCCCGGCTCCAGGTCGCCAAGCTGCATTCCTCGCTTGCCAAAACCCCGTTTCAGGCCAATCGCGTGCTGGCCGTGATCGGTAGCTTGTACGCTTTCGCGGGGCGCGCGGGCACCGTACCGGAAGGTGTCAATCCAGCGCGTGGGGTCGATAAGTTCAAGGAAAGCCGCCGCGAGCGGTTTCTGACCGGCGAGGAACTGGAACGGCTAGGCAACGCGATCCGGGAAGCTGAGACCACTGGCATCCCGTGGGCGGTGGACGAAACCAAGCCCACCGCCAAGCATGCGCCGAAGTCCGCGCGCGTCACCAAGATCAACCCGTCTGCGGCGGCGGCACTGCGGCTCCTTCTGTTCACCGGCTGCCGCCTACGGGAAATCCTGCACCTGCGGTGGGAGTACGTCGATATCGAGCGCGGGTGTCTATTCCTGCCGGACAGCAAGAGCGGTCGGAAGACAATCATCCTTAACGCCCCTGCCCTTGCGGTGCTGAATGGGCTGGAGCGGGTCGGCCCTTACGTAATCCCGGGGGACCGCCTGGACCAGCCACGCCATGATTTGAAGCGCCCATGGGATGCCGTCATCGGGCGAGCTGGATTGCTTGGCGTGCGCCTGCACGATCTCCGGCACACCTACGCGAGCTTCGGTGCCGGCGGCGGCCTGGGCTTGCCGATCATCGGCCGCCTACTAGGCCATGCTCAGGCGGCGACCACCGCCCGTTATGCACATCTCGACAACCACCCTCTGCGACGCGCTTCAGAAGCAATTGCAGGCCGCATCGCCGCTGCACTTAATGGCGGCCCGGCGGCATCAGTTCGACGATTACAACGAAGCGTATAGCGTGGGCATCGCTGCCGATGCTCGCGTGGACGAAACTGTCAGGATCGCAAGACGCGGTTTTGCATTGACACTCTGCCGCCACGCCAAATGCGCTGTATCGGCTTGCGGCTTCGCGTCCTCGGCCGCCGCGGCCGGTGAGATGTGGTCGCGAACGCGACCTCGCTTTCTCCCGCCCCCGCTTTGTCGGAGGGAGCGCGCCGAGGCGGGTATCGGGACGCGTGTTCAATAGCCCGCGGCTTCCGAGGACTATTGGACGCGTGTTCGATACCCCGATGAGGTTTACCCGATCCTAAGATCGGGCGCGCGACCGCCCGGCGCTGCCGGCCGACCCCGCGCTGCCAGTCGAGCACGGCGCCTTCGGTGCCGCGCGCAGACCTGAGCGCCGTCCGGCGGTGTGTGAGGTTTAGGCGTCATGCTACACATGCGCCCCGAGCAACCACGCAGGAGCGGCAGCCAGCTTTGCCAATCGCACAGCAATGCAAATAGCTGTGTCGAGGCAAAGTGGCGGCGCGGGGGTCCGGGCGGCAAGCCCGACAAAGCGGGGGCGGAATTTCGAGAAGCGGCAAGCCCTTGTCGCTTCATCGTGGGTACAAGTCAGGTGTACCCCTCTTGTAGCCACTATCTCCCGGCTGGATCCCCTAACGGCGAGGACTATCGGACGGCTCTGCTGTTCGATAGCCCACAGCCATGATCGCGCGCATTCCCTATCCTCCAATAGCGCCGCGATGGTCTTGTCCTTTGCGAGAACTTGCCCGCGGAGAAATTCATTCTCGCCTTCGAGGCGCTCGACGTAAGCTGTCGCAGTGTGTCGCGGCAGAACGGATTCGATTGCTCGATTGAGTCAGATAAAAGAATTACGCCAAAACGGCCTCCTTTTCACGCAGGCTATACGGGTTGTACACCGGGTGCTATCCGCTGAGTTGCTAAGAATGCGAGCAGAATAACAACGAGTCAGCGCACAAGGTAATTATCGTGCTGGAATGAACGTCTCTCCGCCTCCTCCAGCGACACGAGGCTCCACGAGAAGGCCGGGATTGGCGCGGGGTATTGAGAATCCCATGGATTCTTATTCGACTCCTGGACTTGATCGGCGACGTTCTCAAGCCTTTTTCGACAGCATCGATCCGAAGCCGACATTTGGTCCTGCACCTTGCTGCGGTGCAAAGCCATCTTGTGGCGCAAATTCCTAACGTAGCCCGCACTTGACAATCTTGCGAAACTGCCAACGGTCCCCGGCACTTTGAAATTCCGTTGCGACGACCGCTCCGGGTGCCACGCTGACGGTTTGACGACAATGTCCGCTATTACTCGGGTAATTCGAGCTCGCGCCAAGCCTCTGCGAAACTGCCAAACACGGCAGGTTCGAGAGCAGCGCCCTGAAGGCCGCGGACGGTGAAAGTCGGTTCGAGCTGCAAGACGTCCTGAGCGGCCGCTTTCGCGTCTGCGGCCTGGCCGTTTCGGAGCAGTGCCGCTGCCAAATAGGCATGGCCAGCGCTGAAGCCTGGATTGTAGTCGAGGGCCTTCCGCGCCGCCTCGACCGCGTCCTTGTAACGTCGGCGGGAAAAGTGTGCGATGGCGAGCGCGTGATGTGAACGAAAATTATACGAGTCGAATGGACTCAATGATATTGCTCGCTCGGCACGTTGGATCGCGAGCTCGGCTTTGCCCATCCAGGCGAACACGGTCGCGCTCAAGCTGAGTGCAAAAATATTGGAGTTACTCAATTCCAGCGCGCGCTCGAACAGATTGACCGCCGTTGCGGCGTCGTGGGCGTCCAATGCGATGACGTGGGCCGCGACTGCCAGCGCCGTTGCATCGTCGCTGCCGTAGGCGACAGCAGAGCGGGCATGCCGAATCGCCGCAACGCGATCCTCGTCCCGTCGTCCTGCCCGCGCATAGCGATGATGCAGGCAACGGCTCAAGAATGCATGTGCGGCAGCATAGTCGGGCTGGAGCTTCAGCGCCTCTTCGAGGAGCGGGACCGCGATCGCCGAGTCGCTCGGAGTGTGCGTCAGGACGAATGGCAGCGCTCGCAACAGAAGGTCATAGGCGTTGAAGTTTGTTGGGCGCTGGCGCTTGACGCGCTCGATTTCGGCTTTCCGCAGGCTGGGCTCGATGGCGCCGATGACGCACATCGTAATCTCGTCCTGCAGTGCGAAGACGTCCTGCACGATGCGGTCATATTGCTCGGCCCAAAGGTGCGTGTCTGTTTTGGCGTCAATCAGCTGCGTAGTGATCCGCACCCGATTTCCTGCCTTGCGTACGCCGCCCTCAAGCACGTAGCGAACGCCAAATTTCTCCGCCACCTCGGCGATCGTTATCGGCTTATTCTTGTAGATGAACGTCGAATTGCGCGAGACCACCGACAGCCATTTTATGCGGGACAGACCGGTGATGATTTCATCGACCATGCCATCGGCGAAATATTCCTGCTCGGGATCACCGCTCATGTTCTGAAACGGCAGTACGGCGATCAGCGGCCCGCTCGATGTTGCGGGCAGGGACAAGACCTCGCGCGCGTCGGCTGAGCGCGCGGCCGTGAGCCCAACCAGCCGATAACCCCTTCCGGGTACGGTCATCAGATAGGTCTCGCCGCCCTTCCCATCATCCAGCGCTTTCCGCAGCGCCGAGACGTGAACCTGGATGTTGTTCTCCTCGACAACCACGCCCGGCCACACCCGGGTCATCAATTCGTCTTTGCCGACTACTTTACCGTTCGCAGCGGCAAGCACGCAGAGCAGATCGAAAGCCCGACTGCCGAGCTGGACCGGCACGCCGTCACGCAACAGCTCACGTCGAACGAGGTCGAGACGAAATCGGCCTACGCCAGACTCATTCCGATCCATCGAATCCAACCGTGGATGGCTGCCCATTCAGGACAATTAAGCTTCTGAACCATGGACCTTAAACACCTCCGCCGCGTACGGTCCAGCATCAGATCGCTGGCCGTGAATGCGTAGTTCTCCAGGCGGGTTGGCAATCGAGGAAGCCCCTGTTCAAGACCGTGAAGTGACTGGCTATTCCAAGCATTCCAGGAGGTTAGGCCATGAATCTTCGTCGCAGAGCATTCCTTCGCCTTGCAGCCGGGGCGGCCGCGTTGCCGGCCCTGCCGCGCTTCGTTCGCGCTGCGGCCTATCCGAGCCGTCCCGTGCATCTCGTCGTCGGCTTTGCAGCCGGAAGCGCTTCGGACATTCTCGCCCGGCTCATCGGCGAGAAGCTTTCGCAACGGCTAGGCCAACCATTCATTGTCGAAAACCACGGCGGAGCAGGCGGCACGGTGGGCGCCGGGATGGCGGCGCGGGCGCCGGCCGATGGCTATACCCTCCTAATCTCTGGCTCCGCGGATGCCGTTACGGCAACGCTGTACGACAAGCTCAACTACAATTTCCTCCGCGATTTTGCGCCGATCGCAGGCATCGCACTGAGTCCTCTTGTCCTTGTCGTGCCTCCATCCTTTCCCGCCAACACGCTCTCCGAATTCATCGTCTACGCCAAGGCCAATCCGCGCAAGATCAATTATGGGTCCGCCGGCGTCGGCTCGGTCGCCCATATGGCCGGCGCGCTTTTCGAATCCGAGGCGGGAGTTCAGATGGTGCACGTCCCTTATCGCGGCCTGGCGCCCGCCCTTACTGATCTCATGGGCGGCAGAGTGCAGGCGGTATTCTCAACCATGCCGCCTGCCGTCGGCCACGTTAAGGCCGGCCGGCTGCGCGCCTTGGCGATCACGTCGTCGACCCGATCCGAAACTTTTCCTGACTTGCCGACAATCGGCGACTTTCTGCCCGGCTACGAGGCAAGCATCACAGAAGGCCTCTCTGCGCCGAAAGGCGTGTCGGCGGACGTGGTCGCTATCCTCAACAACGAGGTGGCGGCACTCGTGACGGATCCGCAGATCAAAGCCCGGCTTGCCGATCTCGGCACCGTGCCGGCGCCGATGACATCCGCCGACTACGGTAAGTACCTTGCCAAAGAAACAGACAAGTGGGCCAGAGTTATCCGAACTGCGGATCTGAAACCGCAGTAGAGCGTATCTCCTTGGACGCTGCGCCGCGCACTCCGGCCGGCCAATCTAGCGCCACGCCTCCGCAAAGGAACACCGCGGGCTGAACACGCAGTAACGGATCCCTTCGCTTCGGAAATCAACTGCCACCCTGCACCGACTTCGGTCGCTAATGGCACGTCGCGTCCTGGCGGATGACGGCTCCGATGGACGCGATTGGGTGGAAAGCGGACGTGCAGTCATCAGGCCGACTTGGTAGATCCTGACCCATTTCAGACGCTGCTACATCTTTGAACTCAGGCCGCGGGTCAAGGCGTCGAAGTTTTGCGAATGCGTGCAGCGCTACGCTTGGGCTGTGTCCGTCCGACAAGATCGGCATGACTTGGCGAGAGAAGTGGCCGGACTTGATCGAGGTGCTCTATGATGAAGTCGAAGAATGCGCGAATGCGTGGGGTGCGGCGGAGGTCCCGGTGCGTTAATAAATAGAACGGAGTCCCCATTTCCGGTCCGAGATCAAGGACTCGCACCAAATCGCTCTCATTCTCACCAACAATAACAGGCATAAGAGCGATGCCCGCTCCGGACCTCACCGACGGGAGCAGCGCCGCGAGGCTGTTGGCTCGCGCCGCGACATGCGCATTGGGTGCCACTGATTTTATCCACCGCACCGCAGGATGATCACTCAAAGCCCCCGAGAACGTAACAACCGAATGTCGGTCGATTTCAGTTGGATTCTCGACACTCCCATGTCGGGCGACATAGGACCGGCTTGCGTACACCGCCCAGGGTGAATCGGCGATTTTTCGTCCGACCAGTGCGTTTTCGATCGGCCGCTTCGCACGAATTGCGATATCGGCATCGCCCGTGCCGAGTTCGAGAATTCTGTCGCTCATGACGAATTCAATTCGCACGTCGGGGTAGCGTGCATTGAATTTTTCGATAAGACGCGCACCGATCAGACGCGGTCCAAGCGCTTCTGGGCACGTCACCTTCACGGTCCCTCTTGTCTCATTTGATTTAGCGGAAATGGAACGTTCGAAATCGATCGCGGCAGCTTCTACCCTCGTCGCATATGCGAGAACATGCTCGCCCAATTCCGTAAGCCGGTATCCCGTTGGATGGCGCCTGACGAGCTCACAGCCGAGCTGTCTTTCCAACTCCTGAATCCGGCGGTGAACAGTCGATTGGTTGACGCCCAGCGACTTCGCTGCGGATAACGTGCTGCCCGATCGGGCAACGGCTAAGAGGTACTTGAGGTCATTCCAATCAAACATGTCCGCAGTTATGCACTTTTGAATCCCGACTTCGCAATACTGCTGCTGCCATTAGCCGAAGCATTCTGCTTCCATAAATACGCGGTTCGATGCAAATCCGCGCTTCGAGGAGTGGTTAATGCTGATCGACAGCAACGGGGGTCTCCGGGCGCAAAAAGCCATCTTGGTCGATGCCGGCACCGACCGGTTTGGCGCCCCGATGGACATCGGCGGGTGGCGATTCGAATGCAAACTATCCGCACAGGATACACGCGGTGAGCTTTGCGTCTATGACACCGTCCGGTCAATCAAGGGCGGACCGCCGCTGCACATGCATCGCGAGCAGGACGAATGGTTCTGCGTGCGCCACGGCGAATTCCTGTTCCAGGTGGGCGGCGAGCGATTCCATCTGAAGGCTGGGGACACGTTATTGGGGCCGAGAGGCGTTCCGCACGCGTTTGCCGCCCTGACCAATGTTAGTGCGTTACTGATCGCTTTCCAGCCAGCGGGGGCAATAGAGGAGGTTTTTGCAGAGGTGTGGGCTTTGAGCCAATCGCGAGAGGTCGAGTTGGAAGACTGGAGAAATATTGCTTGTCCTCGGGCAATCGAGATCGTCGCCCCGCCCCTGCAAATCAAATCTCATCAGGACTGAACATGGCACTTGCTTTCAAAAGTGACCTTCGGCGGCCTCTCTCGGCCTCTATCAGTAGAGCGCGAGGCCAGCGCATCCTCGTTTTTTGCGCTGGTGCAATTTTGCTCGCTGTCATGGCTTATATAGCGGCGTCGTACGGCTTTGATGCCGTCGCCAAATGTGAGGTAAACGCCTATAGCGTTTTAGGCCAAAGTCAGACAGTAATGTCCCAGATTGCGTCGTCCAGCGCGTGCGGATTTTGACGTCAGGCGACCAAACTGAGGGTAGAATGCCGTTGTCAGGTGGATGTTCTTGCGGGGCGCTACGTTTCACCATCGCAGGCTACCTTTATGCGCAGCTTTGCCATTGTGACGCGTGCAAGAAGCGCACCGGCAGCGCCTATGGTATCTCGGTCGTCATCGAAAACGCCGCTCTCCTACAATTTCGAGGGGAAACACGGACGTTTAAGCGCATTGCCGAAAGCGGAAACCCAGTCGAGTACGATTTCTGCCCGGCGTGTGCCAGCGTGATCCGCTGGCGTGTGGCTGCGCTACAAGACCGACAGGTGATCGCAGGCGGGACGTTTGACGATCCTGGCGTATTCGAAATAGCGGGGGAAATGTACACGGCGAAAGCGCTGTCCTGGGCCCGGATTGGATGTGAGACTACGACCGCCGGAGAGCCCGACCCCGCTTATCGATCCGCTCTGGTTAAGAAAACGGCCGCTAACACGAAAAACTCGCGGTGAGGTTCTGTGACACACGTCACTTCGCCAAGCCTCCCTCCATGCTCTTGCCATGGAGAAAGCGAACGGCTCGTTGCAGGGTCGACCCATGATCGGTGCACTTAGCGTCATTACGGTACTGCTTGGCACGGCTTTCGCCTGGATGGCCCATACTCATCCTCTGCGGCAACAAGCTATGGAAACGGTCGGTGGAGTTCTGTTGATCGCCGGATTTGCGCTCCTAGGCTACTCACTAGAATGTATGTTTTGCCGATCCTACGATCAGCGGGACCGACATCGTGCTCGATGCGACCGAAATTCAAGCGGTGGCGAGGGTGTTGCACGAACTCGCCGCGAACGCCGCGAAATATGGCGCCCTGTCGATCCCAGGCGGCCAGGTATCCGTCAATTGGGACTTTAAGCCGAACGGAGAGGTGACCAACCTGACCTTGGTCTGGCGCGAGCTTGGCGGTCCAACGGTGG
>Ga0134125_10009053_pt1 | contig 11213 bp, 10 predicted proteins | sample KB31751_FD_96464 | JGI IMG/M metagenome (GOLD analysis project Ga0134125, IMG submission 96464) | Terrestrial soil microbial communities with excess Nitrogen fertilizer from Kellogg Biological Station, Michigan, USA - KB3-175-1 | ecosystem: Environmental > Terrestrial > Soil > Unclassified ...
GCTCGGCGGCTGATCGTGCAGGGCGGTGACCACGCCGGGCAATCGCGAGGTGCGAAATGGAACCAGAACCCGCCCGCCGATTACCGGGAGTTGCCCGTTCACCTTGTAGGTGAAGGTCATCTCCAGCGGTACGGGCAGGGCTACGTCGCAGAATTCGGGCATGGTGGACGGAGTGGACTTTGTGGACTTTGTGGACTTGGTGGACTGAATGGACCCAGTAGAGTCCACTTCGTCCACAAAGTCCATTCTTAGTCTTTGTTGGGCAGCGGCATGCCGAGATGTTTCATTACCATCTGAAGATCTTTCCAGGTTTCCTTTTTCTGTCTCGGATCGCGCAGCAGGTATGCGGGGTGATAAGTGACCGCTAGCTTCGTGTTTCTAAAGTCGTAAATGCGGCCGCGAAGGTTGGCCATCGCGTCATTCATGCCCAGCAGCGTTTTCGCCGCGACGGCGCCCAGAGCGACGATGATCTTTGGCTTGATCGTCTCGATCTGGCGCATCAGAAATGGCGAGCAGGTTTCGCACTCATCGCGCTCCGGCGTTCGATTTCCCGGCGGCCGGCATTTGATGATGTTCGCGATGTAAACGTCTTCGCGCCGAATGCCCATGGCGGTGATCATGTTGTTCAGCAGTTGACCGGCGCGGCCGACAAACGGTACGCCCTGCTCGTCTTCATCGGCGCCGGGAGCCTCGCCGATGAACATAATGTCGGCCTCAGGATTCCCGGTGCCAAAGACGATTTGCTTGCGTCCCTGCTTGTGCAGGACGCAGCGAGTGCAGTCGCCGATGTCTTCGCGGATCATTTGTAGCGCGCGGCTGGGATCGGGGGCTTCCGCGCGAGTTGGCATGGGAATGGATTGTTCCGTAAGCACGAACTCCTCGTTGTTGGCGGCAACTGCGCCTGCTGAAGATTGGCCTTCTCGCCGGTAAAGATCGTAAATGCCGAGATCGCGGTAGAAGCGCAGGCGAGCGGCGAGTTCCTCTTGGAAGTCTGAACTTTCTGGCATTAAGTTAGAGCCCAAGTTTTTTGGGACTACAACAGCCGGATCAACCGTCATTTTGCTGGAGCCAGTCTTCCCGTTTTGGTCTTCAATTTCAGCGCTGCGTCCAAAATGCGCTGTGCGATCTTGCTCTTCGAATCTTCCGGTACTTCGATTTTTTCATCGGCAGTGATGATCGTCACTTCGTTGCGGTCGGAATCGAAGCCAATATCGCGTCGCGAGACATCATTGATGACGATCGCATCGAGATTCTTTCTCTTGAGTTTAGCGCGACCGTTTTCGACAGCATCTTTGGTTTCCGCGGCGAAGCCCACCAGCACCTGCTCCGGCCTGCGATTTGCCGAGAGTTCCTGAAGGATGTCCGCAGTCGGTTCCAGCTCCAGGCTGATTGCTCCATTGCGCTTGATCTTCTGCTCAGCCACGTTACGCACGCGGAAATCAGCTACGGCAGCGGCGGCGATGATGATGCTAACCTCTGCGGCTCGGGAGACAACCGCGCTGCGCATCTGCTCGGCGGTTTCTATGCGAACCAATTCCACTCCCGCAGGAGCTTCCAGCGCCACCGGACCGGAAACCAGAACCACGCGGGCGCCGCGACGCTGAGCGGCTTCGGCCAACGCGTATCCCATTTTCCCGCTAGAGCGATTACCGAGAAAGCGCACCGGATCGACGGGTTCGCGCGTGGGACCGGCAGTGATGAGCACCGTCTCTCCGGCGAGATCGCGAACGATTCCGAGCTTCGCCAATATTGTCGCGACGATCTGTTCGGGTTCCGCCATCCGGCCCGCGCCCACCATTCCGCAGGCCAGGTATCCGCTGCCCGGCTCGACAACTTGAACTCCGCGTTTTCGCAGGATATCCAGATTGGACTGGGTGGCCTCGTGTTGCCACATCTGCACGTTCATGGTCGGAGCAATTACGACCGGAGCCGGTGTCGCCAGGTAAAGCGTGGTTAAAAAGTCATCGGCCTGACCGTGCGCGAATTTGGCCAAGGTGTCGGCCGTGCAGGGCGCCACCAGCAGCGCGTCAATCGATTGCGCCACCGCGATGTGCTCGATCGCCGAATCGAGGTTTGCGGGCTCGCCTGCCGATCCCCACAGTCCGGCAATCACTTTCTCTCCGGAAAGCGCCGCAAACGTCAGCGGACGAATGAACTCCTGGGCAGCCGCGGTCATCACCACCTGCACGCGGATTCCGTGCTCCTGCAGCAGGCGCACGATCTCGCAAGCCTTGTAGGCTGCGATTCCACCGCAGACGCCGAGAGCAACCTTCATATTGGCAATTGTAGTTGTATAGCTCCGAAGCCGCGAAGCTTCGCAGCCACGGAGCAAAAGAGCACTACTCTTCGCTGCTTTCGGAGGGCGCAGCGGGCAATTGCGCGGGCGTCTCGGCTTCCGGCACCACGTACTGCACTTTTCCGGCCTTAATTTCGTCGCGCGCAATGCGGCAAGCCTTCTGCGAAGCGGACGGAACCAGCGCACTGGCTCCGCCTTGGAGCTGCCGCGCCCGGCGGGCAGCGACAAGGATATAGCGATATTTGCTGTCGAACTCTTTGGTGGGTTCCATCGGCTTCCTTAAAGGTTGGTCGGGGTGACTGTGTTGATTTCGAATGAGTCTAAAACCGGTTGAACTTTTCTGTGACTATTGGCCAACAGACATCGGTCGGCAACGCGAAGCAATTCGCGCTGCTCGCCTGCCACGTTCTCTCCTGAACGCCGGATGCGCTCGGAAAGAACAATGGCCTGCAGTTCGTACACAGCATGTTCCAGAATTTCGTTGACCAGAATATAACCGTAATCGGGGTAATTCACAATCTCATTTCTTGCATTCTCCAGCCGCCGCTGGATCACCTCGGGCTTCACGTTTTCCGCCTGGCTGCGGTTGCGCAGGCGCCGCTCCAGCGTATCGCGATTGGGTGGCATCACGAAGATACTCACCGCATCGGGCACCTTTCTGCGCACCTGCTCCGCGCCTTGAACGTCGATATCGAGTAGCAGGTCCCTGCCTGTCACTTTGGCTTCATCGAAGAACCGGCAAGCGGTCCCGTAGTAATTTCCGAAGACTTCGGCGTGTTCGAGAAATTGGTCGGCGGCGATCATCTTCTCGAACTCGGGACGGGTGACGAAGTAATATTCCCGGCCATTCTGCTCGCTCCCGCGCGGCAGACGCGTGGTGTACGACACGGAAAATTCGAGCTTGTCCACATTGGTCCGCAATTCATTTACCAGCGTGGATTTGCCAGACCCAGAAGGCGCCGAAATGATGTAGAGAATGCCAGGCATGTGAATTTTGTAATTGAGAAATTTCGTAATAGCGAAATTTGTAAATCGATGGGTTCAGATTGCTCTGTTCAAATTACCCGATTACGAAATTTCGAAATTACTCAATGTTCTGTACTTGCTCCCTCGACTTCTCGATCTCCGACTTGATGAGCAGGCCCAGTTCGGTGATGCGCAAGCCTTCGCCGGCCACTCCTGAAGTTTTCGACAACAGAGTATTGGCCTCGCGATTAAATTCCTGTAACAGGAAATCGAGCTTCTTGCCGGCTTCTCCACCGGCGTTCAGCAGTGAGTTGAAATGTTCGATGTGGTTTTCCAGGCGCACGACCTCTTCCTGAATATCGCTGCGCTCGGCCAGCATGGCCGCTTCCTGCAGAATGCGCTCAGCATCGGCGTGAGCGCCGATCAACTCACTCATCCGCGATTGGACTTTTTCGAGATACGCCCGCGAAACCGCGGCGCGCAGTTTCCCGATTTCGGCAACCGCACGCGAGAGGTTCTGCATGCGTTCCCGCAGCTCGCGTTCCAGCCCTCGGCCTTCCTCCGCGCGCATGGAGTTCAAGCGGTCCACCAATTCCTCAACTCTCGCCAATACAGTAGCTTCTGTGGACTCGTCAAACGATGGCGACTCTGCACTAAATGCCCCGGGCATACGCAGAATTGCATTGAGGTCGGGTTGCGCGTTGATCGCCAATTGCGCAGCGGCGGCGCGGAAAGCGCTCACGTAACCTTCCAGCAGAGCTTGATTCAGGCGAAAGCCTCCGCTGTCACCGTGCTGAAAAGAAAGCGAGACTTCGACGTGACCCCGCGCGATTTTTTCCTTCAGTATCTTTCGGATCTTGATTTCCAGACCGTTGGCGTCTGACGGCATGCGGAAATGAAGGTCGAGAAAACGATGATTCACCGCCTTCAGGCTCAGTGAAAACTGCAGCGATTCGTTGACTTGCGAGCTGAGTTGAGCGTACCCGGTCATGGATCGGATCGGCATCGGGCCTCTAGAAAAAGTCTTCTGGTGGACGTTTTGGACGTAGTGGACTTAGTGGACAGAATAAAGACACTGAAAGTTCACTCTGTCCATCAAGTCCACTTCGTTCACAGAGTCCACTTTATCGAAACTACTTCACCGCCACACCGTTCTCCACCTCGATGAATTGCAGATTGTACAGGCGTTGATACGTTCCCTCTCGCTGCAGCAATTCCTGATGCGATCCAATATCGCTGATTACGCCGTTTTCCAGCACCACAATGCGATCGGCGCTGCGGACCGTGGAAAGACGATGCGCAATGACAAAAGCGGTCCGATTCGCCATCAGGTTCTGCAGCGCGGCCTGCACCAGGGACTCGGATTCGGCGTCGAGCGCCGAAGTGGCCTCGTCAAGGATAAGAATTGGTGAATTCTTCAGCAACGCCCGTGCAATTGAGATGCGCTGACGCTCTCCGCCGGAGAGCCGCATTCCACGCTCTCCGATCACCGTGTCATAGCCCGCCGGCATGCGCATGATGAAGTCGTGCGCCAGCGCCGCCTGCGCTGCCGATTCCACATTTTCCAAAGGAATATTGGGCTGGCCGTAGGCGATGTTATTTCTGACTGTGTCATTGAAGAGCACAGTCTCCTGTGTCACCAATCCAATTTGCCGGCGAAGGGAGCGCACGGTGACGTCGCGAATGTCGTGTCCGTCAATCAGAATAGCGCCGGAGCTTGGATCGAAAAATCGCGGGAGCAAGCGCAGCAGAGTCGATTTTCCCGCGCCGCTCGGGCCTACGATCGCGATGATCTCCCCGGCTCTAACATGCAGATTGATGTCACTCAAAACGGGGTGCTCCCCATCCTCATTCTGATAGGAAAAATTCACGCGCTCGAAGCGAATATCTCTCTGAAGTGATGGCAGAGGAAGAGCATTCGCTTTATCTTTCACATCGTCTTCCACCTCCATGAAGCTGAAGATGGCCGACGAAGCGCCGAGCGCCTGCTGGAAGTTGTTGTAGAACTGGGCGAACTTCCGCACTGGATCGTAAAGCTTGAAAACCGCGATGATGAACGCGACGAAGGCGCCCTCGCTGAGCGCGTGCGCGCGGATGCGGTCGCGCCCCACCAGCAGCAATAGGGCGATCGCGATCGCGCCAATCACATCCATCAAAGGCGAGCTGATGGCTTGCGCACTCACCGAGCGAAGATTGGCGCGGAACAGCCGCCGCGATGCGCCGCGGAAGCGGGTGGCTTCCCAGAGTTCCATGTTGAAGGCTTTGACAATGCGATTTCCAGCGATAGTTTCGTGCAGCAGGTGCTGGATCTCGGCCAGCTTGTCCTGTCCTTTGCGGGTGGTATGCCGGACCGTCCGTCCGATTCTTCGCGACGAAGTGATGACTACGGGAACAAAAACAAGCAGGATCCAGGCAAGCTTTCCCCCATAGACGATGGCAACACCCGCGGTGAAAAGCAATGTGAACAGTTGCTGCAGAAATTCCGCCAGCACTGCCGACATGGCGTATTGCACGCGTTCCACGTCATTGACAATCGTCGAAAGCAGAGTCCCCGTGGAGTGCCTTTGAAAAAAGCCGACCGACCGGCGCAGGATGGAATCGAACAGATCATTGCGCAGATCGGTAATCATTCCGAATCCGGCATAGTTCACCAGATAGGTGCCGGAATAATCGCAAATGGCCTTCAGTATCGTCGCGCCAACCAGCGCAACCGCCACCATCGTCCAGGCATTGTGAAAGCGCGACGGCAACAATGAGTTCAGATAAAGCGGGCCGTGGCCGGGTATTTGAAACAGCAGAACATCGCGCGAAACCGATTCGGGTCTGAGGACGCCATCGAAGATCGGCTTTACCAGCACGATGCGAAACGCGTCCAGCAAACCAACCGCTGCCAGCAAAATTACAGATGCCAGCACCCCCAGCGCATAAGGACGGACGTACCGCAATAGCCGAAGCAGACGATGAGCGTGGGAAGCGGGTTGGGAGGGAGCAGTCAAAACGTCAATTTAACCACGAAAGAATCGAGCAATTGCAAAATTGGGTGATTGAGTAATTGAAAATTCGGAAGTTGAGATGTGGCTTTTCAATTACTCAATTACCAAATTACTCAATTTCACAATTTCTTCACTTCGGACTGTCTCGATGCACGGTCTTTATCGGATAACCGCCTTCTGCAAGGCGTTTGGCTACATCTTCCGCAATCATCACCGACCGATGCTGGCCCCCTGTGCACCCGAAACCGATGGTCAAATAGCTCTTGCCTTCGCGAATGTAGTGCGGCATCAGGTACAGGAGCAACTCAGAGATGCGGTCGATGAACTCCTGCGTTTGCGGAAATTGGCGGATGTAGGCCGCCACCTTGGGATGCCGGCCCGTAAGAGGCCGGAATTCGGGAATGAAGTGCGGGTTGGGCAGGAAGCGCACATCAAACACCAGATCGGCATCGTTTGGCACCCCGTTTTTGAACCCAAAGCTGACACACGATACTAGGACGCTGTGTTCCTTATTGCCATCTTGAAACTTATCGATGATGTGCGCGCGCAGTTCGTGCACATTGAATTTCGAAGTGTCGATGATTACGTCGGCCAGATTGCGCAATGAGTCCAGCCGCTTGCGCTCGGCGGTAATCGCGGTCGAAACTGACGATGTTTTTCCCAGTGGATGGGGCCGGCGCGTCTCGCTAAACCGGCGCACCAGAGATTCGTCGGTGGAATCGAGGAACACCATTTGTGTGCTGATGTTATTACGGACTTGTTTGAGAATTCGGGGCAGCTTGGTGAGCGCCTGACCTTCACGAACGTCCACCACCAGAGCGGTGCGCTCGATCTCCGGCGATTGCCGCGCCAGATCGGCAAAGCGCGGAATCAGGTCCATCGGCAAATTATCGACACAGTAATAGCCCAGATCCTCGAATGCTTTGAGCACCGAGCCTTTTCCCGAACCGCTCATACCGGTGATGATGACGAGTTCGGTGGGTCCGCGCTTTCGCGGCATACTGCGTTTTCGAGATGGGCGATGTGCGGGCATAAATGCCGTAGCTAAAAGTAGAGACGCGGCATGCCGCGTCTCCAAAAGCATTTCCAAAACGATTTTTCTGAAACGGTTCTCCTGAAACGGTTCACTTTCTTACGGTGCTTCGATCAACTCCATCTTGCCGTCCTTCTTGCGGTGCAGCACCTTCACTTTGCCTTCGGGATCGCGGAAAACAAACACATCGCGATCGCGGAATTCCGCTTCTTTTACGGCTTCTTCGAGGGTCATGGGACGCAACGCCACCGAGTCTGCCGACTTCACCACATGGGCTTCAGTCACCTTGGCGCTGGCGGGAAAGGAATGGACCACGACGGGAACGGCGGTCGCAGCGCTGGAGCCTACCGCCATCTGCTTGGCTTCTTCGGCTGGAGTTCCCTTTTCCCATTCCGTTTTTCGGGGCTGTCGCTTCTTCGTTCGCCAACGCCCTTTGTACTTGATGGCCTGACGATCGATTTTATCGAGCGCTTCGCCCACAGCAGCCGACATTTCGGTGGCTTCGGCAATTCCAACGATGGGTTTGTTCCGAAGATTAATGGTGATTTCGGCGATGTGCCGGTGCTTGTCGAGGGTGAGGATCACGTGCGATTCAAAGCTACTGCCGAAGAGTTTTTCCAGTTTGCCCAAGCCGTGTTCCACCTGCTTGCGCACTGCGGGAGTAATTTCGTATTGCCTTCCGGTGTACTCGACGTTCATGAACTCGCTCCTCAATACGTTAGTTCTGTAGATCGAAGGCTTTGTTTGCTACTGTCTTTTTCTTCCGCTCTCCTCCTTATATATACGGTTGCGATGGGAATTATGCCTCGCCTGGTCAACGTTAATCTTTCACCCGGCGCTGGTGGGTGCTGGGAATCTTCATGTCCTCGCGATATTTGGCCACGGTCCGCCGGGTAACGTTGATGCCCTGCGACTGCAGGATGCGCGTGATCTGCTCGTCGGTCAGCGGACGCCTCGAGTCCTCTTCCTCAATCAGCTTCTTTACCCGCCGCTTCAGGATCATTAGCGAGGTTCCGCCACCCTCCGGGCCATTGACGCTCTCGCTGAAGAAATAACGCAGCTCGAACACTCCCTGCGGTGTATGAACGTACTTACTTGCCACGGCACGGCTGACAGTGGAAGGATGAACTCCGATTTCCTCGGCAACTTCTTTGATCATCATCGGCTTCAGGTGATCGATTCCGCGATCGAGAAACTCGCGCTGGCGGCCGATAATCGCATAGCAGGTGCGCAGGATCGTCTGCTTCCGCTGTTCGATGTTCTTCATGAGCTGGATCGCGGACTTATAGCGTTCCTTGACGTAATTGCGCACATCGCGCTCGGCGACATCGCGGTTCAGCAGCTTCTTATAGCCGGGATTGAGTCTCAGAACGGGAACGTCGTCCTCGTTCATCATGACGACGTAATCATCTCCCTGCTTTACAAAGGCGACGTCCGGCTCGATCAGCTTGGGCTCGACCTGGTTGTACCGCTGTCCCGGTTTGGGATCGAGGGTCTTGACGAAGTCCAGCGCGGCCATCACCGTCTCCAGCGGCCGGCCGATGCCGCGGGCGACGTCCTTGTATTGCCGGTTTTGCACGTTGCGCAGCTGGGTATCGACCACCGCGATCGCGTCCTGCACCTGCTGCAACTGGCGATTGCAGCTCTCGGCGTTGCCATTTACCAGGCGGGCATTGGCCTGTTTTTCCAGGTCGCGCAGTTGCAGCAGCAGGCACTCGCGCAGATCGCGCGCCGCTACGCCGATGGGATCCATCTGCCGCACGATCTCAATCCCTTCGCGAAGCTCGTCCAGCGTGAAAGGAGCTGCCTCGCCGTTCAATTCCCGAATCGGTACAATCGGGTTGTGCGCTGGAGCAACCGCTACCGCCTGCGCCTCCATTGCCGATTCCCGTTCTGGGCCGGCATAGCTTCCCACCAGCACTTGCTCGGGATCGAATTCATCGGAGGGCGTAACCGGCTCAGCAGAATTTGCGTCGAGCACGCCGCTCAACATCTCCATGCTCTCGCCGCGCGCAGCGGCCATTAGCTCTTCGTCGGAGGCGACCAGATATCCGTCATCATTCAAATTTCCGATAACCAGCTCAGCCGCGGCCCGCACCGCATCGCTCAGATGAATGGCGCCGAGCTGCCACATCAGATGGTCAGTAAGCGTGCGCGGCTTCGAAAGGAAATTTTCAAAGGATGGTCGCTCGGAACTTTCGGAAGAATTCGGACTTCGATAGCCGGGATCGAGATAATCCTTGAAGTAAGTGCCAAAATCGATCTCGTCGAAGGGGTCTTTCTTCTCGCCTTCGGTGACCTGCTGGTCAGCGGCTTCGACGCGATCGCGGTCAGCTTCTTTGCCCGCCAGCTCGTCGAGCAGCGGAATATTCGATTCCAACTCCTCCAGCACCGGGTTCTCAACGATCTCGGCATTGATCATCTCCTTGAGCTCGAGCTTGTTCAGCGCCAGCACGCTGACAATTTGCACCAGCCCTGGAGTCAGGATCTGCCTTTGCGAGACCTTGAGATTCAGTCTGTTCTGAAGAAGCACCATGTTGTTGCCCGATTTCTCTCAGTACCATCCGCAGTAGCGGATGGGTAACTTCTCACACCAGCGAGAAACTCTCGCCCAAATAGACCCTTTTCACCTCAGGATCGTTGCCCAACTGTTCCGGCGTGCCGGAGCGGAAGATGCGTCCCTGATTGATGATGTAGGCGCGATCCGTAACCGATAGCGTCTCGCGCACGTTGTGATCGGTGATCAGCACCCCAATGCCGCTCGCTTTCAGGTCGAAAATAATCTTCTGCAAATCCAGCACGGCGATGGGATCAATGCCCGAAAACGGTTCATCCAGCAGGATGAACGATGGCCAAATGCACAAACATCGTGCGATTTCTACCCTTCTCCGCTCGCCGCCAGAGAGCGCATATCCCTGCGTCTTGCGGATGTGCCCCAGCCCAAGCTGCTCGATCAGCGTCTCCATGCGGCTGCGCCGGTTCTCCCAGGAGAGTGGCTGGGCCTCCAGGATGGCCATAATGTTGTCCTCGACCGACAGCTTGCGGAAGACCGAGGGCTCCTGCGGCAGATAACTGATGCCACACTTGCGCGCCCGCAGGAACATGGGAACGCCGGTGATTTCAGCCCCATCGACCAGAATTCGGCCAGTATCCGGCGCCACCAGCCCCACAATCATGTAAAAAGTAGTGGTTTTTCCCGCCCCATTGGGACCAAGAAGTCCCACAACTTCGCCTTGATTGACGTGGAGTGTGACCCGGTCAACCACTCTGCGCCCGCGATATGATTTGCCAATATCGTCGGTCGAGAGCGTCTGTCTCATTATTTTTTGACCGTGGACTGAGTTATGGTGCTTGAATTGCTACTGTCTACCAGCACCCTATCATCGCGATTAAAGAAAGTCAACGAAACTCCCGTAACTTGACCCCGTTCGGCATCAAAAATGCTAGGCGGTTTTTGCGGGGTTCCGGTCAAAACGAACTTCCCTTCGTCCGCCGTGTAAACCAATTCATTACCAGACGCCCTCCTGCCCGGCTGCTGAAGAAGCACATTGCCTTGGGCATCGATACTTTGCACCTCGCTGGGAGCAGCAGAAGCGGGATTTGCACCGTTTTTTCCACCGGAAACCGGTGGCGAAGCGGCATGCTGCGTCTCAGAAGCGGGTTTCAGCAGCACGTCAGCGCGGTTCGCCTGCAGGCTTGATCCCGCGCCTTTCACCAGCACAGCGCCAACGAATGAGGCTTTGCGCTGGTTGTCGTCATAGCTGAGGCGCTCCGCCGAGACCTCCACCGGAGCTTTTTGCGTGGCTTGTCCGGGCTGAACGAAGACAGTTGATACCCGCTTGCCGTTTTCTCCGCGTGCATCCAGCGTCCGCTGATTGCGATTGAACTCGATTGACGGCGCCTGAACGATGTTTCCGCCCTGCCA
>Ga0134125_10009054_pt1 | contig 11213 bp, 9 predicted proteins | sample KB31751_FD_96464 | JGI IMG/M metagenome (GOLD analysis project Ga0134125, IMG submission 96464) | Terrestrial soil microbial communities with excess Nitrogen fertilizer from Kellogg Biological Station, Michigan, USA - KB3-175-1 | ecosystem: Environmental > Terrestrial > Soil > Unclassified ...
GCTTCGCGAACCGTGACGATGGCGCCTGAAATCGGGTGGCCGTCCGCCGCATCGGTCACCGTTCCCCTGATGCGCCGCTGTTGCGCCACGAGAACCGAGGGCGTCACGAGCGCCGCGAGCAGGGCCCATCGGACCACGCTTGTGTGCATAGCTCCTCCCGCCTGGACGAAGAGATGAAACGCGTACGTACGTCTGCGCGTGCACCTGGGGTAGAGCACCAACACGAGGTGCCGCGGTGCCACGCATGAACACGTGGAGGGGATGATCAACAAGAGCCGAACAGAAATTCGACTCTTGGCGCGAGGATACGATGGTGTCATCCGGCGCGCAAGCGTGACCACACACTCCTGACGCCGCGCGCGCCTTCCTCTTGCGGCGCATCGGGAGGCAACGCAACATCGACGGCTGGATCGCGCCACCTGGCGCGCCGCCTCTGTTCACTTGACCCGTCGACATGAACCGGACTCTGCTACTCCTCGCGTGCGCGGTCATCGCGCCATGTGTGACGCACACCGCCACCGCACAATCGCGGAGCGGACTGCGCTTCGAGATCGCGTTTCCCGCATCGCAGACGCCGCGCACGGGGCGCGCCTACGTCGCCATCGCCAAGGACGGAACGCCGGAACCGCGTCTGCAAGCCGGCGAGCTCGCGCGCAGCACGCCGTTCTTCGGGACCGACGTTCGTGCGCTCGCATCAGGCAAAACCGTGATCGTCGACGCCACCGCCGCCGGCTATCCGCTCCGCAGCCTCGCGTCGCTCCCCGCCGGCGACTACTGGGTGCAAGCGGTGTTCAACGTCTACACGGAGTTTCACCGCGCCGACGGACGCACCTTGTGGCTGCACCAGGACCAGTGGGAAGGGCAGCACTGGAACGAGTCGCCGGGCAACCTGGTGAGCGAGCCGCAGCGCATCCATCTCGATCCAAAAAGCGCGCAGACCGTTCGCCTAACTCTGGCGCGCACGTTGCCGCCGATCGCGCTGCCGGCCGACACCAAGTGGGTGAAGCACATCAAGATCCAGAGCAAGCTGCTCACTGCGTTCTGGGGCCATCCGATGTTCCTCGGCGCCACGGTGCTTTTGCCGGCTGGATATGATGAGCATCCCGATGCGCACTATCCGGTGATTTACGAGCAAGGCCATTTCACGCTTTCGCCGCCATTCGGCTTCGATCCAAACGGCACGCCCGAGTCCGCCGAGCGCGCCGCGCGCCGGCGGCTCGGCACGGAGCGCGAGCCGGGCTACGAATTTGCGCGCGCCTGGATGAGCGACGGCTTCCCGCGCGTCATCGCCATCACGTTCCAACATCCCACACCGTACTACGATGACTCGTACGCCGTGAATTCGGTGAACGATGGGCCCTACGGCGACGCCATCATGCAGGAGCTCATTCCGTATCTCGAGAAGCAGTTCCGGATCATCGCCAAGCCGTACGCGCGCATTTTGATCGGCGGTTCCACGGGCGGTTGGGAAGCGTTGGCGCTCCAGATCTATCACCCCGATTTCTTCGGCGGCGCGTGGGGTCTCTATCCCGATCCGGTCGATTTCCGGCGCTATCAGTTGAGCAACATCTACGAGGACACCAGTGCGTTCGTCATCGCGCGTAGTCCGTGGTTGGCATCCGAAGTGCCGGCCGAGCGCGAGATCAGCGGCATGCCCACCATTACCATGCGACAGGAGAGCCAGCTCGAGGATGCGTTAGGCACGCACGGCCGCTCCGGCGAGCAGCTGGAAGCATGGGAAGCGGTGTTCGGCCCGACCGACGCCGCGGGGTATCCCGCCGCGCTGTGGGACAAGCGCACCGGGCACATGAACCACGACGTGGCGACCTACATGCGCGATCACGGCTACGATCTGCGCGTGTACCTGGAAAAGAACTGGAGCACCATCGGCACGCCGCTGCGCGGCAAGCTCCACGTGGTGGTGGGCGAGATGGACAGCTACTACCTCAATCTGGCGTGCTACTTGTTGCAGGATTATCTCGACAGCACCACGGCGCCGCACTACGACGGATCGTTCACCTACGGGCGTCCGCTCAAGCCCCATGGATGGCAGCCGTGGACCGACGCCGAGTTCGTGCGCATGGCGTTCGACACGGTGTCGGCGCACGCGCCGCGCGACGCGGGCCGTTAGGCATATATTTGTCATCGAGGAGGTCGTATGCGGATGGTGGACCCTATCGTACAGGAGTTCGAGCAGGAAGCGCCGATCAAGGGTGCAACGCCGCGCGCGCAGCAGTGGCCAAGCTCGACGACTCTGCCGCGATGGGCGCGTGGAACTTCCGCATGGGCGGCAAGACGCTCAACACGATGCCGCGCATCGCGCTCACCAGTCTCTTTCTGCTCAGCGATGCCATCCATCATCGCGGACAGATGTCGGTGTACCTGCGCCTCCTCGAGGTGATGGTGCCGGCGATCTACGGACCGAGCGCCGACGACAACCCGTACTTCTGAGGTCAGGGCAGCATCACCAGGTGGAGGGCCAGCACCATCGCGCAGCTCTGCGTTAGGCTGGTCGCCGGAACGCGCAGCCGCGCGCCCTGCCACGCGTACACCCCCAACAGAATGAGCACGACAGCCAGCTGCACGTACCAGTACGTCAACGCCGGCACGTTCGAGAGTCCGAGGCTCAAGCGCACGCGCGAAAAGGGAAAGAGACCGAGCGGCTTGGGATGGATGGGGAAGTCCAGCACGAAGTGCGAGAGCACGGCCGCACCAGCCGCGATCGCGACAGGCCAGCCGCGCGACGCTGCGAAGCACGCCGCGTACAACACCGCCCACAGCACGACCATGCACAGCGAGTGCGACCAGTCATCGAAAAACGTTGCTTTCTGAGCCGGCTCGATGCCGGCCACGGCCAATACCACCCAGATGATGTCCGGTACGAATGCCCCGACCACCAACGCGGTGACTGGCGCCCTCAGCTCGCGCGTCTTGATCGCGAGCGCCGCTGCGAAGTGCGCGGCGAACATTAGCGGTTCCCGCTATGGCGCTGGCTCTCGGTCGAGCCGTATTCGTTGAGCGCCCGCAGCGGAATCAACCCGATGACGATGATCATGATCTGTTGCAGCGCGTCGTGTAGCGACACATTTCCTGCCGTCAGTTGGTGGACATCAGGTAGCTGAGCTTGACGAGCAGCGTGTTCGATGCCGGCGCGGCAAACAATTGCGACGCATCGCGCGAGAGCCCGAAGCTGCCATCCGCGCTGTCCGCCGATCGCTGCTGGCTCCACACTACGAACATCGTCGAGCCGGGACGGAACTGCCACCGGAGCACGGCGTTCGCGTTGAGGTTCTTCGCGTTGAACGACGGGTCGTCGAACGTCGCCTCGTCTCCGCCGCGCAGCACGGTGTACCGCCGCGCGTGCGGATCGTACTGCAATTGGTCCGGCGTTAGGCGCACGACGCGATCGCCCACTCGCGGCGCGCGCGGGTCGGCGACGGCCTTGAACGCATCGTATCGCCCGGCGCTCACGAACGGCTGCGCGTAGAGCTCGAGCGTGAGCGATGGCGAGAACGCGTAGATCGCGCGGCCGGTGAGCGACACGGTTTCCTGGCGCACGCGCGCCAGAACATCGAGCGGCGCCGGCGACGCGAACGCCTGATCGACGAACTGCCACGCGTACACCGTGTGCGTCCACGACGGGCCGACGGTGAACCGCAGCCGGTCGGATGCGCGAACCACCAGCTGCGGCGCGATCGTCCACGACCGGCTGGACGTGGCCGGTTCCCACCATGCGTCGCCGGTGAGGGTGAGCTGGCTGGTGCTCCGCGAATTGCTGGTGATCGTGCCGGTCACCGTTTCGCGCGGCGGCAGGAGCAGCGCCGGGCCGCCGCGCAGCGCGTCGGTCGAGAGCGCCGCGAGCTCGTGGCGCGCGCCTAACGTAATGTCCCAATAGTTGGGCAGCTCGGCGAGCGCGCTCACGCTCGCCACCGTGGCACGGCGCTCGCCGCCGAAGTCCCATCCCGCGCCTACCTGATCGAATCCGGCACCCCAGTAGTGCCAGCGGCCCGGGAGATAGTCGTAGTACATCAGCGAGCCCGACGCGATCATCCAATCGGCGTTGCGCTGGAAGCCGAGGTCGTCCACGTCGAGACGCGGCGAGAGCGCGTGCAAAATCGCCGACCATCGCCAGTGTGCGCCGGCCACGCGCGCCACGCGCAGCTGGGCGGCGGCGCCGGTCGCGCTCGTACGCGTCGTGTCGTCGTGCGCGTAGCCTGCGTCGGGCCGCTGCAAGTAATGTCCGGGCCCGTGCATGACGCTCGCTATGCCGCGCGCCGTGCCCTGCACAAAACTGCCGAGGGCGAAGCCGCTCACTTCGTATGCGCCGCCGAACTGGTGGCGACCGTCCAATCCGGCGACGAACGCGTGGCGTGGCGCGACAGAGTCGAACGCGGCGTCGGCACCGCTGTGCGCCACCGCGGTCGCGATCGCGCCCAAACTGGTTCGACCCTCATCGAACTCGTGCACGGCGCGCGCAACCAGCGAGTTGGCGAGCGGCTGGAGTCGCATTTCGCTCGTGCGCCCCGTCGAATCGTCCACTCGCGCGTCGGCGGGTTCGGTGACGGCATCGAGCAAGCCGAACGCCCACCCGGATTCCGTGCGCCCAGTCAACTTGGCGGCCGCGGCGATCGTCGTGGTCGGCGGTGCCTCACTGAAGCGCGTGGTTGCCGGCACCGTTCCCAGCGGGGCGCGCCCGATGCGCCGCGAGTAGAACGGCTGCTCGCTATCGAACGCGTCGTCGCGCGTCGTGAAGGGCAGGCCTAACGAAAAGCTGAAGAGCTGGGCGTCGGAGAGGAAAAACGGACGCCGCTCGGTGAAGAGCGACTCGAACGTGGTGAGATTGATCTCCGACGGGTCGGCCTCCACCTGGCCGAAATCGGGGTGCACGGTGCCGGTGAGCGAGGCCGCCGGCGAGATGCGATACGTGAAATCGAGACCGGCGCTCGGACTCGTTCCGTTAGGCGGTGCCAGCGGGTCGCCCGGCGTGCTCGGGATTTTCGTGGCCGACACCGAGACGTACGGCGCGACCGCCAACGTGCTCGCCGCAGGCCGCACCACCACTCCCGTGAGCGAGTTGAAGTGCGAGATGACGTCGGCGTAGCTTGGCAAACGCGGCGCCCAATCGGACGCTTCCGCGCTGCGCGCAACATAGCGGTAGAAGTTGATGCCCCACACGACCGAGCCGTCCGCGCGGGGATTCGACGGCAGCTGCGACAGCGGAATGCGATACTCGGCCGTCCATCCCGCGGAGTCGATGCGCGCCGCTCCCTCCCACACACCATCCCACGTGTTGTCGTACGTGGCGCCGTTGGACCACGCGCCATCCGCCTGCACACCGCGCGGGTTGAGCCCGAAGCTGAATCCGGTGCGACGATCGTGACGGCTGTCGATCTCGACGAACACCCAGTCGGACACGGTCTCGTCATCGCGCCGCGGATACGGCGCGACGATCGAATCGGGATGTGGATCGAACGCGCGTATCGCCACGTACAGCGCGTGCGCATCGTACGCGACGCGCGCCTCCGTCTGCCACCGTGCCATCGCGCCCGGATCGGGGTTGGACTGAATGAAGCCGCGCGCCGGCGTCGCGTCCTTCCAGATGGCATCGTCCAACCGGCCATCGATCACGGGAGGCGCGCCCGTCACGCGCACCGCGACCATCGTTCGCGGGCCGAGTGCGAGCGTACTGTCGGACTGGGCAGTCGCGACGCGCGCGCTGCACAACAACGCGCCGACGAGGGAGAGCGAGTGGCCGAAGGACACGCGAGTACGCTAGGTAGGGCGCGATGCGGGCGCAGCGCGCGCCCAGTGAACTTGGCCGACGATGCAGTAAGCGACCGCCGCGGCCCGTGAGCGGCGTGCCGTACCGGCGAAGCGCCGTGCGGCCATGCGTCGACGAATTGCGCCGCACCGCTCCGCCGCTGTACGCTCAGGGAGCGCGAGCGGCACGCCGCACGCGCGCCAGCGTCCACGAATCCAGCGCCAGATGCCTAACGCAACGCGACACCGCCAGGATGAGTTGCCACGCCCGAACGGCGATGGGTGGGTAGCCGCGCTCCGCGGCGCGCCGTGGGGCCTGATCCTCGCTGCGTGGTCGGTCCCGGCGCTGGTCGACGTCGCCGACACGTTCATCACCGATCGCCTCACGGGCCAACCCATCGCCCTCTGGCGGGCGTTCGTGCTGGCCGCGCCCGGGTGGTACTACTGGGCCGCCCTCACCCCCGTGGTCGTGTGGTTAGGCAGGCGGCTGCCCATCCGGCGGCCGCTCCAGCCGCGCATCGTGCTGGCGCACCTGGGTCTGAGCGTCGCGGGCGGCCTGGTTCACGCGCTGGTGCTCACGCTGCGCTCGCTGCTCTTCGATCCGCGCACTGCCGGATCCGTCCGTGGCGCGTTTTTCATGGCGCTCTCGGATTGGCTGCCGATCTCGATCGTGATCTGGTGGGCGGTCCTGGGCGCCGGGCACGCGGTCGACAACTTCCGCCGCTACCGCGAGCAGGAGCTCCGGGCATCGGAGCTCGAGGCGCGCCTCGCCCGCTCCGAGCTGGCGGTGCTGCGCGCCCAGCTCAATCCCCACTTTCTCTTCAACGCGCTCAACACCGGCGTGTCGCTGGTGCGCGCCGGCGACGCCGACCGCGGCGCGCAGGTGCTCACACGGTTAGGCGACCTCCTCCGCCGCATGCTGCGCGCCGATTCCGCGCAGGAGTGCACGTTAGGCGAGGAGCTGGCCGTGTTGCGCGACTATTGCGACATCGAGCTCGTTCGCTTCGGCGACAAACTGTCCATCGAGGTCGACGTGCCCGAGACCGCACTCGATGTGCTGGTGCCGAGTCTCGCATTGCAGCCGCTGGTCGAAAACGCCGTGCGACACGGGATCGCGCCGCGCGACGCGCCGGGCCACGTGCGCGTGCGCGCGCGCCAGGCCGATGGGGTGCTGCTGCTCAGCGTCGCCGACGATGGCCGCGGCCTGCCCGCCGGTTGGTCGCTCGATCGCTCGAACGGCGTCGGCCTGTCCAACACGCGCGACCGGTTGGCGAGGCTCTATGGCCGCGCCGGCGGCCTCGAGATATCGGGCCTAACGGAAGGCGGCGTCGAAGTGACCATCCGCGTGCCGGTGAAACGAGGCCGGCGCACCACACAGCGCTCACCATGACCGACGCCCGTCAGCTCCGCGTTCTGCTCGTCGACGATGAGCTGCCCGCCATCGCCGGTCTGCGTGCGCTACTGTCGCCGCATCGCGGCGTCGCGATCGCCGGCGAAGCCCACGGCGGACGCGCCGCGATCCGCTCGATTCGCGCGCTCGAACCGGACCTGGTCTTCCTGGATGTGCAAATGCCCGAGGTAGGCGGGTTCGACGTGTTGCGACAGGTCGGGCCAGACGCGATGCCTGCCGTCATTTTCGTCACCGCGCACGATGAGTTCGCCGTTCGCGCGTTCGAGGTGCGCGCGATCGACTATTTGTTGAAGCCGGTGCGCGAGGATCGATTCGCGTCGGCGCTCGCGCGCGCGCAGGAATCCATTGGGTCTCGAGGCGACCTCGATCTGGCACGCCGGCTGCGCGGTCTATTGGATGAGTACGCTTCGCACGCGGGCTCCGACGTGGGGCGGGGCGCCGTTCGCGATGCGTTCGTCGAGCGTCTCATCGTGCGCGTCGGCGCGCGCGATCTCGTCATCTCGACCGACGACATCGACTGGATCGAAGCCGAAGACTATTGCGCGGTCGTGCACTCGTCCGGCAAGCGATTCCTCGTTCGCGACACGCTGGGCGCGATCGAGGCGAAGCTCGATCCGAGGGCGTTCACGCGCGTGCATCGGTCGGCTATCGTGGCGCTCTGTCGCGTTGCGGAACTGCGACGACACTCCGATGGGTCGCTCGAGGTGGTGCTTCGCGACGGAACCACGCTTCCCGTAAGCCGGTCGCGGCGAGCTGGACTGGCGGCAACCCTCGGGTCATCGCGGTAGCTGGTCGACTTAGCGCACTGGACATCGCATGCCGCACAGGGCAACATCAACGCCTCCCTTAACCCGAGCGAGACCCATGCGTGTCCGTATTTGCCTTGCGGGCCTGGCTGCCGCCCTGGCGCCGGGACTGGCAATGGCGCAGTCGAATCCGGTGTCCGATGCGTTCCGCGACCATGCGAGCAGTATCGGAAAGAATCTCGTGGCCGCGGCCGAGGCGATGCCGGCCGACAAGTACAGCTTCAAGCCGACGCCCGCGCAGATGAGCTTCGGACAGATCCTCGTGCACCTGTCGCAGGGCAACGACTATTTGTGCGGCGCCATCGGCGGCGAGAAGGCGCCGACGCGCTCGAAGGTGGCGGCCACCGACAGCAAGGATACGCTCGTCGCCCGTCTCAAGGAGACGTTCGCGTTCTGCGATCAGGTGCTGGCGAAGGTGGACGACTCGAAGTTAGGCGAACAGCTGCCGTTCTTCGGCGGGAAGACGCGGTCGCGGGCGGCGGTAATGACGTTGACCACCGGCGACTGGGCGGACCATTACAGTCAGTCGGCCATTTATCTGCGGCTCAACGGCGTGCTGCCGCCGACCGCGAAGGGAAAACAAGCAGACTAACGCAAATCGTGACTGACGATGCTCCGGGACGCGCTACTTACAAGCCGAGTGTAGCGCTCCCGCGAGCACGTCGATGCGGCCGAAGTTGTAGTTGATGTCGGGCCGCGACGTTCCCTTCACGACATCGGCCGAGTTCAGAATGCAGCTCTCGAGCTGTGCGGGTGTCGGCCTCGACGTGGCGTGCGCCATGATTACCGCCGCTTCCGCCGCGACGAGCGGCGCCGAGAAGCTGGTGCCTGCCTCGAGAACATAGAAGTTCTCATCCGGACAACTCACCAGGTCGCTGCTCGAGCTGCAGGCGCCGAACACCAGGTCGTTCACGCCCACGTCGGTCGTGTCGACGACGTTGCCGCCCGGTGCGAACACCGCGACGTCCGCCTTCCCGAAATTCGAATACTGCGCGATCATGTCGAAGTTCTTCTGGTCGACGGGTCCCGTTGCACCGACGCTGATGACGTGCCGGAGGCCGCCGGCGATCACGTGCAGGCTGTCGGCGTAACTGCCTTTGGGCGCCGCTGCGGTATTGGTGTTGAGCGATTCATTGCCGGCCGCTGCGACGATGAGCGCGCCGCGCGCCGCGGCGTAATCGATCGCGCGCTGCATCAGGTCGTAGAGACCGAGGTCGAACGAGTTTGAGCGGCTCAGGTATCCGCCCAGGCTCACGCTGATGATGCTGGCGCTGTGATCAGCCGCGTACAAGATGCCGCTGATGACGGCGAAATCATCGCCCGAGCCGTTGTCGTCGAGCACGCGCACCATGACGAGGCGCGATTGCGGGGCGGCGGCGGCCATGCCTAACGAATTGCCCGCGATCTGCGAGGAGACGAACGTGCCGTGACCGGCGACGTCGTGGCCGAACGGCAAGGGAAGCGTGTCCACCGTGTCGCCGGGCGCGAACGCGAACGACGTGGAGAGCGTGCCGTCGACCTTGCCCGCGAGATCGATGTGGGCCGTGTCGACGCCCGTGTCGAGGATGTAGACCGTGACGCCTTGCCCCTGCGTGGTGACCTGCCACGCCGTGTCGGCGGCGATCTGCACCATGTTCCACTGCTGGCCGAAGAAGTGCGCCGTGCGCGGATCGACGTTGTCTAACGCAGTAAGGCGATGCGCCGCGACGCGCGACGCGGCCGCGGCGTCGAGCCGGACGACGTGCCGCTGCGATGCCACTTCGCGCACGTACTGCCGCCTCACGTTGGGCAGAATCATGCCGACCGCGCCCGAGGTGCGCAACGCATTGGCCGCCGACGCCGACATGCCGGTCACGAGCGCCAGGCCAAGGTCCTGCTGGACGCGGACAATATGGCCGCCGGCGTCGTGAATGGCCTGCTGAACCGCCTGCGGAATTTGTCCCGCCGAGCCGACCTGCACGATGTAGCTGTGTGCCGGCGGCAGTGGAACGTTGGCGACTTGCTTTTCCGCCGGGGCGAGCGGCATCCTGTCGTTGCAGGCGGCAAGCTGCATGGCGATCGCGAACGCCGCGAGCACCGATGCCCAACGGACCGCCGGCGCCCCAAGGGCGCGATGAGAGCGAAGCGTGGAGTTCGTCATTGGCCGAAACTGGTATCTCAATGCGCGCTAGTCAATACTCTGGGGACGACTTTCGGCGCTGCCCAACACTCGCGTTTCACGCCTCGACACCCCATACTTGCGGGGTTCGCGTTTCCCACTCGTTTGACGAGGTGTCTTGAGATGCAGAAACCCTGGACCGTACTCGCTTCGTTCACTGCCGCGACCCTGGTCCTCTCTCTGTCGGTACTCACGGCATGCGGCAGCTCGACCGGACCGTCCGCGCCCTCCTTCAACGAGGCGCGACATCTCGACACGCTCGCCCAACAGGCGGCGGCGGCCAGCGAGTTCGATCGGTTTCGCGTGCTCCAGTATCCGGTGGCGCTGCTCGCGCACGGGGTGAGTCCGGAAACGGTCACGGTGAGCGTCAACGGAACCGACCAGTCGTTCGAGGTCGGCGCGCTCGAGCTGGTGGGAACCACCGCCGGCAAAACGCCCACGCCTAACGATTCGGCGTTCGTGCTCGTGGCGTGGCAAGGGACCGACGCATCGCAGGTCATCTACCTCGTCGCCGACGTCCAGGGCGACGTCATCGACGAGGCACTGCTGCAGGACACCACGCCCAACTTCGCGCTCACCTCCGCGACCGTGGACGTGGGACTGAGCAGCTCCGTCGGCGCATGCCCAACGCTCAAATTGGCGTCGCCGTCCAATCTCATCAACGCGAAGTGCACCAAAGCCAAGGTGACTGGGGACTTCGACCTCACGTTTGCCGATCCGCAGTCGGACGGCAGCCTGCACTACGTTCTGGCGTCGCAATCCATCCCCGCCGTGCGCCTGCTGCTGACGGCCTCGAACGGCGGCCAGGACATCATTACGCGCATCGGACGGCCGACCACCCGATAGCGTAGTGCAGGGAAGCGGCGACTGATGTCGCCTTGGGGAAGCGCTCCGCTTGGGGAAACGGCGGCTGGCGCCGCCTCAGGGAACGGGGTGAACGCGACCTACGCGCCGCTCTTCCTGTTCCCTTAGGCGGCGCCAGCCGCCGTTTCCCCAAGCGGAGCGCTTCCCTCAGTCGGCGCCAGCCGACGCTTCCCTCGTCAGTATGTAATAGTTCTGGTCCACCTTGAAATCAGCC
>Ga0134125_10009059_pt1 | contig 11211 bp, 12 predicted proteins | sample KB31751_FD_96464 | JGI IMG/M metagenome (GOLD analysis project Ga0134125, IMG submission 96464) | Terrestrial soil microbial communities with excess Nitrogen fertilizer from Kellogg Biological Station, Michigan, USA - KB3-175-1 | ecosystem: Environmental > Terrestrial > Soil > Unclassified ...
CGCCACCGCCTCGCGTGCTGCCGGAATCCCGGGAGACGGACCGTACCCGTTGTGGCCGTCGCGCATGGCGCGTTCGACGGCGGCGATGAGGTGAGGCGGCGTCTTGAAGCCGAAGACGTTGGGATCGCCGACGTTCAGGTAACGGACGCGCATGCCGGCCGCTTCGACACGCTGGGCTTCCACCACGATGTTGCGGATGGCGTAGCTGAACGTGTTGACACGATGGGCGACCTGGATGTCGCCGGACGCGCTCGCCGGCGTTTTTACCATTTGGGTCATGGTCTGCCGCCACTATACAACGCATAATGTTGTTAGTGCTCAGGTTGGTGCTCGCCTTTGCCATTGGACTGCAAGTCGCCGCGGACGTTCAGCCGGTCTTCAAAAGCCGCGTGGATCTCGTGCGGCTGGCCACCGTCGTCCGCGACCAGAAAGGCCGGTTCGTGCACGACCTGCGCGCGTCCGAGTTCGAGGTCTTCGACAGCGGGCGGATGCGGGCGATCAGGGATTTCCGCCAGGACGTCGCCGGATTGAGCATCGCCCTGCTGTTCGACGTCAGCGGCAGCATGGAAGGGCAGCTCGCGCACGCGCGCGACGCGGCGACGACGCTGCTCGGGATGCTCGATGCGGCGCGTGACGAGGCCGCGGTCTATCAGTTCGACACGAAGCTGGAAGAGACGGTGCCGTTCACCAGCGGACTGCGTCGGCTTCCCGCGTCGATGTCGACGGTGGTGCCGTTCGGCGCGACGTCGCTGTTCGACGCGGTGGCGAAGACGGCGCAGCGCATCACGCTGCACGAAGGCCGCCGGCACGCGGTGATTGTGTTCACCGACGGCCTCGACAACGCGAGCCGGCTGACGGCGTCGCAGGTGTCGGGGATCGCGAGCTCGATCGATGTGCCGGTCTACGTCATCGGCATCGTCTCGGGGCTGGACGATCCGACGTCCGACACGGCGACGCCGCGCGCGCTGCATTCGCCGCTGGTCGGCGAGCTGGCGAATCTCGCGTCGTGGACCGGAGGCGCCGCGTGGGTGGCGAGCGCCGCGCCGCAGCGCAGCTACGTCGTGCAGCAGATCGTCGACGAGCTGCGGCATCAGTACTTAATAGCGATCGAATCGGATGCGGAGCCCGGGTGGCATCCGCTGACGGTGAAGATGAAACACACGGATCTGAGCGCACACGCGCGCAGCGGTTACAACGTTTTTTAGATTCAACGTTTTTAGGTTCATCATCAATACAGGAGGAAGAGGATCATGCGGACATTCATGACAGCCATCGCCGTGGCGGCGGTTGCCATCGCCGCGACGGGCTGTGCGACCAAGAAGTACGTGCAGACGAGCGTCGGCGAAGTCAACGACAAGGTCGACTCGCTCGGGCGCTCCGTCGAGCAGACGCAGGAGCGCACGCGGCAGAACGAGGCGAAGATCGCCGACGTCGACACCAAGGCGCAGGCGGCCGGCGCGGCGGCGCAGCAGGCGAACACGGCCGCGGCCGCGGCGAACAGCGCGGCGAGCGCGGCGAACGCGAACGCCACGGGCGTCGGCAACAAGCTCGACGCGTTCGACAAGCAGTCGCGCCGTCTCGTGCTCGAAGTCGTGCTGAACGAGGCCTCGGGCAACTTCACGTTCGGCAAGGCGGATCTGCCGGATGAAGCGAAGGCGCAGATCGATCAGGTGATCTCGAAGCTGCAGCAGGATCCGAAGAACGTGTGGATCGAGATCGAGGGCCACACCGACAACATCGGGGCGGCGGAGTTCAACGAGAAGCTCGGCCTCGATCGCGCGGAAGCGGTGAAGCGGTATCTCTACGAGAAGCACCAGATTCCGCTCCACAAGATGAGCGTCATCAGCTACGGCATGACGAAGCCCGTCTCGGACAACAAGACGAAAGAAGGCCGCGCGCAGAACCGCCGCGTCGTCATCCGCGTGCTCGGTTGATTCGCACCGAGCTGTCTCTACGCCTTCCGAACAACGCCGGCGCGATCGCCGGCGTTTGCCGTCTGCTGGCGGACGAACACGTCCAGATCGTCGCGATGTCGCTCGACCCGGGCGGCCAGTGCCGGCTGCTCGTCGACAACCACGTCCACGCCGCCGGCGTTCTGCGCGAGCGGCGGCATACGGTCACCGAACGCGACGTGCTGGTCGTCGACGCCGCGGGCGGGCCCACGGCGCTGCGGCTGCTCGCCGCCGCGGACATCAACATCAATTACAGTTACGGCGGGGCGGCCCTGGTGGTCGGCGTGGACGACGTCCTGCGGGCCTCTGCCGCATCCGGCATCTAGAGTCGTATGAAGCTCTTCGTCGAGCCCATGAACGTCACCCTCGTCGACGTCGACAGCGACGGCCGCGTAAACGTTGAAGGCGAAGGGTGGATCACCCCTGGCCTGCAGGAACGCCGGGCCGTCATCTACGCCGCGGAACGGGAAATGGCAGCGCTGGCGGAGCTGCTGGAGATTCTCAACCGCAAATCCTGAAATCCTGCCGTCCTGCCATCCCGCGATGCGCCGGCGGGGGTATACTTTCCCGGTTTTCGTGTCCCTTCTCGTGTGAGGGCGAGGCCGATGGCAAAGAACAAAGATCCCCAGAAAATCGACCGAGGGCGCCGCCAGTTCCTCAAGGCGACGGGTATGGCGCCGATCGCGGCGAGCGTTGCGGGCGCCGTTGTGGCGGAAGCGCAGAGCGGACCGGCGCTTCTCGGACCCGGCGAGGTGCCGATTGAGCTGAACGTGAACGGCAAGCGGATCGGCCTGCGGGTCGAGCCGCGAGTCACGCTGCTCAACGCGCTCCGCAACCGCGCCGATCTCACCGGCAACAAGAAAGGCTGCGACCGCGGCGTGTGCGGCGCCTGCACGATGATCATCGACGGCAGGACGGCTTACTCGTGCTCGACGCTGGCGATTGAAACCGTCGGCAAGCAGATTCGCACGGTGGACGGCCTGGCGGACGGCGCGAAGCTGCACCCCGTGCAGCAGGCCTTCTGCGATCGCGACGCCCTGATGTGCGGGTTCTGCACGCCGGGCTTCGTCATGGCGATGGTCGCGCTGCTCGAGAAAAATCCGAAGCCGACCGTCGAGCAGATCAAGAAGGGGCTCGACGGCAACATCTGCCGCTGCGGCACGTTCGTCCGCATTCAGGAAGCCGCGATGGTCGCGAGCGGCCAGCGGCTCGCGCCGAACACGCTCGGACTGGGGGTGACCCGTGGCTAAGGCACAGGAAGGACGCGGCGCACCGCCGCCGGCCCCGGCAGGACCGTCCGCCAACGCGAGGAAGTACGCGTGGCCGGCCAAGCCCGCCGTCCTCAGCACGCGGGTGAAGCGCCTCGACGGTCCGGACAAGGTCACCGGGCGCGCGAAGTACAGCTTCGACATCAACCGGCCCGGGATGATCTACGGCAAGATCGTCCGCTCGCCGTATCCGCACGCGAAGATCGTGTCGGTCGACCTGAGCGCCGCGAAAGCCGCGCCGGGCGTGCGCGCGACGCTCGTCTGGAAAGATCAGCCGACTTCGCAGGCGCTCTATCAGGGCGATCCGGTCGCGGCCGTCGCCGCGGACACGGAAGAGCAGGCCGAAGACGCGGCGCGCCTCGTCAAGGTCACCTATGACGTGCTCGAGCACGTCGCGAACGTCGAGCAGGCGATGGCCGGCGACGCGCCGAAAATCTTCGACAGCGTCGTGATGAACACCGTCGGCAACCAGCGCAAGGGCAACGTCGAGCAGAACGGCGACATCGAGGCCGGCTTCAAAGCCGCCGCGCACATCGTCGAACAGACGTATTCGACGCACGTCATCACGCACGTGTGCATGGAGACGCACGGCTGCGTCTGCGAGTGGGACGGCGACAAGCTCACGGCGTGGGTCACCACGCAGGGCGTCCACGGCACGAAGGACGGCTTCGCGCAGGGCCTGAAGATTCCAGGCGCGAACGTCCGCGTCATCACGCAGTACATGGGCGGCGGCTTCGGCAGCAAGTTCGGTCCCGACGCGCAGGGCCTCATCTGCGCGCGGCTCGCGAAGGACGCCGGCCGGCCCGTCAAGCTGTTCCTCGATCGCAAGGAAGAACATCTCGACACGGGCAACCGTCCGTCGGCGTACGCGAAGATTCGCGCCGGCGTCAGCGCCGACGGCAAGCTGACGGCGTTCGACGCGACGAGCTGGGGCACCGGCGGCGCGGGCGCGACGTCGAACTTCCCGCTCCCGTACATCTACAACTTCCCGAACCGGCGCCGCGCGCACATCGACGTGTTCATCAACGCCGGCCAGCAGCGCGCGATGCGCGCGCCCGGACATCCGCAGGGCTGCTTCCTGACGGAAATCCTGATGGACGAGCTCGCCGATCGCGTCCGCATGGATCCGGTGCAGTTCCGCATCCAGAACCTGCCGACGGCGGCCGCGAGCCGCAAGTGGGGCGACTACTTCGCGCAGGCCGCGAAAGCGTTCGGCTGGGAGAAGCGTCACGCGACGGGCGATCCGCGGCCGGGCCCGATCAAGAACGGCTTCGGCTGCTCCGCGCATCAGTGGGGCGGCGGCGGCCGCGGCGGCCGCGCGCACGTGGACATCACGTCCGACGGCAGCGTCGTCATGAAGGTCGGCACGCAGGACCTCGGCACCGGCACGCGCACGCTGGTCGCGATGCTGACGGCCGAAACCTTCGGCCTGCCGGTCGGCGCGGTGACGCCGGAAATCGGCGATACCAACTACCCGGTGTGCGGCGCCTCGGGCGGCAGCACGACGGCCGCGTCGATCAGCCCGGCGATTCGCATCGCCTCCGGCATCGCGCGCGATCAGCTGTTCGCGAAGGTCGCGCCGCAGCTCGGCACGACCGCCGACAACCTGGTCGCGGAGAACGGCCGCATCAACGTCAAAGGCTCGAGCAAGGGCATGGCGTGGAAGGAAGCCTGCCGGCTGCTCGGCGCCGAGCCGATCTCGGTCGACGGACAGTGGGAAGACGGCCTGTCGTCCACGGGCACGAGCGGCGTGCAGTTCACCGAAGTCGACGTCGACATCGAAACCGGCATCGTCAAGGTGAAGCGCATCCTGACCATGCAGGACTGCGGCCTGATCGTCAGCCGCCTGACGGCTGAAAGCCAGGTGTACGGCGGCATCGTCGGCTCGCTCAACTTCGCGCTGTTCGAGGATCGCATCCTCGACCGCGTGACCGGACAGATGGTCAACCCGAACATGGAGTCGTACCTGCTCGCGGGTCTGTCGGACATCCCGAAGATCGACGTCATGCTCGTCGACACGCCCGAGCAGCGCGATCGCGGCGTGATCGGCATCGGCGAGCCGCCGACCGTCTCGACCGCGTCGGCCATCGCCAACGCAATTCGCAACGCGACGGGCGCGACCGTCCGGTCGCTTCCGCTCCATCCGCACAGGATTCTGCAGGCCATCGAAGAGCAGAAGGCAGGAGGCACGCTGTGAAGGCCTTCGAATACGCAAACCCGACGAACGAGAAGGACGCGGTCGCCGCGCTCCGCGCCGGCCAGGCCGTCGCGCTGCCGCTCGCGGGCGGCATGGATCTCGTCGCGCGCATGAAAGACTACGTGACGACGCCCGATCGCGTCGTCAACGTGAAGAACGCGCTCGACAAAACGATTGTCGCGACGCCCGACGGCGGGCTGAAGATCGGCGCCGGCGTCAACATCGTCGACCTCGCCGACAACGCGCAGGTGCAGAAGCTGTATCCCGCGATCGTCGCGGCGGCCGGCGAAGTCGGCACGCCGCAGATCCGGAATCACGGCACCGTCGGCGGCAACATCAACCAGCGGCCGCGCTGCTGGTATTTCCGCGCCGAAGACTTCGTCTGCTTCAAGAAGGGCGGCAACCGCTGCTTCTCACCGGCCGGCGAAAACCAGTATCACGCGATCTTCGGCAACGACGGCCCGAGCCACATCGTGCATCCGTCGAGCCTCGCCGTGCCGTTCACCGCGTACGGCGCGACCTTCCGCGTCGTCGGACCGAACGGCGAGCGGACGGTGCCGGCCTCGGAGTTCTTCACGATGCCGACGCTGCAGAACGTGCGCAAGGAAAACGTCCTCGCCGACGACGAGATCCTGACGCATGTGATGCTGCCCGCGCCGGGCAACGTGAAGAGCGGGCACTACGAGGTGCGCTACAAGGAATCGCACGACTGGCCGCTCGCGTTCGCGACGGTCGTCCTGACGATGAACGGCAGCACGATTCGCGCCGCGCGCGTCGTCCTCGGCGCGGTGGCGCCCACGCCGTGGCGGTCGCAGGACGCCGAGCAGGCGCTCGTCGGCAAGACGCTGAACGAAGCGACCGCGGTGGCCGCGGCTGAAGCGGCCGTGAAAGCGGCGAAGCCGATGAGCCGCAACGGCTACAAGGTGCAGATTACGAAGACCGCGGTGAAGCGGGCCATCATGCAGATCGCCGGGCTCAAGCCCGTGCAGTTGAGAGCGTAGCCATGGATCATCTGATTTCGCCGAAGCTCACGCCTGGCGTCCATTGCCTCAGCCTCCGGCACAAAGGGATGTACGTGACCTCCGTGCCGGATCCGGAAGAGCAGCACTGCTACGACAAGTACGACGGCACGTGGTACTGGTGCGTCGAGACGCAGGTCGGATTCGGGCCGGACGGCAAACCCGTCGGCCCGCACGACTGCAAGAACGGGAGAGGATGCTGCAAGGGCTAGGGATTACAAATCACTTCACCTTCACCGGTTTTCCCTCCGACAGCGCAAACCAGATCTCGGCGACGGCGGCGCAATCCAGCTCGCCGCCGCCGGCCGCCGTATACGCGTTCACGAACTGCGTGACCATCGACGTGACGGGCATCGTCACGCCCGTCGCCATGTTCGCTTCGACCGCCAGCCGCAAATCCTTCTGGAACAGACGCACGAAGAACCCCGGCTTGTAGTCGCCGGTCAGCATGCGGTTGCCGTGGAACTCGAGCACCTTGCTGCCGGCAAAGCCGCCCATCAGCGCCTGACGCACACGAGAAGGCTCAAGTCCGTTCGCCTTCGCCAGCGCGTACGCTTCGGCGACGCCGGCGACGTTCGCCGCGATGCAGATCTGGTTGCAGAGCTTCGTCACCTGTCCGGAGCCTGACGGCCCGATGTAAGTGACGCTCTCGGGCTTCCCCATGCAGGAGAGAATCGGCCGCGCGCGTTCGAACGTCTTCTCGTCCCCGCCGCACATGACGGTGAGCGTCGCGTTCTTCGCGCCGATCTCACCGCCGCTGACCGGACAGTCGAGCATCGAGCCGCCCTTCGCCGCGACGGCTTCGGCGAGCTGCCGGGTGACTTCCGGCGAGATCGTGCTCATGTCGATGACGATCGCGCCGCGCTTCAGCCCGTCGAGCACGCCGTCCTTGCCGCGGATGACTTTGTCGACGTCCGGCGTGTCGGGCACCATCGTGACGATGACGTCCGCTTCGCGGGCAACCTCGGCCGGTGTCTTCACGGCCTTCGCCCCGGCGGCCGCAAGCGCATCAATAGGCCCCTGGCTGCGGGAGGTCACGACCAGCTTGTAGCCCGCCTTAATAAGGTTGAGCGCCATCGGGCGCCCCATGATTCCAAGACCAATGAATCCAACAACTTCGCTAGGCATGTCGGGAAGCTCTCCACCGCGGAGGAACCTCGTTTCCTCCGTGGTGGAGAGTTTATAATGTCAACGAGGTTTTGACCTATGAAACGAGCGATTGTTCTCCTCGCAGGATTCGCCATGGCCGGCACGGTGTCGCTCTCAGCGGGCGGCAGCAGCGTGAGCGGCCAGTACGTCGAAGCGCGGACCGCTGAGATCTTCACGGGCGGCTGCATCATGGGCAGCGAAGCCGAGACGATGGGCAAGCAGGCGGTGCTTGCGTGGAAGGTGGACAAGGGTTCGGTGAACGGCGTGTCGGTTGACGGCCTCTCGGTCGTCGCGGCGCTCGCCGGCGACGTCAACCTGGGCCTCCACGAAATCGGCGGCGCGGACGCGACCGTTCGCTCGGTCGTCTACGTCGACGAGCGCGCGAACCCGGTGCAGCGCATGGCGCTCGCCTCGCTCGCGAACGAGATGACGAAGCGCATCGGCACGATCGTCCAGGTGACGCCCGCGCCGATCACGTTCGTCGACGAAGGCCAGTCGATTCACGTCGCGACGTCGAACGTCGCGCTCGACGTGACCAAGGAAATCAACCACGACCCGACTTGCGGCGCGCAACAGTGGTTCACGCCGCTCGCCGGCACGGATCACGCGCACATGGGCACGACCGATCAGAACGCGTTCACGGGTTCGGCGCTCGGCACCAGGTGGAGCGATCCGGGCAAGCGGTCGGCGTTCTTTGGTACCTTTAGCCGCTAACCAGCTGACGGCTGGATAGGCGGGAGCGGCAGGACAGGCTGGAGGGGCAACTCTCCAGCCTTTTTTCTTTTCCTGCCTTTCCCGCCCATCCCGCCCATCCTGCTTCATGGACCTTCACGGTAAAGCCGTACTGATTACAGGCGCCAAACGGATCGGTGCAGACGTCGCGCGGGAGCTCGCGAAGCGCGGTGCCGACGTCGCCGTCTCATACGCGCGTTCGAAGAAAGAAGCCGACGAGGTCGTCGCGGACATCACAGGGATGGGACGCCGCGCCGCGGCCTTTCAGGCCGACCTCACCAATCCTGGCGCGTGCGCGTCCCTCGTAGACCAGGCCGCATCGACGTTCGGCAGGCTCGACGTTCTGATCGCGATGGCGTCGGTGTATATCGCGACGCCGTTCGACAAGCTGAATCTCGACCGATGGGAGAAGACGATCAACGTCGACCTGCGCTCGACGTTCCTGTGCGCGATTGCCGCCGTTCCGCATATGCGCAAGCAGGGAACGGGACGCATCATCACGTTCAGCGACTGGCTGCCGCGAAGCGGACGGCCCCGATACCAGGGCTGGCTGCCGTATTACGTCGCCAAGGGCGGCGTGATGGCGCTCACCGAAGCGCTGGCGCTCGAGCTCGCCGGCGACAATATCCTCGTGAACGCCGTCGCCCCCGGTCCCATCCTCGCGCCGCCGGCGACCACCGCCGACGAACACCAGAAGGTCGCGGACGCGACGCCGCTCGGCCGGTGGGGCGGCGGGCTCGAGATCGCCAGGGCGGTGCTGGCCTTTATCGACAGCGACTTCATCACGGGTGAAACGCTGCGGGTGGACGGCGGCCGCCACCTGAAATGACGTTCGGCAACCTCCTGAGAGTGGTCCCGGTCGGACTCTGGTGGATCGTCCTCGTGCGCTTCGTCGTCGTGGCGGCGATGATCACGATCATCATCCGCCTCGTTCAGTCACGCCGCCGCGAACGCGAGTCGACCGAGCGCTGGGCGATGCTCTCGCGCGTCAGCGCCGGGCTCGCCGAAATCCTCCACGCGGATACGAAACTCGAAGACGTGCTTCGACTGCTCGTTCCGCAGTTCGCCGACTGGTGCAGTGTCCATCTGCTCGAGGAGGACGGCGTCCGTCGCGCCGCCGTCGTCCATTTCGATCCGGCGATTGAGGCGCGCGTCCGCCGGCGCCTGTCGGAAGTTCCCTTCGTCGCCGACGCGCCGCTCGGCCCGGCAAAAGCGATTCGCACGGGCGAGCCGGATCTCCTCCAGAGCGCGCAGGAACATCAGATCCTCGCGGGCCAGGTCGACCCGGAGCTGCTCGAGATGGCCGGCATCGGCTCGCGGATCAGCGTGCCCCTGCGCGCGCGGCAGCAGGTGGTCGGCGCGCTGTCGCTGCACCGGCGTGCGACGGGCGCGTACGACGCGCACGATCTCCAGTGGGCCGAAGAGCTCGCCCGGCAGGTCGCGCTCGCCATCGAGAACACGAGGCTCTACGCCAACGCCCGCAGCCTCTTCGAAGAATCCGCGAGCGCGAACTGGGTGACGACGGCAGACGGCCGGATCCTCGCGTGCAATCAGATGTTCGCCCAGCTGCTCGGCTTCTCTTCGATGGACGACGTGCTGCGCACGCCGGCCGTCGAGCTGTACGCCACGATCGCTGAACGCGAGCAGCTGCTGGCGGAGCTCAAGAGCCAGCACCGCCTGTCCGGCCGCGAGACGTCGTTCAAGCGCCACGATGACGGCCGCACCGTCTTCGCGCTGGTCCATGCGTTCGGCGATTTCGACGACCAGGGCGAGCTGCGCAAAGTCACCGGCTTCATCGTCGATCGCACGGCGCAGAAAGAGCTCGAGGAGCAGCTGCGGCAGTCGCAGCGGCTGGAGGCCGTGGGCCAGCTGGCGGGCGGCATCGCGCACGACTTCAACAACCTGCTGACGGTCATCATCGGCTGCGCCGATCTGATGGCGATGGACGGCGATCGGCCGGCGGTCGAAGGCGATCACGATCCGCTCGACGAGCTGACGAAGGCCGCGCGCCGGGCGGCAAGCCTGACGCAGCAGCTGCTGGCCTTCAGCCGGCGGCAGATCCTGCAGCCGAGGATTCTCAACCTGAACGACTCGCTGCGCAGCGTGCACGCGATGCTGCGGCGGCTCGTGCGCGAGAACGTCGTCATCGTGCTGAATCTCGATCCGCGCGTGTCGAAGGTCAAAGTCGATCCCGGGCAGATCGACCAGGTGATCGTCAACCTCGTGTTGAACTCGTCGTACGCGATGCCCGAGGGCGGGACCATTTCCCTGAGCACCGCGAACATCGACGTCGAGGAAGGCATGGCGGGCGGACGGCCGTACATCAGGCCCGGCCAGTACGTGTCGCTGGTCGTCCGCGACAACGGCGCGGGCATGGACGAGAAGACGCGCGAGCGCGCGTTCGAGCCGTTCTTCACGACCAAACCGGTCGGCAAAGGCAGCGGGCTCGGCCTCTCGACGGTGTACGGAATCATCAAGCAGAGCGGCGGGTACGTCTGGATTGACAGTGAAGTCGACGTCGGCACCTCGGTTACCATCTGCTTCCAGGCAGAGCCCGAGATGGCGAGGGTATGACACCTGCGGAGCTGCGGCGCGCGATCAGCGACGTCCCGACGCTGATGCTCGCCGCGCTGCCGACCCCCGTGGAGCCGATGGCGGCGCTGTCGGGCGTGCTCGGCGGCGGACCGAAGCTCCTCGTCAAGCGCGACGACACGATCGGATTCGCGTTCGGCGGCAACAAGGTCCGCAAGCTCGCACTGCTCGGCGCGCGTGCGCAGGTCGACGGCTTCGACACGCTGCTCACCGCCGGCGCGCTGCAGTCGAATCACGCGCGCGTGACGGCCGCGACCGCCGTGAAGCTCGGCATGCACGCGGTGCTCGTCGTCAACGGCCGC
>Ga0134125_10009060_pt1 | contig 11211 bp, 7 predicted proteins | sample KB31751_FD_96464 | JGI IMG/M metagenome (GOLD analysis project Ga0134125, IMG submission 96464) | Terrestrial soil microbial communities with excess Nitrogen fertilizer from Kellogg Biological Station, Michigan, USA - KB3-175-1 | ecosystem: Environmental > Terrestrial > Soil > Unclassified ...
AGCCAGACCAACACCCACGCCAGCCGCAGCTCCGGCGGCAGCTGACAACAGTGCCGATATCCAGGGCATTCAGGAAGCTCTTCGCAGCTTCGAGGCTGCCTACAACAGCAGGAACATGGCCCGTATCCAGGCCACCTGGCTCAATATTGGCTCTCGCGCCAAGACCATTGCCGGGGCCCTGCAGGCGGCCGAGGTAGTGAATATCAAGGAAGAGTGCCAGGGGCAACCGTCGATCAGCGGGACCACTGCCACTCAGAACTGTACTGAGGTCGCTCAATACTCCAGGAGCGATGCTCCGCGTAAACTCCCCAAGGCAATCACCTTCACCAAGGTGAATGGCAAATGGGTGATGAAAGACAAGACTCCGTAAACCGGGCAGGGGTGAACGGCATCACCCTTGCCGCAAACACGGCGAATTGCTTTATGACGCAGGCTGTTTGCGGATTCTCGATGACGTTACTGCCAATGGAATGGTCACTGTACGCAGCCCGCCGCTGGGATTCGTGATCTTCAACATCATCGCGCTGTTCTTGGCTTCTATCATCCATGCCTGCACCGGCCCAAAGAAAGCGGCCAACTCGTCGGCGCTTCCCGCAGGCAGGAATCCTCGCAGCACTCGCGGGTCGTAAAAGCGGAAATAGACTTCCTTGCCACCTTCCAGCTGCACCATGAAGAACTTGCGGAAGTGTTTGCCCAACTCTTCGAGCGGCGCCTCCGAAGCAAAAAAACAGGTCCAGCCTTGTCCCCAGCCGTTTTCTATCAGCGCGCGCAGCAGATCGGATTCGGGCGCAAGGTGGATGACATAGGGCGCAAACCTGGCCAACATGCTATCGGCTTCGCCGTCATAGAGGCTTTCCTTCGCATCCGATGCCGCAGCCAGCAGAGACGGAATCATCGTGTGCGCGCCGGGATCCAACAGACAGTAGAGGGGGAGCTTCGTATCGAATAACCAGTCCAGAACCGACTGATGGACCTTATCAGCCGACTCGGCAACAATCAACTTGGTTGCCGCCTCAGGGACCGGCTCGAGCACCGGTTCCTCTCCCTCTATCTCCTCGAGCGCTGGTTCCTCGCTTCGCTCGACCACCGGATCGGTGACTGCGGGCATCTCCAGCGTTGTCGCAACCGAGGTTGGCAGGGGCGAAGACAACGTGACTGGATCGGACGAAACCACCGGCTCTACGGGTTCCGGCCGCGGCGCAGCGGCAACAGCCAGCCGCATCGTAAGATTGCCAATCTTGATCACATCGCCAGGCACCGCCATCGCCTGCGAGATGCGTTGCCCGTTCAGGAACGTCCCGTTGCTGCTGCGCAGATCCAGCACGATAACGCAGCTCAGGGCGAATTGCACGCTGAGGTGCATGCCCGACATATAGCTGTCCTGCGGGAACGAGAAGTTCGCTCCAGGCGACCGGCCAAACGTCACACGGTCGCGGCCCAGAGGAAAGCGCCGCCCGGCCTGCGAACCATCGACAATGACCAGCTCTAGATGCATCGCACCATCGTTTCCCAACCCCGTTGGCTTTGCGCAATCTTGTGTGAATGGAAATTGTAAATCGAAAGTGGCTAAATTTACACCGGCAAAGGCCCTACAGCCGATATAACGCAGCGCCGTCCGGCGTCATCAAATCTATCTTCGAGCGCGCATAACGCAGCTAGGTCGTCGATGCAGCCGCGACAGCTTGAGAATGCTCGAACTGTGACTTTCGTAATGAGATCGCGGTCAGGATGCGGGTGCGCAAATCGCCAATCACATCGGAAACATTCCAGATATATTCCGAGAACCACTCTCGTCGCCCGCTGAGTACATCACTTCCGTAGTTTGCGGCGGCCGAGATCACCCACTGCAGCTGATATCGCACCTGATCGCGGTTGTCAGGGTATTGGATGTCAGGGACACGCACCGGATTGCGCTTTTGAAACAACAGAAAACCCAGCGCATAACTTTTTACTTCGGAGGGGTTCGCAGCGTCGTAGTACCAGATCGCAGCTCCATCGCGATCGACAGAAATGCTCACCACAAAGTCATTGCCGGTCAAATATGCGGTGCTGTCGTTCGGCATGCGGAACGTGAGACCGTAACCCTCCGCAAGCCGCTGGAGAGCGACAATCTCGTCCGGAAACATTGTGAGTGAGATGGCCATCAGCTAGTCGCCGCCTTCGTCATCTTACGCGTGAGTGGATCGTAATAATATCCGCATTTCGCGAGATACTCGATTTCACGGCCAAACGTAGTTTGCTTTCCCGTAATCGGATTGACCATTTGCTCTGAAGCAGGAGCAGTGCACATGAGGAAGTCGTCTCCACGTTGAACTGCTGCAGCAAGCCAGGGCTGGTTGTATGTTTCAAAAAATTGCTCCGGCGACATGGCATCCGCCAACGCGGAAGGAACATTCAGGAAATTGAATTTTCCAGGGCCGCAATCGGTGTCTGTCGATTCCGGCGGATTCAATTCAGCTTTCACATTCTGCATATCGGGGACCCAACGCCCGAGCAGAGTGGTTGGCGTATCCGGGTTTGTCGCAAGTACTGCCCCGGAAGATGGTTGATAGTTCAAAGTCTGCGGCGCCGGGTCTGAGCCTGTATCCGCGGCAGGCGCTGCATCTGCCCCTGCATCTGAGCCTGGATCGCCCGCGAAGTCCGAGTCCCAGCCGGACGCTGGGCCTTTTTCCGGCGTAATCGTGGCAGCAGCTTGCGCAGCAGGCGCGGCTCCCTTTGTTCCGGCTTGCGCCAGAAGCGCGGTTTGCTTTTCTCCGGCCTTAGGCGAAAATGCGCCTGAAGCCACCAGCCCCGCCATGACAGCGCCCGCCCCTCCGGCGCCTGGCGAGGGCGCGCCGATTTCCCCGATCATCACGGTAGGCTCGCCCAGAACGATCACGCCGCCGTGAGCCGTCAGATCGCCCATCCGTGCCGCCGGCAGATAATTGATAAACACGCCCGCCGAACCCTTGACGATGATGTCCGGAGGCCCAACGCAGGTCGCCATGTTGGTCACCGTGGCGGCGGGCAGAAACCCAATCAGCACGGTTGGCACTCCTGGAGGCAGAATCGGTCCACCCACGTGCGGCACGATGCCGGTAACCATCGGGCAAGTATGCATATCGGTTATTCGTGCTGCTGGCGGCATTTTCTGTCTCCTTTCTGCTTCAGCCCTGTAAAGCGGCTGGAGGCGGCGTTGGGGCAAGTTGAGGATCGGACGGCAGGATGTGCAAACCCTGCACAAACTGGTCGGAGTATGGACGGACCGCGCGCAACTGGTCTTCCGAAGATGTCAGCGTAATAATCCCAACCCAGGTACCGATCCGCACGTACGTCTGCACGTGGATTACAGGTTCAATCCCCGGCGGAGTATGCCGCACCAGCATCAGCCGGGCTTCATCCGAACCCGGAAACGCCGTGGGCTGCGGCCCCGCAATCTTCGGTGCATTGAGGTTGTCCTGGATCATCTTCACCTGCGAATCCAGGTAAGCGGTGAAATCCTCTACGTTATCGAGATTATCCTGCCCCAGCGCTACATTGGCCAGGATAATCGGCGCACCCGGCGACAGCTGCCGGATACCGAAACCGTAGATTACCGCCCAGCCCTGTGGAAGCACGGTCATCATCCACCGCCCGACAGTGGGGAAGTTCGTTGCTCCTCCGGTTTGTTCTGTGGGCTGGGTCAAAGTTCACCGTAGGTGTCGTGTTGGTTGTACTGCCACTGCGCCGATCTACCGCATCGTGCAAAAAACATGCTTAGCTGTTCTCGCGCCATGATCCTTCCGGCGGATCGACAGGTGGGTCGGGTGGTTGCGGGGGTACGACAACGGCCGGACTCCCGGGTGTCGCCGCTCCGCCGCTGTTGATCAGCACCATCGTTCCCGAGATCATGACCCCGGCCGGGCCGATGCAGATAAAGCCGCCCGCGCCTTTGAGGCAGAGATTCAAACCGCTCTCGATAACGACAGTCATGCCGCCCTTAAGGTGCGCTTCCTGGCCGGCTTCGACAACGAACGACATCCCGGCTTTTTCCATGTGGCTTCCACCCACATTGATCGAGAAGTCACCGCCGGTCTTCTCCGTCAGCTTGCCGCCGTAAGCGATGTCGGTGTCGCCGCCAATTTTGGTCTTGATGGCCCCGCCAATGTCGCTGCTGGAGTCGCCCGTGATCTTCAGAATGCTCTTGCCCTTGATGACGGTGTTCTGGTCCGCGTCTACCGTCATCCACCGCCCGGCTTTTACCTCGACAACTTCGTTATTGCCAACGATGCGGTAGTTGTCGTTTTCGACATTGACGTTCATGTCCTTCTCGGCGTTGATATAAATCTCTTCCGAGCCGGACTTGTCTTCGAACCGCAGTTCATTCGCATTCGAAGCCCCGCCGCCTTTGGAACTCCGCGTCAGGATGCCGGTCATCGTGCTGTCGTCCGGCAGCTTGTACTTCGGCACGTTCACGCCGTTATAGACAGACCCGATGATGATCGGGGCGTCGGGATCGCCGTTAAGGAAGTGAACCAGGACTTCGTCGCCACCGCGCGGCCAGAAGTAGGTTCCCCACCCGGCACCGGCCCACGGCTGCGCCACACGGACCATGGTGTTGTCCGTCGTGTTGTCTTTGCGCTCACGGTCCCAGTAAAACTGCACGCACACCCGTCCCCACTCGTCCACGAACATGTCTTCGCCCGAAGGAACGACCACAAACGCCGACTGCGGCCCCGAGATGTACGGCGTGGGAGTCCGCGCCACCGGGCGGAACAGCCGGTCGCTTTCAATCGCAGCAAACCGGACCGCCAGCGGCGCGGAGGTAAAATCGTCGCCGACGTACGCCGGCGCCTGCACCGCGTTGATGGCCACTTCCGTCAGCAGATAGGCGCGGTTCCACGCGTCGCGAGGATGCATGGCCATCGTGAAGCCGGTGCCCGCGAAAAACTGGCGCGAACTCGATACCCCATGGAATGTATTGAACGCAACGTCGCCCGCATCCCTGCGATTGTTGAGGATATCGTCGTCGTCCGCTTTCGACTGCAAACTGGTGAGGCTGCCCAGCTTCTTGACAGAGGCGGTTCCATCTTCCGGAAACTGAAAGTTTTCGAAAGCATTCTTGCCCGCTGTCTGCGCGCTGTTTACCGGTCCAGTGGTAAATGCCTGGTGCGAGTTCGGATCATAGTCGCGATAGGTGTACCCGCCCGTTACCATCATGGCGGTCGCACGGATATCGCTGATCACTTCCTGGTACTGCTCATCGTTTCCTTCCTGAGGCGGCGCATAGTTCACAGTGACCGAACCCGAATCGTATCCATCGCGTGTATTGCCGAATACCACCTCGTTGTCGCTGTCGCTGTGCTTGAACCAGTAGAAAATTCCATACTGTTCCGCGATGCGGCTGATGAAGGCGAAATCGGTCTCGTTGTATTGCGTGCAATATTCCAGCGTGGCTCCAGCGCCCGAGGTACTGTCGGTCACAGCAAGCCCGTAGGGACTGATTACGGCCTTGATGATGTCCATCGGCATCATGTCCTGAAACACCTTGCAGTTTGTGGTCAGGGTCAACTGCCAAAGCGAGGGGACAATGTGCGCCCGATACACGTCGAAGGTAGAATCGCCGGAGGTCTGTTCGAAGCCGGCGATCGTGCCATTGATGTATCGGGGGTCGGAGCTGTCCAGCATCCCGATAGCAACCGTCGCCTTCGTCCCCACAAGCGACGCGGGATCGATCTCTGTACCGGACTCAACGAATAGTTCAACCTGGTAGTCGAAGAGGCGCGACATCCCCTCGACTCCCTCCAGCGTGTGGATCAGCAGTAAATCTTTCTCCAGCACGGTGGCGAATTGCATCAGCCTTCCGGCTTGTTTGTAGTTCGGCATGATCGGGTCTCCCTTCGTGAGTCCCAGTTGAATCCGTACTTCAGGTCCAGCAGAGTGGAACTAAGCCCCGGGCTTTGCCGTGACTTCGCTCCACTCGTATGCGATCTTTCCGTCAATCACCGACACAGTCACCTTATCTACCGTCGAGCCTTCGGCCATCAAGCCCAGCATCTGGCGACTGATTTCCGGCAGCATCGTGTTCGAAAGGATATTGTCCACGTTGCGCGCGCCGCTTTCAACTTCCGTACAGCGGTTGGCAACCTCGGTAAGCAGCGTGTCGTCGTACACCATCTCGACGTGATGGGTCTCCTGCAGGCGCTTGACGATCTTGTTGAGCTTGAGCTTGACGATCTTCTTCAAGTTCTCATCCCGGATCGGGAAGAAGGGCACGATCATCATGCGGCCCAGGAAGGCCGGCTTGAAGATCTTGTCCAGTTCCGGCTTCATCGCACTCAACAAGCCGGTTTCATCCGGCATCGTTTCGGGATCGGCTGTCAGCTTCATCAGCGTCTCGGTCGCGGCGTTGCTGGTGAGGATGATGATGCAGTTGCGGAAGTCGATCTCGCGGCCTTCCGCGTCGTCCATGCGTCCCTTGTCGAAGACCTGGAAGAAGAGCTCGAGGACGTCGGGATGGGCCTTTTCGACTTCGTCCAGCAGGACGACGGAGTACGGCCGTCGACGGACGGCTTCGGTGAGCACGCCGCCTTCGCCATACCCCACATAGCCTGCGGGCGACCCCTTGAGAGTCGATACCGTGTGGGCTTCCTGGAACTCCGACATAGCGATGGTGATCATGTTCTTTTCGCCGCCGTAAAGCAGGTCAGCGAGGGCGATAGCGGTTTCCGTCTTGCCGACACCGCTGGGGCCGACGAGCATGAATACGCCCACGGGCTTGACGGGATCGTCCATGTTGGCGCGCGAAGTGATGATGCGCTGCGTGATCGCGACCTGGGCATGGTCCTGCCCGATAACGCGCTTTTGGAGTTGTTCCGCCAGGGTGAGCACGGTCTGAATTTCGTCCTTGACCATCTTGCCCAGCGGAATGCCGGTCCATGCGGAGATCACTTCACCGACGACCTGCGCGTCGACGGCAACGCGTATCATGCCGGTTTCACCCTGCATGTCGATCAGTTCTTTCTCCAGCGCCGCCAGCTTCTTCAGCGTCTCTGATTTATCCGCCTTCGGAGCCTCGGCAGCGGCTTCAGTCGCAGCCGGCGCTGCTGCGCCCTCTGCCTTCGGAGCCTCGGCAGCAGCGCTCTTTTTCTCGCCGCTCCCCTTCTCCAACTCCGCTTGCAACGCGCGGATCTCGGCGACGATGCCCTTTTCTTTTTCCCACTGGGCTGTCAACACTCTCAGTTCTTCGTTAGAGACCTCGATGTCCTTTTCGATAGCCGCAACCCGCTCGGAGTGGTCGGCGCCCACGGCAATTTCACGCTCCAGAATGCGCTTTTGGACGTGAAGGCTGTCAATCTGGCGCTGCACGCTTTCGAGCGTCGGCGGGGCGGAGTTCTGTCCCAGCGCGAGGCGTGCGCAAGCGGTGTCGAGCACACTGACGGCCTTGTCTGGAAGCTGGCGGCCGGCGATATAACGATGGGAGAGACGCACGGTCGAGGTGATCGCCTCGTCGAGGATACGCAGTTTGTGATGTTTCTCCAGCGCGCCGACGATGCCACGCATCATCGTGCAGGCAACCTCTTCACTCGGCTCTTCGACCTTGACGACCTGGAAGCGGCGGGAAAGCGCGGGATCCTTTTCGAAGTACTTTTTATACTCGGCCCACGTAGTGGCGGCAATCGTACGCAGCTCGCCACGCGCCAACGCCGGCTTCAGGATGTTGGCGGCATCGTTCTGGCCGGCCTGTCCGCCCGCGCCAATCATGGTGTGGGCTTCGTCGATGAAGAGGAGAATCTTTTCGGTCGACGACTTGACCTCATTGATGAGGGCCTTGAGGCGGTTTTCGAACTCGCCCTTGACGCTGGCGCCAGCTTGCAACAACGCCATATCGAGCGAATGTATCTGCGCGTCCTTGAGCGCCGGAGGCACATCGCCCTCCGCAACGCGGTTGGCGAAACCTTCAACAACCGCGGTCTTACCCACGCCCGCTTCACCGGTGAGAATGGGGTTGTTCTGGCGGCGGCGCATCAGGATGTCGATCATCTGCCGAATCTCGGCATCGCGGCCCAGCACCGGATCGATCTTTCCAGCCTTGGCACTCGCGGTCAGGTTGACGGTGTACTGGTCGAGATTTGGGGTCTTGCCGCCGGAAGGCGACGGTGCGTGGCCAGGGCCGCCGGAACCTGCCGCCGCTCCATCGTTAGCGGGGGCAGCAGAGCCCAGCGCCGACTGCCGCTCGCGCGAGTTGCCGACGATGTCATAGAACGACGCGCGCAGAGCTTCCGGCTCGACCTTGCGCAGTTCGCCTGTAATCTCCTTGAGCACACGCGCCAGTTCCTCGTTCGACAGCAGCGCGAGCAGCGTCAGGCCGGTGCGCACCGTGCCCGCATCGAATTCGATCGACGCCAGCGTCCACGCCTCGCTCAACATCTTCACCACGGTCGGGCTGAAAGCCGGAGACCGCGCATTCCCGCTCTTCAGCTTGTCGAGGCTGCGTTGCAGGTCGGCCGCAAAGCGCGACTTGTCGATGCCGAAGTGCCGCAGGATCGACGCAATATCGTTGTCGCTCGCGTCGAGCGTCTTCAACAGATAGTGCTCGATCTCGATGTCGTAGTGGGCGCGCGAAACACACAACCCCGCCGCAGACTCCAGGGCGCCGCGTGTGGATTCATTTAACTTTGCGATGAGTGACTTCAGATTCAGGCTCAAGTGATTCACGTACCTTTCAGAAGATGTAGTTCTAAAATCTCAAAAAATCGTTGCGCCAACCATCAGGTCAGCAAAAATAATGCGTCGCCCGGATCGTACTGCAGGGGCTTCGTCTTCAACCAACTCGCCAGGCCAAGCCTGGGTTCGTACTCGCCTCGAAGCCCCAGTTGGCACGCGGGAGCCTCGTCGCGGTTCAAAATCAACTGGACCTCGGCTTCATATTGTTCCGAGGAGAAGAATCTTACCCAATCCGTAAGTGCTTTGTGCGCGTCGTGCCCCGGAAGAAAACTCACATAGCGATCGAATGACATAGGCCCGATAGAAATCCGAATCCGTCCATGATGGTCCCATACCTCGTTCCCGACTACCGTTCCCACCCCCAGCTGCTCACTCGCGCGATTGCTTCCTCCCAATATCGATTGGTTCGCAGGCGGCAGAGAACGCCACGTCCCCGCGAATTGATGAATTGTAATTGACACACCGAAGTAGTCTTCCAGAATCTTCTTCAGCGCCCCGGCCGACCGCACATGCCGGCCCAGCAAACCGAGGTACGAAAGATATGCCTCATCCGGTAAATCGCTGCGCTTCCGCAACCCTTCCGTGCCCAGACCCAGGAAATCCAGCATTCGCGGCGTTACAGTGTCGCGTTCGTTTGCTTCGTAACCGACAAAGAACCGATACTTCTCCCACCCACGATAGAACAGAGAAATGATGCGGTGATTGAAAATATCGAAGAAATCCGCCATCGCCGTATCTTTGTTCTTCAACAGCAGCAGCATCTGTTCCGTATAGACATGCGGCATGATGGTAATCGCCGCGCATAGTCCCATAAACTGCACTACCAGCCGGTACTGCCCGTTCTCCTGCCGCTCCAGTGAGTAAAGCTGGCTGGGAGGAAACGCCAGCGATGGCAGCGAAGAAAACCGGATCGCTTCCCGGCCAGGCGTTACAAAATACCCAACCGGCCCGCGGGCACTCTCCATGCGTTGCAGCAGCCGTACAGCCTGAAAAAATTCCAGCAGGAAGGCCTCGTTTTCGAGCAGCTCACGTACTCCCGCAAACCGGGCGTCGGCGACAGCGGCATTCCTGTACCGCTCCATCTGCGTGTCGGTGTTGATCAGATCGATGCTCTGGGTATCCGGGTTCATACCAGCACCTGGCTTCCTGAGCGCGGCGGCCATACGTCCATTGGCTCTTTTCTCAGGTTGCTCCGCGCCGTCAACTGCGTAAAGCTGTTCATCGAGGCATACCCGGCGAGAAAGCGGTCCAGCACCGCAGCAAAAAGATACGCGCTTCCGCCGGCGAACTGTTGCTCGTCCAGCTCAATGTCGACTGCTACGCCGCGGGCCGGAGACAGCCCGTAATCCGACGCCACCATGGCAAAATGCGGCGACGTCTTCAGGCTCGACAACGCCCCAATCTGGTTCTCCAGGTAATTCGAATCGGTGAAGTTGTGCAGCCGCAGAATTTCCTGCAACGCTCCACGGCCCTCTTCGCTCAGCGAAAGATAGTTCAGCGAAAGGTGTGAGATCAGCCTCCAGAGCTGACCAACGCCATCCGGGGGGTCGTAGCTGCGGGTCGGCCGCCGCAGCGATGTAATCTGCTTGGCCGACGCGAAACCGGTCGCATCGAAGTCACCTTCCGAAGCTCCGAATGTCAGCCGCGACGGCAGGTCGAAATTGGTGCATGTCGTCCGCACTGTCAACACGTCTGCTTCCGGATCGGTGAAATGCCCATTGAGGTCGACGATAGAAAGATGCATCAACGAAGGCTGCCGCTCGCCCAGTTCATTGGCCTTGCGTGTCGCGCTCCAGTAGGCAATTTTGTTGTCTTTCCGCGTCACATGGCGATACGAATGGATGGGATCCAGCGTCGTCGTCTCCCGCAGTTGCGGGTTGGTCGCGACGACTTCGTCGATGCTGTAAATCTCCATCACTTCAACCTGGCGCGCGTCCGGCACAACCGTATACGAGGTCCGCGTATGCTTCAGTTGGATCGGCTCCGCGGTCTGGGCAAACACGTTCACCGCCGGCGTGCAGCTTAACCGGAAGGTCCGCTCATTGACGCCCAATTCGAGCACCTGCTGCCGCTCTGGCCGTTCAAATCGCGAGAACAGAAGCACGATATCCACCTCGCGCCCGAAGTCCGATTCGCTCAGCACATCCAACCCATCGATATCGAAGAACAGGAACTTCTCCGGCAGAGTGAAGTACTCCTGCAACAGGCGATGTCCGTCCAGCGACCGCCGTTCGAAGGGCAGCACATTTTCGTGCTCTTCGAACCCCACCATCGTCAGGTTTTCACGCCCGATGGTGATCACCCGCTTCTCACCCAGCAACTCGTGAATCTGAATCTCGATGCAATTGGCAGCCAGCAGTTCATACAGCGGATAGACCACACCCGCATCGCCCGACAAATGCACCCGCAGTTTCTTCAGCGGAAGTCCCCCGAACGTAACGTCCGGCAGGCACGTCAGGCGCAGTCTCGCCGCAGCGACCGCTTGCTGTCCCGTGGACGCGCGTGGCTGCCGCGCCAGCCGCTCGG
>Ga0134125_10009061_pt1 | contig 11211 bp, 12 predicted proteins | sample KB31751_FD_96464 | JGI IMG/M metagenome (GOLD analysis project Ga0134125, IMG submission 96464) | Terrestrial soil microbial communities with excess Nitrogen fertilizer from Kellogg Biological Station, Michigan, USA - KB3-175-1 | ecosystem: Environmental > Terrestrial > Soil > Unclassified ...
CACATCGACGTCGCCCAACCCCACGGCAACTCACTCGTCGTCGCCATGACCGGGATGTCGGCAGTCTCCGGGCTTCCGTATGAAGAAGCGGTTGCCGAGGTGGCCTTCGACCTCACGCAGAACTTCTTGATCGCCACGGACAAGCCGCGGCCGGTGCGCTTGACGATGGAGGCCCAGCTGATCGGCCTGTTCCGCGGCAGCCGCGACGGCCCCGGCGTGGCCATGTCGCTTCCCGCGGATGCAGACATAAGCTCCGGCGGCGTCGGCATCTCCCACGTCGGCTTCGCCGGCCATAGCCACACCGGCAAGAGCATCCAGTTCATCTCGGAACGGTCGCCGGTTGTGGAAGCGATCGTCGGCCCCGGCGAGTACACGCTCTGCCAGCGGTTCACCTTTCGCTGCACGCACCCGCGGAAGTGCCTGAAGAAGAACGTGGAGCTGGCGATGTTCGGCGACGCCGGGAAGCTGCCGGAGTGGTTGATACTGCTCGATCCGAGCCGCGATCTGCCGAAGAACAAGGACTTCGGGTTCCGGGTGGCGGTCCGCGTCGATCCGGCGCCGCCGCAAGCGCCGCCGATCCCGGAAGCGAAAACCGCCCTGGCCAAGTGACCGGCCGGATTTATCTACTCGACGAATTCCACATCAACCCGATGCGGGATGACGCCCGCGTCGTGGCCGGCGTCCAGCAGCTTGCGGATCGCGGCCCGACCGCGATCGCCGTAATGGAGCGTCCAGTCGTTCACGTACATGCCGACGAACTTGTCCGCGAGCGACACATCCATATCGCGGGCATACTTCAAGGCATAATCCAAAGCCTCGCGGCGATGGTCGAGCCCGTAGCGGATGCTCTGTTTGATGAGCCGGCTAATCTCGGACATGATCGGCTTGCCGAGGTCCTTGCGAACGACGTTGCCGCCGAGCGGCAAGGGAAGCCCGGTGCGATCCTGCCACCAGACGCCGAGATCGACCACCAGGTGTAAGCCCTGATTCTGGAACGTCAACTGGCCCTCGTGGATGATGAGCCCGGCATCGTATTCTCCGCTCGCCACGGCCGGGATGATTTCGTCGAAGGGGACGATGCCGTAATTGGGGGGCGATTCTTCAAAGACCTCATTCGATCGCCTTTCCGCATCAATTTGGTTTTGAAGATCGTCGATTGGAACCCGCAACACATCCATCGAGTGGCCCGGTCGGATTTTCGTCCGCAGACTGTCGAATAGTAGTTTCAAGGTGAGGAACGCCGTGGTCAGCGTTCCCGGCACGGCGATCTTCACGTTGGCCAAGTCGCCAATGGTCAGCGGTTTGCGAGCCACGATCATCGGGCCGTAGCGATCGCCCATGCTGCAACCGCTCGGCAACAGTGCATACTTGTCGTGCAGGAAACTGTAGGCGTGAATGCTGACCGCCGTCACTTCCAGTTCCCCTTTCAGCGCCCGGCGATTGAGCGTCTCGATGTCCTGCAGTTCGTGGACGAACCTCAGGTTCCCGGTGGGAATCTTGTCGTTGGCCAGGGCGTGGAACATGAAGGCGTCGTCGGGGTCGGGGCTGTGGCCGACGCGGATCAGTTGTCGTTCGCTCACGGTTCCTACTCCAGGTATTCGGGAGGTGCGTTGTCGGGCGGTCCGTGGAAGGCCACGGCGCCGCGATCCAGCACGACCAGGGCATCGGCCACGCGGCGCAGCGACGGGATGTCGTGGGTCACGATCACCATGGTCGTTTGAAACGCCGCGTCGTTGGATAAATCGTCGATGACCTTCATGACCTCGGCGGACATCCGCGGATCGAGGGCGCTGGTCGGTTCGTCGAAGAGGATCGCCGCGGGATTAACCGCAAGAGCGCGGGCGATGGCAACGCGCTGCTGCTGTCCGCCGGAAAGAAAACTGGGGCGGGCATCGGCCTTGGCAGCGAGGCCGACGCGATCGAGCAGCGCGCGGGCCGCCGCTTCCACCTCGCCGCGCGGCTTCCCCAAAGCATGCACCGGCCCGCTCATCACGTTCTCCAGCACGTTCATGTGCGGGAACAGGTTGAACTGCTGAAAGACCATGCCGACGACGCGGCGAAGTTTGACGAGCAGTTCGCGCGGCGGAAGGGCGCCGCCGGCCAGTTTCAGGTCGCCGACGGCAACTTCCCCGGCTTCGAACGTCTCCAGGCCGTTGATGCAGCGGAGCAGCGTGCTCTTGCCGCCGCCGGACGGCCCGACGATGCCGACGACCTGACCCGCGGCGAACTCGACGCTGACGCCATCGAGAATGCGAATCTCGCCGAACGACTTCACGATGTTGGAAACGCGGATCATGGTTTACTGACGGTCAGGAAGGTAATGGCGCCACCGGAAACCTGTCTTACACCTCCCCCCTTGTGGGAGAGGTCGCCGACGAGCGTAGCGAGTCGGCGGGTGGGGGGCTTATGTGCAGTAGTCGATACCCCCCACCCGTCGAACGTCGTCTCTTCGAGACGACGTTCGACGACCTCCCCCACAAGGGGGGAGGTTGTAGGTGGTTGGCTCGGTGTCTTTGCTTTAGCTGACTCCCAGTAGCCGGCGACCCAGCGGGGAGCGCAGTTCTTACTCCATCATTCCGAGCACATCGCCGGCGTCCACGCGGTCGTTCGGCTGCTTGATCCGTTCGCGCACGGTGCCCGTAATGGGCGCGGCCACGGCGATCGCCGCCCCGGGGATCAGCACTTCCACCACGCGGTCGCCCGCGAAGACCCGCTCGCCCGGCTGCACGTGCCAAAGGCTCACCACGGCCGGGGCGCCCAGAGCCGGCAACAGAATTGGCGTCATGCCGGCACCATCTCCTCGGCATGGTAACTCGACCGGACGAATGGACCCGCCGCCACTTGCTTGAATCCCAGCAATCGCGCCTTGCGGGCCAGGTCATCGAATTCCTCCGGCGGCACATAGCGGGCCACCGGCATGCTTTGCTTCAACGTCGGGGCCAGGTATTGGCCGAGCGTCAGCACGTCGCAGCGAATGGAACGCAGATCCGCCAGCACGTCGAACAGTTCGTCGATGGTCTCGCCGACGCCGAGCATCAACCCGGCCTTGGCGACGATGCGCGGGTTTGCCTTTTTAACGCGGTCGAGCAGTTCGAGGCTGCGGCGATACTCGGCCCGGCCGCGAGCCACGCGGTAAAGCCGCGGCACGGTTTCGATGTTGTGGTTGAAGACATCCGGCTCGGCGGCGATGACGGCATCGATGGCGGCGGGGTCGCCGAGAAAGTCTGGGGTGAGCACTTCGACAGCGGATTCGGGAAGCCGCCGGCGCACGGCCCGGATGCACGCGGCGAAGTGGGCGGCGCCGCCATCGGGCAAATCGTCGCGCGTCACCGAGGTAATCACGACGTGTTTGAGGCCGAGCCGGGCGGCGGCCTCGGCGACCCGTTCCGGTTCGTCCGTTTCCACGTGCAGCGGTTCTCCTTTGGGCACCGAGCAGAAGCCGCAGGGCCGCGTGCAGACGTTGCCGAGCACCATGAATGTGGCGGTTCGCCGCGACCAGCATTCGGTGCGGTTCGGGCAACGGGCGTTCTCGCAAACGGTTTCGAGGCGCAGGTCGGCGAGGAGCGATTGCGTGAAGGCGGCGCCGTTGCCGCGCGGCAACTCGCGCTTCAGCCAGCGCGGCAATCGCGGAGTCGGCGGATCAACGAGCGGCAGTGATTGCATGGTGAACGGGCCGGCCGCCCGGCATTGGCAACTCATGGAACAGCGACACCCGACCGAATCCAAACCGCTCGGCAATCTTTGCGAGCAGCCGCTGCCGCACCTCGGCAATCCGCACGCGGCTCGTCGTCTCCCGCTGCAGCGACGTCATCGGCAGCGGATCGCCGTCGCAGTGGATGTTGTAGAAGAGTTCGAGATCGGGATCGACGTTCAGAATAATTCCGAAGGTGCTGACGCCGTTGCGGATGGCGAGGCCGAGGTGGGCGGCGCGGCGGCCGCGGATGCGAACGCCGGGCTGCCGTGCGTCCGCTTCGGCCGGCAAGTCGTAGGCTTGCACCACTTCCACAACGAGTTGCTGCATCGCGGCCACGAATGCCGCCGGCGTCATTTTCAAGCGATCGAGGGAAAGAACCGGATAACAGGCAATTTGCCCTGGAACATGGAGCATGGCGCCTCCGCCGCGGCCGACCCAGTGCAGCGGCCACTCGCGGGCGTGCAACTCCTTCGGCCCGGGGCGAACGTGGCGGCGGCTCCCTTCGCGGCCAATGGTAATTCCCGTCGGGTGATCGCAGAGGATCAGTGCGCCGAAGCTATCGCCCGCGACTTCGTACGCCAGCCGATCTTGCCGCGCCAGCAAGGCATCCAGGTCGACGCGGCCCAGCATATAGGCATGCAAGGCTTCGGGCAAAGGCTCCGGTGCATTCGGCACGATCGGTCGGCTCGCAGTGATGAAAACGGGCACTCAGCCGCTATTTTACCAGTCCCCGTTCGCGGAACACAGATGGAGTGTCCATGCGGAGCCGCTGGCTTGCCGGGCCAGTTTGCCTGGCGATCGTCGTGACCCTGGCCGATGCCATCAAGCCCGTCTTGATCGACGACACCGCGTACATCACTTACGCCCGCCACATCGCCGACCACCCGCTCGACCCGTACGGCTTCGAGATGTTCTGGTACACCTACCCGCATCCGGCGATGGAGGTGCTCGCGCCGCCCGTTGTGCTTTACTGGCTCGCACTGTGCATTCGGCTCTTCGGCGACAACCCCGTGTTCCTGAAGCTGTGGATGTTCCCATTCGCGTGGATCTTCGAGCGGTCGCTGGAATCGTTGCTGCGCCGATTCGCGCGGGGAACCGAGGCCGCGGCGTTGCCGCTCATCGTGCTGTCGCCGGCGGTGCTGCCCAGTATGAACTTGATGATCGACATCCCGGCGGCTGCCCTCGGCCTGGCGGCGTTGGCCGTCTTCATTCGAAGTGCCGACTCGCGGAGCGCCTGGCTGGCCGTCGCCGCGGGAGTCCTGACCGCCCTGGCCATGCAAACGAAGTACACGGCGCTCCTAATCCCGCCGCTATTGCTCTGGTACGGCCTCACGCACCGGGCGCTTCGGCTCGCGCTTCTCGCCGTGGTGGTCGGCGTCCAGTGCTTCGCGGACTGGGAAGGCTTGCTGCTCGCCAAGTACGGCCAATCGCATTTTCTGTTTCACCTGGCGGACCAGGATCCGGGCGCGGATTTCTTTCGCGCCAAATATGCACTGCTGGCGCCGCTGGCCGGGCACCTCGGCTGCCTGGGAATCGGCATTGGCCTGTATGCCGGTCGAGCCATCGGCATTCCACGGACCGTGCTCGCGGCCGTTGCCGTGCTCTGGGGCGCGGGCGCCGCGGCCATCGCCGTGCTGCCGTTCAAGGACACGATCCTGGTTCAAAATCATGAAACCGAGCACATTAACCTGGCTCTCGGTTCCCTGGTGTGGCGAACCTCGGGGGCCATTGTCCTGCTAATCGCCGCCGGTTGCTGCTGCATGCTGTTGTTCCGTCGCCGGCGGCGCCGACCGCTGCGCTGGTCCGCGGATAGCCTGTTCGTGGTCGGCTGGGTGCTTCTGGAGATCGCGGGTTACTTCGCGCTCACGCCGTTCCCGGCGGCGCGGCGCGTGTTCGGCGTCACCTTCGCGTTGGGAGTACTGGCGGCGCGAACCGTGAGTCGATCGCAACGCATGCCCGGCCGCCGACCGCCGCATTGGGTGCTCGCGTTCGGAATCGCCGCCGGCGTTCTCATTGCCGCTCTCGATACCTTCGATGCCTTCCCGGAAAAAGACCTGGCCGAACGGGCCGCCGCCGCGACCCATGCCGCTTCCTCCCCGGACCAGCGCGTCTGGTTTATCGGCCACTGGGGGTTCCAGTATTACTGCGAACGGGCCGGCATGGTCCCGGCCATCCCCGGCCAATCCGTCTTCGAGCCCGGCGACTGGTTCGTCCGACCGCTTTACCCGGACGACGGCCGCTTCTTCTTCCGTCCCTATGCCGGCGGTGTTGAATTGATGCCGCCCGACGATTCGTGCGAACTCGTGGAAGTGTTCGTGTGGGACGATTGGCTGTCGGCAACGACGATCCCGAATTACTACGGCGGCAAGGAGCCGGTGCTCGGCCGCGACCACCCGCGCCTGCGCGTGGGCATCTATCGCATCGTCAAGGAATGGCACGCTGTTCCTTGATTTCCAAGAATCGCCACAAAGGCACGAAGTTGACACAGAGAGAACAGAGAAGACGGGATTCAAACTTCGTTCACCACAAATCACACGCCTCGCACAGAGATTCTCTTCTCCGTTCACTCTGTGTGAACTTCGTGACTTTGTGGTGAATCTTCAGGCTCAGCGGCCGCGGGGTTCGAGAGCGAAGAAGGCCTTCAGTTCCGCGCCGGCATCGGTGCGCTTGTGCACCATGCCCAGGTAAAGCCCCGGCGCCACTTCGCGAGTCTCGTCGCGGTAGGCCGAGAAGAGCCGCGACGAACCGGCGTAATCCATGATGACCGAGGGCTGGCCATCGAGGTAGCTTTGGCCGATGTAAACCCGCGCCGGGACGGCCCGAACGCCGAACACGCGATTCACCATCGTTTCTTCGTTAATTATCTTCCCTTGCCAAATGACGCGGGTGAACTGCGAAGCCGGGCCGGTGATCCGGGAGCCGGGGTTGATGATGACGCGGCCGCGGAATTTGCCGCTCGGCGGACAACCGACGCCGGCGCCGCGATAGAGCGCCTCCAGATCGCAGCGGTTCATTTTCACCAAGTCGGACATGGTGCGGACGGCGTATGTTTGCGGCACGGGATCGGCGGCATTCGCTCCGGCGGGGAGACCCAGCACGCAGGCGGCGATCAGGAAGTTGCGCATCCGTGCACCTCAGAGGAAGTTTCGAGTTACAGGGGCGGTAGGATGTCGGGTTCGATCTGATATCCATCGGCAATGGCGTTCGTGGAGTTGAATAAGCCGACGACGGCCATGACTTCGCCGAGCATTTCGGCATCCATGCCGAGTTTGCGCACGGCCGCCGTGTGCGAATTGACGCAATAGGAGCAACCGTTCGTGGCCGAGACGGCCAGGGCGATGATCTCGCGTGTGAGCGGGGCCAGTCGGGGCGCTCGCCCCACGGCTTCCGGGTGCATGATGGCCTTGAGCCGGCCCCAGACGATTTCGAGATGGTCCGGGTTAGTGGCGAGGACGCGCCACATATTGGGAACGAAATCGATCCCCTTGGTGCGGCGGATGTCGGCGTAGATTTCCGCCACCTTGCCGGTCGCCGCGTCTTCGGACACCGGCGCCACCGTGGCGATTCGTTCGGCCATGACGATTCCCAATATCCCGGCGGCGGATCACGACAGCGAAACTAGAGTCACTTCGAAGACCAGTTCGGAGTTCACAGGGATGCCGCTGTTGGGCGGCGGGTTGGTGCCGTAGGCCTGCGAAGCCGGAATGTCGATGCGGCGGGTGCCGCCCACCTTCATGCCGACGAGGCCGGCAGCGAAGCCCGGGATCAGGTGCGACGCGTCAGCCGTAGTCGACAGCGTGCCCGACTTGTTGGACGAGTCGAAGATGGTTCCGTCGGTAAGGAAGCCTGTATAGGTGGCGGAGAACTTGCCGCCGGAGGCGAGGGCCGTGCCGCTGCCCGGCGTCACATCCCAGATGCGGACGCCGTTGGCGATCGATTGCCACGCCGGATCGGTGAGCGAGAACGGCAACGGCGTGCCGCTGAAGACCGGGCCCTTATCGATGGATGGCGGCGGGGGCGGCGGCACCGGCGGCGGCTCCCCGTACGCTTCCGCCAGGAACTCGGCGTAAACCCCGTTGATCGTTTCTTGATAATCGGCCGAGGCGATAGTGCCGAGCCACGGCTCGAGGGTCGCGGCGGTCGAGGGATTGGCGGCCAGCTGCGCCTGCAGGTCCGTGATGTACTGCGAGAGAATGCCGACCGCGATCTTGCTGGAATCGGCCAGTTGTTGGAGATGACCCGGAAGGAAGGAGAGCTCCTGGGCCGTTTTCGGGTCGTTCAGGTGGTCCATGACGCCGTGCAGTTCCTGAACCACGTCCTGTTCGTGGACGAGCGCCGTGTACACCATCGCCGGGGTGACGCTGGGCAAGGACCGGCTTTCCAGACTGTCCACGTTGAAGTGGAAGTTGAGACTCTGCATGGAGTTAATTCCTTTTAGGGCCGCTCAATCTCGCTTCTCCAGCGCGATAATCCCAACTCCGATTATCGACCGCGGAGAATCGGCTCCTTCAATAAAGACGGCAAAGCCGCGCGAATCGATGGAATGGGAAAGACGCCACTCGGCACGCGCTGGGGTCCGGCTTGACTCAAAATCCCACTCTTCCTATGAGCCTTGCGAATCCGTCATCGGGTCGGGCATCCAAGGGGGAAGGGATGCGATTCGCGTTTCGATTGCGTGCGGGCTTTCGCGCTTGGGCGGCGCCGGCGCTTTTGGCCGCCGCTGTGCCGGGGTTCGCCCAGCAACCGGAGACCGTGCCGGTACCGCAAATCACGCCGATTCCCGGAACGGCCCCGACCGTCGTGCCCGCCGGCGGCCAGGTTCAGCCCGCCCCGACCGCCGAACAGCGCATCCAGTCCCTTGAAATGCAGAATGCCGAACTGGGCCGCCGTCTGGACGAACTCGTCAATCAACAGGAGGCACTCTTGAACCGATTGAACGCAGTTCCGACGCAAGCAGCGCCGCTCGACTACGAGACACCGGGGCAACTGGGGCGGCCGCTGCCGCGGGGCGCGGACAATATTGGTGAAGAAGAAGCTCCGGCCCGCGTCGACATTAGCCACGGTATCCGCATTCTCAGCCCGGACGGCAAGTACCGGGTCGAATTGCACAACTTGACGCAGCCGGAATTCCGGGCGCCGTTCCCGACCAGCCCCTCGGCCGCCGGCACCAACGGCCTCGTATCGAGCTTCGACATTCCCCGCCAGCGCTTCTACTTCACCGGCTCAATCGACAAGTACTTCGACTTCTACTCGGTGCTCAACCGCGGTTACGGCAGCCTGGACGTGCTCGATTCCTACGTGAACTTGAAGTACGACAAAACGTTCAACGTCCGCGTCGGCCGCACCAAGACGCCTTATGGGTACGAGTATTACAAGATCGCGGAAGGCGACCTGATCGCCCCGGAACGGTCGGTATTCGTCGGCAACCTGTCTCCGAACCGCCAGATTGGGGCGATGGCCTTCGGCCGGCTGGCCGGCGAATCGATCGAGTATGCCGCCGCCGTCATGAACGGCCCGCGCCGCTCCTTCCAGGACTTCAACGACGCCAAAATGGTTGCCTTGTACGTGAATACCAAGCCGTTTCTCTACGGCAGCAACGATGCGCTTCGCAACTTGAACCTGGGCATTTCCGGGAACTTCCAGCGCTCGAACGATCCGCTCGAACCGACCGCCTTCCACACCGCCAACGACGAGACCACGACATCCGCCGTCGCCAACGTGTCGCCGACTTTCTTGCAATTCAACCCACTGGCGGTCCAAAAAGGGAATCAGGCGTTCTGGTCCGGCGACATCGCTTACTACTACCGCAACCTGACTTCGCTCATCATGTACGATGGCGGGCTCATCACTTACAACCTACCCAACCGCAGCGGCATCCAAGTGCCGTTCGAGGGCGGTTCGGCGGCGTTCACTTACTTCCTCACGGGCGAAGAAATCGTTTCGCGCAAGGAAATCGAACCGCTCCGCGAGTTCCAACTCCACGACGTCTGGAACAACCCGGGGGCGATCGAAATCTACACGCGCATGGGCGTTTTGAGCACCGGCAACCAGGCGTTCACCTCCGGCCTCGTCGATCCGCGGCTCTGGACGCATACGGCCTACGTCTTCGATAATGGCGTCAACTGGTACATGAATCGGTTCGTGCGCATCTGCTTGGACTGGCAGCACAGCGAATACAGTTCGCCGGTGTCGCTGGGAGCAGGCCGCTTCACCAGTTCCACGGATATGTTCTGGTTCCGCTCGCAGATCTTCTTTTGAGAAGCGGGAGAGCGCGAAGCCGCGAGCGGCTTTCGCCACTCAACCTTTGTCTCGTTACTTCTTGGTGATTCTGTCGCGCAGCGACTTTCATAGCTGCTTTATTCCTTGGGAGAGCCTTTATGAGCGCCCAACCGTTTCGCTTCATGATCCTCGGTGCGCCGGCGCTGTTCGTCGCGCTGTTCGCCGGTTGCGGGAAATCCGAAGGCGATGGACCGGGCCCGAACGCCGTCGCGGAGCCGCCGACCGGAAACGCTGTCTTCGACAAGAACTGCCATGGCTGCCATTCCGTCGCCCCGGACGGCAAGGCGAAGAAGAAAGGGCCGAATCTATCCAAAGCCGGCGCGACGCACGATGCCGAGTGGCTCGCCGAGCACGTCAAGAACCCGAAGATTCATAAACCGGGCTCGAACATGCCGGAGTTCGCGAGCAAACTCTCGGCGGAGGAGCTCAAGAACGTGGCGGAGTTCATGGCGACGTTGAAATGACGCCGTTGGCACCCCGAATGCATCGTCACGGATTAGCCGCGAGGCGGAGCTAAAGCGCGCTGCCATTCGCGAGTTTGCCATGAGCAAATCCAAGAACAACAAGCGCTGGGTTCGCGACGTCAAAACCGTCTCGACGTTCCCTCCCAAGGCTCTGTTCACGAAGGATGCGAAGACCATCGCGCGGGTGATGGGGTCGAAGAAAGTGAGCCCGAAGGGGCCGGGCTCCGGCGTCCGCATGATCCAGTTCTTCATCAACCGGGCCGGCAAGAACCTATCGCCGACCCGCAAGGAGGAACTGGAAAAGGCAAGCAATTACTGCAAGATCGCTTACCAAAGAAATAGCATCACGGATGCTACGAGCGAATTGCGGTCAGGATGTATTCCGTTGGCCGAACCCATTGGTTATTGGCGTGAATGCTCAGGGCAATGCCACTCCTGGCGATAATGGCTTCCGTGCTGCAGCGGCCGCACAGCCATTCCCCGCCCGAAGCAAGAGAATCTTCCAACAAAGGTGGGCATGACGAACGATGCTGTGGACGAAATGATGGGCGAGAAAGGGAGAACAGTGGCTTGGGGGTTCGTCAGCGCCGGAAGCCGGGGCGAATCGGCCGCGTCCTTGTCGAGAATCTCCACGGCCGTTATCACGTTCGTTTTGACCCCGCACATGATATGCACCTTCACCCATTCGTGTTCCTTGCGTTCGGCCCCGTACTTGTGGTCGAACCACCGAACGAACCGGGAAGTCATGAACCCCGTGGAATCGCAAGCAAAATC
>Ga0134125_10009062_pt1 | contig 11210 bp, 11 predicted proteins | sample KB31751_FD_96464 | JGI IMG/M metagenome (GOLD analysis project Ga0134125, IMG submission 96464) | Terrestrial soil microbial communities with excess Nitrogen fertilizer from Kellogg Biological Station, Michigan, USA - KB3-175-1 | ecosystem: Environmental > Terrestrial > Soil > Unclassified ...
CAGCGGCTTGGGAATGAGCGCGGAGGTGATCATGCTTGCTTGGGGGGTAGCGGCGGAAGACCGTTCGCCGCACGCCAGGCCGCCGTCTTGCGGGCGAGCCGCTCCTCGAGCGTGCCGCCGATGCTCTGCTCGAAGGCGTTCAGCGCCTGAATGGCCTTCTGCTTGTCATAAAGGAAGGTGAGCGTGTCGCGGACCAGCGGGGCGGCGACCGCCGCGCCAAAGCCGCCATGCTCGACGATTGTGCCGGCAGCATAACGCGGATTGTCGAACGGTACGAAGGCCATGAAGAGTGAATGGTCGCGCAGCTTCCATACTGCGCTTGTGTAGTTGCCGCGTTCGCCGGCGCTTAGGTTGTGAGTCTGCGCGGTGCCCGTTTTTCCGGCCATCTGAATGCCTGCTATGGGAAATTTGGCCGCCGCTGCAGTACCATGGTCGACCACCCCCCACATGGCCTTGCGGATAAAATCGAGATGGTCCTGGTCGACCTCGAGCTGCGCCTGCGGCACGACGGGCTTGCTCTTTATGAGCCGCGGAATCACGCGCTTTCCCGTTGCGAGCCGGCTCGCCATGACCCCCAGCTGGAGCGGGTTGATCAGCACCATGCCCTGGCCGATGGACATGTTGACCGTGTCGTATCCCTGCCACTTGCGGTGATATTTGCGCATCATCCATTCGGGGTCGGGAATTGTGCCGTAGCGCTGGTGGTCGAACGGGAGGTCGAACTTCTCCCCAAAACCCATTGACCGGACCATCGGCGCCAGCTTCTCGGCGCCGACGCGAAGGCACATCGTGTAGAAGTAGACGTCGCAACTGTGGACAACCGCCCCGTCCATATCGAGCGGCCCGTGACGCCTGTCGCAATGAAAGGTATGATTGCCGAGCCGGAACGCTCCGGTGCAATTTACGATCTGCTTGCGATCGACCCCCGCGTTCAGCAGCGCGAGCGCCATCGACGGTTTGATCGTCGAGCCCGACGGATAAAGGCTCTCCACGGTTTTATCGACGAGCGGCAAATGATCGTCGCTCGACAGCATCTTCCACTCGGCCTGGCTGATTCCGTCCGAGAAATTGTTCGGATCGAAAGAAGGCATCGACGGCATCGCAAGGATGTCGCCGCTGGCGACGTCGATCACGACGACTGATGCAGACTGATCCCCGATCCGTCGTGCGGCATATTCGTGAAGGTCCGCGTCGATTGTCAGCTGGACCGTGCCGCCGCTGATGTCGGGCTTCGGATCGAGTTCCTTCACGATCTTGCCACGCGCGGTGACTTCGACGCGCTGTCCGCCGGGCTGTCCGCGAAGCACCGGCTCGAGCACCTTCTCAAGCCCCTCCTTGCCGATCTTCACTCCAGGGATCAGCAACAGCGGGTTTTTATTTTCGCGTTCATATTCCTCGGCCGACGCCGGACCGACGTAGCCGACCAGCTGGCCGACCGTGGATCCGCCCGGATAGAATCGGGTGAAGCCCTGCGATGCGGCGATTCCGGGAAGCTCGGGCAGCCTCACGGTAATCGCAGCATATCGATCATATGGCACGTTATCGGCGACCGAGACCGGCTGGAAGCCGCGCGACTGCGACAACTCGCGGGTGATCCGCTCCATGTCATCGGGTGCCAGGTCCAACAGCTGCTGAAGCCGGGCGAGGATCTGTGGGCCATTCACGATCTGCTGCGGGATCAGGTCGACCCGGAAGCTCGCCTTGTTGATCGCGATCGGTTTACCGTATCGGTCGATGATCCAGCCGCGGCGCGGCGGGACCGGGATCAGCTGGACCCGGTTGCTCTCCGACAGCAGCTGATATTTCTGATTTTGGGCGATCGCCAGCCAACCCATCCGCCCGACGAGGAGCCCGCCGACGGCCACCTGTGCGCCGCCCAGCAGCATCATCCTTCGCGAGAAGGTGATCGACTGGTGCGCCGTCGTGATCCGCATGTGCTTCATCGGCCGAGCCTCCACGCATCAACGCGCGAGATTGCCCAGGCGAATGCAGGAAAAACGCAGATTGAGACGATTAGGGGCGGGACCATGTGGCTGAACGGCAGCGGTCCAGCGGCGGCTTCCGCCAGGCGCCATTGCAGCCACTCGTCGATTGCGATCAGCACAGCGGCAACAACCCATTCGATCCAATAGTCGCGCCACATTGTCCGGCGGTCGATCAGATCGAGCGCCAGCATGGTCGCACTCCACAAAGCTATTGAAAAGCCTATCGGATAAGCGGTGAACAGGTCGTTGACGAAACCGAGCGGCGCGGCCCACCAGGCCGGCCACGGATCGGCGCGAAGAAGGCGCCAGCTCAAGAAGACGAGATAACCAAAATCGGGATACCAGCCGCTGGTCGACACGATCGGCAGGACGGCGAGCAGCGAGGCGAACACGACCGTCACCGCAGGGACGTAGCGGGCGAGCCGCCACGGGCCCTGGCCGATTCGGCGCGGTGGAGTCAGCGCGGCCCGGACCATCAGTAGCCCTCCGGCGTCGCCGGTCCGGTGTCCATTGCAGCCGGTTCGTATGGCGGCTCGACGATGGCGAAGCTGACCGTCGCCGGATCGGCGAGGGGAAGAGCGATTGCATCGTCGCCCTGGAGTTTGACAACGCGCGCGACCGGCACCGACGGCGGATACAATCCGCCGGTTCCCGAGCTGACAATGATATCGCCCGGTTTGAATGGATTACGGCCGACTTCGAGCGGGCGGACATCGACGGTGCCGTCACCGCGTCCCTGGGCGAGAACAGGAATTCCGTTTCTCAAGAGCCGGGCGGGGACAATATTCGCTTTGTCTGAGACCAGCAGCACCCGCGAAGCGAGCGCGCCCGCTCCGATGATCCGCCCGACCATCCCGTCCGGGGAGCGCACGGGCATTCCGATCCTTACGCCGTCGCTGCTTCCCACCGACAGGATCGCGAACCGCCGTGGGCTGTCGAACGACGATCCGACGATCCGTCCGACTGCGATCGTGCTGCGTTCGTGCTGACGCAGCTGCAGCGTCGCTTTGAGCTGTAGATTTTCCTGGAAGATCGCGCGCGCCTCGAGCATCCGCCGGAGCATCGCCTTGTTCTGGCGCTTGAGATCAGCGTTCTGGCGCGCCGCGTCCCAGTAATTGCCGGCGCCCGTGAACACGCCCTCGGCGGTCTCGATGATCTCGTGAAGGCTCGACGTGATCGGACCGGTGACGTCGAGCGCGGCTCCGCGCACCGTCTGGAAAGTCTGAGGTGCGACGAGTGACAGGATGAGCGAGATCAGGCCGACGATGATGCCGGCAATGACCGCGAGGAAGCTGAAGAACAGCCCGTATTGCGCTCGACGCGACCAGCCGGGACGCGCGGTCGCCACCGCTCAGGACCTTGTCAGGCCGTCTGAAGCACGCCGCGGAACTGCTCTTCCTCGAGCGCACGTCCAGTGCCGAGCGCAACGCAAGTGAGCGGGTCGTCGGCGACGGTGACGGGGAGGCCGGTCTCGTCGCGAAGCACTTCGTCCAGACCCTGGAGAAGAGCGCCGCCGCCGGTCAGCACGATTCCCTGGTCGCAAATGTCTGCGGCAAGTTCGGGCGCGGTATTCTCGAGCGCGATTCGAACCCCCTCGACGATCGTGCCGACCGGCTCGGAGAGCGCTTCGGCGATCTGGCCCTGGTTGATCGAGATTTCCTTGGGAACGCCGTTGACAAGGTCGCGGCCCTTGATGTGGACTGTCTTGCCGATGCCGTCGACCGGCGGCTTCGCAATTCCGACTTCTTTCTTGATCCGCTCGGCGGTCGCTTCGCCGATCAGTAGATTGTGGTTGCGCCGGACGTACGAGCTGATCGCCTCATCCATCTTGTCGCCGCCGACGCGGACGGAAGTCGTATAGGCAAGCCCGCGAAGACTGAGCACTGCGACTTCGGTCGTGCCGCCGCCGATATCGACGACCATCGAACCGATTGGTTGTGTGACCGGCATGTCGGCGCCGATCGCCGCGGCCATTGGTTCCTCGATCAGGAAAACCGCGCTGGCTCCGGCGTTCGACGCGGCATCGCGAATCGCGCGTCGCTCGACCGACGTCGAGCCACTCGGGACGCAGATCACGATCTCGGGAAAGCGCCAGGCCCGCATCTTCCCGCCATGCACTTTGTGGATGAAGTGCTTGATCATCTGCTCGGCAACGTCGATGTCGGCGATGACACCGTCGCGCAGCGGCCGAATCGCTTCGATCTGGTCGGGCGTCTTGCCCATCATCAGCTTGGCATCGTCACCCACCGCTTTGACCTTCTTGACGCCGTTAATGGTCTCGATTGCGACAACCGACGGCTCGTTCAGCACGATACCGCGACCGCGGACGTATACGAGGGTGTTGGCGGTGCCGAGATCGATCGCCATGTCGTGCGACATCCATTTGAACCAACGATTCCAGAACATTTAGACCCCGCCCTCGCTTATTGCTCGCCCCGCGGCACGAAAGCCCGCGCCGCTTAAATTCCGCTTGATCACAACCCGTTGAATGCAGTCTGAATTTTGGAAAAAAATCACTGCATCGCCGATGCTTGGGAATTGGGATAAGACCCTTAACATGTCAATAAGAAGGCTGCCGCCGGAGCTCATCAATCGAATCGCCGCGGGCGAGGTGATCGAGAGGCCGGCGAGCGCGCTCAAGGAGCTGGTTGAAAATTCACTCGACGCGGGCGCCCAGCAGGTGTCGGTCCGCCTCAGCGCCGGCGGACTTGAGCTGATCGAGGTCGCCGATGACGGATGCGGCATGAGCCCCGATGAGATGCGGCTCGCGCTCGAGCGTCACGCGACTTCGAAACTACCGAACGATGCGATCGATGAAGTCACAAGCTTCGGGTTTCGCGGCGAAGCGCTGCCGTCGATCGCCAGCGTCTCGCGGCTGACGCTGGAAAGCCGTGTTCACAGCGCCGACGGCTGGCGAATCGAGGTCGATCATGGAGAGGCTGCAGGGGAGGGGCCGGCTGCACTTTCGTCAGGCACTCGAATTCGAATGGAGGCGCTCTTCGAGAAGGTACCCGCGCGAAGAAAATTCCTGCGGTCGCCACGTGCGGAATATGGCGCTTGTCTGGATGCCGTGAAACGTCTCGCGATGGCCCGCAGCGATATCGGCTTCACCCTCGACCATGACGGCCGCCGAATCCTTACGCTCCAGCCGGCCGACCCGCGGGCGCGGGTGGCCGAGTTGCTCAGTAACGGGCTCGATCGTCACGGAATCGGCATCGACTGCAGTCGCGGCGGTTTGAGGCTCACGGGGGTGATCAGCCTGCCGACTTTCAATCGCGGCATGCCCGACCAGCAATTCTTGTTCGTGAACTCCCGGCCGGTGAAGGACCGGCTGCTGACCGGTGCTATGCGCGCCGCCTATCGTGACCTGATCGCACGCGATCGTCACCCGATTGCGGCGCTGTTCGTCGAGGTCCCCCTCGAGGAGGTCGACGTCAACGTCCACCCGGCCAAGACCGAGGTCCGCTTTCGCGATCCTTCTGCGGTGCGCGGATTGATCGTCGGCGGTCTCCGCCGGGCGCTCGATGAAGAAAGCCAGCGCAGCGCCGCCCGCGAGCAGGTCGCAGCGGCGGTCATGTGGACGACGGGCTCCATCTATGATGACGCCCTAGTTCGTCATTCCCGCGAAACCGGGAATCCCATCATTCCTGAAGGCATCGCTACTCCCGCTTTCGCGGGGTTGACTGTAAAGGAGGACCATCGTCTTTTCACCCAAGCCCCCGTCGCACGCGCAGAGCCGGCGGTCCAACCGGTTCCTGCTTTCCCGCTCGGAGTAGCTCGCGGACAGTTTGCAGCCACCTACATTGTCGCCGAGGCGGAGGATGGACTGGTCATCGTCGACCAGCACGCGGCGCACGAGCGGCTCGTGCTCGAACGGATGCGCGCTGCGCGCGAAGGCGGTTCGGTTGCGGGCCAGGCGCTACTCATTCCTGCGGTGGTCGAACTCGACGAGCCCGATTGCGATCGCCTCGAAGCGTCGGCCCCCGAACTTGCCGGCATGGGCCTCGAGATCGAGCGCTTTGGTCCATCAGCCATGCTCGTCCGAGCGGTGCCTGCCGCACTCGGCAATACGGATTCGGCTTCGCTTCTGGCCGATATCGCTGCAGAAATCGCCGAGCTCGGCGGACCGATGAGCCTGCGCGACAAGCTCGATCATGTCGCGGCGACGATCGCCTGCCATGGCTCGGTCCGGGCTGGGCGCATCCTTTCGGTCGCCGAGATGAACGCGCTACTTAGGGAGATGGAAGTCACCCCGCGCTCGGGTCAGTGCAACCATGGCCGTCCGACGTGGGTGAAGCTCGGCCATGCCGAAATCGAGAAGCTGTTCGGCCGCAAGTAGGTTGTCCGAAAGAATTTCCCTGCTATCGCTCGCGAACAGGGAATGGGGTCTCCCTTTTAACCGCCGGACGGCTGATGGCTCCTACGGGCGCAGTGATGCAGCAGTAGGAGGTCTATGCTTTACCTGATTGTTTTTCTTGGCGCTGGAATCGGGGGCGCGCTGCGCCACGGTGTCAACGTCGGCGCAACCAAGCTGTTCGGCTTCGGCTTCCCCTACGGCACCTTCATTGTGAACGTGGTCGGCTCCTTCGTCATGGGGCTATTCGCCGGCTACTTCGCATTTCGTGCCGGTATTCCCCAGCACGTGCGGCTGTTCCTCACCACCGGCATTCTTGGGGGATTCACGACCTTTTCGTCTTTCTCCCTCGATGCGGCCCTGCTCATCGAGCGCAATTCGTTCGGCCTCGCCGCAGGTTATCTCATCGGAAGCGTTGCTGCCGGGCTTTCCGCATTGTTCTTCGGGCTAGCCCTGTTTAGGGGCGGCGGGCACCTGCCCTGAGAACGAAGCGAATGAACATCGACCTCATCCCCGTGGGTGACAATCCGCCCGAGAACATCAATGTCGTCATCGAGGTCCCCGTCGGCGGCGAGCCGGTGAAATACGAATTCGACAAGAAGTCAGGCGCCTTGTTCGTCGACCGGATTCTTCACACGCCGATGCGCTATCCGGCGAACTACGGCTTCGTCCCGCATACGCTTTCACCTGATGGCGATCCGCTGGATGCACTTGTGATTGCCCGCTCGCCCTTCGTCCCCGGTTGCGTGGTTCGGGCCCGCCCGATCGGCGTCCTCCATCTCGAGGACGAGCATGGCGGTGACGAGAAGCTCATCTGCGTGCCGGTCGATTCGACCTTTCCTTATTATTCGGATGTCGGCGAACGGGAGGACCTGCCCTCGATCGTCCTTCAGCAGATCGAGCATTTCTTCACGCACTACAAGGATCTCGAAAAGGAGAAATGGGTGCGCGTCGGCAAGTGGGGCGATGCCGCGGATGCCCACCAGATTCTCGTCGAATCCATGGGCCGGGCAGAAGAAGAGAAGAGGGCCACGGCGGCCGTTTGACGCGGGACTTTGTCGCTCGATTCTGCTAAGGACCGGGACAAGCGGGGTCCGCCATGCCGGCTCACGACAGAGTGTATTTTGCAACGCGGGCCGCCGAGGAACAGGAACGCGCGGTCGCTGCCTCCGATCCGAATGTTGCGGAAGCACATCGCAAGTTGCAGCGCGCCTATCTCGAGCGCGCGAGTGTCGGGAACAGAGAGCCCATTGTCTCCTTGCCGCCGGGTATCGACTGACAATCTTCACATCGAGCAGGCGCCAAGACAGTGGTTTTGTTGCCACGGTCCGCCGAGAATCGACCATTAGTGAGGCGGTTCTGAGGCTTCCATCGCTGGCGATTGGCGCAAAATTGTCACATACGACCTTTCGCTTTCCGGTCGCTAACGACCCAAAAGGAGGATGTCTGGTGAGAAAGCTTTTTATTCTTGGTGCACTGTGCACCACGACGCTCGTCGCGTCGCCGGCCTTTGCGGAAGCTCCGACGGGGCTGCGCGTCGAGGGCCTGGTCGGCTTCGACAAGCTCATCAAGAAAGACAACACTTTCTCGGATGAAGTTGCCGGAACCTACGATTTCGGTCGGATGTTCGATACGTCGCTCGTGTATGGCGGCCGGGTCGGTTACGACTTCGGGTTTGGCAACGGATTCTCGCTTGGCGTTGACGGCGAAGTGACCAATACCAGCGCTGGCGACACGAAGACGATCAATATTGTCTCCGACAATGAGACCGCCAACGGTCAGCGCCGCCGGTTCAGCTACAAGGCCGGTCTCGACCTATACGCGGGCGTGCGGGCGACTGCAGCAGTCGGCGACAACTTCAATATTTATGTGCTTGGCGGCTACACCAACCTCCATCTCAAAGAGCGCTTGTATGATACCACTGCGGATCCGAGCGCTCCTGTCTTGCTTGATGGACGCAGCCATTCGCGCGGCGGTTGGCGCGTTGGCGGCGGCCTCAGCTTCGGCGAGGGCCATTGGTTCGGCGGTCCGGAATACCGCTATTCCCATTACAGCGGCGGCTACACGCGTAGCCAGTTCCTCCTGACGGCGGGCTATCGCTTCTACACCGAAGCGCCCCCACCGCCACCGCCACCGCCACCGCCGCCACCGCCGCCGCCACCACCGGCGACGCAGACCTGCCCGGATGGTTCGGTGATTCCGGCCACTGATACGTGCCCGGCACCACCGCCACCGCCGCCTCCGCCTCCTCCGGCGCCTGAGCGCGGCCTCTAAGTCGAGGTTCGGCTAATGATTGAGGGCGTCGCGGCAGTGCCGCGGCGCCCTCTCTTTGTTCGGCAGTTGGTCGCGATGCTCAACTTCGCGGATGCAACCGATTGAATATCTTCTCGAGAAGGCTTTCGCGGCCAGCCGCACGGGCGTTCTCGAGGCGCGCGTATCCTCCTTCCTCCTCGCTAGTCAGTTCGTTCGCGAACCGGCCGGCGCGAACTTCGGCCAAGACCTTTGCCATGCGTTCGCGCACGCTTTGGTCGATGATCCGGCGCCCGCCCAATAGGGCCCCAAGCTCGGCGGTGTTGGAGATGGCCTCGCGCATCCCCGCAATTCCACGTGCCTCGATCAACTCGGCGATCAGCTTCAGCTCTCCGACGCATTCGAGATAGGCGAGCTCGGGCGAAACTCCGGCGTCAACCAGCGTTTCGAAGCCGGCAATCAACAATTCGGGCACCGCGCCCCAAACCACCGCCTGCTCATTGAACAGGTCGGCTTCGGCTTCCTCTGCAAAGCTGGAGGCGATGAGTCCGGCGCGTCCGCAGCCGATCGCCCGTCCATAAGCAAGAGCAATATCACGCGCGTGGCCGGTCGCATCCTGGGCAACGGCCCACACTGCGATCATCCCCTTGCCCTCGGTGTAGAGGGAGCGAAGCGCCGTGCCTGGTCCCTTCGGCGCGACCAGGAAGACGTCGAGATCGCCGCGTGGCTCGACCAGGCCGAAGCGCACCGAAAGGCCATGGCTGAATCCAAGCGCGGCGCCCACAGGAAGGTACGGCTCGATTTCGCGGTAGAGCGCCGCGTGAACTTCGTCAGGCGCGAGCATCATAATGACGTCCGCCGAGCCCACCGCATCCTTCAGGAGTGCGGAGGTGAGACCTCCAGCCTCTGCTTCGAGCGCGCTACCTGAACCGCCCCGCAAACCGACGACGACGTTGATTCCGCTGTCCTTCAGGTTGAGCGCTTGCGCCCGTCCCTGATTGCCATAGCCGACAATAGCAACGCGTTTGGCTGCGAGCGGTGCGGGATCGATGTCGGCGTCGCGGAGCAATTCCATTGCGCGCCGCCTAGCCCTTCGCCGTCAGCAGAGCCAGCGCCTCGCCGAGTGAATCGACATCCAGGGCCTGGTGGAATCGTGGCCATTCCGGCGGAGGCTGGTGCGCGAACCAGGTGTACTGGCGCTTGGCGTAGCGGCGCGTCGACTGCTGTCCGGCGGCGATCGCCTGGTCGAGCGAAATTTTGCCGAGCACGTAGGCGGACAATTCCGGGACGCCGATCGCACGCATGACCGGAAGGTTCGGATTGAGTGTCCGGGCGAGCAGCGCCTCCACTTCCGCCACCGCACCTTGTTCGATCATCTGTACGAAACGATCGTCGCATCGCTCGTAAAGCCAATTGCGGGGCGGCAGCAGGATGAGCGGCCGAAGCGCGATTGTCTCGCCGATTCCGCCTTCACGTTGGCGCTGCCATTCGCCGATCGTTCGGCCGGTCGAAAGGACGACCTCCAGCGCGCGATTGATTCGCATCCCGTCGGCAGCGTTGAGGCGCGTGGCTGCGGCGCGATCGAGTGACTTTAGCTTGGCGTAATTTTCGTCGAGCGCTGCGTCTCGGACACGCGCGCGTACTTGAGGTTCGATCGCCGGCACTGGGGCAATTCCCTCGAGCAATGTCCGCACATAGAGGCCCGTACCGCCCACTAGGATCGGTATGCGCCGGCTCGAATGCACGTCGACAATCTCGCGCCGGGCCATTTCCGCCCAGTCGGCGGCGGAACAGGGGAGGGCGCCGTCGCGAACGCCGTAGAGGCGATGCTCTGCCGTCCGAAGTTCTTCATCAGTGGGGGCCGCGCTGAGCGTTCGAAGATCATTATAAATTTGCGCGCTGTCGGCGTTGACGATCACGCCTCCGATTTGCTGAGCAAGGGCAAGCGCCAACGCCGACTTGCCGCTCGCGGTCGGTCCGGCAATGACGACGAGAGGAGGACGAAGGTCCATGGCAATCGCAACGCTGATAGCAGCCGGACGGCTCGATGACAGGCTGGTCGACCGCGCGCTCGGGCTGCTGCGCGAGCTCGACCCGAAGGCTGCCTTCCAGCACTGGATCGACGAAGGCGATGCGGCGGACCTGAAATTCGGCGGCGATTCCAGGGCTGCACGCTGGGCGCTCGAGGGCCTCGAAGGCGTCGACATTGTCGTTCAACCAGAAGAGCCGCGTTGGAAGCGGCTGTTCGTCGCCGACATGGACTCGACCATTATCGGGCAGGAATGCATCGACGAGCTCGCCGATTATGCTGGTCTCAAGGACAAGGTCGCGCGGATCACCGAGCGCGCGATGCGCGGTGAACTAGATTTCCAGGGTGCATTGCGCGAGCGGGTCCGGTTGCTTGCCGGCCTCGACGAGCGAGCGCTCGGCCGGGTTCTCAGCGAACGAGTCGAGGTTACTTCCGGTGCGGAAACGCTGGTGCAAACCATGCGGGCAGGGGGCTCGACCTGCCTTCTCGTCTCGGGCGGCTTCCTCTCCTTCGCCGAACCGATCGCGAGCGCCGTCGGCTTCGATCGGGTCAAGGCGAACCGGCTCGTCTTCACCGGCGGCAAGCTCAGCGG
>Ga0134125_10009063_pt1 | contig 11210 bp, 4 predicted proteins | sample KB31751_FD_96464 | JGI IMG/M metagenome (GOLD analysis project Ga0134125, IMG submission 96464) | Terrestrial soil microbial communities with excess Nitrogen fertilizer from Kellogg Biological Station, Michigan, USA - KB3-175-1 | ecosystem: Environmental > Terrestrial > Soil > Unclassified ...
CCGTCACCCCACCGATCGCCGCGGCGGGCAGCCACAAGACTGCCACGCCGACGGGGGTAAGCGGCCGTTTCCCGCTTCGGGAGCGGTACGCTCTGCCGATCCTGCCTAGCCATGCCCCCTCGGGCGTCCCCTTCGTCCGTGGTGCTGTCGAAAGCCGCCACGCCCCCCGTGCTCGACCGCACCGGCCTGCTTGCGTAATCTGGCAGTCCCAGATGCCGCTGGGAAAGCGTCGAAAGGAAGGCATATGCCGGAACATAAGGTGAAGGGTACCCGAGACGGCCTCGCCGCGGGCGCCAAAGCTCCTGCATTCACCCTGCCCCGGGACGGCGGCGGCAGCGTCTCGCTCGCCGACTTTGCCGGGCGCAAGCTCGTCCTCTATTTCTACCCGCGCGCCGATACGACGGGCTGCACCAAAGAGGCGATCGACTTCACGCACCACAAGGCAGCCTTCACCCGCGCCGGGGCGGACATCCTGGGAGTGTCCGCCGATCCCGTACCCGCCCAAGACGCATTCAAGATCAAACACAAGCTGTCGATAGCGCTCGCCTCGGACGAGAAGCACCGGATGCTCGAGAGCTACGGCGTGTGGCAGGAAAAATCGATGTACGGGCGCAAGTTCTTCGGCGTCGTGCGCACAACCTTCCTGATTGGCCCGGACCTGCGCATTGTCCAGGTCTGGCCGCGGGTTTCAGTGGACGGGCACGCTGAAGCAGTGCTTGCCGCGGTTAAGACAATATGAACGTTGCGACTTTGTCTAAACATTTACCCAGGATCGGAAAATCACCGCGGCAATTTCCCAAAAATTAACCATACCCGCGTCAAATGCGCGATCGATGTCATGGTTGCGAAGGCTGGCTGCGTCCGTCGAAAGTCGCGTCTGACCTCCCAATCGAAAACCATCGCGCGTTTCTGTGCCGGGCCGGATTTGCGTCAGTCGGCCAGCGGGAGTGTCAATGTCGCAGCGGATTGCGTCGCAGCCACATCACAGCGCCAGCGCGCATCACGTCCATCGTGAATTCGCTCGCCGGCCGGATCCCCGGCAACGCAACGCGGGCCGGCCAAGCGGGAACGCGGCTTATACGTTTGCACATGCCGGACGACAGGTTCGTTTTGGTCCGGTCGTGTTCTGGATTGCGGTCGGCAGCTTCGTGATCATGGCCGGCTGGTCGGTGATGACCGCCACTTATTTCGCGTTCCATGACGATGTCCTCAAGGGGCTGATGGCGCGCGAGCGGGCGCAACAATATGCCTATGAGGACCGGATCGCCGACTTGCGCGCCGAGATCGATCGCACGACGAGCCGGCAGCTGCTCGACCAGGACCAGTTCGAACAGAAGCTCGACGCATTGGTGCGGCGGCAAGCGTCCCTCGAATCGCGAGCGAGCGCGCTCAGCGGCGCCGCCGACCCGATGACCACCGGCTCGACCAAACCGGCCGACCGCGGTGGTGTGGCGCAACCCGGTTCGATGGACGATTCGATGTTCGCGCCGCATCGGCTCGATAGTGGCAAGCGATCGAGCATCGAGACAGAACTGCGCGACATCGAAGCCTCGCTCGATCGGGTCGATCACGATGAGAACGCGACACTCGAACGGATGCAGGCCCGCTACCAGGATCGGACGCAGCGCGTGCGCGGCATCCTGGCAAACCTCGGCCTCAATCTTCATGCCGTTCCGGCGGCAACAGGCGGGCCGTTCGTACCGGTCAAATTGCCGCCCGCCAATGAATCGTTCGCGCGCGCCTTGACTCGCGTCAGCATCGCCCGCGCGCAAGCCAACGATCTCAGCAACACGTTGAATTTCGTGCCGCTGCGTCAGCCGTTGACCGGCGATCTGGAAATGACCTCGCCGTTCGGCGTGCGCATCGATCCGTTTTATCATTCGCCCTCGATGCATACCGGCATGGATTTCCGCGCCACGGCCGGCGAGCCGATTTATGCAACGGCCGCCGGCAAGGTGGTCAAGGCGGGCTGGGAAGGCGGCTATGGCCAGATGGTCGAAATCGACCACGGCGAGGGACTGTCGACGCGCTACGGCCACATGTCGTCCATCGGAGTTGCGGTTGGCCAGAAGGTGCGCCCCGGACAGGTTATTGGCCGCGTCGGTTCGACCGGCCGATCGACCGGCGCGCATTTGCACTACGAAACTCGCATCAATGGCGAGGCCGTCAATCCTGAGCGCTTCCTTGCTGCCGGCGGAAAGCTGTATGGCGGCCGTCCCATCGCCCGCGCCGCCGGACGGCAAGAGGAAGACTAAGCGCTCCTCCTCGTCCCGTTATCTGTTGACGATTTGCGGCGTCGTCGCATGATCGCGAGCGGACCATCGACGCTGTTTCGATCATAGTCCCCGATTCTCGGGCGGATGTTCCGGCCGCCTTGAAAATCGGCTAAGAGGCGGCAGGCGCAGCATTGCCGGCTCTCCGCCGGCCACGGCTGCGGCGCGCAGAGGAAGACACATGCCCGATCTCCGACTTAAGATTGTCTGGATTTTTGCGGGCGGTTTACTCGTCGCCATGGGGAGCAATGCGCTTGCCCAGGAACGCACGACCGCGACCTACGATGACTGGGTTCTGCAATGCACGATTCAGTCCGGGCCCCCCGCACAAAAAACCTGCGATATCGAGCAGCTCACCCAGATGCAAAACCAGGGTCGCAGCGTGCCACTGTCGCGCGTCGCAATCGCGCGCCCGGAGAAAGGGCAGCCCTCGCGGCTCACAGTCCAGGTCCCAGTGAACGTTTACCTGCGCACCGATGTACGCCTGCAAGCCAGCACCTCCGACCCCGGCCTCGCAGCGCCATTCGATCGCTGCCTGCCAGTCGGGTGCTTCGCCGATTTTGCCCTGAAAGACGACGCCGTCAAAAAATTCCGCACGGCGACTGCCGCCGGCAAAATGACGTTCCAGAGCGCGAACGGCCAGAGCGTTGCCATCCCGCTATCGTTCAAAGGTTTTGGGCCGGCCTACGACGCGCTCCTCAAACAGTGAAAGCTGCGCGCGTCCTTACCACTGATAGCGCAGCGTTCCGGAGCCGGCGTAGGTCTGGGCCGATGAGGCGAACTCGCCATCGAATTTGCCGATCACCGTCCAGCGCGGCGTCAGATGCAGTTCGGCGCCGAGCGAGGTGAGCGTGGAGTTTTGCGGCACCGCCGCGCCGTTGACCACGAAGCTTGAGCCGGGCAGCGCCTGGAACGCCGCATCGAGCGCCGGGTTGCTCACCCAGTCGTGCGCCCAGGCAAGCCGTGCCCGAAGCTGCACCGGCATTGCGCCCCAGGCGGTCAGCGCATCGAACCGCGCGCCGAGTTCGCTGCGCGTATCCGTCGCCGTCATGGCGTTATAGGTCAGTCCGAAGCCGCCGCCGGTGAGATCGGTCTCGCTGTAGGTCGGCGTGTGGAAACTCTGCGCCTGGATCGCCGCATAGGGCGTCACGCCGGCTGCAGGCGCCACCGCGTAGCGGTAGCCGCCCTCGACGCGGGCGCCAAAACTCTGGCCGTTGAACGACGCGGTGAGCTGATCCCCCGCCGCGGCGATGCGGTTGGTGGTGAACCAGTTGTTGGTGAAGGCAAGCGCCGCGCCGATATACGCCGGCCCGAAATATCTGGTGCCGTAAACGCCGGCCTGGAACGCATCGCTGCGCCCAGTGCCGAGCGACTGCGCCAGGCTCCAATTGGTGCCTGAGCCCGCCGCCGCAAAGCCCAGCACCGTATCGGCGCTGACGTGGTAATCGGCGCCGGCCGCAAAGCCGTAGGTCGAGGCCGTGAGGTTGTTGGAGCCGACATTTGGATCGCCGTTGGCGGTGCCGCTGCCGCCGAACCCCGCGCCCCACACCGTCCAGCGCTGGTCGACGCTTTGTCGCGGTGGCGCCTTGAGGATACCCGCATAGGCTAGCGCCACATCCGGCGGTAAGCTTGCCTGCTGATCCGGCGCAAAGCCGAGCGCACCACCGCCCGATGCCGCCCCACCGCGGCCATAGACGAACGGATCGAGCATCAGGCCCAGAAAATCGTTCATCAGAATGAAGGCACTATGCGCGGCGCCGGTTGCATCTTCGCCGTTGAGTTGCGTCAGCGCACGCGACAGGCCGTTGCCGCTTAATCCAAACACGTTGACGAAGCCCGGAGGCAATGTGGCGCCGGAGTTGAAGACATTGTTGATCGTGGTAGCGACGCTTCGTTGATTCTGGTTCAGCGCGGTGCCCTGGCCGAGCGCCGCATTGAGATTCAAAAACACATCGTCGGCCGAGTAGCTCAGCGTCTCGGTGAAGTTCGCCGGTGCATTGCTGGTGGTGAGGCCCGCAAAGGTGGTGCCGTTCAACCCCGCCGATTGCAGGATCGTATATTGCCGCGCCATGCTGATGCCGGGAGAGAACGTCGCCTGGACCGTGCCGCCAAGCGACGCCGTGCCGGTGACGTTGGCGAACGACGACGTCGCCTGATTGACAGAGACCACATAGAGCGCACCCGACTGGAACGCGAGATTGCCAGCAATCGTCATCGAGGTGCCCGGCACGCCGCCCGTGCCGGGTATAAAGGTGCTTCCCGACCCTATCGTCACCGTGCTGGGATCGACCGTGCCGACGCCGGTGAGGGTGGCGCCCGCATTCAGGTTCACGCTCGACGAACTGGTGATCGCGCCGTCGACCTCGAGCGTGCCGTCATTGATGTTGGTGACGCCCGTATAAGTGTCTGTCCCGGTGAAGACGAGCGTGCCGCTGCCGGCCTTATTGAAGCCGCCGCTGCCGGAGATCGTGCCCGAATAGGTCGTGCTCGCGTTATTGCCGCCCGCGGTGAGCGTGCCCGCGCCAAGCGTGACATTGCCGGCCCCGGCGAGCGAGCCGAGCGTCTCGTTGAAGCCGTTAAGGTCGAGCACGGCGCCCGACGCCACGTTGAACAGGCTCTGCGGCGCAAACACATTCGCGGCGCCCGCCTGCAGCGTGCCGGCATTGACGTTGGTCGCTCCCGTATAGCTCGAGGCGCCGGACAGAACGAGCGTGCCGCTGCCGATCTTAGTGAGGCCGCCGGTTGAGCCCGTGCCGTCGCTGATGCCGCCCGACAGCGTCAGCGTGTTGGCCTGCGTATCGATCGTGCCGGTCGTGGCGTCGATGACAAACGCATTGGCAAAGGACAACCCCGCCGCGCCCGCCTGGAAAATGCCGCCGTCGAGCATGACGGGGCCGATGCCGACCGAACTGTCGTTAGTGCCCGCCTGAGTGCCGACGACGACCTGCAGTGTACCGGCCCCGATCGTCGTGCCGCCGTTGTAACTGTTGGTCCCGTTCAGAACCGTGGTGCCCGATCCCATCTGCACGAACGAGCCGCTGCCCGAAATTGTCCCGGCAAACGTGTAGGTATCCGAGCGGTCAATCGCGAATGTGCCGTTGTCGACAACGTTGCCGGTGATCGCGCCGCCGTCGGCGACAACGCCGTCACCAAGCTGCAGCGTGGCGCCGCTGGAAATGCTCCAGTTTTGGTTGCCCGTACCGGTCGTGACCCAGTTGGCGCTGATCACATTGAACGTAGTGAAGCCGGTGTATTGCGTGCCAAGGTTTGAAAGATTGAACGCGCCGGTACCGCTGCCTCCGAGCTGAAACGTATCGGAGCCCGCGCCGAGAACATTGCCCTGGATGTTAAAGCCCGGCCCGAGGGTCAGCGTGTTTGTCCCGGAGGCGAATTGTATCGCCGTTCCGCCGCTGCCGATGACGGTCCCGGAATCGAAGATGCTCACGCTCGAGGTGCCCGAAATCACAATTCCGCTCGCGCCCGAGACCGTGCCGGTATTGGTAACGCCCCCCGCAAAGGTCGAGATGTTCTGAACTGAAATTCCCGTGCGCGTCGCGTTGATGATTCCGCTGTTGACGATGTTGCCGGTGAAATTGGTGATGCCGCACGAGCACCCAACGACGATACCGGTCCCCGCCGTGATCAGCCCGTCGTTGCTGACGTTGCCGATGAAGGTGCGGGAATCTGAAATGGAAATGCCCGCGCCGCTGGCGGAAATCGTCCCGCTGCCGCGGTTGATGACGTTGCCGGTGAAGGTGCCGATATTGTCGACCTCCATGCCGGCCGTACCTCCTGTAATCTTCCCGCTATTGACGAGATCGCCCGTGAAATGGGTGACGATCGAAGCCCCAACGCCGATGAAGCCCGCTGAAACCGTCCCGCTATTCGTAATATCGCCGTTGAACGTCGCAACGCTGAAAACATCGATGCCGAAAAATGCGGCCGAGATCGTTCCGCTGTTGCTGATATTTCCAGTGAACGTTCTGACAATGTCGGTGACGTAGATGCCGAACGTGTCGCCCGCGGTAATGAGACCGGCATTGGTGATGCCGCCCGTAAAGGTCTGCACGCCCTGAATAACGATGCCGGCGCCGCCGGCGGCGCTTGCGGCGATCGTCCCCGACGTGCTGTTTACGATCGAGCCGGCGAAGTTTCGAACCGCTTGAACTTCTATCCCGGCGGCTCCCGCGCCGGTCGTGTTGATCATGCCCGAATTGACGATCGGTCCAGTGAAGTTTGACACGCCCGCAACGATGATGCCGCGGCCGCTCGTTGCGGCGACGAAAATGCTTCCCGTGTTGGTAATGCCGCCGACCGCCGACGTACCGAAGGTGCCGACATTCGTTACCACAATTCCGCCGACACCGGCGGTGATCGTGCCACTGTTGGTGATGCCGCCGATCGCAGACGTGCCGAAAGTGCCAACATTCGTAACCAGGATGCCGGCAAGGGCCGCAGTGATTGTGCCGCTGTTGGTAATGCCGCCGGCAAATGTCGACACCCCGCAACTGCAGCCAACCACTATTCCCGACACCGCCGTGATGGCGCCCATATTGACGATGTTGCCGACGAATTGTTTGACGTTTTCGTCGACCAGAATCCCGGCGCCACCGGCCGAGATGGTGCCACCGCCAGCATTGCTGATGTTGCCGAAAAAGGTCTGAACGGCTTGAACGGCAATACCCGTGTTGCCGGCCGAAATCGCGCCGCTGTTGGTGATGCCGCCGCCCTCGCTGGTGCTGCCAAACTGAGATACGCTGCTGACGAGAATGCCGACCGCTCCCGCCGAAATGACACCACCGTTGTTGATGTTGCCCGAAAACATCGAGACCGGACCGACGGCAATACCGACGCCGGTCCCATTGCTACCCACGAGCGTGCCGACATTGGCGATGGAGCCTGCGAACGTCGAGACGTTCTGCGCAAATATGGCTTCGTGACCGCCGGAGATGGTCCCGGAATTGCTGATATCGCCCGCGAAAGTTGAAACGCCGACATTCGCGGCATTAGTCGTTCCGACGAAAATGCCAAATCCAGCTGCGGAAATGATCGTACTGTTGGTAATGCCGCCGGAAAAACCCGATACGCCGTCGACCCGTATGCCGTTGAAGGCGGTCGCCGAGATCGTGCCGCTATTACTGATGCCGCCCGCGAAGGTCTGTGTATCGAGAGTGGGCGCGTTCGCTCCGACGAATATGCCGTTGCCGTTGGCTGACGAGATTGTTCCGCTGTTGGCGATCCCGCCCGATACAGTAGCGTTGTTGGTGACGGTGATGCCGTTAGCGGTCGTGTGAGTCGCAATAATTTGGCCGGCGTTGACGACGGCGCCGCCGATCGATGCATTATTGATGGTAATTCCGGTCTGTGCTGGGGCGCTGCTGCCAGTCGGGGTGATGATCCCAGCAGTGGGCGATCCTGTATTGGTAACGTTGCCGGTGACGGTTATGCCTTGAATGTTGATGCAATTAATGGCGACCGAATTGCTGACAGCATTTTGATTGGTGCCGGGCTCAATCGTGCATTGCGCGAAGGCTTGCGGTGCACCGCCGCCAATCAGGAGCGCCGCCACTGAACTTGACGCCAGTAAAATGCGCAGCCTGCCGCGGCTCGCTTGACCACCGCCCCTCTTCTCAGTCACGGCTAAATTCCAATTCCAATGAGGCCGGCGCCTCTAAGCGAGATTACGAAAGGCGCTTTACGGAGGGCAATTGTCTATTCTGGCGCAACGCGGGAAAACGGCCGACTGTCCGCCGCTTTTCGATCGATAGTGGCAAATCTGCCACTTCATTCGCCTTACGATGCCAGTGCGGCCCAGTAATATTCCCGCTGCTCACTAACTTGGCCGCCGGCGCGCGCCCGTGATACGAAACGGCCATGAACCAGATCGCTGGTGAGAAACAAGCGGCCTTCATGCCGCTCGCCGAAGCGCTGGTGTATGCCGATCGCTGCCGCGGCGAAGGCCGGCTGATGGAGGCCGAGGCCGTATGCCGCCAAATCCTGCAGGCGCAGCCCAATTTACCCGAGGCCACACACCTCCTCGGCGTGATTGCGCACCAGAATGGCAAGCTCGCCGACGCCATCGAGCATGTGCAACGCGCGGTGAAGCTCGCGCCACAGGTCGCGCTCTATCACGCCAATCTGGGCGAGATGCTGCGTCTTGCTGGCCGGCCCAAACTTGCCGCGGAGCAGGCCCGGCGCGCGCTTGAGATCGAGCCCGACATGCCGATGGCGCTAAGCAATCTCGGCGTCGCGCTGTACGAACTGAAAGACTACGAGGCGGCAGCGGGTGCGCAGCGCCGGGCCATCGCGGCAAAGCCCGACTTTGCCGAAGCCCACAGCAACCTCGGCAACGCCTTGCACGCGCTCAAGCGGTTCGACGAAGCGATCGCCGCCTATCGCCGCGCGCTCGAGCTCAAGCCGAATTACGCCGACGCCTGGGCCAATCTCGGCACCACGCTGCACCACAATGGCGAATTCGGCGAAGGGGTGATCGCGCTGCGTCGCGCCATCGCACTGGCGCCTAATCACGCCAACGCCCATTCGGGGTTGGGCATTCTGCTTTTGATGCGCGGTGATTTCGGCGAGGGCTGGGACGAATACGAATGGCGGCTGCGCTCGAGCGAACGCAAAGGTCCGCGATTTCCGGAAAAGCCGTGGCAGGGCGAAAGCCTCGCCGGCAAGCACATCTATGTGCAGGCCGAGCAGGGATTCGGCGACACGCTGCAATTCGCCCGCTACATCCCGCCGCTTGCCGCGCGTGCCAGGAAAGTGACAGTGCGCGTGCATCAGCAACTCGTGACGCTGCTGCGCGAAAGTTTGCCGGGAGTCACGGTCTTGGGCGACCGCGGCGATCCCGAATCGTATCCGTGCGACGCCGTGCTGCTCAGCCTGCCGCGCCTGTTCAAGACACGGCTCGAAACCATCCCGGCGCAGGTGCCCTATCTGCGCGCGCCCGCAGATGCGGTGCAACGCTGGCACCGGCAGCTTGGCACCATGTCCGGCTTCAAGGTCGGGCTGGTCTGGGCCGGCAATCCTGAGCACGTCAACGATCATCGCCGCTCCGTCGATCTGGCTCAATTGGCGCCAGTGCTCGCCACGCCCGGCGTGTCTTTTGCGAGCCTCCAGGTCGGTCAACGCGCCGACGATCTGAAAAAGCTGAAAGGCAGCAAAACCAACGTCGACGACATTGCCTCGGCCTTCAACGATTTTGTCGAGTCGGCCGCAGCCGTGAGCGCGCTTGATCTCGTGATCACCGTCGATACGTCGATGGCGCACCTTGCCGGCGCATTGGGCAAGCCGGTCTGGGTGCTGCTGCCCGCTGTCACCGATTGGCGCTGGATGCTGCAGCGTGAGGACAATCCCTGGTATCCGAACATGCGGCTGTTCCGCCCGAAGAACGGCGAACCGCAGGACGGCGTGATCGCGCGGGTGGCGCAGGAGCTGGCCGCGGTCGCGCGCGGCGACATGGCGCGGCTTATGCCGTTCAAGGCTGACGGCGAGCGGCGCGCCGCGCAGGCGGCAGCCATCATGGCGGCTGAAACGGCGCTCGCCACTGCGCCGCCCGTGGAGCAACAGCAGGCCGTCAATCCAGGCCAGGCGCTGCTTCTTGCCGAGCAAAAACGCCGGCACGGATTTCTGGCCGACGCCGACGAGCTCACGCGCCGCGCCGCTGCCGCCGCGCCGGATAACGCCGAGGCCGAGCACATGCTCGGCATCATCGCCCATCAGTCCGGCAAGCTCGGCGAAGCCATCGATCATGTGCATCGTGCGATCGCGATCAAGCCGGACGTGGCGCTCTTTCACGCCAATCTCGGCGAGATGTGCCGGCTCGCCGGAAGGATCGACGAAGCGATTGCGGCCGGCCGTCGCGCGCTCGAGATCAATCCCGACTATCCGGGCGCCTTGAGCAATCTTGGCATTGCGCTGTTCGACCAGGGCAAATTTGAAGAGGCGCTGGAGCTCTATGACCGCGCCGTCGTGCTCGACGACAACTTTGCCCAGGCGCACAGCAACCGCGGCAATGCGCTGCAGCGTCTCAAGCGTTTTGCCGATGCCGAACCGTCGTACCGGCGCGCCATCGAGCTGATGCCAAGCTTTGCCGACGCCTGGAACAATCTCGGCACCTGTCTGCGCGAGTTGAAGCGGCCCGAGGAGGCCGAGACCGTCTATCGCAAGGCGCTCGAGCTTGGCCCCAACAATCCTGACACGCTCGACAACCTGGCGCTTGCGCTGAAGGATCTCGACCGGCTGGACGAAGCCGCAGAGATGATGCGCCGCGCACTCGTCATCGAGGCGCGCAGCGACAAGCTTCATGTGCATTATGCCACGGTCCTGCTCGATCAGAAGAAGGTCGACGATGCCGCGGCCGCGGCGGCGCGCGCGATCGCGCTTTCTCCAAACAATCACGACGCGGTCAACCTGATGGGCCGCGTTGCCTTCGAGCGCGGCGAGCTCGAGGATTCGCTTGCCCATTACCGCAAAGCGCTGGCGCTCAAGCCCGATCTCGCCGACGCCTATAACAATATGGGCAACGTGCTCAAAGAACTGGGCCAGCTTGACGAAGCGCACGCCGCCTATCTGGAAGCGCTGCGGCTCGAGCCGAGCATCGCCGGCGTGTACGTCAACCTTGCCGATTCGAAGAAATTTGCGCCCGGCGATCCGCATCTGGCTGCGATGGAAGAGCTCGCAGCAAAATCTGACGGGTTGTCGAAGACCGATCGGATGCAGCTCGATTTCGGCCTCGGCAAGGCCTATGCCGACCTCAAGGATCACGATCGCTCGTTCCGGCATCTGTTCGCCGGCAATGCCGCCAAGCGCTCAACCATCGCCTACGACGAGCAAGCGACCTTCGCACTGTTCGAGCGTATTGAAGCATTGTTCACGCGTGAGCTGATCGAGACCAAGTCAGGCGGCGGCGACCCCTCCCCGCTGCCGATA
>Ga0134125_10009064_pt1 | contig 11210 bp, 13 predicted proteins | sample KB31751_FD_96464 | JGI IMG/M metagenome (GOLD analysis project Ga0134125, IMG submission 96464) | Terrestrial soil microbial communities with excess Nitrogen fertilizer from Kellogg Biological Station, Michigan, USA - KB3-175-1 | ecosystem: Environmental > Terrestrial > Soil > Unclassified ...
CAGCCGTCCATATAGGAGCAATCCATGCGTATCACGATGCGCGAAACGCGGCTGGGCAGTCCTAACGGGCGTGATGTTCACACCTATGAGGCAGGCGAGACGTACGACGCCGATACCATACCGCCGGTAGATGATGACCTGGCTAGCGTGTTCCTGCGCGAAGGGTGGGCGGTAGATGCTGACGCGCTGCCTACGACACCCGCCGCACGACGCGCCAGCAAAGTGACTGGCCCCACTGAGGTAAAAGCCGATGGCGAAGAACAGCAATAGCAAGGGCGGGAAACCTTCACGCGGAACCAGCGCGGATCGTCGTTTAGCTGAGAACCGCAACAAGCCCGCCAAGCCCGCACCGAAGAAGACTCCGAAGAAGTAGCAGGGACACGCCACCATGCCGTATATCGTCACTGTACAACCCACCATTGAGCCGGTATCGCTAGAGCAGGCGCGTATCCATCTCCGCATTGAAGACGCCGCCTATGATGATGATAGCGCCTACGTGAGCGACCTCATCACGGCGGCGCGGGCATGGTGTGAGCAGGGACTACGACGGGCGCTTATCACACAGACGTTGCAGGCCACTATCCAGCTACCTGAGCCAGTACAAGGCCGCTTGTCTGGCGTCGTGGGGCGTGTCGGCTGGCCAATAGAGCTACCGATGACGGCGGCGGGAACGCTGCAAGCCGTCTCACTGGCTGAAATCGAAACACAGATAGCGACCTTCGCCAGCCTGACCGTCACAGACGATTATCTGGTAGACACGAATAGCGAGCCGGGGCGTATCTGGCTGGCGGCGGCGGCGATTGCCATGTGGTCAGTGTCACTGAACTATCCTGGTAGCGTGCCACGTGTCCGTGTGACGTACACAGCAGGCTACGGCGCTACGGCGGCAAACGTGCCGTATCCTATCCGGCAAGCCATCCTGCGGGCAGTGGGGCATCTATATGAGAACCGAGAAGCGGGCGGGGCAATTCCTGACAGCCTACTGCCCACGCAATACAAAGTCTGGCGGCTGTGAACGTATGACGATCATGATAGCGACGCCGCATGTTGGCCTCGTAGACCCGCGCTGGATTGATGCGCTACTCGGTTTAGAGAAGCCGCAAGACTGGTACCGTGGCGCACTTATCCGTATGGAAGTGGCCCATGCGCGCAACCTGCTCGTGCGCAAGATGCTGGCGAATACTGAGGCGACGCATATCCTGTTCTGGGATGATGATGTGTTGCCCCCGCGTGATGGCCTGATGCGCCTGCTAGCCCATGACGCGCCGATAGTCTCCGGCTTTTACACGTCGCGGGCGTTGCCGATGCGCCCGATAGCCTACCGACTCGATGAAGCACGCCGCTACCAGCACGTAGACGAGCTACACGACGGGCTAAACGCGGTAGACGGCGCGGGCTGTGGGTTCCTGCTGATTCAGCGCGCAGTTTTCGAGACGCTAGCAGCGCCGTGGTTCCAGTACGTATGCCAGGATGGTGACGTGAACGCTAGCCTGTCCGAGGACTTGTACTTCTGCGAACAGGCGCGGGCGGCGGGTATTCCGGTGTTGCTGGATACCGGCGTGCGGTGCGGGCATATCGGCTCATACGTCTATGACTACCGCGATATGGCGCAACCAGCGAAGGCGGTGTAGCGATGTCCGCTCCAGGAAGCAACGCCATGCAAGCCGGGAAGCTCCGACGGTGGCTCACCATCCTGTCCCGCGCCACAACCAGTATGCCGGGCGGCTCCAGTGAGTCAGGCGCGGTCATCCTCAGCACGTGGGGCAAAGTAACCGTGAAGCCAGGCAATCAACTCATTGCCGCGCTGGCTGGTAAAGCGGTGGCGCAGTCGCAGTACATCATTGAGATACGCTACCCGCCGTCCGTGACCATCTCACCTGGCATGCGGGTACAGGATGGCGCGAAGGTGTACCGCATTCATCAGGTAGCCGACGTAGACGAACGCCACCGCACGTTGCAACTGCTGTGCGTGGAAGAACCCGCGTCGTAGCAGCGGCTAGTGCGCGTAGTAGAGCAGGTAGTTTCGCAGGCTGATGGAGCAAAAGGCAATCGCTAGCACCGTGAAGATGGCAGCGGCAATGAGGAACCAGCGCGGCGGCTGGCGTAGGAATGCCCGCGTGTTATGTGTCGTGTCCATGATGCTTGCCCAGATGTCGCGGGGGATGCCATGCGTGATGGCCCGCAGATAGCGGCGTCCCATTGCCGCCCATTCCGCACCCGTCAATGGTCGTGTGACCGCTTGCCATTGCGGCTGTGTTGGTTCTGTCGGTTGCATCTTGTCTCGTTCCTTTCGTCTCGTTTCCCCCAGTGCATGTCATTAGCATAAACGTATCATCTCACGACGCGATAACGAACCGAGGCGCAAATGTCCGTGACTGTCACCCTCGACACCAAAGGATTGGACGCGCTGCTGTCACACTGGGATGAAGGCGTGGCGCACATTCTGGATACGACCGCCAACGACATTCTGCATGACGCGCAAGAGAACATCCATCGCAATAACCAGATACGCACGGGCAAGATGCTCAATAGCGGACAGGTAGAGCCGGGCGAAGATCAGTACAGTCGCTATATCCATTTCACGGCTGAATACAGTGCCTATCCTGAGTTGGGAACGCGCTACTTTGCCGGGAAGCCGTATCTCTTACCAGCGGTAGAGCATCGCCGTAGCGGGCTACAGGATAACTTTAGCGCGTTCTTTGGCAGTCTCGTAGAGAAGTGAGCCATTGCCGATGAGTACGCCCATTACCTACGAGCCGTACGGTGGCCTTGACTTTCTTTGGCAGCAGTTGAACACGCTGGCCCCCGGCGGCGCACACAATAAAGTTGCGCCGATTGATGTCACGACGCCGTGCATTGTCTACGCCAGCGCCACGGGTAACGACCTGATGGTGATTGGCGCACAGCGTATCTGGAATGATGGCCTCTATACCGTTACCGCGCAAGGGCCGATGTCTGAGGCTGAGGCCGTCTACGCGTTGGCCGGGACACTGGACGCGACGCTACATGGGCGCGGCGGCGTGATTGTCGCTAATGGCGGTGTTCTGATGCTGTCCTGTACGCGTGAACAGACGATTGATCTGAACTCACCCCTTGAAAACGGTATGCAGTGGCTTCAGGTTGGTGGTATCTACCGCCTCTACAATCAAGCCATCTCCTAACCGCAATCATCTCACCTATCCCCCGCGTTGCCGTGTATTGTACCGTCTCGCTAGCTGTTCAGGAGTACCCGCATGCCCGAAGAAATGACGATTAATCAGGTAGTCCAGTTCGCGCTGGAAAGCACATCCGGGACAACACCGGGCAGCGGCGCGAACAAAAAGCCGGGGTCGCTTTCGTTTCAGATAGACCCGGACTTCGCGCATACCGAGTACGCGCCGATGGGTGAGCGTTTCGATACCGTGAGCGTGCCGTCAGAGGAAAAATCGAAACTGACGCTCAATAGCAGCCCGCAGACGTATGACGAACTCGATTACGTGTTCTCCATGCTCTTTGGCGACCCATCGACGCCTGTACTGTCAGGCGCTGTGAACGCGCACAAGAAGCAGTGGTCGCCCATCCTGTCCGGCACGATTGCCGGGCGCACACTCTATCTTCAACAGGGTAGCAGCACCCGTGCCCGCGCCGTGAACTACGGACGCCTAGCCGGTGCGACACTGGCCGCAACGCGCAAAGATTGCACCGTGGCGGGTGACGGCTTCGCACAGCAGATTCAGGATGGTGTCTCACTGACCGCCACGCCTACGAAGCTGGGCCTACATCCCGTGAAGCCGAAATCCTGGAAAGTCTACGTCGATACCAGTTCCGCCAACATCGGCGCCACGAAAATGGCACGGTGTTTCAGCAAGTCGCTCGGCTACACGGGCGCGTATGGCGACATCTGGCCACTTGACCGCGATCAGGCGTCATTCGCCACCGATGTCAACCTGAAACCCGCGTTGTCGCTCGTGCTGGGCATGATGAATGACTCAGTACCGGCGGGTTGGTGGGGGCCAGCGCGCCTGGGCCAGAAGTTCTACATTCGCTTCGAGTCCATCAGCGATGAATTGGTGGACAACTACCAGACGCTCACCATGTCCGGTTCCCCCACGGGCGGCTCATTCAAGCTGACCTACAAGGGCCAGCAGACGGCGGCTATCACGTTCAATAGCAGCACCCACCATCCGACGGCGGCGGAAGTGCAGACAGCGCTCGTAGCCCTCAGCACGATTGGCACGGGCAACGTGACGTGTAGCGGTGGCCCACTGGACGGGACACCCGTTGTCGTGACCTTTACGGGTGCGCTGGCGAACGATACGAGCCTGCTGACGGTGGACAACACCGGCCTGACGGGTGGCACGTCGCCCGCCGTGGGCATTGTGCAGACGACGATACCCTATCAGGAAATCATCGACATGTGCGCCGTTCCCGCGCCAGATGCCTTCAAGGATGACGCGGGCGCTTACACGCAGGACTGGAAGCTGTCGATTGTAAGCGATGCAAATTGGACAACGGGCAATGCTAGCGGCACGGCTATCATTGCTACCACCGTGAACGATCAAGCGAGCCTGACCTAGCACATCGTTCCTTGCGCACGAGGGAGGGCGCATCATTCTATGCCGACACTGAATAGCCTACTGCGGAATCGGGCCACCGTCACGATTGAGACGGCTGACCCGAACGACCCGCTTATCATCACCTATCATCCCGCCGCCATCACGCCACGGCTAGACGCCATCAGCGACGAACTGCGTGGACGGGATGATGTGACGCGCAAAGAGCAAGTGGCGCTGATGGATGAATACCTGACAGCGACCGTCTATAGCTGGAACTTCACCCAGCCAGACGGCTCACCACTACCCGCCACACCGGAAACCATCACGGCATTGGACTACGAAGCGAAAACGCTCATCTTCGCTGGTATCACTGAGGACGCTTATCCGGGGGAAGCGAACGGGAGCGGCTCATCGAAGCAATCGGAATCGCCATCGAAACCGGCGGGGCAGCAGGCGACCTCGCACCGCCGCTCCCGGACTGGTACCCGCTAATGCAACGCGCCCGCCTGATGGGCGTTCCCTTCTGGCCCGCCGCCTCCATCCTGGATATGCCATCCATCATCCTCACGTGGCAAGAAATCGCCGCCGCCGCCGAATCCAAAGCTAAGCCCCGCCGCTAGCGCCACGTCGCCTCACGTTACGCGACTCACACGCCCGAACACGCTCATGCCGCACCCTGCGGAGGTATCACCATGCCCCAAGTCGCTGATTTAAAAGCCAAGGTGAGCATCGATGGCGCGGCGCAGGCCAAGAAAGACCTGTCTGACCTGAAGGGCAAGGCAGGCAGCGGCAGTAGTGGCGGTGGCATCCTTGGCCTTGCTGACAGCTTCAAGGCGGGGCTAGGGGCCGTGTCAGGCTTCCTGGCAGGCTTTGGCGCGTTCAGCATTGCTACCGATGCGGTCGGCATGGTCAAAGATCAATTACTCGACCTGCTACAGGCGGGCATGGATGAACAGAAGACGATGGCGCAAACCGCCGCCGTCATCAAGTCCACCGGCGGCGCAGCGCACATCAGCGCACAACAGGTAGCCGATCTAGCTGACCAGTTGGCGCAAATGTCCGGCATCAGCAATGACACGATAGAGGGTAGCGAAAACCTGCTACTCACCTTCCGCGCCATCGGGTCGCAGACGTTCCCTATCGCCACCAAAGCCATACTCGACATGTCGGTAGCCATGCATGAGGATTTGCAGTCCGCGACGATTCAGGTTGGGAAGGCGCTCCAAGACCCGATACACGGCGTGACGACCTTGCAGCGTGTCGGTGTGCAACTCACGGATAGTCAGAAAGCGCTTATCAAGCAGTTCATGGACACGGGCCAATCGGCCAAGGCGCAGGCGGTCATTCTTGACGAACTCAATAAGGAGTTTGGTGGCAGTGCTGAGGCAGCGGGTAAGACGCTTCCCGGCCAACTGGCAATCCTGAATGAAAAGTGGGATGAAGCCAAGCAGAAAATCGGCATGGCGGTCATTCCCATCTTGCAGCAATTACTCGCACAGTACGTCATGCCGCTTGCGGACTGGCTCGGCAAGTTCCTACCTACCGCGATTCAGTCCACCACCGATTTCCTCAATAACCAACTGATACCCGCTGTGCAGGCGGTGATGGCCAGCCCGTTCGTGACCACGATTGAGGGCTGGGCGCAATCGATTGCCACTAAGCTTGACCCGCAGTTGGGTGACGCTGGGCTGGCAGGCCACGCGAACACCGCGAAAACCGCTATCAAGAACCTTGATAGCCAGAGCAATACCACTAGCAACAATATGGCAACCACGCACGCGAACCGCGTTCAGACATATATCGACAAGGCGGACGGACTTACTAGGTCGCTAGGAGGCACACCACCCAAGGGCGGCGGGTCATCTACCGTGGGCCTAGACCCGGCTATCCTCAAGGTCAATAGCGACCTCGGCAAGATGGACGCGGCCACCAACGCGGCGGGTCAGAGCGCGAAACAGGCGCAGCAACCCACGGAGTTCCTAGGCGGCATTTTCGATGGCGTGGGCAACGCGATACATGGGGCTGGCGACGCCATCGGCGGATTTGTTGACAGCATTAACCAGCGTTTACCGGGCGCACTGCCCCAAATCCAGCGATTCGGCGGATTCATTCGCGATGTCTTCCAGGGCGCTCTACCAGGCATCCAGAATACCTGGGATGGGTTTTGGGGTATTGTGGCGTTTCCCGTGAAGTTCGCTTTCGATCAAATCAAGTTGGTGGTTACGCTGTTCCTGGATGGACTATCTGGTAACTTCGCCAAAGCGGAGACGGATACGACCAAGGGACTGAATCAGATTATGGGCGATATTGAGGATTTCGGCGCATCCATTGGCCGGTTGATTCTTGGGCCATTCCAGACCGCGATAGGCGCATGGGGCACGGCGATTGGACATTTCCCAGATGTGCTTTCGCCCTCGCTGAAACACAGTTTCGATATCACGGGGCAGGACGCGCTCAAGGACGTTCAGTCCATCGGCGCTCTTATCACTGGGGGCTGGAAGGGTATGCTTCCCGGTATTGAGTTGGCGATAGCCAACATGGTTCCCCATATCGAGTCGGCTATTTCTGACATGATGCAAAAACTCCAAAGTTTCATCAATGACCATATGCCGCATTTCCCCGGTATCACCCTTCCCGGTATCGGTGGACTTCCCGGACGCGCGGGCGGCGGCTCGGTCAGTGGCGACTTTGTGGGCGCGGAACGTGGCATGGAACTGCTGGTAACACCCGGCGTCTACAACGCACCGCCCGGCTCATATGTCTACAACAACCAGCAGACGAAGCAACTGCTGAACGGTGGCGGACGTGGCGGCAACACCTACGTCACGAACGTCTACCCGCAACAGGCCAACATCGACACTCAGCAACTAGCGCGTATCCAGCGGCGGCAAGAACTTCTGACCGGGATGAGAGGGTAACACATGCCACTGCTCTTATCCTGGATAGACGCCAGTGGTACCGAGTGGCCGCTGAATGGCGAGACGTACTATCTCGCCACGGTGGGCGCGAAAGACCTGACGGGCATGCCGCCGTATATCCTCACGGAGAGTCAGACGCCGCTCACGGATGGCGCGGTGTTGCGCTTCGTGCTGGCGGGTGTCCGTGAAGTGGATGTGCCACTACTCGTGACCGCTGGCAGCTATAGCGACCTCTACGACGCGCTGGCGGCGCTGGAAGGCGCGCTGAATCCCAAAGCGGGGCCAGGGTCGCTCCGGGTGAGCGCGCCGAATGGCAACGTGCGGGACATCCATTGCACCTATTCCAGCGGTTTTGAGCATGATCTTGGGCAGGGTACCGTGGGTAGCCTCGCGTCTATCCTGGTGTTTCGCGCGCATGACCCGTATCTCTACGATGTCATGGCAACCCAAGTGGGGCCATTCGCCGCCAGCGCCGGTACCGCCTTCTTCCCTATCTTGCCGATTCATCTCAGCAGCAGCAGTGTTCTCAGCAGTTTCAGCATCAGTAACGATGGCGACGTAGAGGCTTACCCGGTGTGGACAATCCACGGCGCGGGCAGCGCCATCACGCTCACGAACAACACCACGGGCAAGAGTCTGGCGCTTACCGGCAACGGCGGGCTAACGCTCGGTACGAATGACGTGCTGACCATCGACACACAGGCGCGCACCGTGTTGCTGAATGGCGTGACGAGTGAATACAGCAAACTCAGCTTTGCCAGTAGCCTGTGGACGCTGGCGCAAGGGTTTAACAGCATCAGCGTCAGTATGAGCGGGACGGACGCCAATAGCTTTGTGAGTATGCAATACAAACGCCGCTGGCTGGGAGCGTAACGAATGGCCACACCCCAGTATCGTATCCAGATACGCGACAACACCCTCACCCCGATTGGCGAACTCACCGACTACATCGATGGCGATATTCTGCTCAATTTCAACGACGTGGGCGCGTTCGTGCTGACGGTGAAGGCCGATCAGGATGTCTACGCGGTACGTAATCTCTACAGCCCCAACCAAAGTAGCGTCGAGACGGATACCAGCGGCTTTGCGGCATTTGTTGGCGGTAGTGGAACCATGACCCGCGATACCAGCGAGCATCAGTTTGGCGCGGCGTCGCTGAAACTCATCACGGATGGCAGCGCGACGTTCCAGTTCGTCAATGCGCAACTGAGTAGCGGCGTCTTCACACCGGGGCTGCAATACACCGCCAGCTTCTACGTGAAAAGTAGCGCGGCCACTGGGACACTGCGCTACTTCGTGGATAGCGATGCTGGCGCGGTGTCTGCGGTCAATACGCTCACCCTCAGCACCAGTTGGACACGCTACAGTGTCACGTTTGCCGCCGTGGCGGGCCTGGCCTGGATGGGTATTCGCCTGGATACCGGCAGCCCAGCGCAGGCGTTGACGTTCTTCCTGGATGGCCTGCAAATAGAGGCGGGCGCAACGCTCTCATCCTGGATGCTGGGGGGCGCGCTGGTACTGAACACCTCACCCGTGGGCGGCGTGGCTCAACTTTTCGCAGCGGGTAACGGCGTCATTATCAGCCGTGACCGTGGCGACGGTTCGGGCGCGCAGACGCTCATCAGTGGCCCATTCTGGCACCTGGAACGCCGCCTAAAGGATAACACCTATGTCCTGTCCGGCCCGGATGATCTGTGGTGGCTAAAGGCACGTGTCGTCAATCCCGTCGTGGGCTATCCCTACTCGGCAACCATCTTAGCCGATACCCCGATACGTTACTATCGCTTGGGAGAACCGTCAGGAACCACCGCCACAGATGCGAGCGCGCACGCCAATGGCACGTATGTCAACAGCCCCACATTGGGCGTCGCGGGTGGCATCGATGATAGCAATACCGCTGTCACGTTTGCCGCCGCCAGCAGCCAGCGTGTCTCACTGTCGGATACCGGGCTACCATCGGGCAATAGCGCGTGGAGCATCGAAAAGTGGTTTAAGGTCGCGTCGCTTCCCGCTGGTACGCAAATCTTGTCAGGCTGGGGGACGGCGGCAGCGTCAAAACTGGCGTCTGTTGTCATGACCGCATCAGGAATCTTTACGTCGGTATTCGGCTCGGCAACGGCAGCGCGTGCGCCCTCGCTGGGCGTCTGGCATCATTTCGTGTCCACCTGGGATGGCACGACGCTGAAAGACTACCTGGATACGGTCGTGGGGACGGGCGTATCCCCCGGCGCGCTGAATGTGACCCTGACCGGGACGGCGTACATTGGCGTCCGTACTGATCTGACACTCTATTACAGCGGCTCTGAGGATGAAGTCGCGTTCTACAACTACGCGCTCACCCCGGCGCAGGTGGCGCTCCATTACGCCGTCGGCAAATCCCGCTACGCCGCTGATGCCTACGACACGCGCACAGGAACTGCTAGCACGATCATTCGCGGCTACGTGAACGATAACGCCGTGGCTGGCGCGGTCACGTCTCGGCAAGTGTTTGGCCTGACGCTGGCGGCTGACCCGGCCATTGGCAGCAGTGTGACCGGCAATGCGCGCTTCGATAACCTACTGGCGCTCATACAGCAGTTGGCCGTCAGTGGCGGCGATATCGGCTTCAAGTGTGTGCAAACCGACGTGGGCGTGTTGACGTTCACCATCTACCAGCCCGCGACGCAAAGCAATGCCATATTCAGCCGGGAACTCGGCAACCTGCTAGACGCGATCTATACGCTGGTTGGCCCGAACGCGAACTCCTATCTAGGCGCTGGCGGCGGGTCAGGCACGGCGCGGGTACTGGTGTCTGGCAGTGACAGCGGCTCTATCGCCTCATGGGGAACCGTGGAAGGCTTCCTAGACGCGCGTGACACCAGCGACGTGCCGACGATTAGCCAGCGTATCACGGCGCAGTTGGCGACGGATGCGCAGCAAACCAACCTCAATATCACACCAACGGATACCGCCGCGCTGGAGTTCGGGCGCGACTACAACCTCGGCGATATCGTCAACGTGCGCATCGATGGCACGACCATCACCGACAAGATACGCCAACTGCACATCCAACTCAATAGCACCGATCAGGAACTCGTGACACCGGGCATCGGCAACGCGGGCGCGGGGCAAATCGCGGCGCTCTTTGACGCGAAACAGCGGGCGCTTGCCGCTGTTCAGAAACAGTTGGCGCGCTTGCAGGCGGCGCAATAGACAGATAGGCAGGGTACTCATATCACGACGTTTGGGGGGCCGCAAGACAACGGCAATATGGCACAGGCTCAGTGGGAAGAAGGGGAGAGCAAGCTGTGGACGGATGGTGTAATCGCGGGCGCTAGAAACGCGTTCGTCACGACCACGACCAGCGGGCTAGGCATCAGCGTCAACACTGGCAACGCCATGTTAGACGGCTTCCGCTGCTATGCCGACGGGACAACCGCACTGACAGCGGCCACTGCTGACCCGTCGTTGCCGCGTATTGACTTGCTGGTATTTCGCATCGATGAGAGCGCCCACACAGCTACTATCGCACTGAAGACCGGGACACCTGCCAGTTCACCAAGTGCGCCAGCGGCTACGAAAACGGTTGGCGGGACGTACGAGTTGCCGCTCTACAACGTGCGGGTGAATGCCGGTAGCACGACAATTACCAGCCTGACGGATGTACGCGCGTATTGCGGGCCAACGCTGGGCGCATATACCCAGGGCGGCGCGGTTGTGACGGGCTTCAACGCCGATAAGCTGGACAGCATCGATTCCACTGGCTTTGCCCAGGCGG
>Ga0134125_10009065_pt1 | contig 11209 bp, 12 predicted proteins | sample KB31751_FD_96464 | JGI IMG/M metagenome (GOLD analysis project Ga0134125, IMG submission 96464) | Terrestrial soil microbial communities with excess Nitrogen fertilizer from Kellogg Biological Station, Michigan, USA - KB3-175-1 | ecosystem: Environmental > Terrestrial > Soil > Unclassified ...
CTGGCGAGCGGCGGGTGGGACGCCTCGGCGCGCAGCCGCGCGGTGACGGCGCGCGCTTCGGCCTCGCTGTCGGTGAGGATCACGGCGGGCGTCAGGTACCGCCCGAGCAGCGTGTCCATCCGCTTGCCCCAGTAGCCCTCGCCCGACTTCCAGGTGTCGCGGCGCCGGAGGCGCGAGAAGTCGTACTCCAGCCGGTCGCGCCCGAACTGGCGCACCTCCCACACCGCCCCCAGCGTCAGGAGGCCGGCGAAACCGGCATAGACCCAGGGGCGACGCTCGACGAGCTTGGCGATGCCGCCCATGAGCCGTCCGGTCCGGCGGTAGGTGTGCGGCGCGTGCCGGCCCCGGTCGAGCCAGGCGAGCAGCGGCGGCATGAGCAACACCGTCGTCCCCCAGGCGAACAGCATGCCGAGGCCGCCGATGACGCCGAATTGCCGGAAGCCGCGGAACTGCATGGCCACCAGCGACGCGTAGGCGACGCCCGCCGCCAGCGCCGCCGACAGCGTCCCCCAGCGCGTCCCCCACAGCGCCACCGCCAGCGCCTCCTCGACGTTCTTCCCCTGGCGCCGCGACTCGAGGTAGCGCGCCAGCTGGATGATCCCGAAGTTGATCCCGTTGCCGATGATGATCGAGCCGAGGAACGCCGTGTTCGAGTTGAGCTCGGTGATCCGGAACGGCGGCAGGCTGCAGAGGCCGAAGGCGTAGACCGCCGCCAGCGCCAGCGGCAGGAACAGCGCCGGGATGCTGCGCGTCCAGCCGTAGAAGAGGACGATCGACAAGAGGACCACCACCACCACCAGCGCCGAGGAGAGCGTCAGGTCCTGGACCAGCGCCGCCATCTCCTCGGCGGAGATCGCCACGTCGCCGGTCAGGCCGACGCGCATCCCGGGCGCGTAGGCGGCGGTGCCGCCCAGCGCCTGCATGTCGCCCTCGACGCGGTGGATGAGGGCGCTCGCCTGCGCCGCGCTGGTCGAGAAGCCGCCCACCTCGATCAGCATGAGCGTCAGCCCGAGCTGGCGGTTGGAGAACCGGTTCCCCTCGAGGTCCCCGCCCCCGAGCTCGCCGGCGTACTTCTTCTCGATGTCGGAGAAGTCGAGCGGCGGCGCCGGCTCGTCCTCGTCCAGCAGCGTGTCGGTCTTCTTGGCGTACTCCCAGTGCAGGCGGGCCTCGATGCGCTCGCGGATCGTCTTCAGGTCGTCGAGCGCGATCAGGCTGCCGGCGTGCTTCTCGACGAAGGCGCGCTCGGCAGCGAAGCCGGTGCGGACGTCGCTGACCTCGCTCTTCGGGTAGCGGCGGACGCGCGCCGCCAGGTCTTCGAGGAACCGCTCGCCCGCGGGCAGCCGGTCGGGGCTGCCGACGTCGACGATGACGCCCAGGTACTGCAGGCCTGCCATTCGCCGGCGCAGCTCGTCGATCGCCACCACGCTGGGCGCGTTGCGCGGCAGGAGCTCTTCCACGTCGCTCCGCAGGTGACCGTAGAGCATCGCCGTCCGCCAGGCCGCCGGGATGGCGACGAGCAAAGCCAGCACCCAGAGGACGGTCCCGTGGCGGAGCGTCCAGGCGACGAAGCGCCGGGTCAGGGGGCCGGGCGCGGGTGGAGATGAATCGGGGGACACGTGGGGCGGCTGCTCGTGGCCGCCCATGATACCGAAGATGACCCCGAAGAGCCGGCCCAAACGCCCGAATCCCCTCAGTGATAGGGGGCACGCCGGGGCGCCATGCTATGGTCACCGGCCGAGTGGCCTTCGTCCCCGACCGTGCAGGATTCCTCGATCTGGCCCGCCGCGGCCGGATCGCTTTCGTCTACCGCGAAGTGTTGGCCGACACCGACACGCCGGTCTCCGCCTACGCCAAGCTGGGGCGCGGGCCCTATTCGTTCCTGCTGGAGAGCGTCGTGGGCGGCGACAAGTGGGCCGCCTACAGCTTCGCCGGCGTGCGGCCGCGCTCGGTCGTGCGCGCGCGTGGCACCGACGTCGAGGTGCTGACCGGCGCCGACGGCGAGATGCGGGTCACCGAGAAGGTGCGCGCCGAGCGGCCTCTGGCGTTCCTGGATGACTACCTGGCCAAGCTGGCGCCCGCCGTCCCCCCGGGGCTGCCGCGCTTCTTCGGGGGCGCCGTCGGCTGGCTCGGCTACGACGCCATCCGCGGGTTCGAGCGGCTCCCCAGCACGAAGCCCGACGTCCTCGGCCTGCCGGAGATCTGCTTCGCGCTGACGGACACCGTGGTGATCTTCGACAACCTGCGCGGGACGGTGAAGGTCGCCGCCGCCGCGGACGTGGGGGAGGGGGATCCCGGGCGCGCCTACGACGACGCCTGCGGTCGCATCGAGGCGGTGCTCGATCGCCTGGCCCGCTCCGCGCCGCCGCTGCGGCCGCTCGAGCCGCTGCCGACGCCGGCCCCGCCGGCGCCGCGCGCGACGGTCAGCGAGGCCGAGTACGAGGCGGGCGTGCGGCGCGTGCAGGAGTACATCCTGGCGGGCGACGCGTTTCAGGTCGTCTACTCGCAGCGGTTTCAGGTACCGCGCGCGGGGGTCGACCCGTTCGACGTCTACCGGGCGCTGCGGGTCATCAACCCGTCGCCGTACATGTTCCACCTCGAGTTCCCCGAGGCGATCGTGACCGGCGCGTCGCCGGAGGCGCTGGTGCGCCTCGAGGGGAGCGAGGTCGAGGTGCGGCCCATCGCCGGCACGCGGCGCCGTGGCGCCAGCCCCGAAGAAGACGCCCGGCTGGAGGCGGAGCTGCGCGACGATCCGAAGGAGCGGGCCGAGCACGTCATGCTGGTCGACCTCGGGCGCAACGACGTGGGGCGCGTCTCCGCGCCGGGGACGGTTCGGGTCAACGAGCTGATGGTGGTCGAGCGCTACTCGCACGTCATGCACCTGGTCTCCAACATCCGCGGCCAGATGGCGCCGGGCGTGCGCGCGGCCGACGTCGTGCGCGCGGCCTTCCCGGCCGGGACGCTCTCGGGCGCGCCCAAGATCCGGGCCATGGAGATCATCGAGGAGCTCGAGCCGTCGCGGCGCGGGATCTACGGCGGCGCGGTCGGCTACGTCTCGTACACCGGCAACGTCGACCTGGCCATCGCCATCCGCACGCTGGTGACGGTGGGGGACACCATCCACGTGCAGGCCGGCGCGGGCATCGTGGCCGACAGCGTGCCGGCCCACGAGCACCTCGAGTGCGTGAACAAGGCGCGCGCCGTGCTGAGCGCCGTCGAGGTGGCGCGCCGCGCGTCGGGGACTTCGGAGGCTCGCCGGTAATGCTGCTGGTGATCGACAACTACGACTCGTTCACCTACAACCTGGTCCAGTACCTGGGCGAGATGGGCCAGGAGGTGCGCGTCGTGCGCAACGACGAGATCGCGGCGGCCGAGATCGCCGCGCTGGCGCCGTCGCACATCGTGATCTCGCCCGGCCCCTGCACCCCCAACGAGGCGGGGATCAGCCTGGAGGTGATCAAGACCTACGCGGGCAAGATCCCGATCCTGGGCGTCTGCCTCGGCCACCAGGCGATCGGGCAGGCGTTCGGGGGCAAGGTGGTGCGCGCGGCGCGGGTCATGCACGGCAAGACGTCGCCCATCTCGCACGACGGCCAGGGATTGTTCACCGGGCTCCCCAACCCGTTCCAGGCGACGCGCTACCACTCGCTGCTCATCGAGCGGGCCAGCGTGCCGGATTCGCTGGACGTCACGGCCGAGACGGCGGAAAAAGAGATCATGGCCGTCCGTCACAAGACGCTGCCCATCGAGGGGGTGCAGTTCCATCCCGAGTCGTTCCTGACCACGGCGGGGAAGGACCTGTTGCGTAACTTCATCGCGCGGCGAGGCCGGCCATGAACATCAAGGAGGCCCTGGCGCGGACCATCGACCGCCAGAACCTGACCGCCGACGAGATGGCCGCGGTGGTGGGCGAGATCATGGACGGCCAAACGACCGCGGCGCAGATCGGCGGCCTGCTGGTCGCGCTGCGGATGAAGGGGGAGACCGTCGACGAGATCGTCGGCGCCGCGCGGGCGATGCGGGCGCGCATGGTGAGCGTCGACTTCGCGGCGGATCCCATCATCGACACCTGCGGCACGGGCGGCGACGGGTCGCGCTCGGTCAACGTCTCGACCATCGCGGCGTTTCTGGTGGCGGGGGCCGGCGTGGTGGTCGCCAAGCACGGCAACCGGGCGCAGTCGTCGCAGGCTGGCTCGCACGACGTCATCGAGGCGCTGGGGCTCGACCCGGCGCCCAGGCCGGAGGTGGCCGCCCGCTGCCTGCGCGAGGCGAAGTTGGCGTTCTTGTTCGCGCCCGCGCACCACGCGGCGACCAAGCACGTCGGCCCGCCGCGCAAGGAGGTCGGCGTGCGCACGATCTTCAACCTGCTCGGGCCGCTCACCAACCCGGCGGGCGCCAAGTTCCACGTCAACGGCATCTTCAGCCGCGAGCGCTGCGAGGTCCTGGCCCAGGCGCACGGCGCGCTGGGGTCGAAGCGGGCCATGGTGGTCCACGGCGCCGGCGGCCTCGACGAGTTCGCGCCGTCCGGGAGCACCTTCGTCGCCGAGCTGGCGGAGGGGCGCGTGAAGACGCACGAGCTGCGCCCGGCGGACTTCGGGCTCGAGGAGAGCGATCCGGCCGGGCTGCGCGGCGGCCTGCCCGACGACAACGCGCGCATCGCGCTCGAGATCCTGGCGGGCGGCGGCCCCCAGGCGGCCCGCAACGCGACGCTGATGACCGCCGGCGCGGCGATCTTCGTGGCTGGTGCCGCGCCCACGCTGCGGGCGGCCACGGCCCAGGCCGGCGAGGTCCTGAAAGGCGGGGGGGGAACGGCGGTGCTGGAGACGCTGCGCCGGATCGCGCCGCGCCCCAGACCCGCGTCATGATCCTGGACGACATCCTGGCGCGCACGCGCGCCGACCTCGTCGAGCGCAAGCGTGCGCGGCCGCTCGCAGGGCTGGAAGCGGAGGCCGCGCGGCGGCCGCCGGCCCGGAGCTTGGCCCACGCCCTGCGACAGCCGGGGAAGATCAGCTGCATCGCCGAGTTCAAGCGGCGGTCGCCGTCCGCGGGATGGATCGCCGAGAAGGCCGACCCGGACGCGATCGCCCGCGCCTACGCCGCGGGCGGCGCCCGGGCGATGTCGGTGCTGACGGACGGGCCGTTCTTCGGAGGCAGCCTCGACGACCTGGCGGCGGCGCGCGCCGCCGCGGACCTGGTCATCCTGCGCAAGGACTTCATCGTCGACCGCTACCAGGTGGTGGAGGCGCGCGCGGCCGGCGCCGATGCGCTCCTGCTCATCGTCGCCGCGCTGACCGACGCAGAGCTCGCCGCGCTGCTGGCGGAGGTGCGCGGGGCGGGGCTCGAGGCGCTGGTCGAGGCGCACGACGCCGACGAGGTGTCGCGCGCGGTGGCGGCCGGCGCGTCGGTCATCGGGATCAACAACCGCGACCTCAAGACGTTCACCGTCGATCGCGAGCTTTGCGCCCGCCTGCGGCCGCGCGTACCCGCCGAGCGCGTGATCGTCGCGGAGTCCGGCATCCGCGACGCCGCGGACGTGGCCCGGCTGCGCGCCGCGAACGTCGACGCCGTCCTGGTCGGCGAGACCCTGATGCGCGCGCCCGATCCCGCAGCCGGCCTGCGGGCCCTGCTGGGGTGAGCTCGCCGGGAAGATTCTCTGGAGTATACTGGTGGTATGAGGGTCAAGACGTCTGTCACACTCCCGGCCGACCTCTTGCGTTCGCTCGACCGGGCCGGGGGGGGGCAGGGAAATCGCTCACGCCTCATCGAACAAGCTGTGCGGGAGCTGCTGGACGCGCGGGCCAGAGCCGAGCGCGACGCGCGAGAAATTGCGCTCATCAACAAGCACGCCGACCGGTTGAACGAGGAAGCGGCGGACGTGCTCGAGTACCAGGTCAAGCTGTGAGGCGAGGCGACCTCTACCGGGTCCGCAAACCTTCGGGCGACCCCAAGAGCCACCGCGTTTTCGTGGTGGTCAGTCGGCAAGCCCTGATCGAGTCCCGCTTCTCCACCGTCGTCTGCGCACCCATTTATACCCGCCGAGACGGCCTGGCGACCCAGGTGAACGTCGGCGTCGAGTGCGGCCTCAAGCACGATTCGGCGATTCACTGCGACGAGTTGGTGAGCCTTCCGAAGCCGGCGCTGACCGACTACGTCGGTTCATTGGGCTTGCCCTCCCGTCGAATGTTGAAGCAGGCCCTTTCGGTGGCGCTCGAGCTGGAGTGAAGACGACGAGCCCATGGATCTCCTGGTCAAGATCTGCGGCGTGACCTCGGCGAAGGACGCCGCCCTGGCCGCCGAGCTGGGCGCCGACGCCATCGGCGTCAACTTCTGGCCCGGGTCGAAGCGCTACGTCGACCCGGCCGAGGCGGGGCCAATCCTGGCGGCGATCCCGGCGGGCGTGCTCAAGGTGGGTGTGTTCGTGAACGCGTCCGCCGAGGAGGTCGGCCGCCACATCTTCGGGCTGGGGCTCGATCGGGCGCAGCTCCACGGCGACGAAGCGGCCGCCGACTACACGACCGTCGATCCCCTGTGCCTCATCCGGGCGGTGCGGGTGCGCGACGCCGGTTCCTTCGCGGGGGCGGCCGGGTGGAAGCCGGCGCTCTGGCTCTACGACGCCTTCGTCGAAGGGTTCGGCGGCGGCGGCGTCCCGGCGCCCTGGCCGCTGGTCGCGGCCCGCGCGCAGCGTCCCTTCCTGCTCGCCGGCGGCCTGACGCCAGCCAACGTGGCCGAGGCGATCCGCGCCACGCGCCCGGACGGCGTCGACGTCTCGAGCGGCGTCGAGCGCGCCCCCGGCGTCAAGGACGCCGCCAAGCTCGCGGCGTTCATCGCTGCGGTGCGCGCTGCGATATAGTTCCGCGCGATGTCTTCCCCCCCCGCCGCCACGCAAGTCCCCGGACGGTTCGGTCCGTTCGGCGGACGCTATGTCTCCGAGATCCTGATTCCCTCGCTCGACGAGCTGACGGCGGCCTGGGCCGCGGCCTCCGCCGATCCGACGTTCTCCGAGGAGCTCAATCGGCTGCTCTCCGACTACGTGGGGCGCCCCACGCCGCTCGGCTTCGCGGCGCGCCTGTCGGCCGAGGTGTCGACGGAGGCGAAACGGAACGTCCGCCTCTACCTCAAGCGCGAGGACCTCTGTCACACCGGCGCGCACAAGATCAACAACTGCATCGGCCAGCTCCTGCTGGCGCGGCGGATGGGAAAGACGCGCATCATCGCCGAGACCGGCGCCGGCCAGCACGGCGTCGCCACGGCCACCGCCTGCGCGCTGTTCGGGTTGCCCTGCGAGGTCTACATGGGGGCCGTCGACGTCGAGCGCCAGGCGCTCAACGTCTTCCGGATGAAGCTGCTGGGCGCCCAGGTCCACGCCGTCAAGGACGGCACCGCCACGCTCAAGGACGCCATGAACGAGGCGCTGCGCGACTGGGTCACCAACGTGCGGACCACCCACTATGTGATTGGATCGGTCGCCGGCCCCCACCCCTATCCGCTGCTGGTGCGCGAGCTGCAGGCGGTGATCGGCCGCGAGGCGCGCGCGCAGATCCAGGAGGTCGAGGGCAAGCTCCCGGACGCGCTGGTGGCCTGCGTGGGCGGGGGCTCGAACGCCATGGGTCTCTTCCACGCGTTCGTGCCGGACAAGTCGGTCAAGCTCTACGGCGTCGAGGCGGCGGGAGACGGGATCGACACCGCCCGCCACGCGGCGACGCTGGCGCGCGGGCGTGTCGGCGTGCTGCACGGTGCCCGCTCGTACGTCCTCTGCGACGACGACGGTCAGATCGCCGAGGCGCACTCGATCTCGGCGGGGCTCGACTACCCGGGCGTCGGTCCCGAGCATTCGTTCCTCAAGGAGAGCGGCCGGGCGAGTTACCTCTCCGTCACCGACGAGGAGGCGATCGGCGGTTTCCAGCTGCTGGCGCGCACCGAGGGGATCCTCTGCGCGCTGGAGAGCGCGCACGCCATCGCGGCGCTGCCCAAGGTCGCCGCCACGCTGCCGGACGGCGCGGTGATGATCGCCAACGTCTCCGGCCGCGGCGACAAGGACATGGGGACGCTGTCGGCGCGCCTCGGGGTGAGCCTGTGACCGCGGCGCCGCGCCTCGCCGCCCGGTTCGCGCGCGCCCGCGCCGAGAAGCGGGCCGCGCTGGTCGTCTATCTGACCGCCGACGATCCGGACGGGACCACCAGTCTGCGGCTCATGCGCGCCGCCGCCGAGGCGGGGGCCGACGTCATCGAGATCGGCGTCCCCTGGAGCGACCCCTCGGCCGACGGCAAGGCGATCCAGGCGGCGATGCACCGGGCTCTCGGCCGGGGCGGCGGCCTCAAGCGCGCGCTCGCCCTCTGCAGCGAGCTGCGCGCCGCGTGCCCCGACGTGGGCCTGGTGCTGTTCGGGTACGCCAACCCGATCCTGGTCATGGGCGTCGACGTGTTCGCGCTCAAGGCGCGCGACGCGGGCGCGGACGGCGTCCTCTGCGTCGACTACCCGCCCGACGAGGACCGCGCGCTCCTGACCGCGCTCGGCCGCGAGGGGCTCGACTTCGTGCCGATGCTGGCGCCGACCTCGACCCCCGCCCGCGTCGACCTGGCGCTGCGGGCGGCGGGCAGCTTCGTCTATTACGCCTCGATGACCGGCATCACCGGCAGGGCGCTGGCCGATCTCGAGGGGCCGCGCCAGAAGGTGGCCGCCATTCAAGAACGGGGCGGGGGGAAGATCCCCGTCGCCGTCGGGTTCGGCATCCGCACGCCCGGCGCGGCGCGCGCGGTGGCCAGCTTCGCCGACGCCGTGGTGGTCGGCAGCGCCGCCGTGGAGATCATCGACCGCGCCACCGCCGAGAAGCGCGATCCAGCGCCGGAGATGAGCGCCTTCGTGCGCTCCTTGCGGGACGCGGTCGGCCGTCCCTGATTTCGGGGCCCGCTTTCCGCTTGGGGCAAATTTCCGCTTCAGGGTATGGTCCCCGGCAGGAGGGGTCCCCATGAAACATCTGCGCACCATCGGTTCATCCGTAATCGCAGCAGTGTTCGCCGTCGCCGGGAGCGCGAGCGCCCAGACGCCCACCGCCGGACCGCCGCCGCCGCCCGCCGCGGCGATGCCCGCCAAGGCCGCCCCGGCTCCCGCGCCCAAGCCTGCCGCCGCGCCGGCTCCGGCCGCCAAGCCGGCGGCCCCGGGCGCGGCGAAACCCGCCGCCCCGGCACCGGCGGCCGCTGCGGCTCCGGCGCCCGTTGCCCCGAAGCCGGCGCCCGAGCTCGACCAGCTCAAGATGCTGGAGACGACCTGGCGGTGCGAGGGCAAGCAGCCCGCCGGGGCGATGGGGCCCGAGCAGACCTACAAGTCGACGTTCAAGACGAAGAAAGACGTCGACGGCTTCTGGCTCGCCTTGGAGTACACGCAGAAGAAGAGCAAGACACACCCGATCGCGATCTCGGCCAAGGGGTTCGTGGGGTACGACCCGTCGATCAAGAAGTTCGTCACCATCGGCGTCGACAACCTGGGCGGCTGGATCAACGAGACGTCGCCCGGGTGGGAAGGGGACAAGCTGACCTTCTCCGGCGACGGTCAGATGGGCGGCCAGAGGGTCAGCTTCCGCGAGACCTACACGAAGAAGGGCGACAAGGCGATGACCTGGACCGGCGAGATGAAGATGGGGAAGGACTGGATCCCGGTCGGCACCGACGAGTGCAAGAAGTAGTCGATCCGCGAGGGTGGCGCCCGCCGTCGATCTACATGCGGCCTCGTGGGCGCCATCCGAGTCACGGCCGGGGGGCGACCGGACCGACGCGGGTGCGGAGCTCGGTGACGACGTCCGGCCCCAGCTCGGCGGCCATGCGCGCCAGGATCTCCGCGCGGAGCAAGGTCAGCTCGTGCGCCAGCGCCGACGAGGCGACGCGCACCATCAGCGTCGTCCCCACCAGCCGCTCGGGCTGCGTGCGCGTTCGGAACGTCTCGCCGACGGCGCGCGCGTAGCAATCGAAGGCCCGGAACTCGCGCGCGCGGCCGGCGCCTCCCAACCGGGCCAGCACCTCGCCCATCAGGGCGTCACTGGAGACGGGCGCCGCGGCCTGCGGCCGGACCGGGCCGCGCGCGCGTGGGCGCGGGCGCGACGAACCGAAGCGACGCCCGTCCGCAGGCACGGCGGCAGGATACGCGGCCCCCCCACAATCGCAACGGCAAAGGGGGCGCACCGGCGGTATCCTCCCGGTATGTCACGGCAGATCGTTTCGACGGCGGGCGCCCCCAAGGCGATCGGTCCTTATTCCCAGGCGGTCGTCGCACCGGCCGGGCGGCTCCTCTTCTGTTCGGGGCAGATCCCGCTCGACCCGCGCACGGGCGAGATGGTCGGCGCGGGCGACGTGCGCCTGCAGGCCGAGCGGGTCCTGGAGAACCTGGGTGCCGTGCTGGCCGCGGGCGGCGCCTCGTTCGGCGCGGTGGTGAAGACGACGATCTTCCTGGCCGACCTGCAGGACTTCGCGGCGGTGAACGAGATCTACGGCCGCTACTTTCCGGAGAGCCCGCCCGCGCGGGCGACGGTTCAGGCCGCCGGCCTCCCCAAGGGGGCCCTGATCGAGATCGAAGCTACCGCCGCGTTGCCGTCCGACGTCGCCTGAGCGCCCGCGCGATCGACGACCGGTGGCGCCGGGACCTCGGCCAGGGCCGCTTTCCACGAGGCGAACCGACCGCCCGCCCGGGCGGCGACGGCGGCGGCGCGTCCGGCGGCGAACCCGCCCTGCGCCAGCCGGTACTCGATCCAGGCCCACTTGGGCGAGGTCGGCCGGAGCGCCACGCGCCCCTTCACCGCCGCGCGCAGGCGAGCGAGCCGCGCCTCCAGGACCTCGATCGCTTCGAAGGGCGCGCCGTCGAGCGGCGTCTTGCGCTTGGCCACGAACGGCGCGATCCCCAGCGCCATCCGGCCGGCGACCTTGGCCAGCTCGAGCGAGAACCGCCCCAGCTCGTCGATGTCGGCGTCGGTCTCCCCGGGGACGCCGAGCATCATGTAAAGCTTGAACTGTGACATCCCATGCGCCCGCGCCAGCTGGGCCGCGCGCAGGAGGTGCCGCTCCTTGGTCTTGCGCTGGATGACGTCGCGCATGCGCTCGGAGGCGCCGTCGGCGGCGGTGGTCAGCGTCCGGTAGCCGCCGCGCTTGAGCAGGCCGACGATCTCGTCGTCGAGCCGGTCGGCGCGCAGGCTGGAGATGCCGACCTCGCGCCCGCCGTCGACGATGCC
>Ga0134125_10009066_pt1 | contig 11209 bp, 6 predicted proteins | sample KB31751_FD_96464 | JGI IMG/M metagenome (GOLD analysis project Ga0134125, IMG submission 96464) | Terrestrial soil microbial communities with excess Nitrogen fertilizer from Kellogg Biological Station, Michigan, USA - KB3-175-1 | ecosystem: Environmental > Terrestrial > Soil > Unclassified ...
GATACTGTTGTCAGCATGAATTTCTGGTGCTTTGATCCAAGCGCTTTTGACTTTATTCAAAAACAATTTTTTAAGTTTTTACAGGAAAATGCAACGAACATCAAAGCTGAATTTTTTATTCCGATCATAGGTGATGCTTTCATTCAGGAAGGAAAAGGAAAAATAAAAGTGATTCCAACGGCAGCACAATGGTTCGGCGTTACTTACAAAGAAGATGCGCCACAGGTTAGAGAAGATCTTCAGCAATTGATTGCAGAGGGTGAATATCCTGAGAATTTATTTTCAGCAACAGCCTAAAAATTATGGTAAAGAAATAATTCCCTTTTTTATTTTCATAAAAAAAACCGGTTTAAAATTCATTAAGAAATTTTAAACCGGTTTCAGTAAGTTAAATCAAAAGCAAATTAATTTCCCTTCACCTTAAAAACAAAATCTTCCAGCTTTTTAATTTGTTTTACACGATCAAGATCTTTCAGAGTGTTTGCAGTCGGAAGCTTTATAGAAATATCTTTATCCTTTTTTATCTCTTTCAAAGCGTTATAAATGTTTTTTGATTTGATAGCAAATACTACACCATCCGCATTTGTTTCTTTGCTGCTGATGATTCCGATCACTTCGCCGTTTTTATCAATTACCGGTCCACCACTGTTTCCGGGATTTACAGAAATACTGATCTGGTAAGAAGTTGTATCACCATAATAACCGGATTTGGCACTGAGATAACCTTCGCCATAAACCACTTCTTCACGGGGATAACCTAAAGTAAAGATTGGTTCTGCAAGCTCTGCTGAAGTTTTAGGAAATGTGTAAGGAAGCCCGCTTACTTTTTTAAATGAGGTATCTGTAATTTTTAAAATTGCAAGATCAGTTACGGTATTTGAGTAAATTGGATTTGCATAAAACTGATCTCCTTTTTTATTTTCAACAATCAGGTTTTTAGCATTTTGAACCACGTGTGCATTGGTAATAATGTATCCGCTTCCATCCAGTAAAAAGCCTGTTGCACGAAAGTTCGCTTCAAATTTTGGTTTTGTCGCAGCTACGGTAGCATCATTTAATTTATGCTCTATCTGGTTTAGTTTATGTTCAAACTGGTTTAGTTTATTATCAACCAAAGGTGTAATAACATTGACCTTTTTGCTTTCAGAATATTGTGAAATGGTAGTGGCGGTTCCAAACGAAATCACACCTGCAATAGCGGCTGCTACTGTAATTGTCCTTCTATAGCGATTCCATAAATAAATTACTCTTGCTTTTCTTTTTCCATTGGCTCCTGAAATAAAACCTTCATTTATCAGTTTACTTTCTACTTCATTAAGATTATGAGTAAAAGCTTTTTGGCCGGCCATTTTCTCAAGTTCTGAAAGGAAAAAAGTATGCTCAGCAGCTAACTGATCTATTTCAGCATTATTTTTTCTGAGTTCTTCAAAAAATAATTTCTCCTCGTCATCCATCTGGCCGTTTCTATATCTTTCTATAGCATCTAAAAGTAAATTTTCATCCATTTTCAATCCTTAATTTTTGTATTGTGCAAAGAAAATTTTTTTCAATCTCACAAGGCATTTGTACTTCTGTGTTTTTGCATTGTCTGCGTTTGTATATCCAAAACTTTCAGCTATTTCCGGCATCGATTTCTTTTCAATATAAAATGCTTCCAGCAAACTTTTGCAAGGCTCACCAATCTTTTGCAAGGCTGTTTCCATCAGCAAAAAATCATGATTCTTTTTTTGGTGAATTTCCATATCATCCTCAACTGTCACAATTTCCTGAATAGTTTCGACAGACGGATTGAATCGGTTTTCCTTTTGTAATTTTTTTAACCAAAGCCTCCGGCAAATTGAATACAGGTAAGTTTGTAACTGACACGTTAAATTAAAAGAACTTGACTTTGCTTTATCGAACAAAATGATCATTGCTTCCTGGAAAACATCCCGTGCATCATCAGGATATCCATTGTTTTTAATTATAAAAGCCTTAATAGCTGTAAAATTTTCCCGGTAAATCGTTTCAATCGCCTGTGTATCATTAGCAGCAAGGCCTATTAACAAATCTTTTTCCTGATCTATGGTTTTCACTCAACTATAATTAATACGTATAAAATGGAAAAGTAACCCAATTTCATTTTTAAAAAAATTTTAAAAGCGCGGGTTACTTTTTTCAAAAAGCGGAATAAACTTGAAATATTTAAAAATCTAAAATTAAACAAAATGAAAAAATTATTGCTTGTTTTCACAGTTGCAGCTTTTTTGACTGCTTGTAATGGTAATTCAACTAAAACTGAAAACACTTCAGATTCTACATCAGTTACAGCTCCTACTACTGATACAACAGCTCCTGCTACTACTGATACAACAAACAAAATGAGTGCAGATACAACTCACAAAATGAGTGCAGATACAACAAAAAAATAATTGCTCAGGTAATTATTTAAATTGTTTTTTACGATTTTTATTTTGACTGGCAATCTAAGAGCCGTTTCCTTTGGAAACGGTTTTTTTATGTTTGATTTTTTGATAAATTCCTCTAAAAAACAATTGAAATTCATTGGCTTTTTTTCTGAAAAATTTATTTCAAAAAAATACGCAAATTTATTTTTTGATTAAAGTTCAAACCTTACTTTTGCGCCGGAGAGTTGGCAGAGCGGTCTATTGCGGCGGTCTTGAAAACCGTTGAGGGTCACACCTCCTGGGGTTCGAATCCCTAACTCTCCGCTGAAATCAATCTATTTAGATTAAAGAAAGCCTGCAAAATCAAGTGTTTGCGGGCTTTTTTATTTTTGCTCCTTACAATTTTCTTTACCTGAATCAAAAATTTCAAGTTGCTTATAAGTCAAAAATAAACGGTAATGAAGTTATACCGCTCCTAATTTTATTTTCTTCCACAAAGGATTAGTTAATGATATTCTGCTTTCTTTATCTTCTATATTTTCGCATCGTTCAATTTTCACATGTTAGATGTTCTTCCATTATCACATCACTCACTTCTCAAACTCTTCACAGGATTAGCCATCGCTGCTTTGATTGCCTGGAAACTGATCGTTCCTAACGCAATTACCAGGGCTAATAATCCAGCTGCAATAAATATCCATGCACTGATATTGATGCGATAAGCAAAATCACTGAGCCAATGGTTCATTATGTACCATGCAACAGGTGATGCAATAAGAAATGCAATGAATACCAGCTTAATAAAATCCTTTGATAACAGTATTACAATGTTTGATACTGATGCACCCAATACTTTGCGCACACCAATTTCTTTTGTTCGTTGTGACGTAGCGAACAGCGAAAGACCCAGTAAACCCAAACACGCAATAAATATGGCAAAGGCTGAGAAAATACCAAATACTTTGCCGAACAACCTGTCATTTGCATATTGCTCATTAAATTTCTCGTCAAGAAAATAGTAGTCAAATAAATTGCCAGGGAAAAAAGAAGCATATTTATTTTTTATTGCGGTAATTGTAGCCGCTAAATTTTGCATGTTAACTTTAACAGAGATTGGATTTGAGCTGCCATAAGTCGGCAACAATACCATTGGTTCTACAATAGAATGTAGTGACTTTTGATGAAAGTCATTTATCACTCCAACAATATCGAATTTGGTCTTGAAAAACATCACGGATTTTCCAATAGCATCATTATCAGATTTAAAACCAAGTAGCCTGACTGCAGATTGATTTAATAAGACGTTATGAAGCTTTCGAAAATCGTAATTATAATCTTCAGCCTCAAAATTTCTACCCGCTAATAAATTAATATTGTACAATTGTAAGTAGCCTGAACCAATTCCCATATTGCGCATGGTAAATTTATCGGTTGAACTTATGTCTGTTCTGTGAACGTCGAATACTCTGCCAAGTTCGTCTCCCGCTACACGGTTGGCACTTGATGCGCCTACTACACCTGACAATTGTTTCAACTCTTCTGCAAAAGAATTTTCTTTCTGAATAAATGATGAATCAAATGAAGTAAGTTCAGGCGGCTTAACGATCAGCATCTGTGAAATATTCATACCCAGGTTTTGTTTGTTTACATAACTAATTTGCCGGTATACGACAAATGAACCAATAATGAGTGCAACGGTAATGGCAAACTGACCTACAACTAGAATCTTTCTAAGCATAATACCTTTCCCGGACGTGGTATATTTTCCTTTTAATACAAGAATTGGTTTAAAGGATGAAAGCACAAATGCGGGATAAAATCCTGAGATAATTATTCCTGCAATTATTAAAACAATTAGTGAAGTAGTGATGCTGTATCCATTCAATCCTTTTTCAAACAGGTAAGCCAGCGACAATTTGTGTTGTATCAATCCATTAAAGCTATTTTGAACAAGTACTACAAGCAACAATGCAATCAATAATGCAAGAATGTTTATGATCAAAGATTCTGTAAGGAACTGTTTAATCAGTTGTATTTTTGTTGCGCCCGAAACTTTTCTGACACCAACTTCCCTCGCACGTTCCATAGATTTTGCAGTTGCAAGATTTATATAATTAACGAGGGCAATAATAATAATAAGAGCTGCAATTATGAATAACCCCCAAACCACGGTGGCACTTGCAGTATTACCAATTTCATATTCAAAATCAGAATACAAATGGGCTTTTGAAAGCGGCTGCAGGTAAAATTTCTCGACGCTACCTGAAATTTTGCTCCCCTGAAAATGCCTTTTACTAAAGGCTGGCAGTTTTGCTTCTACTACTCTATAATCAGCACCATGCTTCAACTGAATGTAATGCCAGAAATCAGAATCTGTAAAATCATAATCGGCGGCTTTATATGGATTTTTGCCTGCCAGCATTGTTGTATAAGAGGCGAGCATGTCAAACTGCAGGTGCGAATTTTCCGGAACATCTTTGCAAACCCCGGTTATTTTATAAGGCGTCGAATCTGTTCCCATAGTGATTGTCTTGCCAACTACCATTTCAAAATTATTGCCGCTTACATTGAATATCTTTTTTGCTGCGGTTACAGTAAGCACGAGTGTATAAGGATCTTTTAAAGCGGTAGTTTTATCTCCTGCTATAAAGTCATAAGAGAACATTGCCAGGAATGAATTATCAACAGCCAATACATTTTCATCGCCGAACTTCTTTGTGTTATTACTGATGATTTGTTTTCCGAAAGGTTCTACTCTTGCATGGTTAATCACTTCAGGAAAATCATCCTGCATTGCTTTTCCTATTGCAGAATAAGTGATGGTGCCATGCTGAATTAACTTTCCGTTTTGATAACGGTCATTAACCACCCGATAAATATCAGCAACATTTTTATTGAACTGATCGTAGCTCAATTCAAAACTTACATACTGCAAAATCAAAAGACATGCAGCCATACCAATGGAAAGACCGGCAATGTTGATGAGGGAAAAAGCTTTGTTTTTCATCAAATTGCGCCATGCGGTTTTGAAATAATTTTTGAACATAGTAATTAATTTTAAAAATTTATTTACGTTTACACTTGTGCGATAGTAAACAAACAAATATTCTGATTATTCATTTTCTTCATTCTTTCATCAGCACATCAGCTAATCACCACATTACTCACTTCTCAAACTCTTCGCAGGATTCGCTATTGCTGCTTTTATTGCCTGGAAGCTAATGGTAATAATTGTTATTATAATTACCGCAATGCAAACCATAACAAATACAACAGGACTTATTGCAATTCTATAATCGTATTGCTGTAACCAATCCTGCAGGTAATAGAAAGCTATGGGTGATGCTATAACACAACTTATAATTACCAGTACCATAAATTCTTTTGTAAGTAATAACCATACCTGGGATACAGACGCACCAAGTACTTTCCGAATTCCAATTTCTTTGGTGCGTTGTTCTGCCATGTAAGCTGCCAATCCGAATAAACCCAAACATGAAATGAAAATAGCCAGTGCACTGAATAAACCTGCGAGTTTACCAATGAGCATTTCAAAATCAAACTTTGCGATATAACTCTCATCAACAAAATGATATTCATAGGGATAAGATGAATTGTATTTATTGAATATGGTTGTAAGTTTTTCGATGGCTTGCTGTGTATTTACAGTTGGTGATAAACGATAAGTAATTACATTAGACCAATCGGGTACGTATGCAAAAATAGTCGGCTCGGCAGGAGCAAAAGGGGAAGTCATTACGGCATCTTTTACTATTCCTACAACCCTTACCCGTTGAGGCACATCATGCCAGGTAATGATTTCATTGAGAGGTTGTTTATAACGCATCCGTTTAACTGCTGCCTGGTTCAACAGAACAGTAAGTGAGTCTGCTGCTAACGAGCCTGTAAAATCTCTTCCCCTGATTATTTGCATGCCCATTGTTCTAAAATAATCAGCATCCGATACGGCAACGGTAGAAAGTACCAGTGATTCGTTTGGCAATTTGCCTTTCCAATTATCTATTCTTTGGTTTCCCCAAATATCTGTTACGGGGCTTGATGATTTTGTAACACTTGTTACCACACCGCTCTCCAGCATTTCATTTTTTAGTGCTTCATAATTTTGCTGCAGGTTGCCACTTACATCTGTTGTTACCAGCCGATTGGCATCATAACCTGATGGTCTGTCTTTTGCATGTTGAATTTGCTGGTAAACAATAACGGTACTTATAATTAATGCAACGGAACAACTAAACTGCATCACCACTAAAATCTTCCTGGGAAGTGAAGCACTTTTGCCAGTATCAAAAGTTCCCTTTAGAACTTTTACCGGCTTAAAAGAAGAAAGATAAAACGCTGGCCTGCCCCCGGCAAGTAAACCGGTAATCAGCACATAAATTATCATGACAAGCCAAAAGGAAATATTATTATACGGAATGGAGATGCTTGCTTTTGTTAATAAATTGAAAGCTGGAAGCACTAATATAACAATAAGCAGTGCAATGATAAATGCAACAAAAGTCATAACAATCGCTTCGATCAGGAATTGATACACTAAACTCTTGCGCTGTGAACCGATTACTTTTCTTATGCCCACTTCTTTTGCTCTCTTTTCAGACCGGGCTGTTGAAAGATTCATGAAGTTGATACAGGCAATAATAAGAACAAGCAAACCGATAATGCTGAATATGGTAACGTAATCAATAAAACCTCCTGCAATACCATTCCTGTAATCGGCATATAAATGCCAGTCTTTAAGTGGTTGCATGATCACTTCCGCTTTGTTTACTTTATAATCGTCAGGATTATACTCTTTCTCTAATCCACTGAGTGCGGCTTCTACCTGTGCATAAGAAACATTCGGCTGCAAAGCCACAAATGTTTCAAAAGAATTGTTGCGCCAGTTTAAACGATTTTCATTTACCCAACTATAGTTTTGAACTGCATAACTGAAGGGAACTATAAAATTAAATTGCAGTGTTGAGTTAGAAGGAACATCTTTTAATATTCCTGTTACCTTCAAATCGTGACTTTTATCAAATCTGACTGTTTTATTCATGGCATCTTCATTGCCAAACAAAGCTTTTGCAGTTGATTCAGTTAATACAATTGAATAAGGATCCTGCAAAGCGGTACTGCTATTGCCTTTTAAAAACGGATATTGAAAGATCTTAAGAAAATCAACGCCTTCTATCGCACCATTCTGAAAAATATTTTTGTTTCCATTTGTCAATAAATGACTCGCTATCCAATTCGGCTGGGCAACATACTTTACGCCGGGAACATTTTGTTTTATTGCATCGGCAAGTGGAAGTGGTGTTGCCCCGTCCACATTGATGATCCCATTATTATTCGTTTTTAATTTCACACTATAAACCTGCTTATAACCAGGCAAAAAGCGATCATAAGAAAACTGGTAATAAACCCAAAGGCCGATCAATAAAGAAACAGCCATACCTATTGACAAGCCTAAAATGTTTAAGACGCTGTATGTTTTATTGCGGATTATATTTCGCCAGGCGATTTTGAAATAATTTTGGAACATTGTTTTAGTCCTTAGTTTGTAGTTTTAATAACCATTTTCAGATCTGCATATTAGCAAATCATTCCGTTCTCAGACTTTTTACTGGATTTGAAATTGCTGCTTTAATTGCCTGCATGCTTACTGTTATCATTGCTATAAAAATTGCGATCAGACCAGCTGCAAAAAATATCCACCAGCTAATATTTATTCTATAACTATAATCCTGCAACCATGTATGTGCAGCCCACCACGCAATTGGAAATGCAACAACACACGAGACAGCAGTAAGCATTATAAAATCTTTTGCCAGTAGTGCAGTGATATTTGAAACACTTGCACCCAATACTTTTCTGATACCAATCTCTTTTGTCCTTTGCTGTATGCTATAGGATGATAATCCAAACAAACCAAAGCATGCAAGTAAAATTCCAATGCTTGTAAATACTTTCATTATTTCTGCTAATCTTATTTCAGATTGATAAAGTTTGTCATAATCTTCATCAAGAAAATGATATTCAAATGGACGGTCAGGAACCAGCGCTTTCCATTTTGATTCAAGAAAAGAAATTGTTTGAGCCAGATGTTCGCCGCTTATTTTTACCAGCAATTCCTTTCCTCTTATCTCCGGAAATAAAATAAATGGTTTGATTGGAGAATGCAACGATTGGAAATTAAAATCTTTTATAACTCCTCTCACATACCCAGGTCTGTTATCACCTAAAAACATTTTTTTCCCGATTGCCTGTTGCGGCGTCCATCCTAATTGGCGGGTGGCTGATTCATTTAAAATAAAATGATATACCGCACCACTATCAGGCGCAGCATCTTTTATGTCTTGTATATTGAAATTTGTTCCGGCAATGACCTGTAACCCGACTGTGTTCACAAAATCTTCATCTACAGGATTTGCTGTTACAGCAATCTGCGCATTTTCGGGCATAACCGAAGAACGCATGTTGTAACCACCACCGCCTTCAACAGGCGAACGCACACAAAGCGAAACATTCAATACATCACCATTCGTTTTAAATTCATCTTTGATTACATCAAGCTTTCCAAGCATTTTGCTATCCATTGGCAAAACCAAAACATGCTCACGATCGTAACCTAATTTTTTATGCTGAATAAAATGAAGCTGTTGCTGAATAATGAAAGTTGCAATGATGAGAAAAATTGAAATCGCAAACTGAAATACAATCAATGATTTTCTCAGCCCCTGACCTGAAGCAGTATTTTTAAATAATCCTTTCAGGACTTTTACGGGTTGAAATGCAGTAAGAATTAATGCGGGATAAATACCCGCAAAAAAACTAATGGCTAAGGCAACTGCAACAGAAAATAAAATGAATGGCAAAGAAAAAAGATCATTTAACTGAAGATTTTTATTCGTTAAGGCATTGAATGCCGGCAGTAGCAAACCCGACACAACCATACTTAATATAGCTGCCATTAAACACAACAGCACTGATTCAGAAATGAATTGCCAAAACAATTGTTGTTTAACAGCTCCGACTACTTTTCGTATCCCAACCTCTTTTGCTCTTTCCAGCGAACGGGCTGTACTTAAGTTGATATATGTTGAGCATGCAATGATGAGAATCAATAACGCAACTGCTGCAAGAATATAGATGTATATAATGCTGTTGTTGGGAACAAAACTATCATAAGGTGAGTACAGGTGTATTCTCCGGAACGGTTCAAGATGAAAGCTGATGCTTGCACCCTGACCTTCCATTTCTTTTTTCATAAAAGCCGGAAGCTTAGCCTGCAGCTGATTGATCGCGTTTTTATTTTTAAGCAATAAATAAGTTGTATAATTTGCATCCCAGTACGATGATTCGTAATCCTGTGTGATACCAAGAGATGAAAATGAAGCAAGAAAATCAAATTGTATTTGTGAGTTGGAAGGGCAGTCCTTCATCACCCCAGTCACGCGATATAAATTACTGTCGTTACCAACCCGTAATGTTTTGTTGATGGGATTAACGTTGCCAAAATACTTTTTTGCAGTCGATTCTGTCAGTATAACATTATATGGTGCAGCAAGTGCATTGTGTATGTTGCCTCTTAGCAACTTAAAAGAGAAAATATCGAAGAAATTTGAATCGGCATACATAAAATTTTTCTCATCAAACATCTTATCATCATATAGCACAACGCGGTTAAATTCTGTCATTTTAATAGCCGATTCCACTTCCGGGAAAGTTTTGGGGAAAATGGCGGCTACTCTTACGCTGGTATAATTTCCTTCGTTCGATTCATTGCTTCCGTTAAATCTGTATTGCATAATAACACGGGCAATACGGTCGCCATTTTTTTCAAATTTATCAAAGCCCGATTCATGCTGAATATATAATGCAATCAAAAGACAACAAGTTAATCCAATAGTTAATCCTGTAATATTGATGAGTGAAAAAATCTTATTCCTGATCAAATTGCGCCAGGCGGTTTTGAAATAATTTTTAAACATGGTAATTAATTTTAAAAATTTATTTACGTTTACACTTGTCCGATAGTAAACAAACAAATATTCTGATTATTCATTTTCTTCATTCTTTCATCAGCTAATCAGCTAATCAGCACATCACCACATTACTCACTCCTCAAACTCTTCACCGGGTTTGCCATTGCTGCTTTTATTGCCTGGAAGCTTACTGTAAACAAAGCGATGAATACCGCAGTAAGTCCTGCAAACAAAAATATCGCCCAGTTAATATCTATCCGGTATGCAAAATCCTTTAGCCAGTGATGCATGAAATACCAGGCGATGGGGGCAGCTATCAGAAATGATATCAATACTAATTTTAAAAAATCTACTGATAACAGGTTGACAATATTTGAAACAGAAGCACCCATCACTTTTCTGATGCCAATTTCTTTTGTGCGCTGAATCGTACTATAAGAAGCCAGCCCTAATAATCCCAGGCAGGAAATAAAAATAGCAAGTATGGCAAAGTTTAAGAACAGGTTTCCAAATCTTACTTCACTCCGATATTGCCGGTTAAAAAATTCATCTAAAAAATAATAACTGAAAGGCCTGTCAGGAATCAGTGCTTTCCATTTATTCTCAATGGATGCAATCGTTTTTGGTAAATTACCTGCCGCTATATTTACAGAGACCAGATTACATCCATCAGGTTCTATTCGCATGCTTAATGGTTTTATTTCTTCCTCCAGGGACCGGAAGTGAAAATCTTTCATCACGCCTATAATTTTTCCTTCCCTTCCCCATTGTTTGAAGCGCTTTCCTATCGCCTGTTCCGGGGAAGTGTAACCAAATAATTTTACCGCTGCTTCA
>Ga0134125_10009068_pt1 | contig 11208 bp, 14 predicted proteins | sample KB31751_FD_96464 | JGI IMG/M metagenome (GOLD analysis project Ga0134125, IMG submission 96464) | Terrestrial soil microbial communities with excess Nitrogen fertilizer from Kellogg Biological Station, Michigan, USA - KB3-175-1 | ecosystem: Environmental > Terrestrial > Soil > Unclassified ...
TCGGAGCACGGCCCCGCCGCCGAGCTCGATCCTCAGATCGGGTCTCACGCAGGCACCCTACGTGCTCGCCACTCGTCCTCCAAGATGGAGTACCACACCGAGTCGAGATACCCGTCGGCGACCCGGATCCCGTCGCGCGCGACGCCCTCCTGCGTCATGCCGAGCCGAAGCAGCTTGCCGTACGACGGGTCGTCCTCGATGATGAGCAGCAACGGCGGCGCGGCGGGCGCCGGCGCCTTGTTCAGGTGCTCGAGGACCAGCTTCGGGAGGGCGCGCGTGTCGATCGGCTTTGGGAGGTAGCCGTCGCACCCCGCGTCGTACGCCTTCCGGTCGTCGCCTTTCATGGCGTAAGCCGTCAGCGCGATCACGGCGATGTCGGCGGTCTGGGGATCGCTCTTGAGCTGCCTCGTCAGCGTCAGCCCGTCTACGCCCGGCAGTTGGATGTCCATGAGGATGACGCCTGGCTTGCGCGCCCGGATGGCGGCGAGCGCCTCCTCGGCGTTGCCGGCCGTCGCGACCTCCAGTCCTTCGGACTGAAGCGTGATGCGCGCCAGCTTCAGGTTGATGGCGTTGTCGTCGACGATCAGGACGAGCCTGCTTCTCTCCACGGCGCTAGGCCCGCTCGCCCGCCGAGGCTCGGGTGTCGCGGGGCAGCACGGCGTAGAAGACGCTCCCCTGCCCGTAGACGCTCTCGACGCCGACCCGTCCGCCCTGCGCCTCGACGATCTTCTTCGTGAGGGCCAGTCCGAGTCCGGTGCCGGCCTGCTTCTTGGTCAGCGGATGCTCGAGCTGCGTGAACTCGACGAAAATCTTGCGCAGGTCCTCGGGCCGGATGCCGATGCCGGAGTCCTGGACCGCCAGGCGGAAGTACCCGCTCTGCTCCGCTCGCGCCAGGATGCGGATGCGGCCGCCGTCCAGCGTGAACTTGATGGCGTTGGAAAGGTAGTTGAAGAGAACTTGCTTGAGGCGCGCGGAGTCGAGCACGACCCGGCCGATGGACGGATCGATCTCCGCCCCGACCTCGATGCGCTTCTTGTTCGACAAGGCTCCCAGAACGGCGCTGACTTCGTCGACGATCGAGGGCAGCGACAGGTCCTCGGGCGCGAAGGTCATCTTTCCGCTCTCGAGCTTGGCCAAGTCCAGCACGTCGTTGATGAGCTGGAGGAGATGGCGCGAGCTGGTCAGGATGTCGCCTAGGTACTCCTTCTGGTCCGGGCTTACCGGGCCCGCCTTGCCGTCGAACAGGATCTCGCTGAAGCCGATCACCGCGTTGAGGGGCGTCCGGATCTCGTGGGACATGTTCGCGAGGAACTCGCTCTTGAGGCGGTTCGCCTCGGCGATGCGGCGGTTCTCTTCCTCGAGCTCGGCGGCTTTGCGGCGATCGGCCTCGGCACGGCTGCGCTCCGTGACGTCGATGATGGAGGCCAGGACGAACGCCCCGTCCGTGGTCTTGAGCGGGTTGAGTCCGATCTCGATCGGGACTTCGGCGCCGTCCTTCTTGAGGCCGAAGAGCTCGCGGCCCGCTCCCATCGACCGCGTCTGGGGCGCGGAGAAGAATGAGTCGCGGTATTGCGAATGCCTGGGCCGAAAACGGGTCGGGATCAGGATTTCGATCGGCTGTCCCAGGAGCTCGCGCCGCTCGAAGCCGAACAGCTTCTCCGTCTGCGAGTTGACGTAGACGATGCGGCCATCCTGGCCGACCAGGATCATCGCGTTCGGCGCGGCCTCGACGACGAGCCGGAAGCTGGACTCGGAGGTCCCCTGCTCGTCGAAACTCATCGGCATTTCTCGACGATATCATTTCCGGCACTTTCGTTGCTCAGCAGGCATCCCGGCTTCAGGCTTTTGCGGCCGCCGCGAGAGCTTGCTATGCTCGCTTCGTGCTGAACGGTCCGGCGGCTGGGGTCTATATCGCGGTCGCCTCCGTCGCGACTCTCGCCGGAGCCGTGGCTTCGATCGCGGGCTTCGGCATCGGCAGCCTCCTCACTCCGTTGCTGGCGCAGCCGCTCGGGACCAAGCTCGCCGTGGCCGCGGTCTCCATTCCGCACTTGATCGGAACTGTTCTGCGGTTCGCGATGCTCAGGCAGCACGTCGACCGCAAGGTGTTCGTCCGCTTCGGTCTGACGAGCGCGGCCGGGGGGCTGATCGGCGCGCTTCTCAACGCGCGTTTCGGAGCCGTCGGCTTGACGGTGCTCTTCGGCGCGGTTCTCTGCTTCGCGGGATTCATGGAGCTTTCCGGCATGGCACGACGGCTGCGGTTCGGCCGCAAGACGGCGTGGGCCGCGGGCGCGGCGTCCGGACTCCTCGGCGGGCTGGTGGGCAATCAAGGCGGCATCCGGACGGCGGCTCTGCTCGGCTTCGATGTCTCGAAGGAGGCGTTCGTCGCGACGTCCACGGCGACCGGGATTCTCGTGGACGGAGCCCGGATGCCGGTTTACTTGGCGGCCGAAGGCGGCGAGCTTCTGCGGCAGTGGCCCCTCGTCGCGATCGCGGCGACGGGGGTCGTGTGCGGCACCATCGCCGGCAAGTACGTCCTGGGTCGAATCCCGGAGGCGGTGTTCAAGCGGGTCGTCGCGGTCCTCGTGCTGGCTCTCGGCGTCTATATGCTCATCAAGGGAGCGGCGTGAAGAACGTCACTGAGGCGAACTATCCCCGGGGATAGTTGAAGCCCTCCAGCGGCGGAGGGCTTTTTCATCGATCTCGCGTGGGCGTCCGAGCTGTCATGGCGGCGAGACGAGGGATTTTCGTCCCGACTCTGTGAGGCGCGTCCTCCGGTCGTTACACTTGGGATGAACTTCCGGAGCAGGAGGCGACGATGGACACACCCGCGAAGCAGTCACGCGCGCGACGATTGAGAGGCTGGTTTTCCTCCCGGTTCGCTCGCTCCCGGCGCGGCCCGGAGCCGGCGTCCGAGGAGCAGGCGACCACGCGCGAGTTGCGCGGCTGGTTCTCCTCCCGGCTGTCGGACAAGACGAGCGGGGGCCATCACCGGACCTTCCGCGGCGTCCCCGATTTCTTCCGATTGGCCGTCGAAAGCCTCAAGGAGTACGCCCTCATCACGATGGACAAGGATCTCGTGATCAGCAGCTGGAGCGGGCCCGCGGCCGCGATGTTCGGCTACACCGAAGCCGAGATCATCGGCCGGAAAGTCACCGTGCTTTTCACCCCCGAGGACATCTCGAAAGGCATCGACAAGCAGGAGTTCGTCGACGCGGTCAAGAAAGGCCGGCAGGACGACGAACGCTGGCACGTCTGCAAGGACGGCAGGCTCCTCTGGTGTTATGGATTGTCTTTCCCTTTGAAGGATGAGGACGGCGTGATGCGCGGCTTCGTGAAGCTGATCCGCGACGACACCGCCCGCAAGAAAAAGGACGAGCAGCTGCGCGACAGCGAGGAACGCGTGCGCCTGGCGGGCGACTCCACCGGGCTCGGGACGTGGGACTACGACTTCGCGAAGAAGACGATGACGATCTCGAAGCGCGCCGCCGAGCTGTTCAATCTCGGGGGCGATCCTCAAATCGTCGGCTTCGTGCGTTTTCTCGACGCGATCCACCCCGAAGATCGCCCGGTCGTCGCCGAAAAGATCGAGCGCTTCATGGCCCCCGAGGCCCAGGGCGGTGAGGACATGGAATTCCGAATCCTCGCGCCGAACGGCGGCGTCCGATGGGTCCTCGCCAAGGCGCGGGCTTTCGTCGACGAGCCGCGCCGGCAGAACGGCGAGGCGGACCGCCTCATCGGAACGGTCGTCGACGTCACGGAGGCCCGTCGGAAGGAGCTCGAGGCTCGACACGTCAAGCAGGCGCTCGAGAGCAAGATCAAGGACAAGGCCGCGCAGCTGAAAGACGTGAACAAGGAGCTGGAGACCTTCTCGTATTCCGCGTCGCACGATTTACGGGCCCCGCTCCGGAAGATCGCGGCTTTCAGCGACGCGGTCATGAAGAGCGCGGAAAGCAAGCTCAACCCCGAGGAGCAGAGCTATCTCGACACGATCCGCGCGGCGGCCGCCAAGATGCAGGGCTTGATCGACGCCCAGCTCAAGCTCGCGGGAGTCACGCGCAAGCCTCTGGCCGAGACGGACTGCGATCTGAGCGCGATCGCGCGGGACGCCGCCGAAGAGCTTCGGAAGAGCGAGCCGGAGCGCAAAGTCGAATTCGCGATCGCGCCCGAAGTGCGGACGCGCGGGGATCGCGAACTGCTCGCCATCGCTCTCCGGAATCTCTTCGACAACGCCTGGAAGTTCACGAGCAAGCATCCGACGGCGCGCATCGAGTTCGGCGTGACGACGATCGGAGGCCATCCGGCCTATTTCGTCCGCGACGACGGGGCCGGGTTCGACATGGAGTTCGCGCACAAGCTGTTCGGGACTTTCCAGCGCCTCCATCCCGAGGGCGAATTCCCCGGCACGGGAGTGGGCCTGGGCCTGGTCGAGAGGATCATCCACAGGCACCGCGGACGGGTCTGGGCCGAGGGGGCCGTGGAGAAGGGCGCCGTGTTTTTCTTCACTTTGAACACCGAGGTATGAGCCAAAGCCTGCTTTTCGTCGAAGACGACGCCGAGGATGTCGAGCTGACCTTGATCGGCTTTCGTCTTCAAAAATTCGAGCCTCAGGTGGCCGTTGCGAAAGACGGCAAAGAAGCCCTCGATATCCTGATCTCCGCCCGCGACGCTTCGCGCCCGCTCCCGCTGGTCATCCTCACCGACATCAAAATGCCGCGAATGAACGGGCTCGAGCTGCTTCGCCGTCTCAAGAGCGAACCGCGCTTGCGGGAAATCCCGGTCGCGATACTGACGTCCTCCGATCATGAAGACGACAGGGCGGAGGCGCGGCGGCTCGGCGCGAGCTGTTATTTGATGAAGCCGACGAATCTCGATGCGTACGCCGAGATCGTGAGCGGGATCCGCGCGCTGATGGAACCCGGCTCGGAGCGCGGCGGCGCTTCGGCGGAGCGAAGTCCGCGATAAGTCGGACCGCCGACTTTGCTAATATATTCGCCTACGCGAATATGAAAGACGCGGCGACCGTCTTCCGGGCGTTGTCGGACGGCACCAGGCTGAGGCTTCTCGGCCTCCTGGGCTCCCGCGAGGTCTGCGTCTGCGATCTGATGTCGTCGCTGCGGCTGCCTCAGCCGACGATCTCGCGCCATCTCTCGTATCTGAAGCGCGCGGGACTCGTCGCCGACCGCCGTCAGGGACGCTGGCGCTACTACTCGATGAAGACGTCGGCGACGCGGCTGGGGTCGGTGGTCAAGGCGGCCGTCGCGGCCTCCGTCGCGGCCGACCCGGGCCTGCGCGCGGCGCGAAGGCGCGTGAAGGCGAGGATTTGCCGATGAAAGCCAAGGTGCTGTTCGTCTGCGTCGAGAACTCCTGCCGCAGCCAGATCGCGGAGGGCTTGGCCCGGAAATGGGGCGGGGACGTCCTCGAGGCTTCCAGCGCGGGCTCGCGTCCTTCCGGGCGGATCAACGCGACGGCCGTCGCCGTCATGAAGGAGGTCGGCGTCGACCTCGGGCTCCAGTCCTCGAAGGGCCTTGCGGACGTTCCATCCGAGGGATGGGATTATGTGATCACGATGGGCTGCGGAGACGCCTGCCCGTTCGTGGCGGCGAGGCGCCGGACCGACTGGGGCATCCCCGATCCCAAGAACCTGCCGCTGCCGGAATTCCGCGGCGTGCGGGAGCTGATCGAGGAGAAGGTGAAGGCGCTCGTCGCGGAGGTGCGCGGTGAGGGCGCGTAAGTACGCGGCCGAGGCCATCGGCACTTTCTTTCTGGTCTTCGCGGGGACCGGCGCGATCGTCGTCGACGCGTTTTCCGGCGGCAAGCTCGGCGCCGTGGGCGTGAGCCTGGTCTTCGGCCTCATCGTGCTCGCGATGATCTACGCCGTCGGCCACGTCTCCGGCGCCCACCTCAACCCCGCGGTCACCGTCGGCTTCTGGTCCGCGGGCCGGCATCCGGCCTCGGAGTTCCTGCCGTACGTCGCGGCGCAGCTCGCGGGCGCCGCGGCGGCGAGCGGAGCGCTCCGGCTCATGTTCCCCGCCGACGCGACCGGCCTCGGCGCGACCGTCCCTGCGGGAAGCGCCGCGCAGGCCTTCGCGATGGAGTTCGCGCTGACCGCCCTGCTCATGTTCGTGATCATGGGCGTGGCGACGGACGACCGGGCGGAGGGGACCATGGCGGGCATCGCGATCGGCGCGACGATCGCGCTCGAGGCCTTGTTCGGCGGCCCCGTCTCGGGCGCCTCGATGAACCCGGCTCGCTCGTTCGGCCCCGCGCTGGTTTCCATGCGCTTCGACGCGAATTGGATCTATTGGGTCGCGCCGGTGCTGGGCAGCCTGGCCGGCGCCTGGGCGTACGGCCTCATACGCGGGCAGAAGCCGCTGTGAGTCAGCGGGGCTGGACGCCCCAAAGCTTCTCGACCACGGCATACCCCTCCGGGTCGTATTCCTTCAGCCGCGCGCGGTCGAAGGGGAAATAGTTCCCGCCGACGAAGTAGATCGCCGAGAGCTCCCCGAAATACTCCACGTGATTCTGGGCGGCGTACCCTTTGCGGGAGCTGCCGTCGCGATAGGCGACGTCGTCGTAAAGCCCCTTCGCCATCGCCCCGCGATAAGCGGCCATGAGGTCCGCCTGCCGCTCCGGAAAATGCGTGAGGTGCCAGGCGTGGGCCAGCTCGTGCGCGAGGAGCTTCTTGGCCCACAGGTCGTCCTGCTGCATGTAGTTGCGCGCCGAGTAGACGACGATGCAATCCCGCCATCTCGGATCGAGCGAAGGGTCCCGGTCGGGGGCCGACCGCCGGTGATACGCCGCGCCGCTGTTCTTTCCGCCGCCCGAGGCTTCGGGCCCGTACATGAGAAAGACGGGCAGGGATTTCAAGGCGCCGGCCGCGGCGGCGGGCAAAGACTCCTCGATGAGGCGGAGGTTTTCGGCGAGGCGCGCCAGAGCGGCCTTCTCGAGCGCGGGATCCTTCTCGTGCAGCTCGCTTTCGACCCAGATGGGCCGGCCGTCGATCGCGGCCTGCGCATAGCCCCGCGCCGGCGAGCGAAAGTCGACGCGGGGGCGCGCGGCGGCCGGCGGAGGGAGCAGGAGCGCGGCGACGGCCAGGGCCTGAAGCATCGCCTTATTCCAAAATCATGCCTTCTCCTGCGCGACCGATCAGGGGGAGCATGGCCGGAGTTTACCCCCGGCGGCCCGCGTCCGCAATGGGATTTTTCATAGGATAGCGCTCATGTCCAAACTTCGAGTTCTCGCCTTCTCCGTCTCGCTGGACGGCTACGCCGCCGGGCCGAGTCAGGATCTGGAGCATCCGCTCGGCGTGGACGGGCCGGACCTGATGCAGTGGATGTTCCCGACCCGCGAGTTCCATAAGATGCAGGGACAGCCCGGCGGCGAGACGGGCGTCGACAACGCCATGGCCGAGAAGGGCTTCGAGAACATCGGGGCGTGGATTCTGGGGCGCAACATGTTCGGGCCGGTCCGCGGTCCATGGCCGGACGAAAAGTGGGAAGGCTGGTGGGGCGACGAGCCGCCTTATCACGTGCCGGTTTTCGTGCTCACCCATCACGCGAGAAAGCCGCTCGAAATGAAGGGCGGGACGACGTTCCACTTCGTCACGGACGGCATCGAGTCCGCCTTGAAGCAGGCGAAGAAGGCGGCGGGCGGCAAGGACGTGCGCGTGGGCGGCGGAGCGTCCACGGTCCGCCAGTATCTTCAGGCCGGGCTCATCGACGACCTTCATCTGGCCGTGCGCCCCATCCTCATGGGGCGAGGGGAGAGCCTGTTCCAAGGGCTCGACTGGAAGGCGTTGGGCTACGAGTGCGCGGAGTCGAAGCCCGGCGAGCGGGCCACGCACGTGTTCTTGCGCAAGCGCTAGGCGCTAATCTTCGTCGCGACGGCGCCTTTTCCCGCGGCGGGCGCGGCGGACCGGCCGTCGCCGGCGAGCGCGGACGACCGCCGCCCGGAACGCGCGAGGATACCGCCGGCGCACGCGCGTCTCCATCGTGGACCAAGTCGTCGACGCCGTCGCCAGCCGCGGATTTTGCTCGTAGTAGACCCGGATCGGCCGGATCACCGGCGTCACGTTGTCGATAAAGACCCGGGTCTGCGCGGATTCGGGCGCGTAGGCGCCGGGCCCCGCCAGGATCACGACCTGCTTCTGGGAGGCGACGTACTGCCGCGCGAGGAAGAAGTCCTCGTCGTCCTTCATCGCCGCCGGCGCCGGGTTCTGGGCGGAGTCGCCCGCCGCCGCGAGCTGCGCCGAGGCGCCGATGGAGTCCTGGTAGCGCTTGAGCTCCTCCATGAACGGGGCGCTGGCCAGCTGCTTGATCTCGTCGGGCGCCACCGCCTGCTGGGCCGCCGTGCACGTGTGATAGTCGACGGCGACCTGGGCGTACGCCTCGTAGCCGTCCTTCGTTTTCAGAAGGAAATGGTTCTCGACGCGCGCCCCTTTCGGCGCGAAGGAGCATTCGTTGGCGAGGTCCTGGATGGCGGTTCCCTCGGCCGCGAGCTGCGCCTCGTCGGAGCGGGCCTCGAGGGCGCTGCCGGTGTAGACGATGTAGCCGTTGTCGCCCGTGCGCGCGGGGTCGGACGTCCACTCCGGGATCGCGGGCGCGGTCGCGCAGCCGCCGAGGAGGATGAGGAATAAGGAGAGCGCCGCCGGTCTGCCCATCAAGACGACTATACCAGGGATCGCGGCCCCGTGCCAAATGCGGCGCGGTTCGAAACACTGTGACAAAACGTTGAACCGGCGGTCACAACTCGGGGACTCGCGAAATGTAGAGTCCCCGTCATGAAAACATTCATGAAAGTCGCGATCGCGGCGGTTTTCCTGGCGCCGCCGCTCCTTTCCGGAGCGGCCGGCGCGGAGACGCTGCTGGACAAGCGGTTCAAGGATCAGGACAGCGACCCCTTCGCCGTCACGGCGTACCGGCCGAATTACCTGATGCCGTGGACCTACATGACGCACCCCAACGACGACCTGTTCAAGCAGGTCGACAAGAACGGCACCCATCACCTGCAGAACGTCGAGGCCAAGTTCCAGATCAGCGTGAAGATGCTGGTCTGGAAGGACATCCTCAACGTCGACAACTTGAACCTCGACCTCGCCTACACCCAGCTCAGCCTGTGGCAGGCCTACAACAGCGACGCGTCGTCGCCGTTCCGCGACACGAACTACGAGCCTGAGATCCGCGTGTCGAAGCGCTTGGACTACCACGTCATCGGCAACATCCACGTGCGCAGCGCCGTCATGGGGTTCGACCACCAGTCCAACGGCCGCGGCGCCGAGATCCTCTCGCGCAGCTGGAACCGCCTCTACTGGGAAGGCATCGCGGAAGGCGGCCCGCTGGTCGTGAGCCTCAAGCCGTTCTGGCGCATCCCCGAAGGCTCCGACGACAACAACCCCGGCATGACCAACTTCTACGGCAACTTCGAGCTGCGAGCCGCCCTCAAGCTCGAGAAGCACGTGTTCTCGGTCATGTGGCGCAACAACCTGTACTTCAACGACAACAACCGAGGCGCCGTCGAGTTCTCGTACAGCTACCCGGTGGCCACGAAGCTCCGCTTCTACGCGCAGTACTTCAACGGCTTCGGCGAGAGCCTCATCGACTACAACCATCCCGACGAGCGCATCGGCGTCGGCATCGCCGTGTCCGACTGGCTTTGAGCCGACGCCGCGAGTGGAGTCAGGCGGGGCCTCTGAAGTAGAATAGGCGCGATGAAGCGCTCCGGCCCCGTGCACGCCCTGCCCGCGGATCTCCGTCAGGCCATCGCCGCCGATCCGAAGGTGAAGCTTCTGTGGGCGGAAATCACTCCGCTGGCCCGCAACGAGTGGATTTGCTGGGTCACTTCCGGCAAGAAGGCGGAGACGCGGCTCATCCGCATCGAAAAGGGCCTGTCCAAGATGAGAGGCGGCATGCGCCGGCCCTGCTGCTGGCCCGGCTGTCCCCATCGCTGAGGAGCCGATCCGCATGAGCCAGCAAGAGATTTCGATCAAGACCAAAGAGGGAGACTGCCGGGCGTTCGTCTTCGCGCCCGAGGGCCAGGGGAAATGGCCCGCCGTGATCTTCTACATGGACGGCTTCGGCATCCGCCCCGCCATGAAGCGGATGGCCGCCGGCCTCGCGGCGCACGGCTACGTCGTGCTCCTGCCCGATCTGTACTACCGCCTCGGCGCGTACGAGCCGCTCGTGCCCAAGGACGTGCTGAAGGGCGACTTCCGCGCCGTCGTCGGCCCCATGATGGCGTCGACGAGCAACGTCAAGGCCGCCGAGGACACCGCCGCGTTCCTGGCCTGCCTCGACACCCGCGACGACGTCGCCGGCAAGAAGGTCGGCACCGTCGGCTTCTGCATGGGCGGCGGCATGGCCCTCACCGCCGCGGGCTCTTATCCCGACCGCGTCGCCGCGGCCGTCAGCTTTCACGGCGGACGGCTGGCGACCGACGAGCCCACGAGCCCGCACCTCGTCTTCCCCAAGATCAAGGCCGAGGTCTACGTCGCCGGCGCCGACAACGACCACGGCTACCCGCCCGAGATGGCCGCGCGCGTCGACGCCGAGCTCACGAAGCACGGCGTGAAGCACAAGTGCGAGATCTACGCGGGCAAGCTCCACGGCTGGATGAAGCCCGACATGCCCGTGTACGACGCGCCCGCGGCCGAGCGCGGCTGGAAGGAGCTGTACGCGCTCTACGCCCGCGCGCTGAAATAGCGGACGTGCCCGCCATCGAGCGCCCGTCGTCCGAGACGGACTGGGCCGAGATGCGCGACATCTGCGTCGAGACGTCCGCGCGCCCCGTGCCCGACGAGCGCCGCGGCGAGTTCGGCCGTCTCTGGATCGATCCGTACCGGCGCTGGGCGCCCGGCTGGTCCTACGTCGCCCGCGACGGCGGAAGCGTCGTCGGCTATCTCACCGGCTGCGTCGGAACCGCGTCTTTTTTTCTCCGGAGCGGCCTTTTCGGCCCGCGGCCGAAGCTCGGCGCGATCCCGCTGTTCCCGAAGCCTCTGCTGCTGCGTCTTCTACGCCGCTATCCCGCCCACCTGCACGTGAACGTGCGCGAGGGCCATCGCGGAGGCACCGGCCGCGCCCTCGTGGAGCGCTTCGAGCGCGACGCGGCCGCGGCGGGAGCCCGCGGAGTCCACCTTTTCTGCGGCGAAGGCCCTCTGGGCTTTTACCGAAAGCTCGGCTACGAGGAGCTCGGCCGCGTCGCGGCGGGAGAAAA
>Ga0134125_10009069_pt1 | contig 11208 bp, 13 predicted proteins | sample KB31751_FD_96464 | JGI IMG/M metagenome (GOLD analysis project Ga0134125, IMG submission 96464) | Terrestrial soil microbial communities with excess Nitrogen fertilizer from Kellogg Biological Station, Michigan, USA - KB3-175-1 | ecosystem: Environmental > Terrestrial > Soil > Unclassified ...
AGAGCTTGAGGACGACCTTCTTCGACTTGCCCGCCGTCAGCTTGAAGCGAACCGAGCCCAGCGACACCCGGCGCTTGCGCACCTTGGCGGCGTAGGACCGGACCGTCCTTCCGCTCAGCACGCCGCTGCTGCTCTGGTCCGAGCTCAGCGTGAAGGTCAGCTTCTTGCTGCCCGATGCCAGCTTGGCCCGGAAGCCTCGGAGACGTGGCCCGGCCCCGGCGCTCCCCACCAGGGCGGCGAGGTGGTCGTGGAGCGCCGTGCCGTTCGGCGCCGCCGGCGTGCCGCTGTGATCCTTGATGAGGTAGAAGGCGTTGCAGCCGGCGTCGCTGATCTCCTGCGCGCTCAACACCCACCAGCCCCACGCCAGGTAGCCGATCCCGTGCTGGTCGGCCCAGCTCATGTAGGTGTCGTCGAACGTGCTCGAGCGGCAGACGTCCTGGTCGAACTCGCCGGTGACGACCGGAACCTGTGCGGCCACCTGCGCGATCGTGCCGTCCCAGCACTGCTGGCTGCCGCAGGCCTCGCCCTGGTAGTTGTGGAACGAGGCGGCCAGCTGCGGGGACGCAAGCGTGTCCGCGGGCTCGTTGGCCAGCCACTGCGAGAGGTCGTTCGCGTAGGACAGGCCGCCGAGCAGGATCGGCTGGGTGGCGCCGGTGGCGCGGATCGTGGTCACGAGGGTCTGCATGCCCACGGCCTGGTATTGGATGTCGTTGTTGGGCGGGTCGCTGTCCTTGGAGCTCGGCAGGAAGCAGCCGCCGGACTTCCAGCAGCTCCAGTCGACCGGGAAGCCCGGATCGTTCACCGCCGCGGGCGAGTACGGCTCGTTGAAGGCATCGAACACCACCGACGGGTTGGTCTTGAAGGCCGTCGCCACGGAGGTCCAGAAATCGACCGAGTGCCCGTCCGGCATCGGCCGCTGGCCGTCGGCGGCGTACGCCTCGGGCGCCGTCCAGTGCAGGTCGAGGATCACGTACAGCCCCGCGGCGTTCAGGTCCGCCACATAGGACTGGACGGCCTGGCGGTAGCCGGCGGCGGTCAGCGGCGGGCTCGGATTCTGCGAGTTGCTCGGGAGGCCGTTGATCCCCAGCCAGCAGTCCTCGTTCAGCGGCACCCGCACCGCGGTCGCGTGCCAGGAGGCGATCGCCGCGGCGTCCTGCGCATCGGTGTTCCCGTCGGAGTAGGCGTAGCCGAAGGCACACGCGTACTCGAAGCTCGGATGGTTCACCCCGAGCAGGCGCACGGTCTGCCCGGCGCCGTTCACGAAGTGGTTGCCCTGGATGGCGATCGACGGCGGCGCGGCCGAGGCCGTGCCCGCCGCCTGGGCCAGGAGCACGACGGCGGCCGCGACGAAGTAGCGCCATCTCATGGTCGATGGCGATCCTAAGGGGGCGCGCGGGCCCAAGTCCACCGATCTAGTCGATCGGGATGTCCTCGACCTGGCTCGGGGGCGTCTCGCGACCCAGCTTCTCGAGGTACCAGTCGATCAGCGATCGCAGGGTGAGCAGCACCTCGCGCACGAGCGAGTTGAACTGGCCGCGCAGCTCCTGCGGCAGCATGCTGCGCACCACGTCGATCAGCGCGAAGAGGGGGGCGAGGTTCGGCCCGGTCCCCGGGCGCGGCGGCGGGTGCTCGGACTCGGGCGTCCAGGTGTCCCAGTCCACCTCGTCCCAGCGCCGCTCGCGGGGCGGCGGCCTATGCGTCTGATCGGTCTGACGGTGCTCGGTCATCGCTCCGCTCGAACAGGACCTCGAGCGCGCCCTCTTCGAAGCGCGCCGTCCGCGGCCGGTAGGCCGCCAGCGCGGGCGGCAGCATGATAGTCCGCTTCTGCCCGCCGACCCGCACGATCACCTCGAGGCCGATCTTCTTCAGGTCGATGTCCGACTTCTCCGCGAACGGCAGCGGCAGGCGCAGCTTCGCAAAGCCGTTGTCGGTCACGAGCTCCTGCGACAGCTCCTCGTGCAGGATCGCCCCGGCCTCCAGCCCAGCGAAGATCTCGTCGCCGAGGCGGTCGAGCATCCCGGGCCCCATCACCTCCTGCTCGAAGAAGGGCGCCGATAGGATCGGCACCGGGGAGAACGCCGACGTGACCAGCTCCATGTGCTCCTGCTGGACCCCGCGCCAGGCGGCGAAGTAGCCCTCGTCCACCTCCGGCGGGAACAGCCGGTTCACGATCACGGCGTCGGTGAGGTAGCCGTAGAGGTTCAGGTAGGTGAAGGTCCGCATCGCCTCACGGATGACCATGCGGTCGGGGTTCATCACCAGCCGCAGCGTCGTGGCGGAGCGGTCGCGCAGGATGCCGTTCATCGCCACGAGGTTGCGCACCAGCCGCTGGATGTCGTCGAACACCGCCTCGCTCGGCAGCGACACGTCCAGGAACGTGCGCGCGAACGGCCGCGCGGCGGCCACCACGCGCTTCTCCCACGGGAACACCTTCTCGAGCCACCAGCTCGCCACGTCCGGGAACGAGAGCAGCCGCAGCGTCTCGCCGGTGGGGGCGCAGTCCACCACGATCGCGTCGTAGTCCTCGCTCTCGTGATGGCGCTTGATCTGGAGCAGCGAGAAGAGCTCGTCCATGCCGGGCGGCACGGTCAGCTCCTCGGCGGAGATGCGGTCCACGCCGCGCTCGGCAAGCAGCTCGCCGAGCCACTCCTGCACGGCCTCCCAGTTGCGCTCCATCTCCCGCTGGGCCTGCACCTCCTGGCCCCAGAGGTTGTCCGCCACCTGGGTGGGATCGCCACCCAGCTCGGCCTCAAGCGAGTCCGACAGGCTGTGCGCGGGATCGGTCGAGAGCACGACCGTGCGCATGCCGGCGGCGGCGCAGCGGCGTGCGGTCGCGGCGGCGACGCTGGTCTTACCCACGCCGCCCTTTCCCGTGTAGAGGATCGTGCGGGGACCCATGGGCGGGCCCAAGGTTATCTGCCCGGCGGGGGCCTCACCGGTGGACGGTGACCCGCCCGTGCGTGACGGTCTGGTGGTCCAGGTAGTCGATCGTGGTCAGCGTGACCTGGTACCTGCCGGGCGCCCGCGGCACCCAGCCGAACCCGTGCACGCCGCGCGGGAACTGCACGCGGTTCGCGTAGGCCACCTTCCCGCCGCGCTTCACCACCACGCGCACGCACGAGATCTTCGAGAGCCGGAAGCGGATCGCCGCAGAGCGCTTGGCGCGCGCGCCGCTCGCCCCCAGGAAGCTCACCTTCACGTGTTGCGACAGGTAGTCGGTGAAGAGCTGCGAGTAGTGGCAGTAGGTCTTCGCGCCGGTGCGCTGGCAGAGCCCCTTCAGGAAGTCGCGCAGCACCCGGTGGTAGTTCAGGTCCGACTCGTTTCCGCGCAGCGAGTAGAGCGACCAGGCCCCGGTGTCGTAGGCGGGGATGGCGTTCTGGGCGGCGCGGTCGCCGCGCGTGAAGACCGCCTGGGCCGCCGGATCGTTCGTGGCCTTCGCCAGGTCGAAGATCCCGTTCAGCGACTGCAGGAAGCCGTTGAGGATGAACAGGTGCCGGTCGAACGAGTACTGCAGGTACCAGTCGCCGCCGAAGGCGTCCACGCGCACGCCGTTCGGCGGCGCGAGCTGGAAGATGCCGAGCGCCGAGCGCGCCACGTCGAGGTAGTGCGGGTCGCCCAGCAGCTGCGCGCCGGCGACCAGCGCCTGGATCGCCGTGCCCTGCGAGAGACCGCTGGTCCACGGCGGGCTGCCGCCGCCGAAGGGGAACCAGTACTCCCACGTCGTATAGCCGCCGCGCAGCGAGGCGGTGGCGACCAGCGCGTCGAGAAGCTGCTTGAGCTTGTCGAGGTGGCAGGCGACCTGCGGTCCGTAGACGCCCTTGCACGCGTTCGCCAAGGCGTTGGCGTTGCCGAAGTTCGCGAGCGGCTGGAGCTGGAGCCCGTAGCCCGGGTAGTACTGGAACACGATCGGGCTGTCGTCGAAGACGTAGCGGACGGGGGTCACGTAGCCCGCGCTCTGCGCGAAGTAGCGGCACGGGCTGGGAGTGGGGGCGGGCAGGTGCGGCAGCTTCGTCCGCGGCCAGAAGTCCACGTTGTGCTGGAGCTGGAAGAACAGCGCCGGCATCCGCGAGACCGTGAACAGGCCGCCGCGTGAGATCCGCTCCATCGAGCGGATCACCCCGCCCAGGTTGGTGCGGCGGATGCCGCTCAGGCGGCGCACCGTGGCCTGGGCGTTCTTGTACTGGTCGCGGTACTGGGTGTAGAGCTCCGGCGTCAGCGCGCCCTTGCGAAGGTCGCGCAGAAGCACCTGCCGCACGCTGGCGCCGCTTGCGCTGACCGCCGCCGGCTGCTCCGGCGCGGCGCAGCCCGTGGGCGGCACCAGCGCCAGGTCGTACGACTCGGGATCGCTCTTCACGAGCGTCGCTGTGCTCGCATAGGCGGGGGCGGCCAGGGCCAGCAGCGCCACCGCCGCAGCTATCGCGGCTCTCCCCATTATCCGTGTGTGAAACGGCTCACGAACTGCAAAGTTGCGACCCAATTAGCTAGTACTCTCGGTCGGCCGCCTATCCCGACTCGGAGCTTCCTTTGCCATCCCGTCTACGACTCCTCGTTCTGGTGCCCGTGATCGCGCTCTCACTGGGGGTAGCAGCCTGCGGCTCGAGCAGCGGCGGCGGCGGCAGCTCCAAGGACGCCACGGACATCGTCAACACGGCGTTCCAGCACCCGATCAAGGCCGCGACGCTCGCGCTCAACCTGAACGCGACGCTGAACGGCATCGCCGCGCTCAACGGGCCGATAGCGCTCCAGCTCACCGGTCCCTTCGAGAGCAACGCCGGCAAGCTGCCGAAGTTCGACTTCAAGGCCAACATCAACGGCGGCGGCCAGAGCGTGCCGCTCGCGATCCGCTCCACGGGCGACGACCTCTTCATCCAGATCCAGGGCAACTGGTACGAGCTGGGCAAGGACGCGGTGGCGAAGCTCAACGACCAGATAGCTCAGCAGCGCAGCACCGGCACCGCCAAGGGCTTCTCGGCGTTTGGTGTGAACCCGCTCAGCTGGCTGAAGGACGCGAAGACCGCCGACGACACCACCGTCGCGGGCGAGCCGGTGAACCACGCATCGGCCACCATCGACATGGCGAAGCTGCTGAACGACCTCAACCAGATCGTGTCGAAGGCGAACGTCAGCGGGACAACCAAGCCGCCGCAGCTCACCGAGCAGCAGAAGCAGCAGATCCAGGGCATCGTCAAGAACCCGCGGATCGACGTCTACGTCTCCAAGAAGGATCAGACGCTGCGCCGGATCGCGGCGGACATCAACTTCAACATCCCGCAGGACCAGCAGGCGAAGGTCCAGGGCCTCAAGGGCGGCGACGTGAAGTTCTCGCTCGAGTTCTCGAACGTCGGGCAGTCGGTCGACGTCAGCCCGCCGGCGAACGCTCAGCCGCTCAGCTCGCTCAGCGGTCTCCTGGGCGGCGCGTCCGCGTTGGGCGGGTCGAGCTCGGGTTCTGGCTCCAGCTCGTCGAACGGCAGCAGCGCGTCCGGCTCGCCGAGCACCAAGCAGGTCCAGGAGTACGCCAAGTGCCTGCAGAACGCGGGCACGGACGCGAACGCGATCCAGAAGTGCGCGTCGATCCTGAGTAAGTGAAGCTCTACCGCGCTCGCTTCTCGACCAACGTCGAGCGCGTCGCGCTGGCGCTGGCCCACAAGGGGCTGAGCGCCGACTCGGTCTGGATCGAGTACTCGGACCGCGGCCCGGTCGAGGAGATCAGCGGCCAGGGACTCGTGCCCGTGCTCGTGGACGACGACGGCACGGTCCACGTCGAGTCGATGGACATCGTCCGCCACCTCGACGAGCGCCATCCGGAGCCGCCGCTGTACCCCGCCGATCCGGCGCGGCGCGAGGAGATGCTCGTGTTCATCGACTGGTTCAACGCGGTCTGGAAGGTCGCGCCGAACGCGATCGAGGCGGAGCTCGGGAAGGCCGACCCCGACCGCGAAGCGGTCGAGCGCCACGCGGCACGGATCACCGGGGCACTCGACCGCTTCGAGGCGATGCTCGCGGGGCGCGACCACCTGATGGGCGACGACTTCTCGGCGGCCGACATCGCGGCCTTCCCGTTCCTGAAGTACGCGCTCATCCGCGACCCCGAGGACGACGAGCTCTTCCACCGCATCCTCGAGGACCGCCAGCCGCTCGGCGACCGGCATCCGCGCCTGGCCGCATGGATCCGGCGGGTGGGCCAGTACCCGCGGATCTAGGCCAGGCGCGGACGGTCCGGCGCTACGAGCCCTGCCGCACCTCTTCCATCTGCTGGCCCGCGCTGTCGCGCAGCTCCTCGGCGTGCTGCTGGCCGCTCTCCTTGGCCGTCTCGGCGGCACTCTGGGCTGCGTCCTGCGCCACCTCCTTGCCGCGCTCCAGAGCCTCCTGCCCCGTTTCCTTCGCGCGCTCCTTCACCTCGTCGGCCATCGGGCCGATCTTCTCGTCCTCGATTCGGGTGGACGGGACGAGCATTCCGGCCAGGAAGCCCACGGCCAGCGAACCGATCGCGAGTCCAATCGGATTCTCCTGGGCCACACCCGCAGCCTGCCGCGCGCCCTGCGTGACCTGCCGCTTGTCCGGCGCGACGCCGGTGATCTTGTCGCGAACGCCGCCGACCTTGTCGGACACCCGCGCGGACACGTCTGTCTTGTAACCGAGCGCCTCCACGGTGTCGCCCATGCGGCCTCGCGTCGTCTCTATCTCCTCGCGGATCTGGCTTGGGTCTTGGCCCATTGCACGTCCTCCTTGGTGCTTTCGATTGCTTGCTCGGGAGCCGGCGGCGTGGCCTGCTGGACCTTGTGGCGGCCCTGCAGCGCGAGCACCCCCGCGGCCGCGGCCCACAGGAGGCCGACGATCAGCGCCGCCAGCCAGGAATGCGTTGCCGTGTCGATCGCGGCCACCACGGCCAGCGAAAGGAAGATCAGCGCCAGCAGAGCGCTCACGCCCGCCCCGCCGAACATCCCCACGCCGACGCCGGCCTGCTTGCCCTTCTCGGACATCTCGGCCTTGGCGAGCTCGATCTCCTGCTTGACGAGCGTGGTCGTCTCCTGCGACAGCTGCCGCAGGAGCTCGCCGACCGAGCGGTCGTGCAGGTCGTTGTTGTGGGTCGCCATCGCTAGATCCCGGTCATCTGGGGCGTGCCGACCGTGTGCGGCAGCTGGCTCTGGGACCACTGGCCGTTGCCCGAGTGGTTCTGACCGTCCTGCTGGCGCCGCTGGCTCGAGGCCTTGAGCACCCGCGACGCCGCGAAGCCGACGGCCAGGCCGCCGAGCATCACGACCCAGGGTTGGCGGCGGCCGAAGTCCTCGGCGTCGCGGAGGATCCTGTCGCCGTCCGAGCGCTCGAGGTAGCCGCCGAGGCGCTCCGCGCGCTCGGCCACCTGGTTTGCGAGCTTCGCCGGCTGGTCCTTTCCCTGCTTGCGCAGCTCTTCGCCGACGCTGCGGATGTCGCCGGCGGTGGCATGAACGCGCTGACCGGCCTCGGTCGAGCGCTGGTCCACCTGATCGCGCACGCGGCTCTTCGCCTCGCCCGCGGCCTGCTGCACCTTCTCTTGGGCCTGTCCCGCGACCTCCTGGGCTTTGTCGCGGGCGCCCGGGTCCGTCCCGGCTGACGAGTCCATCTTTCCTCCTCGAGTTTGTACCGCTATCGGATTGACGCCCTGCTACCCAGGGTCAGGGCCCACAAACGAGCGGCCGCGCGCCAACCGATAGCGGTTCCGCAACCATCTGGGGGCGGGCGTACGATTCGGAGCTCATGGGGATGCGTGCCACAACCGTCCGCTTCGGCGAGGATCTCTGGCGGATGCTCGAGCGCGAGTCGAGCCGCCTCGGCATCAGCGCCGCCCAGTTCGTCCGCGAGTCGACGATCATGCGGCTGGGGATACTCGCGGGGAGCCGCGGCGATCCGGACGCGGAGCTGATGGTCGCGGGCATCGCCGCCCAGTCCGGTCGGAAGCGTGGCGAGGTGCCGGAGATCGCGGCGGCGCTGGCGGAGCCGGGTCGGCTCGCTGCGCTGCACCGTGCCGATCTCGTCGACACGCCGCCCGAGGAACCCTTTGACCGGCTCGCTCGAATGGCGGCCAAGGTCGTGAACGCGCCGGTCGCGCTCGTCACCGCGGTCGACCGGGACCGCCAGTATTTCAAGAGCTGCCTCGGCCTCCCGGAGCCGTGGGCCACGCGACGAGAGACTCCCCTCACCCATTCGTTCTGCCAGCACGCGGTGGCGGCTCGCGAGCCGGTCATCGTCAGCGACGCCCGCAAGGATGAGCGCCTGCTCGACAACCTGGCGATCCGGGACCTCGGGGTGATCGCCTATCTGGGGGTACCGCTGATCACGCGCGACGGCCATGCGATCGGCACGCTCTGTGTGATCGACCACGAGCCGCGCATGTGGTCGAGCGACGAGGTGGGCCTGATTAGGGACCTGGCGGCCGCTGTGGTCACGGAGATCGCTCTGCGCGAACAGCAGGTTGGCGATCGCGCCCCTGGGTAGACCCGGGTGCATGACCAGCGGAAGCCCAGAGGCCGACAGGCCCATCCCGCCGGCCCAGGACACCGAGGTCGAGCCCACACCGGCCGAGCCGGCGCGGCCGCCCATCGAGCCGCCGCCCACCCGCACCCGCACGAGCCACGCCTTCAAAGGGCTCATCGCCGGAGCGGTGGTCCTGTTGCTCCTCCTGATCTTCATCCTCGAGAACACCGAGCGGGTGAAGATCAGCTACTTCGGTGCCGACGGCCACCTGTCGCTCGGAGTGGCTCTGCTTCTTGCGGCCGTCGCCGGGGCGCTGATCACTGCGCTCGTCGGCGCGGCGCGGATCAGTCAGCTCCGCCTGCACGCGAGGCGCCAGCGGCGCCGGCAGTCAGCTTGACTGCGGCAGCTTCTTGGCCCCGCGCTTCAACACGGGTCGCGACGGCGGCGGCACAACGGGGCCGATGTCGCCGTCGGGCGCCTCGTCGAGATCGACGATCACCGGCGCGTGGTCGCTCGGCCCGCTGCCCTTGCGCGCCTGGCGGTCGACCCACGCCGCCTTCACCCGCTCGGCCACCGGATCGCCGGCCAGCACCAGGTCGATCCGCATGCCCAGGTCCTGGTGGAACATCCCGGCGCGGTAGTCCCAGTAGGTGAAGATCCGCTCGTTCGGCCAGCGGTCGCGCACCACGTCGTGGAGTCCAACTGACTGCAGCTCGGCCAGGGCGGCCCGCTCCGGCGGCGTCACGTGCGTCTCGCCGATGTACGCGTCCGGGTCGAACACGTCGTCGTCGGTGGGCGCGATGTTCATGTCGCCGCAGACCACCGCCGCGTCCGGGCCGGCCGCCACGAACTCGCGCAGCGAAGCCAGCCAGGCGAGCTTGTACCGGTAGTGCTCGGAGTCGGGCTCGCGCCCATTCGGCACGTACACCGACACCACGCGCACCCCGCCGCAGGTGGCCGACACCGCCCGCGCCTCCTGCTGCGGGAAGCCCGGGCCGCCGGGCAGACCGGCGACCACGCCGTCCAGCCCGGCGCGCGAGAGGATCGCCACGCCGTTCCAGGAGGCCTCACCGTGGGCGGCCACCTCGTAGCCTCGTTCGGCCAGGGAATCGCCAAGCAGCTCGGCGAACGCATCGTCCGCCAGCTTGGTCTCCTGGAGGCAGACGACGTCCGGCTGCCGCTCGTCCAGCCAGGGCAGGAGTCGCGGCAGCCGCTGCTTCACCGAGTTCACGTTCCAGGTCGCTATGCGCACGGCCTGGAAGGTAGCCCTACGCGGCGAACAGGGCCGCGCCGGCCTCGAGGTCGAGCAGCCCGCGCTTCATCTCGAGCCCGCCGAGGTATCCGCCGAGTCCGCCGCCGGTGCGCAGCACGCGGTGGCACGGCACCACCACCGGCCACGGGTTGGTGGCGCAGGCGCTGCCCGCGGCGCGAACCGCCGCGCGGTTCCCGGCCGCCGTGGCCAGCTCGCGGTACGTGCGCGTCTCGCCGTAGGGGATGGCCGCCATCACCTCGAGCGCGCGGCGGCGGAAGCCGTCGATCCCGCTCAGGTCGAGCTCGACGTCGAAGCGCTCGCGCTCGCCGGCGAAGTACTCCTCGAGCTGGGTGCGGGCGTCCAGCGAGCCGGGCTGCGCGTCCCCGCCCGTCGAGGCCAGCACCTCGTCGAAGCCCTCGCTCTCGAAGGCGATCCGCCGGAGGCCGGCGTCGCCGGCCACGAGCAGGAGCCGGCCGTAGGGGGTGTCGACCGTGTCGTAGATCATCGCGTTCTCCTTACTTTGCCTCGTGGAAGATCAGGCCCAGGCTCACGCGCTCGCCGGCGGTCACCGTGGACACGCCATGCCGCATGTTCGCCCGGTAGTGGCCGCGGCTGCCGGCCACCGGCCGCTCGCGGGTGGTGAAGATCAGGAACTCGCCGCGCTCGAGCGTGATCACGTGCGCGCGCGACTGGCGCCGCGGCCGCTGCTCGACCAGCACGAGCTGGCCGCCCTCGTAGTCGAGCTCGCGGTGGCTCAGCACGGTCACCACCTGGAAGGGGAACGCCAGCTCCCCGTACAGGTCCTGGTGCAGCGCGTTGTAGCCGCCCTCCTCGTAGCGCAGGATCAGCGGCGTGGGCTTGTCCTGGCCGAGCGCGCGGCAGTCCTCCACCAGCTCGGCGAGCGTCGGCGGGTAGCGGTCGCCGGACCCGAGCAGCTCGGCCCAGCGGTTCGCGGCCCGCGCGAGCTCCGGGTAGAACGCCTCGCGCAGCGAGGCCACGAGCTCGGGCAGCGGCCGGGCGAAGTAGCGGTACTCGCCCTCGCCGAATCCGTGCCGGGCCATGTGGATCCGGCTGCGGAACTCGCCCTCCTCCCACAGAGCTGCGAGCCGGTCGCAGTCGGCCGGGTCGAGGATTGCGGGAGTGGTGGCGAAGCCGTTCGCGTCGAGCTGCTCGTGCAGCTCCTCCCAGGGCAGTGTGGCGACGGTGTCAGTAGCGATCATGCCCGTAGAACGGACGACCGCCTGAGAACGTGAGATGGGTGCCGAGACGGCTCCTACGCGAACGCGAACACGAGCACCAGCAGCGCGTAGACGAACAGGAGCTGCAGGCCGGCGAACCAGTTCGACTCGCCGTCGTTGGTCATGTGCGAGGCGATCAGCACCGCGAAGAGCATCGCCACGAGCTCGTAGCCGTTGAAGACGAGCGCCATCGGGTGGGGTCCGAGCAGGAAGGAGAGGAGCACGAGGACGGGCGTGACGAACAGCGCCACCTGCGCGGCCGAGCCG
>Ga0134125_10009070_pt1 | contig 11207 bp, 13 predicted proteins | sample KB31751_FD_96464 | JGI IMG/M metagenome (GOLD analysis project Ga0134125, IMG submission 96464) | Terrestrial soil microbial communities with excess Nitrogen fertilizer from Kellogg Biological Station, Michigan, USA - KB3-175-1 | ecosystem: Environmental > Terrestrial > Soil > Unclassified ...
GCTGGGCGGCGACAGCATGGTGGCGACGACCGAGTTGATCTCGGCGCTGCGCGCGCACCTGAGCCGGGTCTGAGTCGCTGAGCGGCGGGCGTCGGTAATCTAGAGGCGCCTTGTCCGATCGCTCGGTCGGCAGACCGACAACTCGAGTACCGAAAGATCAGGGAACCTGTGGCCGACAAACCCAAACGCCCCCCACGATTCGACATGAAGGCGGCCTCCGGCGGTAAGTCCGGCCGGCTGGTCCAGATCGGCGGTACCGCGTTCGTTGTGATCTTCGCGGTCGTCCTCGTCTTCTACATCGTGACGTCGCACCACAAGAAGCCCGCCACCACCGGTGCGGGGGACACGGTGCGGGTGACGTCGAGCAAGCTGGTCACCCAGCCCGGCAGCGACAACCCCAAGGCCGTGGTGACGTTCTACGAGGACTTCCTGTGCCCGGCCTGCGGTAACTTCGAGCGCACCTTCGGGCCGACGGTGTCTCGGCTCATCGACGTCGGGGCCATCGCGGCCGATTACTCCATGGTGTCGATCCTGGACAGCTCGAGGAACCAGAACTACCCGTCGCGGGCCGGCGCCGCGGCCCGCTGCGTCGCCGACGAATCCGTCGACGCCTTCCGCCGTTTCCATACCGCGCTGTTCACCACCGACATTCAGCCCAGCGAAACCGGCAAGAGTTTCCCGGACAACGCGCGGTTGATCGAAATCGCCCGTCAGGCCGGCGTCGTGGGCAAGGTGCCGGACTGCATCAACAGCGGCAAGTACCTGGACAAGGTCAGCGGCGAAGCGGCCGCCGCGCAGATCAAGGCCACGCCGACCATCAAGATCAACGGCGAGGACTACGACCCGTCGACACCCGAAGCGTTGGTCAGCAAGATCAAAGAGATCGTGGGCAACATCCCGGGCCTCGACGGCGCGGTCGCGCCGGCCGCCATGTGACCGGTGCGGTGTCGACAGAATCCGCCGATCCCAGCGGGGATCTGACCCCGGCCCGGGTACCGCCGCTCAGCGCCTGGTGGCTGCTGATCGCCGGGGTGGTCGGCCTGGTTGCGTCGATGACGCTGACGGTCGAGAAGATCGACATCCTGCTCGACCCGTCGTATGTGCCGTCCTGCAACATCAACCCGATCCTGTCGTGCGGCTCGGTGATGATCACGCCGCAGGCGTCGCTGCTGGGATTCCCCAATCCGCTGCTCGGTCTGGTGGCCTTCACCGTGGTGATCGTCACCGGACTGCTAGCGTTAACGAAAGTGACTCTGCCCCAATGGTATTGGGTGGGATTGACGGTCGGGGTGCTGGCCGGCGCGGTGTTCGTGCACTGGTTGATCTTCCAGAGCCTGTATCGCATCGGCGCGTTGTGCCCGTACTGCATGGTGGTGTGGGCGGTCACCATGTCACTGCTGGTGGTGGTCGCCTCGATCGCGTATCGCGCGGCGATGGGGGACCGGCGATCCGGTCTGGCGTGGGTGGTCCACGAATGGCGGTGGTCGATCGCCGCGCTGTGGTTCACCGCGGTGTTTCTCCTGTGCGTGGCGCGGTTCTGGGACTATTGGTCGACGCTGCTGTAGGTATTGGCAGGTGACCCGGATCATCGGCGGCGTGGCCGGGGGCCGGCGCATCGCGGTCCCGCCCCGCGGCACCCGGCCCACCACCGACCGCGTCCGCGAGTCGCTGTTCAACATCCTGACCGCGCGCCGCGAGCTGAGAGGCCTTGCGGTGCTGGACCTGTACGCAGGCTCGGGCGCCCTGGGACTCGAGGCGCTCTCGCGAGGGGCCGCCACCGCGCTCTTCGTGGAGTCCGACCCGCGCACCGCGTCCGTCATCGCGCGCAACATCGACACCCTGGGCCTGAGCGGTGCGACGCTGCGCCGGGGAGCGGTGGCGGCAGTGCTGGCGGCCGGGACCGCGTCTGCCGTGGATCTTGTCCTGGCCGATCCGCCCTACGACGTCGGGGCCGCCGAGGTCGAGGCGGTGCTGGCGGCGTTGACGGCGCACGGCTGGGTGCGTGAGGGCGGCATCGCGGTGCTCGAGCGCGCGGCCGGCGGTGCGCCGCTCAGCTGGCCGGCCGGCTGGTCCGTGTGGCCGCAACGGGTTTACGGCGACACCCGTTTGGAGCTGGCCGAGCGGCTGTGAGTGGGCGTGTACCGTCATTCGTCATGGCGCCGCTCCTCCGCATCGCTTCGCTCTGCATCGTCGACGGCGCGCGTCATGGGCGCCGCTCCTCCGTATCGCTTGCTCTGCATCGTCGACGGCGCACCCCATGAGCGGCGCGGTGTGCCCGGGCTCGTTTGACCCGGTGACGTTGGGCCACATCGACGTCTTCGAGCGGGCGTCGGCTCAGTTCGATGAGGTGGTGGTGGCGATCCTGACCAATCCCGCCAAGAAGGGCCTTTTCGACCTCGACGAGCGGATCGCGATGATCAACGAATCGACGACGCATCTGCCCAATCTGCGGGTGGAGGCCGGAGAAGGCCTGGTCGTCGACTTCGTGCGGTCGCGGGGAATGACCGCCATCGTGAAGGGGCTGCGCACCGGCACCGACTTCGAATACGAGCTGCAGATGGCCCAGATGAACAAACACGTCGCCGGGGTCGACACCTTTTTCGTCGCGACCGCACCCCGGTATTCGTTCGTGTCGTCGTCGTTGGCCAAAGAGGTCGCGATGCTCGGCGGTGACGTGTCGGAGCTACTGCCCGAACCGGTCAACCGCCGCTTGCGCGAAAAGCGTTCCGGGCGCACACGTTGAGCCCAATCGACCGGAACACATCACCTACGCCGGCGCGGAACGTATTTGAGGATCTGATTCGCCAAGAGGGGGTTTCGCGAGGTCGCCGACGTCGATAGGAGAACGGCAGCCATGACGGTAGAGAATCTGTTCGACGTCCCCGAGGCCGCGACCGATCTGATCGCCCTGCTCGCCGACGAGGGAGTCGCGCACTTCTTCATCAATCCCGGAACCGATTCCGCCCCGATCCAGGAGGCGCTGGCGGCGGCGCGCGCGGCCGGCACACCGAGCCCGCGGGCGGTGTTGTGTGTCCACGAGAGCGTTGCCTTGGCGGCGGCCATCGGCCATCACATGGCCAGCGGCCGGCCCCAGGCGGTCATGGTGCACGTCGATGCCGGGACGCTGAACCTGGGCTGTCAGCTGCACAACGCTCAGCGCAACGGGACTCCGGTGGTGGTGTTCGCCGGGCGCACCCCCTACAGCTCGGCGCCGGAGATCCGCGGCCACCGCGACACCTACATTCATTGGCAGCAGGAGCAACTCGACCAGCCGGGCGTCGTGCGCAACTACGCCAAATGGCACATGGAGGTGCCGCGCGGCCGCGAGCTGGCCCCGATCGTCCGTCGGGCATTCCAGGTCGCCCAATCCAGCCCGTCCGGGCCCGCCTACGTCATGCTGCCGCGCGAAGCCCTGATGGAGCCCGGCAGCCGCGCGTTGCCGCGCCGGCTGCCGCCGGCGATACCGCCCGGCCCGGACCCGGGGGCGCTGGGTCGGCTGGCGGGCATCCTGGTCGCCGGGCAGCGGGTGGTCATCGTCACCTCCAGGACGGCCGCGGAACCGGGGGCCGCGACCGTGCTGGCCCGCATCGCCGAATTGCTCGGTGCGCCGGTGATCGACCAGGGCGACCGCGCCAACCTGCCGCTCGGGCACCCGCTGCACATGGTGGGTGACGCGGCCCCGCTGGAAACCGCCGACACCGTGCTGCTGCTGGACTGCGAAGTTCCCTGGGTGCCCGCGCAGCTGGCCCCGCCCGCCGATGCGCGCGTGGTACAGATCGACGCGGACCCGGTCAAGGCGAGCATGCCGCTGTGGTCCTACCCGGTTGAGATCGCGTTGACCGCCGACACCCGGGTGACGTTGTTGCTGCTCGAGCAGACCCTGCTGCGGCTGGCCACCGACGAGCGACGCGAGAAGTGGAGCGCGCGGCGGCAGGCGGCCGAATCCGATGTCGCGCAACGCCGCCGGGATGCGGTCCGCCGGGCCGCGTCCGATCGCACGGCGGACGCACCCGACGCGATGCTGGCCGCGCTGGGCGGCGCGCTGCCGGAAGACGCCGTGGTCGTCCAGGAGGCCGTGACCAACCGGCCCGCCGTGGCCCGACAGATACAGCGGCCACCGGGGTACTTCTTCGACACGGGCGCACCGGCATTGGGCTGGGCGCTCGGAGGTGCCTTCGGGGTCAAACTCGCCCGGCCGGAGGCGCCCGTCGTCGCGATATGCGGTGACGGTTCGTTCAACTTCGGCGTGCCCACCGCCGCGTTGTGGTCGGCGCATCGCCATGGTGCGCCCTTCGTGACGGTGGTCCTGAACAATCACTCGTATCTGGCCTCCAAGCTGCCGGTGATGGAGTTGTACCAGGATGGAATATCGGTGCGGGAGAACGACTTTCCCGAGACTCGACTCACGCCGGACATCGACTACGCAGCCCTCGCGCGGGCCTGCGGAGGCAGCGGACGCGGCGTGACCACGCCGGCCGAGATGCGTGAGGCCATCGGATGGGCGCTCGCCGAGGCCGACGAAGGCCGGTGCACGGTGCTCGACGTGCGGTTGCCGCAACCTTGAGGCGCGTCAGTGGCGATGCGCGGGCTCCTCGGCGTCAGGGGAGCCCCCCATCATGCGCAGCATCGGCAGGCCCCCGGAGGTGACGAACCGGACGATCAATAGGACCGCGAACGCCAGGAAGGCGATGTTGAGCCAGGTCGTGTAGTTCCACGAGATCGACGCCTCCAGCACGGTCGCGGTGCGCTGGGCGGGAATGAGATTGGTTGTGCCGAAGATCAATTCGACCAGGTATCCGGCGGCGACCATCGCGGCGTAGAAGGTGCCCAGCAACGTCAGCATCATCCGGGCGCCGTAGTACTTGCGGTAGATGTTCAGGATCGGCAGGATCAACAGGTCGGCGTAGATGAACGCGATGACACCACCGAAGCTGATGCCCCCGTTCCACAGCACCGCGGCCAGCGGAACATTGCCGATCGAGCACACAAAGGACACGATCGCCACGACGGGGCCCACGATCGGGCCCCACAGCGCCGACCAGACCGGGTGATCCACCAAAAAGAAGATCTGCCAGAACTTTTCGGGCACCCACGCCGCGACGGCTCCCGCGATCAGCAAGCCCAGGATGAGGTCGCGCAGGATCGCCAGCCATTCCATCACGAACACGTGTGAGACCGAGGTGAACCCCGGTGGGGAGAAGATCCGTCGCCAGAACGAGCCGTCCCCTTTGATTGACATGTCCATGGCGGCATGGCCTTCCATCGACCCGGCGATTCCGCGCTCGGCCTGCTCGCGGGCGGCGTCGACGAGTCGCGAACGCACGAACAGCCGGAACAAGACGGCGAGCACCACGATCATCAAGGGGCCGCCGACGAACTCCGCGGCGGTGAACTGCCAGCCCATCAGCAGCGCCAGGATGATGCCCAATTCCACGACGAGGTTGGTGGAACCGATCTCGAACGCCATCGCCGCGGTGAAGTTCGCACCCTTGCGGAACAGCGATCGCGCGAGGGCTACCGCGGCGTACGAGCACGACGAGGATGCCGCGCCCAACCCGGCGGACACCGCCAAGGTGCGCGGACGGTCGTCACCCATCAGGGCCACGATCGTCGAGCGCCGCACGACGGCCTGCACCACCGCCGAGAGGGCGAATCCCACGATCAGCGCCCACAGGATTTCCCAGGTCATCGACCCCGCAAGCGTCAAGGCATGCCCGACCGCCGATAGCACCGTCATCACTGCGACCTCCTGCGGTGAGCCGTTGGCGTGAGGTGTCCGTTCCGACGCGTTGGAATATACCCCTCGGGGGTATCACGGCGCAGGCCGCGATGGTGTGGCGGCTTCTCCCACCCTAGAATCGCTGGCAAATAGTCGGGCCCGGGCGCGTCGACGCAAAACCCGCACCAGGGCAAACGTCGCAGCGGCGGGGCCCGGCGACGAATATGGACGAACGATCTCGCGCGGCCGCCGCTGCCGCGAAAACAGCGTGAACGGGCGCTTTCGCATGAAATTCACTCATCACGGCCACGCCGGGACCGGCGCGCCGGGGCGTTTAGGGCGCCGGGAACGGGCAAATACCCGACACACCGGCGTCGCCACCACTGTCACAGGGACATCACCAGGCACACTGGTAACAACAGGAGTTTTGCAGACGCCAGGAGGGCACGGCCGTGTATCGAGTTTTTGAAGCGCTGGACGAATTGAGCGCCATCGTCGAAGAAGCCCGCGGCGTCCCGATGACGGCCGGCTGCGTGGTGCCCCGCGGTGACGTACTGGAGCTGATCGACGACATCAAGGACGCGATTCCGGGCGAACTGGACGACGCCCAGGACGTGCTGGACGCCCGCGATTCCATGCTGCAGGACGCCAAGACGCACTCCGAGTCCATGGTTTCCTCGGCGACAACCGAGTCGGAGGCGATGCTCAACCATTCCCGCGCCGAGGCTGACCGGCTGCTGTCCGACGCGAAGGCGCAGGCCGACCGGATGGTGAGCGAAGCGCGCCAGCACAGCGAACGCATGGTCGGCGAGGCTCGCGAGGAGTCGATTCGCATCGCCACCGCGGCCAAACGCGAGTACGAGGCCAGCGTCGGCCGCGCCCAGGCCGAAGCCGACCGGCTGCTCGAAAACGGCAACATCTCCTACGAGAAGGCCGTGCAAGAGGGCATCAAAGAACAGCAACGCCTGGTATCGCAGAACAGCGTGGTGGAGGCGGCCAACGCCGAGGCCACCCGGCTCATCGACTCGGCGCACGCCGAGGCCGACCGGCTGCGCGGCGAATGCGACATCTACGTCGACAACAAGCTCGCCGAGTTCGAGGAATTCCTCAACGGCACCCTTCGGTCGGTTGGGCGTGGCCGCCACCAACTGCGGACGGCGGCCGGAACGCACGACTACGCGGTCCGCTAGCGTTTCGCGGCCCGTTCACCGGGCGGGCGCGCCCTGGAATTGTGCGGCCGGCGCCGTAGGATTTCCGATATGACGCGCCAGCACCGCACATCGTCGACTCGCGGCGCCGCGCCACGGCTATCCGGGCCGATGACGTTCGACATCACCCGGCTCGGGCGTCGGCCCGGCGCGATGGTGACTCTGCGGAAAACCGTGCCCAGCCCGGCGCGCATCGGCTTGGACATGATCGCGATCGAGGCCGGCGCCCCCCTGGACTTGGACCTACAAGTTCAGTCGGTGTCCGAGGGCGTCCTGGTGACCGGGACGGTGACCGCGCCCACCGCCGGCGAATGTGCGCGCTGCCTGACCCCGCTCGACGGCCAGGTGCACGTGCGGCTGACCGAACTGTTCGCCTACCCGGACAGTGCCACCGAGGCGACCACCGAGGCGGACGAGGTCGGCCACATCGTCGACGACATCGTCGACCTCGAGCAGTCCATCGTCGACGCCGTGGGACTGGAACTTCCGTTCTCGCCCGTGTGTACGCCGGACTGTCCGGGGCTGTGCCCCGAATGCGGAGTTTCCCTGGCCGCCGAGCCCGGCCATCACCACGACCTCATCGATCCACGATGGGCCAAGCTGGCGGGCATGTTCACGCCAGAGGCGGACGAGTCGCGGGGTGAGCAGTGAGCTCACGGCAGGCTCTGCTCGACGCCCTCGGGGTTGAGCTGGCCGACGGGCTGCTGTCCTTGGCATTGACGCATCGCAGCTACGCCTACGAACACGGCGGGCTGCCGACCAACGAGCGGCTGGAATTTCTGGGCGACGCCGTGCTGGGCCTGACCATCACCGACGAGCTCTACCACCGCCACCCCGACCGCAGCGAGGGGGACCTGGCCAAGCTGCGGGCCAGCATCGTCAACACCCAGGCGCTGGCCGATGTCGGGCGAAAGCTGTGCGAGGGCGGCCTCGGGGTGCACCTGTTGCTGGGGCGCGGGGAGGCGAACACCGGTGGCGCGGGCAAGTCGAGCATCCTGGCCGACGGCATGGAATCGCTGCTGGGCGCGATCTACCTCGAGCACGGGATCGACGTGGCGCGCGAGGTGATTCTGAGGCTGTTCGGCCCGCTGCTGGATGCCGCGCCCACGCTGGGGGCCGGGCTGGATTGGAAGACCAGCCTGCAGGAGCTGACCGCGGCCCGCAGCATGGGTGCGCCGTCCTACGTGGTCACCTCCACCGGCCCCGATCACGACAAGGAATTCACCGCGGTGGTCGTGGTGGCGGACACCGAATACGGCTCGGGCGTGGGCCGCTCCAAAAAGGAAGCCGAGCAGAAGGCCGCGGCGGCGACCTGGAAAGCGCTGGAGGCGCTGGACACCGCGGGGACGACGTCCATCTAGATGGTGCCCGTATAGATGCCCGAACTGCCCGAAGTCGAGGTGGTGCGCCGCGGCCTGCACGCCCACGTCGTGGGCAAGACGATCACCGCCGTCCGGGTGCATCACCCGCGCGCGGTGCGTCGCCACGAAGCGGGACCCGCGGACCTCACTGCCCGGCTGTTGAACGAGTCGATCACCGGCACCGATCGGCGCGGCAAGTACCTGTGGCTGCTGCTCGATAGCGACGCGGCGCTCGTCGTCCACCTCGGCATGAGCGGGCAGATGCTGCTCGGTACGGTGCCGCGCGCCGACCACGTCCGGATCTCCGCACTGCTCGACGACGGGACCGTGCTGAGCTTCGCCGACCAACGCACCTTCGGCGGGTGGATGCTCGCCGACCTGGTCGAGGTGGACGGCAGCGTGGTGCCCGAGCCCGTCGCGCACCTGGCGCGCGATCCGCTGGACCCCCGGTTCGACGCCGATGCGGTCGTGAAAGTGTTGCGGCGCAAGCACTCCGAAGTCAAGCGGCAGTTGCTCGATCAGCAGGTGGTGTCGGGCATCGGCAACATCTACGCCGATGAGGCGCTGTGGCGGGCCAAGGTGCACGGGGCGCGGATCGCCGCCACGCTGAGCCGCACGCAGTTGGCCGCCGTCCTGGACGCGGCCGCCGACGTGATGCGTGATGCGCTGGCCAAAGGAGGGACCTCGTTCGATTCGCTGTATGTCAATGTCAACGGCGAATCCGGATACTTCGACCGATCACTGGATGCCTACGGCCGGGAAGGCGAAAGCTGCCGCCGCTGCGGCGCGGTGATGCGCAGGGAGAAATTCATGAACCGCTCGTCGTTCTATTGTCCGAAATGTCAACCGCGCCCGCGACGTTGAGTGGCCTTCGGCGACGCGGGATCACTCGAAGATGTCGCGGCGGCGCGGTGTCCCGGTGGGCAACGCCGGGTCCACGAACCACTCGTGGCTGAACAGCGCGCCGAACACCTGGGGCGGCAACCGCAGCAGTAGCCCGTACGCGCGCGCCGCCAGACCGGACCGGCCGATCTGAGAACGGTGGGCGGCAAAAGCGTTTCGCTTCTGGCGGGCGAAGCGAAAGACGTTGACCCGGTGCGTGATTGTCGCGCGTGGGGCGTACACGCCGCGGACAATGTCGCGTTCGTACGGTCCGGGAAGGCGCAACAGGTGCGCGAGATCGCTGACACGAAGCAGCATTTCGCGCGGCATCGTCACCTCGAGCACCCGGGGGGTCGCGGCGAGTTCGGCGGCTCGCTTGCCGACGTGATGCACCTGCACATGATCGCGATGGCCGTAGCCGCCGTTGGGCTGGTAGCTGAGCAGCAGATCGGCGTCCTCATCGCGAAGGATGGTGGCCAGCCGCCCCGCCGCCTCGTCGAGGTCCGCCCGCCCGAATCGAATACGTCCGGGCGGATCCGGATAGAACAGCGGGCCGTAGCCGCTGTCGGCGTAGCCGAGGCACTCAACCCGCTGTGCCCCGAGAATCGTTGCGCTTGACCGTAATTCGCCCAGACGGTTGTCGTCCTCGTTGTGGACCCGTCCGTCGGTCGCCGTGACCACGACGATGCGGTGCCCGGCGGCGGCCGCCCGCGCGAGGGTGCCACCGGTGAGCACGACCTCGTCGTCCGGGTGGGCGTGGAACGCGACGACGGTGGCCATGCAAAGCAGTATGCCCGCGCGTCACGACGCGGGTGCCCGGTAGAAATGAGCCATGGCCGAACTATGGGTGGAACGCACCGGAACTCGCCGCTACACGGGATACAGCTCGCGGGGAGCGCAGGTACTCGTCGGCTCCGAGGACGTCGACGGCGTGTTCACACCCGGCGAGCTGCTCAAGATCGCGCTCGCGGCCTGCAGCGGGATGTCCAGCGATATGCCGCTGGCCCGCCGGCTGGGCGACGACTACAAGGCGGTCATCAGGGTGTCCGGCGCCGCCGACCGCGAGCAGGAACGCTATCCGCTGCTCGAGGAGACGCTGGAGCTGGACCTGTCGGCGTTGGCCGCCGACGAGAAGGAGCGCCTGCTGGTCGTGGTCAACCGGGCCGTCGACCAGGTGTGCACGGTCGGGCGCACCCTGAAGTCCGGCACCACCGTCACCTTCGAGGTCGCCTCCGAGGCCAACGATGTCGGACCCTGACGCCCGGCTCACCGCCCAGGTGTACGGCCACGTCCAGGGGGTCGGTTTCCGCTGGTGGACGCGCTGCCGGGCGCTCGAGCTGGGCCTCACCGGCTATGCGGCCAACCAGGCCGACGGCTCCGTGCTGGTGGTCGCCCAGGGGCCGCGGCGGGCCGGCGAAAAACTGCTGGACCTGCTGCGAGGCGGTGCGACATGGCCGACCCAGCCCGGAAGTGTCAACGAGGTCGTGGCCGACTGGTCGCAGCCGCAGGAGCGTTTCGACGGTTTCGTCGAGCGCTGAAGCCCGCCGCGTCACACCAGCCACAGCGGCACCGTGGAAGCCTCCATGTGCAACGCGCGAACGTGCTAGCGCCGCCGCTATCACGTTTCAGAAGGCGCAATGCCTCTTCTTCCCGTGGCTGATGTGACCATTGTGACCAGTGCGTCGCCCGTCGAAACCACGGGCGTATTTCGGGTCGGCCGACACCCCTCGGTGAAGCTGCCCGGGGCGATTTGAGCGGTAGTCTGGCTCGCCGTGTACCTCAAGAGTCTGACGCTGAAGGGCTTCAAGTCCTTTGCCTCGCCGACGACTCTGCGTTTCGAGCCGGGTATCACCGCCGTGGTCGGGCCCAACGGCTCGGGTAAATCCAACGTCGTCGACGCCCTGGCCTGGGTGATGGGGGAGCAGGGCGCCAAGACCCTGCGCGGCGGCAAGATGGAGGACGTCATCTTCGCCGGGACCTCGTCGCGCGCCCCGCTGGGCCGCGCCGAAGTCACCGTCACCATCGACAACTCCGACA
>Ga0134125_10009071_pt1 | contig 11206 bp, 11 predicted proteins | sample KB31751_FD_96464 | JGI IMG/M metagenome (GOLD analysis project Ga0134125, IMG submission 96464) | Terrestrial soil microbial communities with excess Nitrogen fertilizer from Kellogg Biological Station, Michigan, USA - KB3-175-1 | ecosystem: Environmental > Terrestrial > Soil > Unclassified ...
CGCCCCCGCGTCGTGGCCGGGGGCGGACCGGGGCGGTCTCGGGCGTAATGGAGGGAACCGGTTCGTCGGGCCGGATGCGTGGCCCGGAGCGGTTCGGGAGGCAGGCATGGCGGTGACGACGGCAACCGAGCACATCCATGAGGAGGTGCGCGAGCTCATCCGTCGCCGCGGCGTCGACCCGGTCAGCGATCGTCGCGGGACCAGGGCGCTGATCGACGAGGTCATCACGCACTACGAGGAGCGGGTGCCGAACTCCTCGCTCCCTCCGCTGATCGACCGCCCGACCGCCGCCCGATATGTGTTCGACTCACTGGCCGGTTTCGGCCCACTGCAGCGGTTCCTCGACGATCCCGACATCGAAGAGATCTGGATCAACGAACCCGGCCGGGTGTTCGTCGCGAAGCACGGCCGCTCCGAGCTCACCACCGTCGTGCTGCTCCCCGGGGAGGTGCGGGACCTGGTGGAACGGATGCTCAAGCCGAGCGGTCGCCGGCTCGACCTCTCGTCGCCGTTCGTCGACGCCCTGCTCCCGGATGGCTCGCGGCTGCACGCCGTGATCCCGGACATCACCCGCGAGCACCTGTCCCTGAACATCCGCAAGTTCGTGGTCGCCGCCAACAGCCTCGACGACCTGGTCGCCCGCGGGACGCTGACCGCGCACGCCGCGCGGTTCCTGGAGGCTGCGGTGGTAGCCGGGCTGAACATCATCATCGCCGGTGGCACCCAGGCCGGAAAGACCACGATGCTCAACACCCTGGTCAACTCGATCCCGGCCCGCGAACGGGTGGTGTCGTGCGAAGAGGTGTTCGAGCTCCGGCCGAATCTGCCCGACGTGGTCAGCATGCAGACCCGGCAACCGAACCTGGAGGGTCACGGCGAGATCCGGCTCCGCCGGCTGATCAAAGAAGCCCTACGGATGCGGCCCAGCCGGATCATCGTCGGCGAGGTGCGCCAGGAGGAATCCCTGGACCTGCTCATTGCCTTGAACAGTGGACTGCCCGGGATGTGTTCCATCCACGCGAATTCCGCCCGGGAGGCGGTCGTGAAGCTCTGCACGCTGCCGCTTCTCGCCGGGGAGAATGTCACCTCGCAATTCGTCGTGCCCACCGTGGCCACCTCGGTCGACCTGGTGGTGCAGGTCGGGATCGAACCGGACGGATCTCGACGGGTCCGCGAGATCATCGCCCTGCCAGGTCGGGTCGAAGCCGGCGTGGTCGAGACCACTGACATCTTCACCACCGTCGCCGGCCGCCTGGTCCGTGGCCAGGGCTATCCCCCGCACCCGGACCGCTTCGACCGGCACGGCTACGACCTGCCCGGCCTGCTTCTGGGAGGTCGGCACGCCGACAACGGAGAACCTGCCGGCGGCGTGGGCTGAGCGTCGACGGGTCTCAGGTCGAACTCCGTTTCTCCCTGGCGAGGCCGGCGGCACGTGGCACGACCTGGAAGCGGGAGGTCGCCACCGCGACAAGTGCTCCGATGACGATCAGATCGAAGCCGACCTGGATCATGCTATGACGCGCGCCAGTTGGCCGGCGGCGTGCACGTCCCCGTAGCCGACGGTGCCGAGTGTGATGACCGTGTAGTAGAGCGCATCCGTGCGGGTCTGCAGGCTGACGAATTGGGTCGGGTCGGTGAGCTGCATGACGTAGTAGGTCAGCGCGAACAGCGCGACCACCGGATACAGCAACGTGATCAGCGTGTGGACCCTCACCCCCGGGTCCGACCCCGCAGCGAGCTGCTTGCGCAGTTGCCGGACGATCAGGAAGATCAACACACCCAATCCGACGATGAAAACCGTCAGCCGCCAGACCCGGTGATCCTCGTTCGCAACCGGAACGAAGTAGTAGACCACCAGCGCCCCGGCCAACACGAGGGTGTTCTGCAGGACCAGCCGGACGATGCGGAATCGAACCTTGCCGGGTCCGCGGGGCTTTCCTTCCGTGGTGGCCGGCCGGTCCCTCCGGTTTTCGGTCATAAGGCGCCCGGCGCTGCCGGTGGCCCGTCCGTCGGCGCAGCCTGCACGGGCTCGCGAACGGGCTTCTCGGCGCTGCGAGATGCCCGTCGGCTTCGCTTCTCGAAGGTCGGCTTGTCACCGAAGAACAGACCCAACCATTTGGCCGCCGGGTCCATGTCGACGAGGACGGCTTTGACGAGCAGGCTCGCCGGGATCGCGAGAATGGCGCCGATCGGGCCCAGGATGAAGGCCCACACGATCAAGGACAGGAAGCTCACCGTTGTGGTGAGGCCGACCGCGTCACCGACGAATTTCGGTTGCAGGACGGACTGGATGATGAAGTTGACCACGCAATAGACGACGAGCACCGTGATGGCCAGACCCGGCCCTCCGACGAGCAGGGCGAGAAGCACCGGCGGGATCAGCCCGATGATGAATCCGATGTTCGGGATGTAGTTGGTGACGAACGCCAACAGCGCCCACAGGCCCGCTGCCGGAATACCGAGGATGAGCAGCGCGACACCGTCGATCACCGCGACGATGCCACCGAAGACGGTGGCCACGCCGAAGTACTTGCGGGTGCCTCTGGCGAAGACCCCCAGCGCGTCGAGCACGGGCTCCCGGCCGGCGCGGACCCGAGCCATCCGCTCGTCGAAAACCGTGGCGTCCACGGCGAGAAAGATCAGCACGACGACCATAAACAGGACGAAGCTGAAGATGCCACCCACACTGGAGAGCAGGTTCTCGGCGAACCCGACGAGCTGACTGGGCTGCACGTTGCTGAAGATCGCATCGATGTTGGCCTGGGTGATACCGAACCCGCTGAGCCAGGACGCGACGTTGCTGAGCTGCTGGTGGACCTGGTCGGAGTACTGAGGCAGGAGATTCGCCAATTGGACGATGCCGATGATTGCGGACGCGAACAGTCCGACCACGATCGCGGTCACTGCCAGGAACACCACCAGCGACGCCACACCTCGTGACCTACCGTGTCTGATCATCCAGCCGCGGATCGGGTTCACCGTGATCGTCAGCACCAGGGCCATGAACACCGGGCCGATGATGTCCGGGATCGCCCTCATGCCCGCAACCCACACGACCGTGGCTGCCAGCCCGACCACGATGGTCAGCCCACGGGGGATCCCGTACCGCTGCGGGCGACCGGCGTCACCCGGCGTCGGGTCGTCGGCGCCGGGCAGTGGGGCGTGGGCGCCCGGCAGCGGGACCGCACCACCCTCCGCCGTCATGACCGCGCCGTCCGCGGGGGCATCGAGATGGGCCGCCGTGGCGCGGCGATCGGGTGCTCCGTGTCCATGACCTGGCTCCTTCTGACGATTCGAGGTTGCAAGCCTGGCCCCTGGAGCGCCGGGGATGACCGGCGCCCGACGCCGACGACGCGATGACCGTCGACCCGGGGGGCGAAGGCGACCGGTGGAGAGGGACCGAGGGCATCACGCGGTTTCGACCCAGGAGCCGCGGCAAAGGGCGCTGCGCCTATTCTTCGTCGCCGGAATCGTCCAGCTCCGCGACCTCGATCGCGAGTCCGATGGCTTCGACGATCCTGGCGGTGGCGGCGGCGATCCGGGCGGTGCCGACGATCGGCGCGATCGCGGCGAGGACGCCCCGGACCTTCTCGCCGTCGATGCCGATCTCGGCGGCCACTCCCAGGTTCAACACATAGGACACCGCAGGGGCGTCGACCGCCACCAAAGCGGCGATCCGAACGAGTTCGAGCTCGCCCGGGTCGAGGGTCGATGCGGCGACCGATTGAGCGGTCATGCCGGCCAGCAGATCGAGGACGGGCGTGTCGGCGGCGGATTGTGTCATGTTCATTTCCTTCGATCGGCGGATGGTTGGGACATCGGAGGAGCTCACAGCCCGGTCCGACGCGCCCAGGGACGTGGAATGCCCGGGCGGGACCGCCGGCGCTCTGGTCGTCCGCGAGCCCTTCCCTGGCAACGGGAGCGAGCGAACCACTCCAGCCTGTCCCGGCGCATCGTCCGGATCGGATGAAACTCGGACCGCCGTCCGGTAGTACTCGCCGGCTCACGTCACCGGCGCCGCTGATCGACAGCTCCGGTCACCTGGATGCCCTTCCGCCATCGAAGTTCACGCGGGTCGGGTGAGGTGGGCGGAGGCCAGGCGTGGAGATCATGTCCAACAGCGCTCGAGCCCACGACGCAGCCGACCTGCGGACGACCGAGGGCAGGGTGCCGTGGCACAGTGGTCGACCACGGTCGGTGGCGTGCGGTGCAGCGGAGGTGGCGCAGATGGTTGCTCCGGCGATCCAGCGCGCAATGCCGGGGATCGGGGTGCTGCGCTCCTACCGTCCGCGGTGGCTGGGCAAGGACCTGACCGCCGGTCTTGTGCTCAGTGCGCTACTCGTTCCCCAGGGTATGGCTTACGCCGAGTTGGCCGGGCTTCCGGCCATCACCGGGCTGTACACGACCATCCTGTGCCTGATGGGATATGCAGTGTTCGGGCCCTCGAAAGTGCTTGTCCTGGGACCGGATTCGTCGTTGGGACCGATGATCGCGGCAACCATCATCCCCTTGGTCGCCGCTGACGGCGATCCGGCCACGGCGGTCGCCTACGCCTCGATGCTGGCGTTGTTCGTCGGCGCGATCACCCTGCTGGCCGGCGCATTCCGCCTCGGCTTCGTCGCCGACCTGCTGTCCCGACCGACGCAGATCGGGTACATGAACGGCCTCGCGCTGACCATCGTGATCGGACAACTGCCGAAGTTCTTCGGCTTCTCCGTCGATGGCGACGGATTGATCGCCGAGGCCAGCGGATTTTTCACGGGGGTCGCCGACGGGCTGACCACACCGGCCGCCCTGCTCGTCGGAATCGGATCACTGCTCGTCATCCTGCTGTTGGGCCGGTTCCTGCCGCGCATCCCGGGAGTGCTCGTCGCCGTCGTCGCAGCGATTGCCGCCGCCGCCGCTTTCCAGTTGGGCGATCGCGGCGTCGACCTCGTCGGCGCTCTGCCCCAGGGTTTCCCGCCGTTCACGATCCCGGCCGTGCCGCTCGAGGACCTCGCGCTGCTGGTCGCCGGCGCGCTGGGCATCGCACTGGTCTCGCTCACCGACACCATCTCCACGGCCAGCGCGTTCGCCGCCCGCCGCGGCGACGATGTCGACGGCAACCGCGAGATGATCGGTATCGGCGCGGCCAACATCGCCGCCGGCCTGTTCCAGGGCTTTCCGGTGTCCACCAGCGGGTCGCGCACCGCCGTTGCCGAGCAGAACGGGGCGAAAACGCAGGTCACCGGACTCGTCGGGGCCCTGGCCGTGACGCTGATGCTGGTGTTCGTCCCCGGCCTGCTCAAGAACTTGCCGCAGCCGACACTGGCGGCGATCGTCATCGCCGCGTCGATCTCGCTCGCCGACCTACCCGGGCTCCTTCGCCTGTGGCGACAGCGCCGATCGGACTTCGCGCTCGCCATGATCGCGTTCCTGGGTGTGGCGCTCCTCGGCGTGCTGCCCGGCATCGGCGTGGCCGTCCTGCTCTCGGTGCTCGACGTGTTCCGACGCGCCTGGCGTCCGCACCGTGCGGCACTGGGCCGGGTGCCGGGTGTGGGCGGCTACCACGACACCCTGGACTACCCGGAGGCCGAAGAGTTGCCCGGGCTGGTCATGTACCGGTTCGATGCGCCGCTGATCTTCGCCAACGCCCGAACGTTCCGCGACGACATCCGCCGGATCGCCGACCGGCAACCGCCTCCCAGTTGGATCATCGTCGCCGCGGAGCCCATCACCGACATCGACACCACGGCCGCGGACATGCTCGCCGAACTGGACCTGCGGATCAACGACCGCGGCGTGAGCCTGGCGTTCGCCGAGGTCAAGTCGGCGGTCCGGCGCAAGATCGACCGCTACGAATTGACCAATACCATCAACCCGAAGCAGTTCTATTCCACCGTCGATGAAGCCGTTGAGGCCTACCGTCGACACAGCGCCGGGCAGGCCGCCGCGGCGCCGGATGACCCGGAACCGGCCGGCTGACCACGTCGACCTGGAGGCCCGGCCGACCACAGCACACTCTCACTCGGGTTGGGTGACGCGCCCGACGGTGCGATCGGTCGACGATGGCAGTGGCGACGGCCGCCCGATGTGGGCCGGCGCTAGGCTGCCGGAGCTGGGCGGTGCGTCACGACGCCGCCCGCTCCGCCGTTCCGAGGAGCTGACCCGACGATGACGACGACTGCGAGAACTCCCGCCCGCCTCAGCCTGGCCGACCGCCGGGCCCGGGGATCAGCCGCGCGAGCGGCCACACCCCCGTCGAGCCACGCCGGCTGGGTCCCCGCGACCGAGCGACCGGACCCGGTAGCCCTGTTGGAGGAACAGAACCGGACGCGCGAATCGGACCTGGTGCCGGTACGGTACGGCCGGATGGTGGCGTCACCGTTCACGTTCTATCGCGGCGCCGCGAAGATCATGGCCGCCGATCTCGCCGGCACCCCCACCGCTGGACTCACCGTGCAGCTCTGCGGCGACGCGCACCTGTCGAACTTCGGCGGATTCGCCTCGCCGGAACGCAGATTGATGTTCGACCTCAACGACTTCGACGAGACGCTGACCGGCCCGTTCGAATACGACGTGAAACGTCTGGCGGCCAGTGTCACCATTGCCGCGCGGAACAATGGCCTGACCAAGGCGCAGGGCACGTCGGTCACCCGGAGCGCGGTCCGGGCGTATCGGGAGGCGATGGCGCAGTTCGCCGGGATGGGCACGTTGGACCTGTGGTACGCCCACCTCTCCGAAGATGACGTGCGGGCTGCCGTCGCTCGGCTCGTCCCCGCCGGGAAGGGCGAGAACGGATCGACCACCAAGAAGAACCAGAAGGCCGGTAAGAGCGACAAGTCGCGGAAGGGCGCATCGGGCAAGGGCTTGGAGGCCGAGCTGTCCCGCGCGGCGCGGCAGAGCGAGAAGACGATACGCAAGGCACACACCCGGGACAGCCTGCAGGCGCTGTCAAAGCTGGGCGAAATTGTCGACGGCCGGTACCGCATCGTGAGTCAACCTCCGGTGCTGATTCCCGCGCGAGAACTCGCTGCGAACTACGGGGCGACGGTGGACCAATTGGAGGCTGCCGTCTTCGATCAGTTCCGGGCCTATCAGCCGACCCTGCCCGCTCACCTACGGCGCATGCTGGAGCGGTTCGAGATCATCGACATGGCACGAAAGGTGGTGGGGGTCGGCAGTGTCGGCACCCGGGCATTCATCGTGCTCCTGGAGGGCCGTGACGCCCAGGATCCGCTGTTCCTGCAGGTGAAGGAGGCCACCCGATCGGTACTGGAGGACCATCTGCCCCGAAGCCGGTACCGCAATCCGGGTGAGAGGGTGGTCCAGGGCCAACGGCTCATGCAGGCCGCCGGCGACATCTTCCTGGGTTGGACCAAGGGTCTGGAGTCCGGCCGGTACTACTACTGGCGCCAGCTGCGTGACATGAAGGGTTCGGCGTTGGTGGACACCATGTCCGAGCCGGTCCTCGAGGCCTACGTCAGGCTGTGCGCGTGGACATTGGCCCGCGCCCACGCGCGGTCGGGCGACTCCGTCGCCATCGCCGAGTATCTCGGCGAGGACGACGCGTTCGACCGCGCCATTGCCGACTTCTCCCGGCGGTACACCGAGCAGAACGAGCTGGACTATCAGGCCTTGCGCGAGGCCATCAGCGGCGGCCGGGTACCCGCCGTCGAGGGTGTCTGAGTCGACGCCGGTTGCCGCCGATCCGGTCAGTGGAACTGCGGGATGATCAGGTACAGGCCGAAGAGCACGATCAGCGCCACGGCGGCGAAGCAGGCAAACGCAGCGGCCCGCTCCAGGCCGTCGGGCCGATGCCCGTGGTCGGCGCCGGCGGAGAGCGCAGCCAGACCCAACGAGAAGATGCCGACGACGGCCGCCGCCACGGCCACGGTCACCCCGGCGACCACCAGTAGCGACATCCAGTCGATCGTCATCTCGTTTCCTTTCCCGCGGTTCGACCGTCAGATTGCAGCCGGCTCGACCGGCGCGGCGGGTGCAATCGTGACATCCGGGCTGTCGTTGACGTTGTCAGCGGACACCGCGTTCCTGCGGGAGATGGCCCAGATGGTGCAGGCGGCGGCGATCAGGGCCGTGGCGACCACGATGACCCCGACCGTGCCGGTCCTGGCGACAGCCGCCGACACCGCGCCTACCGTGGCCGCGGCCGGCAGGGTCAGCAGCCAGCCGTACAGCATCTTGCGGGCGGTGGTCCAGCGCACCTCGGCCAGCTTCTTGCCGAAACCCGTGCCGATGACCGAACCGGCACACACCTGGGTCGTCGACAGCCCGAAGCCCAGGTGCGAGGACGCCAGAATAGCGGCCGAGGAGGAGGTCTCGGCGGCGAAGCCCTGCGGCGCAAAGATGTCGACCAGGCCCTTGCCCATGGTGCGCATGATCCGCCAGCCACCGGAATAGGTGCCGAGCCCGATCGCCAAGCCGGCCGCCGCGATCACCCAGAACTGCGGGCCGCTGCCCGACTCCTGGTAACCGGCCGTGATCAGCACCAAGGTGATCACGCCCATCGTCTTCTGACCGTCGGACGTACCGTGGGCGAGCGCGACCATCGACGCCGATACCGTCTGGCCGTAGCGAAATCCGCGCACCGCGGTGCCGTGTTCAGGATCCCTGATGAATCGGTAGGCCAGATACGTGGCCAACGCCGCGGCCAGCCCGGCGACCACCGGCGCGACGATCGCCGGTAGCACGATCTTGGAGAGCACTACGGAGAAGTTGACCGCGTGGATCCCACCGCCGATCAGCACCGCGCCGATCAGGCCGCCGAACAGCGCGTGCGAGGAGCTCGACGGGAGTCCGAACAGCCACGTCACCAGATTCCACAGGATGGCACCCACCAGCCCGCAGAACACCATCAACGGTGTCACCAGACCGTCGTTCACGATCCCGCCCGAAATCGTCTTCGCCACCGCGGTCGACAGGAATGCCCCGGCAACATTCAGGATTGCCGCGATGAGCACAGCCACCCGGGGCCGCAGCGCCTTGGTCGCGATCGACGTGGCCATGGCGTTGGCGCTGTCATGGAAGCCGTTCGTGTAGTCGAACGCGAGCGCGGTGATCACCACCAGGATCACGGTGAACAGGGTCCAGTCCACTGCCGCTCCTCAGCCGACGGCGGTCGCGATGGACTTCTCGTCGCCCGGCGGACCGCCGCGCGCGGCGATGACCCCGATGTCGGGTCCCACCATCTCGGGCACTCGTCCTTGGCCGACGATCCTGGTTCTCAGACCTTGATGTCGCGGCCGTGCGCGGTGAGTGCCCAGATGACGAAGAGGTCGAAGGTGACGAGCAGCACCGCCCAGACCGGGTAGTACGGCAGCCAGACGAAGTTGACCAGGATGCTCAGACCGGCGACGATGACGCCGACTGTCCGCGCCCACGTCCTTCCGGAGAACAGCCCGAAGCCGGCGAAGAAGGCGACCAGCCCGACGATGAGATGGATCCATCCCCACGCGGTGACGTCGAACTGGAAGACCCACTTCTGGGTGGTCACGAAGAATTCGTTGGTGAAGATGGCGACGATTCCCTGCAGCGCCTGGCAGGCCCCGCCGATCATCAGGACGATGCCGGCGGTGATGGTGATCCCGACGGCGAATCCGCTGCGCGCCGGTTGTGTGGTCGCCATGTGAACCCTCTTCGCTCGTCGACAACAGACAGGTGACCACCCGAGTGTCGGATGCGATTCCGGGTGGCGCATCACCCACATCGTGTGAGTGGTGGGTGGCAGCGACGTGCCTTCCCGGCGTCGGACCGCCCCCGGTGTCAGACTCGACAGGATCACCCGGCCCGGCCCACAGAAGGTGGTGGAGATGACAACGGCAAAACCGACACCGCCGGCTGCTGACCTGAGTTCGTCCACCTATCGCATGGCCAAGCGGATCTGGGCCGCCTCGGCCGTCAGGGGCGTGCTGTTCCTGCTCGTCGGTCTGCTCATGGCGCTCTGGCCGGACCTCGCCCTCGGCCTGATCAAGTGGCTGTTGGTGATCCTGTTGGCCGGGCACGCGGCGGTGCTTGCCATCGAGGGCACCCAGCGGCTCGGTGACGACGACAACGCCGGTGCGGTCATCCGCTACGCGTTGGGCGCGGTGGCAGTGGTGGCGGCGATCGCCCTGCTGGTCTGGCCCGGATCCACCATCAAGGTGGTGTTGACGCTGGTGGCCATCTGGGCGCTGGTCTCGGGCGCACTCGGCACCGCGGCCGCGGTCCGGGGGCGAGGACAGGGCAAGCCGTCGTGGGACTGGGAGCTGGTCATCGCGCTGCTGTCGATGGTCTTCGGCCTCGTGGTGCTCGTCAATCCACTGGACACCCTCGCCGCGGTCACCGCCGGGCTGTCGGTCTTCCTCACGGTCAGCGGCATCGTGCTGCTCGTCGCGGCGTTGTCGGTCGCCACCGCGCGCAAGCAGGCGCAGGCGGTCGAGCCGGCCGGCCCGGTGACCGCACCACCAGGCATCCCCGATGCCGTGGGCGATCTGCCGACCGCACCCACGCCCGCCGTCGGCGACGTCGCCAACCGCACCCGCCGATGACCCGAGGATTGTCGTCCTGACCATGCCGGAGACCCTGGAAGACACCCTGCGGAGCGCGCTGTCAGGACTGGACACCCACGCCCGGCCTGGGTCCGAGCCGGACGTGCCGGCGCTCGACGCGCCCGCACTGCTGGCCGTCTTCACCGCACAGCTCGAGTCCCGGGCGACCGACCTCGTCACCCGGGAGCTGCGCGGGCGGGGCCGCGGGTACTACAGCATCGCCTCCGCGGGCCACGAAGCCAATGCCGCGGTCGCCGCAGCGCTGCGGCCGACCGACCCGGCGCTGCTGCACTACCGCTCGGGCGCGTTCTACACCGCCCGGGCGCACCAGGTCGGCGGCATCGATCCGGTACGGGACATCCTGCTCGGGGTCATGGGCGCGGCCGATGAGCCGATCTCGGCCGGTCGGCACAAAGTCTTCGGGCGCCACGAGCTGGCCGTCATTCCGCAGACCTCGACCATCGCCTCCCACCTTCCGCGATCGTTCGGGTTGGCGTTCGCGATCGAGCGGGCCGCCAGGCTCGGCGTTGCCCACCACTTTCCGGCCGATGCCGTGGTCGTCTGCAGTTTCGGCGACGCGTCGATCAACCATTCCACTGCGCTCGGCTCGCTCAACGCCGCCGCTCAACTCCGGTACCGGGGCCTGCCGTTGCCCCTGCTGTTCGTCTGCGAGGACAACG
>Ga0134125_10009074_pt1 | contig 11205 bp, 10 predicted proteins | sample KB31751_FD_96464 | JGI IMG/M metagenome (GOLD analysis project Ga0134125, IMG submission 96464) | Terrestrial soil microbial communities with excess Nitrogen fertilizer from Kellogg Biological Station, Michigan, USA - KB3-175-1 | ecosystem: Environmental > Terrestrial > Soil > Unclassified ...
CACGGCCCGCTGTTGGGGACGGTCATTTCGCCGGTGAAATCGCCACCGTCGATATCCATGTGGAACGTACCTCCGCGGCCGCTGTTGGCGACGGTGGCGTGGAAGGTGTAGTAGCCAGACTGTGAGACATTAATGGTGTAGTTGAGCCATTCCCCGGGGGCCGTGTACCCGACGCTGAATCCACTTGGGCCAACAGAGCTTCCTTTGTTGATGTCAACGGCGTCGTTGGGCCTGTATTGGCCGTTGATGTTCTGCGGCGTGTTGTCGTGATAAGCGATGCCTTCGCCGCCATTATCAAAATTCACCGCCAGGACAGGGCTCGTTGCGATATCGACTGGCTGGCCGAGGTACGGCGTCTCGGTACCGCTGAGCAGCACGCGCGGCTCCAGCAGTTCGACGACGCGGTCCGCGGCACGGCGGATCTTCCATTGCGTCAGGTTTTGCAAACCGCACGGACGACTTTGACCACCAAACAGACGGTCGGCGCGAAACACGGCTGGCTCCTTGAAAAAGGTTGGGCATGGTTCCCCACGGATGGAGAGCTACATAGGCATCCCCTTGATCGATTACGGTATCGTCAATGCGGGGAAAATGGAACAAAGAAACCGGCGTCGCGCCACCCCTGTGGGAACCATGGAGGGCGGCATGCGGCCGAGCGACGGAGGGAACGGCCATTCAGTGTCGCATTAAATCTCGACGGGCTCGGCTTCCTGAACTTCACTGGGGCCGAGCTGGCCCAGAAGGGTTTCGGGGACCAGCCACCATTCGCCTTGCGGCTGGAAACCGGATCGGACGAGCCATTTGCGCAGTTCCGGCTCGCCGGAACGTTGGCGCGTTTCGGGCGTGAGGTGGGAGCGGAGCCGCTCCATGTCGATCTTGACACGAACCCAGCGCTGCATGGTCGCGGAGGTTTCCGCGGGTACGGATTCGGCGCCGTTCACGCCGACGCTCAACCCTCGTCGCATCACCCACGGCCAGATACCTGAAAGAATCGTCGTCGACACCTTAGAACAAACCTCCTGCGGCTGACATCAGGACTTTCGGCAGTCGCGGCCGATAACCTTCATTCCAATTCTGCAAGACAACAACGCGTCCGGCCGGATCGATGATCCGGCCGGACGCGCTGCATTCTCGATCGGCTCGACAGTTACCAGGTCGAAGCAACCGCGCCGTCGAAGCTGTACTCCGGCAGCTTCTCGCCGAAGTTCTTGTCGACCGCGACGAAGTTGTGGCCGTCATGCGCTTCGACGGTCAGCGGGGTGAGCTTGAAGAAAGCCGGCTTGTCCTTGGCAAGCTTCTCCAGGTCGGCGTTCTGATCGAAGCTGACATGGAAATCGTATTTGCCCAGGTGCTGGGTGTTCGAGTTGCCGGCGAAGGTCAGGTAGACCTTGTCAGCCGGGGTGACCGCCGACACCAGGAAGAACTTCGAATCCGGGTGCTCTGCATGAAGCTTGTTGATCACCTTGGCAAGCTGCTGGCTGCCCGAGGCAAACGCCGCGGGGTTCTTGATCGAGCGGGTGAAGAAGTTCTCCACGTGCAGGGTGGTCTGACCGCGGACCGATTCGCCGACTTCATTCCGCATCACCGGCGAGAGGTTCTGCGAGAAAGACAGGTCGAAGTTCGACGCGAACGGCTCGGTGGCCTCGGCAACCGGCTGCGAGATCGACTCGTCCATCGGGTCAACCTGCACGCCGCCGGCCTTCCAGGCCTTGTGCGTCTGAGGGTCGAGGGCAACCACGTCGCCCAGCGCAAAGTCGGGCGTATTGAGGCTGCCGACGTTCGATTGATACGTGCTGAGCGACCCGTTCTTGGCGGCGACGCCCACGTTGGTGCTCTGGCAACCCGCCGCCAGGGCCACGAACCCCGGCAACACCCAGGCCATGTGCAGAAGCTTTCGCATCTTTCTCTCCTCCGTAGAAACCGTTTCGAACCGTTCGCGGCCCACATTCCCGTGCGTACATGGCCAGAGGCTTGGGTGAACTCGACCGCCTCTGCCGTCCACGGTCTCTGGGACAGCACTGTCCAACTCATCGGCGGGGAAAGATGGGGACTGAAGAGAGGGAGGGTGATTCCAATATTGAGACGTTGGCGATTATCGGACGCGAGCCGGCGCGAGAAGAAGCGTGCAGCTATGCGCCTGCCAGTTCATCGATCCGATCGTCAATCGCTGCGCACGCGGCCGCCGCGTCGAAGGGAGCGAAAACCCGGCGCCAGTCGGGAGACTTCAGGGGCCATCCCTTCGTATCCAATGCGGCGCCCAGTTTCGTCGCCAGAGACTGCGCATCTGGCCGGTAAAGACTCGTCGTGTGAAGCGATTCCGGAATCAACGCCTGATAGGTCGGATGATCCGGGACGACCGGCTGGCAACCGGCCAGCATCCCCCGAACGAACAGGTAATCAGAGTTCGGCTGCTGCTTGAGGCTCACCAGCACACTGGATTCGAGCATCCCCACGATTTGCCCGATCTCATCGATTTCCTTGATCGTGTGCCGTTCCCATTGGTCAGACAACTGCTTGATCGGCCCCACCGTCACGAGTCGGACCTTCCGCCCCTTTTTCGCCAGCAGCTCCAGGGCAGCATTGAGCAGGCCCAGATCCGCATCGCGCGTCTCGACGAAGATGTTTCCCGGCTGGCGGTTGGCCTCGTATTCACTTCTAACCCGATCCGGCAACCCCAAATCGATCGGCGGCGGCAGGATCCGCGCTTTGGTTCCGATCGCCCGCATCGGATCCTGGCTGGAAAGCTCGGGATGCCGAAAAACGAGGGCCGTCGCCCGCTTGAAGAACGTGCGTTGATGATACTCGGCGTTGAACCAGATCTCCGTGGCCGCGGAGGCGGTATTCAGGTTCACCAGATCGAACGGGCCGTCCTGACGGTTCATGACGTCCGGCAGATGGTTGTCGTGAAAATAGACGATCGACGGCCTCCGGGCCATGTCCGGAACCAGTCGATAGAGGTTCGCCAGGTTCATCGCCTCGCTGGTAAACAGCAGATCAACCCGGCCCGAGAAATGCCGGATCAGGTGCTCGGCGAACCAGTTGGCGGCGACGGCCAGCCGCCGCTCCACCCGCCGCGGCGGGAGCTTCAGCAGCGTCCAGCGGTGGCGGCTGTAGCGCATCACCGCCTCCAGCATCGCCCGGCGGATGCCGCCGTAGAAGGGCTCAAGGGCGAGAATGTCTAGCTGGCGCGGCATGGTGAGAGTCGCTGGGTCGCGATGCAAGTGAAACGTGAAGACGTGAAACATGATGCCTGCGTCTTCTCACGTTTCACGTCTTCACGTTTCACTTGCCGCCCCGCTCAGATGTATTGATTGCCGAGTTGATCCTTCAGATACCCCAGCACCTTGTCAATCGCCACCCGTTCCTGCTTCATCGAATCGCGGTGACGCACCGTGACGGTCTGGTCCTTGAGTGTATCCCCATCGATCGTGAGGCAAAATGGCGTCCCGATTTCGTCCATACGTGCATATCGACGGCCGATCGACTGCTTCGCATCGTACTCGCACGTGAAGTGCTGCCGCAGATCGAGGTACAGCTTTTCAGCAATCTCCGGCATGCCTTCCTTCTGCACCAAGGGGAACACGCCGCACTTAATCGGCGCAAATTGCGGACGAATCGACAGCATCTCTTCCGTACCCTGCCGGCCCGGCTCGTGCCGATACGCCTCACACAGCACCACCAGCACGGCCCGCGTCAGCCCGCTGGCCGGCTCGATCACGTTGGGAATATATCGGCTGCGCGACTTCACTTCCTCCGGGCTGACGCCCTGCTCTTTGAGCTTGAGCTGAAGGTCCTGATCGAAGTAGTCGAGCTTTTGGCCGGAGTGTTCCTGGTGCTGGGTCAGGTCATACGACCCGCGGTGGGCGATGCCTTCCAGCTCGCCAAAATTCGGGGCCGTGAACGGATACAGGTACTCAATGTCAACAGTCATCTTTGAGTAGAAAGACAGCTCATCGGCCGCGTGGTCGCGGAAGCGCAGTCGCGAGTCGGACACGCCCAGGGAACGCCACCAGTTCATCCGCTGCTCTTTCCAGAAGTCGAACCACTTGCGGGCTTCGTCCGGGTGGCAGAACCACTCCATCTCCATCTGCTCGAACTCGCGTGAGCGGAAGATGTAGTTCCGCGGCGTCACCTCGTTGCGGAAGCTCTTGCCGACTTGCGCGACCCCGAAGGGAACTTTCACGCGCGTCGTGTCCAGAATGTTTTTGTACTGGAGGAAGATTCCTTGGGCGGTTTCGGGGCGCAGATACGCCTTCACGGGATCAACCGCACCGACCTCAGTACCGAACATCAAATTAAATTGGCGTGGCTCGGTGAGCGCCCCCGGATTTCCCGTAAATGGCGACGGAACCTGCAAGTGATGGCTCTCAAGAGTAGCTTGTGGGATCATCTTTACCTTGCACGTCACCTCCTTGCCTCGGATAGTCAGGTGGGCCGACTCTTCGGGGTATCCGACCATCCGCTCAAGGCGCGAAATGCCCACCGATTTTTGTAGCTTTCTGTCAGACTCCAATATCGTAATCGCCTCGCCAGCGCTCGATGCGACGACCGTGCGGAGCGGAATCAGGTCTGGCGTTTGGCTGCGATGCGCCTCGAGCGCCTCGACAACCGGGGCGTTTGCATTTCCGCCTGGCAGATCTATCTGCGCGTAAAAACCAAACAGGTGGTCCGCCCGAAACCGCTGCTTGGTTTCCTTGTCCTCCACCATCGGATCGCTGAACCCCCCAACGTGCCCGCTGGCCACCCAGGTCTTCGGATTCTGAATGATCGCCGAATCAAGCCCGACGATGTCAATCGGATGCCCATCCGGCCCGATCGGCGGCGTGATGACCATGTTCCGCCACCACCAATCCCGAATGTTGTTCTTGAGCAGCACGCCCAGCGGTCCGTAGTCCCAGAACCCGTTGAGCCCGCCGTAGATCTCGCTGGCCGGGTAGATGAACCCGCGGCGTTTGCACAGCGAGACGATCTTTTCCATCACGTTCACGTCAGCCATCGGAATCTCCGCCAAAACGAGAGCGGCACCCGGCACTCAGGATTTCGCTTCTTCCGCGGCCAAGAGGCCGACCGGACAGAACCAAAATGCCTGGATGCCGAATGCCGCGAGTGTGCAATCTGCGGATATGAGTCGGCGTATGGTCGTGGCCGCGATCAGGCGGTCGCGGCCTGCGTACCGGCGCCCTTGGAGCGCAGCGCATTGAGCTTGCGGGTCAAGCGGCTTCGCTTGCGCGACGCGGTGTTCTTGTGGATCGTCCCCTTGGCCGCCACCTTGTCCAGCCGCTTGACCAGCGTCCGCAGTTCCGTTTCCGCCTTGCCCGCATTCCCGCTGCTCAGGGCAACGGTAAACGCCTTGGTCTGGGTCTTGATCTGCTCCTTGCGAGCGCGGTTGCGCGCGCGAGCCTTGAGGTTCTGGCGGATGCGTTTCTTAGCGGACAATGAATGGGCCACGTCAATCTCTCCTGAATTCTCGAATTCTTCCCCGGCCGCTTTCCCGGCCGTTTCGGGCACGAAACTGTAGTGTCCTATGCCGAAATGTCCAGCGGACACCGCGAGGAATGCGCGCCGCTCGGATGCCGCGTCGGATCAAGCCCGGCCATTCAACCCCGATGGCACAAAATGGCTCACTTTGGCACAGCCGTTTGTTCCTTTTATCGAATTTTTGCTAAATCTCGTCTGCCCGCTTGACCCCGTCCAGGGCGGTGAAGCCATGGGGATGGTAGGGAACGCCGGCGTTCCCAGGAGCGTCGTTCAGGCTTTGGTTTTCCATTCACTTCCTCACCGCCCACGCCAACCCGTCGGGCCCATGGCCGGAGGCGATGCGGGCGGAGACGTCCAGCGTCTTGAGATCGATGACCGAGACGCCGTCGCCCGCGGAGACGTAGGCGCGGGCGCCGTCGGGCTGCATCAGGATACCGGCCGCGCCGGCGCCGAGGTCGATGCGTTTGAGTTCCTTGCGGGAGGCGACGTCGACGACCACCACGCCGGTGCCGCTGATGTCGGAAATGAGAACCCGCTTCCCGTCCGGCGTGAACTTCAGGCGGTTCGCTCGCCGCGTGGGAATGTTCAGCGTCGCGGCCAGCGACTTGCTCGCGATCTCGATCACCGAAACGGTTCCGTCGTGCGAATTGGCCGCCCAGACCTCCTTGCCGTCGGGCGAAAGATCAAAGCCCTCGGGGCCGTGCCCGACGGGGATGTTGGTGACGTTCCAATCCCGCGGCGGGCCTTGGCCGCCGCCGGGCTCGATGATGCTGATCGTGTTCGAATTGACGTTCGACGTGATGATCCGCCTGGCGTCCCGAGTCACGACGAGCATGTGCGTCCGGTTCTGTCCGATGCCGAGCACCCAATCGATCTTGTGCGTCCCTGGGTCGTAGCGGCCGATGACTTTGCTCTTCTCGGCCGTGAAATAGATCTTGCCCCGCGCTTGCGCCAGCCCGTGCGGTGCGGTCAGCGCGCCCAGGTCGACCGCCGGCAGCGGCTTTTGCGCGACCAGGTCCACCACGGAAAGCGTATGGAAGCCCGCTCCGAACCCGCCGTAGTTGGAGATGAACGCGAGCTTCCCATCGGCCGCAGCGATCACCTCATGCGGGTCCGGCCCGGACGCCACGCGCGCCACGACCTTCAAAGTGACCGGATCGACGATCGCCAGCGTCAGATCGCCCTTGTTCAAAACCAGCAGCGACGTCGCCAGCGTTTGGCCAGCCCGGCCGATCGTCCCGCCGCACAGGATCAGACCCACAAGAGACAGCAATAAGCGGTTGAGCATGGTTTCCCTATTGTCGCGGCGATTCTACACCGCTTTCCGGGATACAGCCCACCTCTTCGTGCTGATCGATCGTCCGGAACGCCCTCGCGCCCGGCGAGCGAGCAGCGGCGTCACGCCAAACGGCAAGCCCGGACGAACTTCGTGGTGGCGCACGGCTGCACGCGGGGGCGTGGGGCGATATCATGGACCGCGGCCAGCGCGTTGAAGGAGCAGTTGCATGCCAGCCCACTACGACATCGACCCGTATGACCCCTGCCCCTGCGGCAGCGGGAAGAAGTACAAGTTCTGCTGCGCCGGTAAGCGGAAGGAAACCAGCCACGGAAAGTACCCGCTCGGCACGGTTGCGTTCTACGGTCCGGACGACAAAACGACGACGAAAATCGCGGCGGGCGTCATCGCCACGCCGGAAGCCGAGCCGGTCATGAAGCGGTGGCTGGGTGACCAGAACATCAACAAAGACGAAAAGGTCGCCGGCGAGATCAAGCAGTTCTTCGCCCAGCACGGCGTCAAGAACGTGGTGGTGTCCGAAGGCGTGATCGGATGCCCGCACGAAACGGGGGTCGATTTCCCGCCGGGCCAGGATTGTCCTTATTGCCCGTGGTGGCGCGGGAAGCAGGGGCTTACGCCACTTGATGAATCCCAAATCGAAGAGGTGGATGACTTCGAGGAGGAACTTGGGGAGGAGGACGAAGATTTCGACGAAGGGGAATACGACGACGAAGAAGACGCGTTGGGTCGCGACCGCGACTTTGACGCCACCTTCGCCCGCGTTGATGCGATTCTCGGCGACAAGGAGATGGAGCAGGACGAGGCGATCGAAACGCTGCTCGCGCACCTGAAGGCCAACCTGGAACTCCCCTGCGAGGTGACCGGCAGCGAGGATTTTCGTTGGGAAGAGCCGTACGTCATCGGGGGATGGAGCCCGTCCGAGTACCGTCGGCTGAGGAAGACCCAGCCCTCCTACACGGATCGTTTCGAATTGCTTGGCATCGACCGGGACGAGGTTTCGGAGTGGATGATGTTTAACGAGGACATCGCCGCCCGCGTCCGCCGGAAAAAGGACGGCAAAGAGTTCGTGCTGGGCCTGGCCGAGCTGAAAGCAACTGACAAGAAGTCGCGCAATTACCAGTTGATCGACGACTACGCGGTGTGGCTGGTTAATTGCCGATGAATCCGAAGGAAGTGACTCCATGGAAATGAGCGCCCAACTCTTGTGGCCCACGCCGATTGTGGAAGCTAAGAATCCGGATCACGCACACGTGAAGGAGGCGCTGGTCCGGTCTTGCTATGAGGCCCAGAGCCAGGCGACGCAGGCGATCGAGAGCAATGTGACGCCGCGGCGCAAGGCGAACCTGTATGAGAGCCGGTTTGATTTTTTCATGAGGCCGCAGCCGGAGATCCAGGCGCTGCGGCAGTTTTGCGGGCAGGCGCTGAGCAACGCCGTTTTGAAGCTGATCGAGCGGGCATCGGGCGGGGCCGAGCGGCCGCCGGGCATCGGAGTTGATCTGCACGAATCGTGGATCCACATCACCCGCGAGGGCGGGTACCACGAGGTTCACAACCACCCCAACTGCTCCTGGTGCGGCATCTATTATCTGGAGCCGGCCGACTGCACCGTCGATCCGCCCAACGGCATCAACCGCTTCTTCTCCCCGATCGACATTATGTACGACGACCCCGGGACCCTGGCTTACGCGCAGAAACCGATCTCCGTCAAGCCAGAGGAGGGCAAGCTGGTGATGTTCCCGGCGTACGTCAAACACCTGGCCGTGCCGTACAAGGGAGCGCGGGACCGGATCATCGTGTCGTTCAATTCGCGGGTGTTTGTGCCCAGGCTGCAGGGAACTTGAGTTACGAAATGTGATCGAGAATACGGCGGAGTGCCGCCAGGTTTTCGCGCTCTTCGAAAATAGCCCGGACGGGGATTTCGAAGCCGGGAACTACTTCGCTCCGAAGCAGGCCGGAGTTCATTTTCAATCGAAGTTCGTAAGCATCGTTGGCGAGGACGTACTGTTCGAGTACTTCGGCATCGGGATCGATGATCCAATACTCCCGCACGCCGTGGGCGGCGTAGTCGTCGAACTTGACGCCGCGGTCCACCTTTTCGGTACTCGGCGAGAGGACCTCGACGACCAGGTCCGGCGCGGGGAACTGCATTTGATGCGGCTTAAAGCGCGATGCCTTCGCCACGCCGAAGTAACAAATATCGGGTTCGTAGTCGTTCCTGGTCAGAGAAACCAGCATCTTCTCCGATCCCACTTTCCCAAGCTGTCGATTCGAAACGTACGACTTGAGCAGCATCAAAAGTGCATCCCGAACTTCGACGTGTCTCAGCTTGGTAGGGGAATGCACGACCACCTCTCCATTGATGAATTCCTGTTTGATGGATTCATCCATCTCATCGTAGAAGCGATGGCGGCGCTCTCGCTCGTCCGCCAAAACACTGTTCAGGCGCGTCATGTACATCTCAAGACGAGGCGAGTGTACGAGTTGGTCGATGAGTGCATCGCCCATGATGTCTCCACAATCATTCTATCGTAAGACCAAGCCTAATGTCGCGATTTTTCGGCGGAATCCACCTTCGGGAAAAGGGGCTGGCCTTCGCCCAGTTGATGAGATAATGCCAATGGTTTGAGCAGGTCGGCCAGGTTCTTGCCCGTCATATCGACGTTCAACTGCCTCAACCCTTCAGCAGCCTTTTCCGGCAGGATCGGCAGCAATCCGACCAGCGCGCGCGAAATGGCTTGGGCCGAGAGATTCAGCACCGTGTCAAGTCTGGACGCTTTGGAAGTGTCTTTGGCGAGCGTGAACGGCGCCGTCGCGTCGATGTAGCCGTTGGTGGCGCGGGCCAGTTCGACCGGGAGCAGTGCGCATTGCTGGAGTTCGAGTTTCGCATATGCATCCGTGAGGTGGCGTTCGAACTCTTCTGTCCGCGCGATCAGCGAATCGTCGATCGACTCACGTTCGCCCACCGCCGGGATGGCGCCGTTGCGGTACCGGCCGATCATCTTGATCGTCCGATTGAGGCAGTTGCCGACGACGTTCGCCAGTTCGTTGAACGACTTGGCGAAGTCGCTATCCGTCCAATCCAGATCGCTGCCGAAGGGAGCGGCGCGCAGCAGGTAATACCGCACGGCGTCAAACCCGCCGTGAGTGGCAGCAAGGGAGCGAAGTTTGTCCAGTCCGACGAAGTTCCCGAGGATCTTGCTCATCTTCCGCCCTTCCGATGTCCACCACCCGTGGGCGAAGATGCGCTTGGGCAGCGGCACCTCGAGGCTCATGAGCATCGCCGGCCAGTAGACCGCGTGGAACCAGAGAATCTCCTTGCCGATCAGGTGTAAATTTGCGGGCCAATATTTCTGAAAGCGCAACGGGTCGGATGAGCCGTAGCCGAGCGCGGTGATGTAGTTGCTGAGCGCGTCGATCCACACGTAGACGACGTGGTCGGGGTCATTGGGCATCTGGATGCCCCATTTGAGCGTGGCCCGGCTGATGGACAGGTCGTCCACCCCCGCCGCGAGCTTGCTGAGCACTTCGTTCCGCCTTGACGTTGGCTGCACGAAGTCCGGATTGTCCTCGATGTGCTTCCGCACCCGCTCGGCGTACTTGCTGAGCCGGAAGAAGTAGCTCTTCTCCGAGTACCGCACCAGCGGCCGCCCGCTCACGGCCGATTTGTACTGGTTCGTCTTGGCCTCGGTTTCGGTGACGAACTCCTCCTGCCCCTCGTCATACCACCCGGCATACTCGCCCAGGTAAATGTCCCCCTTGTCCAGCAGTTGGTCGACGATTTGTCGCACGCCGTCCTTGTGCGGGGGCGAGGTGGTGCGGATGAAGTCGTCATTCGTGACGCGCAGCTCTTTCCACAGGTCCTGGAAGACCGCCACGATTTTGTCGGTGAGCGCCGCCGGCTCGATCCCCTGCTCGGCGGCGGTTTTAACCATCTTGATCCCATGCTCGTCGGTGCCGGTGAGAAGAAATGTGTCGTCACCAACGAGGCGGTGATAGCGTGCGATCGTGTCGGCCGCGAGGGTCGTGTAAACGTGCCCGATGTGCGGCTCGGCGTTGGGGTAATAGATCGGCGTCGTCAGGTAGTAGCGGTTGCTCATGTGAAGGCTCGAAGGTCGAAATAAAAAAAGAACCATCGCCCGATTGGACGAACGCGAAGACGACCGGGGTGAGGAAGGACGCACCACGGCGTCCCGCCTGACCCCTACCGCATCCGCATGGTCCGCATCGGACGATGGCTCATGTCCACATTATCGGCTTCAAAACGCCTAGGTTCAAGCAGGTGCCATTCCAGGGAGGGCGAGGCTCCTGCCGAGCCGAGTCTTCCCAGTAAGTCTCGGCTCGGCGGGAGCCTCGCCCTCCCAAGTTGCGCCGGATCCGCTGTCAGAGCCGATCAGACGTGGGACGAGCGGAGCGAGAGGCTTTGAGACGTC
>Ga0134125_10009075_pt1 | contig 11204 bp, 11 predicted proteins | sample KB31751_FD_96464 | JGI IMG/M metagenome (GOLD analysis project Ga0134125, IMG submission 96464) | Terrestrial soil microbial communities with excess Nitrogen fertilizer from Kellogg Biological Station, Michigan, USA - KB3-175-1 | ecosystem: Environmental > Terrestrial > Soil > Unclassified ...
CACTCGGCTACTCGAACACCAACTACACGAGCTACATCGCCAAGATCCCCGGCGTCGTCCAGGCCCACGCGAGCGACCACGTCATCATGGTCGACATGAGCACGCTGCCGACCTCCGACATCCACGGCAACGGCAACGTCCACCCGACCGATCAGGGATACGCGGACATGGCCGCCCTCTGGTACGGCGCCATCAAGGGCTACCTGCCGCAGTAACCCGCGGACGCGGTCTGGTCAGGTCGCAAGGAAACGGGCGAAGGCCTGCTCGTCCCGGAGCCTCTTCTTTAGCGGATCTCCTGGAATGGCGCTTCGGCCCCGGAGCGGCGGCTGAGTCCGACCGATCTTTTCGTGACAAAGGTCGCTCCGGAAGGACGAACCCATAACCGAGAGCGCGTTTGCGTCTACGCCATCTGGAGGCCCCCATGCCGCACCAACGACCGAGCAGCCGACTCATCGTTCTATTGTCCGCCTTCTTGTTGACCGTGGGCTCGTGTGGCTCGTCGGGCTCCGGAACGACCGGCGGTGAAGGGGGGAGCAACAGCAGCGGCGGCGCGACCGGCTCGGGCGGCACCACCGGTACGGGTGGTTCGCCCGGTTCAGGCGGCACCACCGGGTCCGGCGGAGCGACGGCCAGCGGCGGCACGACGGGATCGGGTGGCGTCACCGGCACCGGCGGCACGCCCGGTTCGGGCGGATCGGGTACGGGCGGTGTAGCGGGGAATCCCGGCTCCGGCGGGCACGCGACCGGCGGCAACGGCGGATCGATCGGTTCCGGTGGTCATGCCGGCGGCGCGGGCGGGGCCGCCGCGGGCGCCAGCGGAACGGGCGGGAAGGGAGGCGCCGCGGGAAGCGGCACCGGAGGCGCGGGCACCGGAGGCGCAGGAGGCAGTGGCGCCGGCGGCGTCACTGCGATGTCCAGCGGATGCGGCAAGGCGCCCACGATCTCCAGCAGCATGTACAACAACGGCACGCGAATCCCCATCACCGCCGCCAACCTGCAGCGCAGGTACATCCTCAACGTCCCCAAAAACTACGACGATACAAAGGCGTACAGGCTGGTCATCGCCTTCCACCAGCGCGATGGAAACGACGTGCAAATGTACAACAACGGCTACTACCACTTGATGCCGCTGGACACCAACAACACGACGATCTTCGTGGCCCCGAATGGGCAGCAGAACGGTGCCCCGTGTACCGGCACGGGGAACGGGGACTCCGGATGCGGATGGCCGAACCCGAACAACTCGGACTTCGCGCTCGCCGACGCGGTCGTGGCCCAGGTCGAAGAGAACTTCTGCGTGGACACGAACCGAATCTTCGCGACGGGCTGGAGCTACGGCGGCGCCATGTCCTACGAAACTTCTTGCGCGAGGCCCCTGAGCGGCGGTGGGACCGGGTACATCCGGGCCATCGCGGTCTATTCCGGATCGCCTCAGATCACCGCCGGGCCCTGCCCCCCGAGCAAGCCGGTGGCGTACTACGCCTCGCACGGAACCGCGGACACCGTCCTCCAATACAGCGGTGGCGTGACCATGGCGCAGGACTACGCCATGACGAACGGCTGCACCTGGACGACGCCGACGATGGTCACCAGCGGCAACCACGTCTGCACCAACGAGACCGGCTGCATGTCGGGCTACCCGGTGGAGTTCTGCTCGTTCAACGGACCCCACACGCCTGATCCGACCGATTCCGGTCAATCGAAGAGCTGGGAATACCAGAACGTCTGGAACTTCTTCAATCAGTTCTAACGGACGCGGCAACCCCGAGCTGCGCCAGCTCTACGTCACCGCGGAGGCCCGGCACTGCTCTACGGCATCCGCGAGGGCGAACGTGCCAAGCTCGCCCTCACCGCCCCCGGCCAGAGAGAACCTGGGCCGGGCGTGACGGTCGGACGACGTCGGCGCAATCGCGCCTCGGCGACCGCCCTTGCGGCTCACCGACCCGATGGCGAGACCGCAGGACCTGCACAGCGGTAGGTGCGCGCCATCGCTTCTGCGAGTGTGTTCGGCGCCTCCGATCCCGTAATGACGGCCGGTGCCTCGCTCACAAAGACGACGTGTGTCGCCCCCAAGGTCACCGCGCTGTTACGCGCGTCATTGCGGGCACTGGCGTTGTCGACTCCGTTTCCCGTCACGTCTCCGAGGTACTGACACGGACGCACGATATTCTCATCGGCGACCTGAACCGTCTGACCTTGCGGGGTGAGGGCGATTGGCATGGCGCAGGTCCAGCAAAACATCGCGGGGAGAACCCAAAAGAGTCTGTTCCTCATGGAGCGGATCCAGGCGGACCTCGCCGCCTGGCCCAAGACCCGCGAGTCCGACACAGGTTATGACCAACACGCCGTTCGAGATGGGCGTTGGTCTCGCTCCTGGCGGGCCGTATCCTGGCGCGCCGGCGGCGCATGCGGGGGTGTACCCGATGAGCTGCGGTTTCCTCGTCCCCAGCGACGACCGGCTCTCGATCATTCGAGGGTTTCTCCATCAGGTCCAGCACGTCCTCCATCCGCTCGACGTACTCCCGAGTCAGCTCGGGCACGCACCACATTGTTTTCCCGCCACGGCTTCAGCTCGTGGCTCTCAAGTAACCTCCGAATTGTCTCTTTGCCGACTGAGGCGACGATACCCTGCCTCTCCGCCTCGCGGGCCAGTAGCCTCACCGTCCAGCGTGGGCCAAGGGACTAGCCGGAATTGGTCACACCGACCGGCTGCGAGCCGGCACCTGGGCTCACTTTCACATTTACTCTGAGACGGTGAATCGCCAGCGGATGGGCTGGTGATCGCGCTCGGCACGCTGCGGTTGCCGATGCACTCGCGGCGCGCTATGGCCCCGGCTTGCGAGCGGCGGCGGCGCGTCGCCGCTCGAGCGCCGCCTTCACCACCCGCAGGTAGTCCGCGCGGTGGCGGGCCTGCCTGATCCCGGTGTTGGCGCCGTGGATGCGGCGCTCGTAGACCACCTCGGGCAGGGTGAGCTGACGCAGGCCCGCCTCGCAGGCGCGGGCGTACCAGTCGACCACGCTCCCGAGCGTGAAGCGCGTGTCGAAACCGCCCACCCGTTCGAACGCCGCGCGCCGGATCAACATGGCGCTCGGCAGGTGGGCCGGAAGGACGCCGCCGTCGCGCGCGGCAACCTCGGCGGGCGCGCCCGCGCCGATCACCCGCTCGCGCATGTGGCCGTAGACGACGTCGAGCGCCGGATCGGCGTCGAGCGCCTCCCCTTGCCGGCGCAGCTTGTCGGCCTCCCAGACGTCGTCGGCGTCGAGGAACGCCAGCCGATCGCCACCGGTGCTGGCGACGCCGAAGTTCAACGCCGCCGCCTGCCCGGACCGGGACGCCCGCCGCAGGTAGCGCACGCCTCGGAACGCCGCCACGACCGCCGGCGTCCCGTCGGTCGACGCGTCGTCGATCACGCAAACCTCCGCCGGGGGGCGCGTCTGCCCGAAAATGCTGCCCAGCGCGTCGCCCACGAACCGCTCGCCGTCGAAGACGGCCACGATCGCGCTGACCGTCGCGCCTCCACTCACGGGCCCGCTCGCCGACGCCGATCGAGCGATCTCTTGATCGCTCCCAGATATCCCTTGCCCACGGCGTCCAGGCCGTGGGTCATGCTCGCCCCGTGGCGGCGGTAGAGGACCGTGACCTCGGGGATGAGGCGGTAATCGAGGCCCGCCTCCCGATATCGGAAGAACCAGTCGGTGTCCTCGCTGAGGCGCATCGTCTCGTCGAACAGCCCCACCCGATCGAAGGCCCGCCGCCGGTAGAGGCCGCCGCCCACGAGGAAGATGAAGTGCGGGTCGTGCAGCTCGTAGTCGCGCGATCCCTCCGCGGCGCCCGGACGCAGGCTGAACACCTGCTGGTAGCCGAGCACGAGGTCCAACTCCGGGTCCTCGAGCAGCACCGGGAGCTGCAGCCGCAACTTGTTCGCCGGCCACCGATCGTCCGCGTCCACGAAGGCGAGCACCTCGTGCCGAGCCGCGCGGATACCCCGGTTGCGCGCTGCTGCCGGCCCGCGGTTGTCCTGGCGGAGGTACTCCACCGGGTGAGGGAGAGCCCGCACGCGCGCCGCCGTATCGTCGGTGGAGCCGTCGTCGACGACGATGATCTGCAGCTCGGGCTGCCGCGCGTGCTGCTCCTGGACCAGCACGCTCTCCACCGCTTCACGCAGGAATCGCCCCATGTTGTAGCAGGGGACGATCACGCTGATGGCCGGCCACGCCTCCGGCACTGGAGCCGCCGTCATAACCGCGCCACCGCCTCCTCGAGCGCCGCCCGGACCTCGTGCCGATCGCGTCCCAGCTGCAGCCGAAACGCCGGCAGCGACGCCGCGAACTGGGTGAGCAGGGCGATCGACTCCCGCCCGCAACCGGTGAGTTGCTTGAGCGTCCATGACGTCATGGCCCGCCAGGCCTCCCTCCCCGTCGTCGGCACCACGGTGGTGCGCGCGCTGCCGGTGACCTCCGGGACGAAGATCGCCTTCACCGGGCACTCGGCGACCAGGCCCGAGCGCCAGTGCTCGGCCAGGAAGGCGGTCGCCTTCTCCTCGTCGAGGCGATCGAAGTTGTCGATCCGCCCGCGCATCTCCGGAAAACGATCGAGCCCGTCGAGGCGCAGCTTGGTGCTGGCGTAGACGCTGAAGATGCGCGGCTCCCGCCCCGCGGTCACGCCGCACCAGTCGTCGGCCACGAACCCGAGCTCGCCGCCCAGGCAGGCCAGCGCGCTCGACGACTTGCCGGCGCCCGGCGGCCCGGTGAGCAGAATCCCCCCTTCGCTCGTCCCGACGGCCGCCGCGTGGACCAGGTGCCGGCGCCGCCCGACCAGCAGCGCGTTCAGCAACGAGCGGAGCGGCGCCGCGCGCTCGTAGTACGGCAGCGCGCGCGCGTCCCGCATGCAGTACCAGGCCTCGCCCGTCTGGCGATCGATGAAGCTGCGGGTCCCCAGCCAGCGCTCCTCGAGCGCCAGGTAGCGAGCATCGCTGCAAAGCTCGAGGCAGTGGTTGCGGTAATCGACCAGCATGTGCGGGTGCGGATCCGGCAAGAGGCGCGCGGTCTGGGCCTCGTCCCAGACCCCGATTGTCAGATCTGGCGCCCCGGCCGGAGAGATCTCGACGTGGGCCAAGGCGCGGTGAACGGCGGCCTCAGCGGCGCGATCGGCGTAACGGAACTGGCAGCGCAGCCCGCCCAGACCGTAGACCCTCTCGCTCCCCGCGCCCTCGGCGAAGACGGCGCGCCCGATCTGGCTCGCCTCCTCGAAGTAAGCGCGGGGGACGCCGCGAAACGCCCTCGTCGCGGGACGAGCGCACGCGTCTGTAACGGCGGCATCGGGCAGAATGCCCGTCGCCACCGACGCCATCGCCGGATCGGCGCCTCCTAGCTCTGCGCCTTCACCCTCGGCCAACCCGCCTCCTCGACGTCGTGGATCGGATCGGCCAGCAGGATCGTCTTCATGTCCGAGTACTTCTCGATCACCGGGTCTTCGAACACGAGGCGCTCGCCGCCATTCGAGGCGACCGCGCCGCCGGCGCCGTTGGTCGCGTGAATCAGCCCCTCCCCCACCAACACGTCGAGGAACCGCGTCACCGACGCTTCGGCTCTGCTGTCCCAACTGGTGAACCGGGCACGGATTCGATCGAGATCCTGCGGGGTCATCATCATCTCCCACAGCGCCGCGGCGGTTCCGGTCATGCTGTAGTAGTCGCCCGTGTCGTAGTGGATGACGATGATCTCGCCGTCGATCTTCTCGTGGGCGATCTTCCCAGTCGATACCTGGTAACTGGGCTGCATTGCGATCCCTGTTAGCACAAACGATCCGATTCCCGCAACGACGGATCGAGCAACGATCGCATTGGGATTTATTTCCGCCGGCGATGATTTTTCGGGAGTCTTTTCGGTTCGAGCCGCGTTGTGGTCGGTGGAAGATACGTGAACCTCGCGAAAGACCCTTGACGCCTCAGCCGGAAAAGGTGTCAGGTGTAAGTCGCAAAGATACTTGAGGAGGGGGTGGTGGCCGTGAAGGATCTCTCGTTAGCCGACGCCGACCTGACCGACGCCGACCTTGACGATGTTGCTTGTGAGCTGCGCGGCATCGTCCACCGGTCGCAATGGGACAAGATCCTTGGGATCGGCAAGCTGATATTCCGCCGTTTCTTCAACGATGACGAGGCGGCTTGGCGGGAGCGGCGGCGCAACAAGGACCGGTCCATCCGACGACTGGCGGAGCGCCCCGACTGTCCGTTCGCCAAGTCAGCGCTGACCCAAGCCGTGGGAATTCACGTACTTTGCGGCAAACACCCGGAGGCCCGCGGATCCGGGAGGGTCACGCCCACCCACGTCGGCAAGATTCTCGGCCTCGAGCCCAAGGTTGCCGTCCCCCTCCTGCAACTGGCAGACGAGCGAGGATGGAGCGTAAGGGAGCTTTCGGTCGAAGCAACGAAGATTCGAAAATCATTGGGTGAGCGCAGGGGGCGACCGCTGGCGACCGTTGATCGGAAGATTGCCCGACTCGGTCAACGAGCGCTGGAGGGACTGGAACAGATTCGCGCGGAGCTCGCTCTGGGACCAACGCTCGATCTCAAAGCACACGACGACGTGACGACACTGTGCGGCGCCGTCCGCGAAAAGCTCACTGCGATTGAGATGTTATTGCAACCGGCGCGACGCCCGCTCCCGGCCCGGGCAGCCCCGAAAGGCTGTATCACCACGGGTTTGAGGCGTATTGCAGGATAGCGACAATCATCGAGGCCGAAGCGCGATGTGTCCGGCCGTACAGAGAGATTGGCGATCGAAGGAGCCGTGAATGACCCAGCAAAAAATTCCTCGAAGGCTCCGAATTCGCGTCCCTTTTCGCATGCAGCAACCGTCAGTGGGGCTCGGCGACGTCGTGAAGCGGGTCACGACGGCGGTCGGGTTCCGTCCCTGCTCGGCATGCCAAAAGCGCGCTGAAGTGCTCAATCGCATGGTGCAGTTCACGACCACGCGCAAGCCGCGCTGAGGGCCCGGCATGACCAAGAACGCCAAGGGCGAGGCAACGGACGAGGGGAAGCCGGCAGCGCCCCCGCCGGCACCTGGTGCCGGCCTCACAGGCCCGCTCGAACGCTGGCGTGCGTTGGCCGCGCGATTCGCCCTGGACGACGCAGCGGCGGCGGCCGGCGCCTTGCTGGTCGCGACCGAGCTGGACGAGACCGCACGGAGCGAGCTGCTCGGTGAGCTGGCGGACAAGGCAGCACCGCGACGCCGCGATCTGATCGCGGCCCTGGCCGAAAACGTGGACCCCGGCCGCGCGGCGGCGGCGGTGGCGACCCTGGAAGCGCGTGGACTGGTGGTGACCTTCAAGCAATACGCCGGCCCCTGGGCGCTGGCCGAGGTGGCGCTCGATCCCCACGTGCGGCAACAGTGCCTGCAGGCCGCCTCCAGCCCGTCGCTCCCCTCTCCTCCCGAGCCCGGGCGTGGGCCGCGCTTCATCCCGCGGATCGCGAAAGGTATCCAGGAGATCGCACGCCGGGCAGCGGCCGATCCGGCGCGCTACTTGGTGGTCGTGCGAGGACGCCCGGGCAGCGGGCGGGACGCGGCGCTGGCCGCCCTCTTGGCGCCGCTGGGAGCTCCCCCGCTGGTGCGATCGGTGGCGGAGCTGCGGCAGGGCGGCGACCCGCTCGAGCCGGAGCTGTCAGGCAGCGCGGCGGTCTGGGACGCGCGCCGCTGGGACCCGACGCCGGACGATCACGACCTCGCCCGGCGGTGGTTGCGCCGCAGCCGGACCGTGTGCGCGGTCCTCGTGGATCGCCACCAGGACGTCCCGGACGTGGAGGCGCGCCTCATCCTGGCCCTCGACCTGGACCCGGTCTCCGCTGCAGAGACGCGCGCCATCTGGGAGATCGCCTTGCGCGGTTCGGCCGCGCGGCGACAGCTGGTTCGGCCGGCGGCGGCCTTGCTCGGTGACCGGAACCGGGCCGGAGCCGGCCTGGCGTCGCGGGCCGCGCAGCTCCTCACCCGCAGCCGCGCCCGCGACCCTCTGGCGCTGACCCACGAGGTCGACGACACGCTGGCCACGCTGGTCCAGCCGTCCTCGTTGCGCGGGGTCCTGGTGGAGCACCCCAGGGTGCCGATGTCCGCCGTCTTGGCGCCGCCGGTGGTGCTGCGCCCGCTGGAGCGGCTCGTGCTGCTTTGCGAAAATCATGCGCGCGTCGAGGCGCCGGGGGGCCGGGTCGGCGTCAAGGCGCTGCTCTCCGGACCATCGGGGACGGGCAAGACGATGGCCGCGCGGGCGCTCGCGCACGTCCTGCGCCGGCCCCTGCACCGGATCGACCTGGCGGCGGTGATGTCACGCTGGGTCGGCGAGACGGAGAAGTCCCTGCGCGACGCGCTGGCCACCGCCGAGGCCACCGGCGCCGTGCTGCTCTTCGACGAGGGAGACAGCCTGTTCGGACACCGCGCCGAGGTCGAGAAGGGGACCGACCGCTACGCGAACATGGAGGTGTCTTACCTGCTCCAGGCGATTGAAACCTACGCCGGCATCGCCATCGTCACGACCAACAAGAAACAGGAGATCGACCCGGCGTTCGATCGGCGGTTCGACATCTCCATCGAGTTCACCGGACCCGGACGGCAAGAGCGGGCGGCGATCTGGAAGCAAGAGCTGGGCGCCGCGGGGCAGGCGCTGGCGCCCGAGCAGCTCGCGCAGCTGGCGCGCCACGCCGAGCTGAGTGGCGGGAGCATCGCCTCGGCAGCGCGAATGGCTCGCGTGCTGGCCGCGCAGCGGGGCTCGGCCACCGTCACCGGCGAGGATCTGCGCCTCGCCGTGCAGGGCGAGTTCGTGAAGACCGGAATGCCGGTGCAGGCGGCCCAGTGGAACAACGCCGACCTCGAGGCGAAGCCAGCGGGTCACGCGCCGGCGCCGGCCCCCCTGCGCGGCGTGCGTCAGCCTTTGCCGTAGGCCGCCGGTTTCTTCTCGGGCTGCTGGCCGGCCTTCGGCGCCGTCGCGGGCGCGGGCGCCGTCCCTGTCACCGGCCGTCGCTCCGGCCCCATCTGCGCCTCGGGCATCGGCGCCGGTGCGGGCGCTGGAGCCTCGGGCCGCTTCTCCTTCTCCGCCATGCTGACCTCCTCCGGCGCGCAGCATAGCGCAGCCCGCGCGGGCGGCACCAACGAACCTGCGCGCGCCGGTCAGCTCACGACCACGATTCGCCACGAACGGCCGCCGAGCGGCGGCGGCGGGGTCAACCAGGTGCCCCCGGCGATCGCCTCGACGTGACGGCGCCTGACCTCCACCGCCTGGTCGCCCACGACGACCGCCGGCCAGCCGCGCGCGTCCGCGTGGCGCACCCGCCAGCGCTCCGCGGCCGCCGCGCGCACCAGCGAGGCGGCGGTCCGCAGCGCCGGGCGCCAGCGGTCGGGAACCGCGGGTGCGTCGATCTCGGCAATGGCGTCCAGGTCCGCGGTCGCGAGACGCTCCTCGACCTCCACCGCCGCCGGCGGACGCCCGGCGCGCGCCGTGTACCGCTGCACCAGCTCCGGCACGGCGTCGTGCAGGTTGGGGGTGCCGGGCAGCCAGTCGGCGACCAACCCGCCCGCGCCCAGCGCCGCCACGCCACCTCCGAACGGCACCGCCCGCAGCGGCGCCTCGAGGAACCCGAGCTGCGCCGCCGCGCGCACGGCGGCCGCGTGCAGCGGCTCCGGATCCGCCCGCTCGAGCACCAGCGCGGGGAACGCGGCGGCGCCCGGCTCCTCGCCTGCCCAGGCAAGGAGCAGCGGGTCACGCGGCTCGCAGCTCGCGCTCTCGAGGCCGCGGCCGAGGGCCCACCGCGCCGCGCGGCGCACGCGCTCCTCGGCGTAGGCCTCGGTGACCGCGCGGTCGAGCCCGACGTCCGCCAGCACGCGCGCCCAGAACACGAGGCCGCCGGCCCGCGACACCCGCCGCGGCGCCGCCTCCTCCTCCGCCGCGCCCTCGGGCACCGGGGCCGCGGCGGCAAGCAGGTCGCGCGCCGCGAAACGCAGCGCGCGCGCCGGCGGCCACTCGGCGAACAGGTGAGCGAGCGCCAGCAGCCGGCGGACATCGGGCCGGGCACCAGCAGCCCCGCCCGTGCCTGCCAGGTCGGCCAGCGCGCGGGCCGCCACGCGCGCGCGCACCTCGGCGGGGAAGGCGCGGAAGTCCGCGGCATCGTCCGCCGCCGCGAGCCCCGGCGCCCACACCGCCACCAGCGCCTCCGCGAGGGCGGCGTCCACGCGGCCGCCGAGCGCGGCCCCCAGATCGGCGCGCGCCAGCGCCGCCAGCACGTCGCCGGCCAGCGCCATCCCGCGCGCGAGGCAGCCACGCAGCGCGGCCGCGAAGTCGCCGCCGTACCCGGCGAGCGCCCGGTGGGGCCAACGCCCGCCCTCGCCCCGGTGGAGCGCGCCGAGATAGTCGGCGATCGCTTCCGCCTCGGACGGGTACCACGCGAAGTCGGGGCCGCGGGCCGCGGTGGCGGCGCGGCGCGCGTCCTCGATGCGCTCGCGCAGGTGATCCCGCAGGGCGCGCCGCAGCTCGTGGGCGGTGACGCCCGAGCGGCCGACCACCACCGACGCCGCCAGCTGGAGCGAGCGGATGATCAGCACCTCGTCGCCGAGGTCGTCGGCGAGGCCGTCCAGCGCCGACGGCAGCGCGCGTTCCGCCGCCCGCACCGTCGCGACGGCGCTGGTCACGTCGTCGGCCTCGACCTCGACGCTGGCCTCGAGCACGCGGACCTCGCGCGGGTTCATGGCCGGCCGAACCGCGGGCGCAGCGGCGCCGCCCGCCCCGAGGTCGAGGCCCCGCCCACGTCGATCAGATAGCGGACGTAGCCGGCCTCCTGCGCGACGCCGGCGACGTGGTACTGCAGCGTCGTCAGCCCGTCGTGCACATAGGAGTACCGCTTGCGCAGGCGGGCGCGGTTGCGGCGGTAACCGTCGGGCGCCGCCTCCTGGTTCCAGCCGTGCGCGTGCGGCAGCGACAGGTAACGCCCCTCCCGGCGCCCCACCGAGAGGCCGTGGTGCGCGATCCGCCGGGCCATGTCGTCATCCTCGCAGCCCCAGCCCCAGTAGGCGTTGCTGTATCCGTTGACGCGCGCGAAGTCGCGCCGGCTGAAGAGCACGACGCCGCCGAAGATCCCCTGGTACGGCACCCGGTAATCGAACTGCGAGCAGAACCGCGACACGTGCGTGGGCGTGGCCGGGTACGAGTAGTCGCAGGCCGCGTTCTC
>Ga0134125_10009076_pt1 | contig 11204 bp, 3 predicted proteins | sample KB31751_FD_96464 | JGI IMG/M metagenome (GOLD analysis project Ga0134125, IMG submission 96464) | Terrestrial soil microbial communities with excess Nitrogen fertilizer from Kellogg Biological Station, Michigan, USA - KB3-175-1 | ecosystem: Environmental > Terrestrial > Soil > Unclassified ...
CCGATCGATGTGACCAAGCGCCGGGGAATCGGCGGTGGCCAGCCGGCCGCCACGATCGGCGCTGCGGAGGCTTTCGACCTCTCCGATGATGGCTCCCTCATCTGGCTCACCAGTCCCTCGCTGACCCCGGGAGTGGTCGCCACGCTGAGCACGCCGCAGAACCAGCAGGCGCTCGGCATCCAGGAGATCTTCGCCGGCGCCTCGCTGATCAATAAGTTCAACGACCCCAAGGTGGACCCCCGCACGCCGGATATCATTCTCAAGGTCGACACCGGTGTGATCTTCACCGGCGGCCACAAGCTGTCCGAGCATGGCGGGCTCAACGAGGATGACGTACACACCGCGCTGCTGGTGTCGTCCGAGGATCTGGAGGCCGCTTCGGTGTCCACGGCGACCTCGAACCAGCAGGTAGCGCCGACGATTCTGAAAGCCCTCGGGATCGACCCGGAGGAGCTGCAGGCGGTTCAGAAGGAGCACGTCCACACTCTGCCGTTTCCCTCGCGGCGGTAGATACGGGGCGCCATCGTCCGGGGCTGCCTGCGGTGGCAGCCCCGGTTGCCGTAGAATCCGCCACCAACGCGGGCCGCTGCGCCCGTGTTGGTGGAAGGGCGATGCGGGTTCCCAAGAATCAGCCGTTCCGGGTGCGCTTCCGATACGCCGTGGCGGGAATCGCGGCCGGGGTGCGTACGGAGCACAGTCTGCGCATTCAGCTCGCGACGCTCGCCGTCGCGGTCCTCGTGCTGTGCGTCTTTCGTCCCGAGCCGATCTGGTGGGCCCTCGTCGCCCTCAGCGCGGCCTCAGTCATCGCAGCGGAGTTGCTCAACACCGCGATCGAGCACCTCGCGGATCATCTGCACCCCGACAGCCACTCCCGGATCCAGCTCGTCAAAGACTGCGCGGCGGGTGCTGTGCTGGTCGCTTCCTGCGGCGCGTTCGCCGTCGGGATTGCGCTCATCGTGCACTTGGTCAAAACCGCATCGACCGGCGGTTGAAACCAACACAGACCACCGGAATTGGACGGACCCGTGCGCGGGAATCAATCGCCCGTCAGCCCAATGGCCTCGCGAGCTTCCAGAGCTCGTTCGCGTACTGGACGGATGTCGCCTCCGACGGACTCCCGCGGTCGACCCGGAGAGAGCGGAACGGCTCATTCATGAAGCGGAAGATCTGCTGGAGGACTCGCTGCACTAGGCAGCGGCGGTGCGGCTCGCGCATTGCCTGCGCGAGCTGCACCGCGCGATCGTGGCAAATAGTGGCACGATCCAGGCGCACCCTGACAGCCCTGTGATTTCTGGTGACGCGGGCACCCGCCGCGTTCCAACACACTGCACGGCGCATAGACTTTCTGCCAACGCGGCATGCGCGGTTGGGCGGGAGAAATTCGATGTCGTGGCGCAGTTGGATGTGCTTTCTGCAGTGGATTCTGGCCGGCGTCCTGTGCGTGGCCGGGATGTTGGTCCTGTCATCCTGTGGCGGCAAGCGCAAGGCATCGATGCAGGAGGCCGCGCAACAAGCGGCTTGGAGCGCGCTGCTATCCAGCCACACCAGCGGCGTCGTCTCGCGCAAGAGCGTCGTTCGCATTCGCTTTGCCACCGACGTGGCGCCCAACGATGGCAGCCGCCCCGATCTGCGCCGCACCGTGACGATCGAGCCGGCCGTGCAGGCCTCGATTGCATTCGAGGGCAGTCACCAGATCGTGCTCGAGCCGAAGGCCGATCTGCAGCCCGGCATCTATGTGGTGCGGGTTCATCCGCAGGGCCTGCGGGGTGTGCGCTCCGACCTGCCGCCGTACGAGTTCCGCTTTCGGGTGCAGGCGCCGGACTTCCAGGTCGAGTTGCGAGGTCTCGAGGCTGCCGGCGGGGATCTCATGCGGCTGCATGGCACGCTCGTGGCGGCTGATGTCGAGCAGGCAGAGGCGATCGAGAAGCTGCTCAGCGTCAGCTTCCTCGGCAAGAGCCTGCCGCTGCAATGGAGTCACGCCGGGCTCGAGCATGAATTTACTGCAAGCGGGCTGCATCGCCAGCGCGATCGACAGTCGGTCACGGTCAAGTGGGACGGGCGGGCGATCGGGGCGAGCACCCGCGGCCAGCATTCGCTCGAAGTCCCCGCCCGTGGCAGTTTCCTGGTCACCCAGGAGCAGGTGCTCGATGAGGATGGACGGCGGCAGATCCGGGTGTCCTTCTCCGATCCGCTCGATCCGACCCAGGACCTGACCGGACTGGTGCACCTCTCCAAGGGCGCGGTCTCGGCGAATGTCCAGAACGGAGCGCTGGTGGTCTATCCGCAGGAGGATTCCCAGGGCGATGTCACTCTCACGGTGGAGGCCGGCATCCGCAATGAGCGGGGCGATCCGCTGCAGCAGACGGTGCAGCAGACGCTCAGCTTCCCCAGCCTCAAACCGCAGGTGCGCTTCGTCGGCCGGGGCGTGATCCTTCCGGACGGCAAGGCGCTGACGATTGCGTTCGAAGCCGTCAACGCTCGCTCCGTCCACGTGACGGCACTGCGTGTCTATGACGACAACATGGCGCAGTTCCTGCAGGTCAACAAGCTCGACGGCAGCGCCGAAATGACTCGCGTGGGCCGTTTTCTGTGGCGCCGGACGATTTCCCTGACGGCGCCCGCGACGCCGGGGCGGTGGTCGCGCTATGACCTCGATGTCACCGAGCTGATGCGCAGGTATCCCGGCGGGTTGTTCCAGCTCACCCTGCAGTTGACTCCCGCGGATTCCACCTACGACTGCGGAACGAGCGCGCAGAAGCCGCCGGCTTCCGAGCCGCCGCTGCACGATCAGGAGGACGGGGAGCAGGTCGAACGCTCCAACTGGGACTACGCGGAAGAGTACTTCGGTGCCGGCAATGGCAGTTGGGCGCATCGCCAGGATCCCTGTTACGCCGCCTATTTCATCTATGGCGAGAACGTGCATGCGCAGCGCAACCTGATCGCAACCAACATCGGTCTGCTCGCCAAGCGCGACCAGCACGGCCGCCTGCTGGTGGCCGCTACAGACCTGCGTACGGGTGCCGTGCGCGCGGGCGTCAAGCTGGAGGTGCGCAATTTTCAGGGCCGGACGCTGGACGCGGCGAGTACGGATGCGAGCGGGCTGGCCACTCTGACACCCGAGGGCACGCCCTTTGTGCTGATCGGCGCCAGTGGCGGGCAGCGCAGCTATCTGAAGCTCAATGCAGGCAACGCGCTGCCCGTCAGTCACTTCGACGTCGGCGGGGAGACGGTGGCCAAAGGAGTGAAGGGGTTCCTCTATGGCGAGCGGGGAGTGTGGCGGCCTGGGGATACCTTGTATCTGACATTGGTTCTGCAGGACAGAACGTGCGGACAGGCGGGCGCGTCCTGCCCCGGCACGCTGCCAGCGGGGCACCCCGTCACCCTCGAGCTCTACGATCCGCGGGGCCGCCTCGCGCAGAGGACCGTCAACACCACGCCCGTGGACGGCTTCTACCGGTTCGAAGTCAAGACGGCGGCAGATGCGCCCACCGGCGAATGGACGGCGAAAGCCCTCCTGGGCGAGCTGAGCTTCAGCAAGCGCCTGCGGGTGGAATCCATCATGCCCAATCGCCTGAAGGTCGCCCTGGACGTGAGCTCCTTCGAGAGCGGCAAGCCGCTGGTGGGCTCGGTGTCGGCCCAGTGGCTGACGGGTGCGAGCGCGGCACAGCTGAAAACGGATGTGAAGCTGGCGCTGGCCCCGACGGCCACCCATTTCGGGCGGTTCGCGGACTACGTGTTCGATGATCCGGCACGCCAGTTCGCCACCCGGTCGGAGGCGGTGTTCACCGGCGAGCTCGACGCGAAGGGCGCGGCGAGCTTCACCAAGGCCCTGGATCTCAGCGGCTCCCCTCCGGGAATGCTGTCGGCAACCTTCACGACACGGGTCTTCGAGCGCGGCGGCGCTTTCAGCATCAGCCGCGATACGATGAGCTACGCACCGTATGCACGCTTCGTCGGTGTCCGGCTCCCGAAGGGAGACTCGGCACGCGACATGTTGCAGACCGATCAGGAACACACCGTCGAGATCGCCACCCTGTCGGCGTCCGGCGAGCCCGTCTCGGTGAGCCAGGTACACGTCACTCTATATAAGGTTGAGTGGAAGTGGTGGTGGGACAAGACGGGGGACTCGCTCGCCCAATACGCGCAGGCGGCGAGCAACACCTCCGTCCGCGAGGACACCGTGGCGACGGTGAACGGCGTCGGTCAGTGGAAGTTCCAGATCAACTACCCGCAGTGGGGGCGGTATCTGCTGCGTGTGTGCGATACCGAGGGCGGTCATTGCGCCGGCCGCACTTTTTATGTCGACTGGCCCTCCTGGGCGGGCAAGGAGCGCGAGCAGTCCGGCGCTGCCGCCAACGTACTGGCGATTACCTCCGACAAGCCCAGATATACCGTGGGCGAGACGGCGACCGTGCGCCTGCCCGAGAGTGCGCAAGGGCGCGCACTGGTCACAATCGAGAACGGCAGCGACATCATCGATGCGCGCTGGATGGAGCCCAAGGCAGGGAGTACGACGTTCACCCTGCCCGTCACGGCCTCCATGGCACCGAACGTGTACGTTGCCGTCACGCTCATTCAGCCGCACGAGAACAAGGTCAACGACCGTCCGATCCGGCTCTACGGGGTGATTCCTCTGGAAGTCACCGATCCACAGACGCACCTGGCACCCGTTATTCGCACTGCGCAGGAATGGAAACCGGAGAGTCGGGGCGAGGTGCAGGTGAGCGAGGCGCAGGGAAGGGCGATGACGTACACGCTGGCCGTGGTGGATGAAGGCCTGCTGTCACTCACCAACTTCAAGACGCCCGATCCGTTCGAGTATTTCTACCGGCGCGAGGCACTCGGGGTATCGACATGGGATCTCTACGACGATGTCGTCGGGGCCTATGGCACGGAGCTCGAGCGCCTGCTCGCGCTGGGCGGCTCTGATGCCGCGGCGGCTCAAGCTGACACGGATCAGGCGCGTTCGCGATTCCCTCCCGTGGTGCGCTTCCTCGGTCCGTTCCACCTCGAAGCCGGCGCCCAGGCGACGCACCAGATCGATATGCCTCGTTACCTGGGTGCCGTGCGCGTGATGGTGGTCGCAGGCAGCCAGGGTGCCTACGGCTCGACTGATACCTCGGTCTTCGTGCGGCAACCGCTCATGGTGTTGCCGACCCTGCCGCGGGTCATCGGTCCCGGGGAGGAGGTTGCGGTGCCCGTCTCCGTTTTTGTCTCGGATCCCTCGATCAAGGAGGTCACCCTGTCGATCGAGCCGGGTGAGCTGTTCACTCCCATCGGTGCAAACAGCCTGCGGCTCCAGTTCTCAGGGCCGGCAGAGCAATTGGGCATGGTATGGCTCAAGGCGGCGGACCGACTCGGCAAGGCACACGTGCACGTGACGGCTTCCTCGGGTGAGCAGCGGGCAGAGAGCGACATTTTCATCGATGTGCGCAGCTCCAACCCGCCCACGACGGTCGCCGTCTCGCGCGTGCTGCAACCGGGCGATACCTGGAGCACGCAGGTCCTGCCGCACGGAATGCCGGGGACCAACCAGGCGATGCTGGAGGTATCGCGCATGCCGGCACTGGATCTGGAGAGCCGTCTCCAGTACCTGATCCAGTATCCACACGGCTGTCTGGAGCAGACGACCTCCTCGGTATTTCCGCAGCTGTATCTGTCTTCGCTGCTGCAGCTCGGGCCGGCCCGCCAGGAGCAGATCGAGGCCAACATCCGCCAGGGAATCGAGCGATTGCGCTGGTTCCAGCTCTCCAACGGCGGTTTCAGCTACTGGCCCGGCGCCAGCGGCGGTTTCGCGTCCGGCTCGCTCGAGGGCTATGCGCTCTGGGCGACCACCTATGCCAGCCATTTCCTCATCGAGGCGGAAAAGGCCGGTTATGAGCTGCCCCCGACGATGCGCAGCAACTTCATGCGCAACCTCAGGAACACCGCGGAGCAGTGGACACCAGTGGGCGGCGGCGGCTCGACACTGGATCAGGCTTACCGGCTGTACGTGCTGGCGCTCGCCGGACAGCCGGACGTCGGGGCGATGAACCGTCTGCGGGAAACGGCGCATCTGCCCGACACCGAGCGTTGGATCCTCGCCGCCACCTACAAGCTGGCCGGTCTTGCGGATCTCGCGGACTCCCTCGTCGCGGGCCTTCGAGCCGATGCAGCCGGCGAGCCCCACGGCGCGCCTCCCGACTATACCTTCAGGTCCGAGCTGCGCGATCGCGCCATGGTCCTGCAGAGCCTGCTGGCGCTGGGCCGCCTGGATGAGTCCGCGGATCTGATCAAGGCCATCTCCTCCGAGCTCGCTTCGCAGGGCTGGTACAGCACCCAGTCGGTCGCGTATTCGCTCATGGCGATCGCCAAGGTCGCCGGCGCCGCTCCGGGAGACAGCTTCACCTTCGAGCACGACTTCGGGACGGCGATGACCCGCGTTGTGTCCCATTCGCCGGTGTATCAGGCGAAGATCGCCACCCTGCCCGCGGCCGGGCGGGCCGTTTCCATCCATAACACCTCACAGCGGGCGCTGTTTGTGACGATCGCCACGCGCGGTATCCCCGCGGCCGGCATGGAGGATTCCGGTTCGTCCGGCCTCGCGCTTCAGGTGACGTACACGGATGAGGACGGCAATGCCCTCGACATGAGCCGCCTCACTCAGGGAAGCGATTTCCTCGCGCACGTGGAAGTCAGGAACGTCACTGCGCACCGCATCGACAACATCGCCTTGACGCATATTTTCCCGGCGGGCTGGGAGATCCATAACGATCGCATGGACAATGCCGGCGCCGGCGGATCACGCGAGGAGGCGGCGCCAGCGCGCAACCCCTGGATGTTTCCGAACGGCTCGCGCCATGCGGCCCAGGCGAGCGTCGACTACACCGACATTCGCGACGATCGGGTGTTGCAGTACTTCGGGCTGGGGGCGGGGGAGTCGATCCGGTTCGAGACTCACCTGAACGCGGCGTATCGCGGTCGTTACTACCTGCCGAGTGTCCTGGCGGAAGCCATGTATGACGCGACGAAGAATGCACACACGGGTGGCCAATGGACAAGCGTCGCTGGCCCATCGCATTGACGGCGCGCGGCCGTGGGCGGTCGCGCTCGCACGGGACATCGCGCGAGGATGGAGCGGCGTCGCCGCGGGTCACGTCGCGCGAGTATGGGGCGTCGTCGCGGGGCACGTCGCGCGGGGACGGGGCGTCGTCGCGGCTCGGCACGTCGCGCGAGGATGGGACGGCGTCGTCGCGGGGCACGCCGCGCGGGCATGGGGCGTCGTCGCGGCTGGGCACGTCGCGGCGCGCGTGGCCAGTCGTCGCAGCTCTCGTCGTCGCCGTCGCGGGGTTCGCGTTCTGGCGATGCCTGCCGCGTCCGCTCTTCCATGAGTCACTGGCAAGCATTCTGCTCGCGCGTGATGGCTCGTTGCTCAGCGCGCGCATTGCTGCAGACGGGCAGTGGCGGTTCCCACCGCTGGAGCGCGTGCCGCGGAAATACGAGACGGCGCTGCTGGCCTACGAAGACAAGCGATTCGAGCACCACATTGGAGTAGATCCCGTTGCGATCGCCCGGGCGATCCGCTCCAACCTCCGAGCCGGCAGAACGGTCAGTGGCGCAAGTACGCTCACCATGCAACTCGCGCGGCTGGTGCGTGCCGGTGGCACGGACGGCGAGGGCAAGGATCGGCGGCGGCATCGGGGTTACGCGGACAAGCTGCTGGAGATGTTCCTGGCGCTGCGCATCGAGAGCGCCTACTCGAAGCGGCAGATCCTGGCTCTCTACGCGAGCCATGCGCCCTTCGGTGGCAATATCGTCGGCCTCGAAGCCGCTTCCTGGCGGTACTTCGGGCGAGCTCCCACGGCACTGTCATGGGCGGAGGCGGCCATGCTCGCCGTTCTGCCCAACGCGCCGGCGCTCGTCACACCCGGCCGCAACCCGGCCATCCTGCAGGACAAGCGCGATCGCCTGCTCAGGAGGTTGCACGCCTTGGGCGTGCTGAGCTCCGAGGATCTGCGGCTCGCGCTCGCCGAGAAGCTGCCCACGGCTCCCGTGGCGCTTCCCGATGAGGCTCCCCATCTTCTGGAAACGCTGCGGGCACGCTATCCCGGCCAATCCCGCTTCGAGTCAACCCTGGATGCGGACCTCCAGATCGCGGCCTTGCAGATGGTGCGGGATCACGCGGATACGCTCGGCCGGGAGCTGATCCACAACGTGGCTGCGGTGGTCGTCGACAACCAGTCCTTCGAAGTGCTGGCCTACGTCGGCAATTCCGCCTGGTCCGCGCACAACGACGTCGGGCTTGCGGTGGACATCGTGCAGCGTCCGCGCAGCACCGGGAGTGTCCTGAAACCGTTCCTGTACGCAGCGATGCTCGACAGTGGACAGTTGCTCCCGCACATGCTGCTCGCGGACGTGCCCACCCAATATGCCGGCTATGCACCGGAGAACTTCGACCACGCGTATCGGGGTGCCGTGCCCGCGGACGTGGCTCTGGCGCAATCGCTGAACGTTCCGGCCGTGCGGTCGCTCAAGGAGTATGGAGTCGAGCGCTTCTACGATCTGCTGCGCGCCATGGGGATGTCCACGCTGACACGTCCGCCGCAGGACTACGGTCTCACGCTCATCCTCGGCGGAGCCGAAGGAACGCTCTGGGATGTCACGCGCATGTACGCAAACCTGGTGGACACCGCGCGTCGTATCTCGCCCGGGCCTGCGGCCGCCTATCGCGATCTGCAGGTATTGCGGCAGCCGCAAGGGGCGCGTGAGCTGCAGCCGATGCGTGCAACACAGATCACGCCGGCTGCGGCGTGGCTGACGCTGAATGCGCTGCTCGAAGCGCAACGACCCGCCGACGAAGCGCACTGGAAGAGCTTCGCGGACAGCCGCCGGATCGCCTGGAAAACCGGCACGAGCTGGGGATTTCGAGATGCCTGGGCGGTCGGCAATACGAGCCGGTACACGGTCGCCGTGTGGGTGGGCAACGCCAGCGGCGAGGGCCGACCGGGGCTGACCGGCGCCAGCGCGGCGGCCCCCCTGATGTTCGAGCTGCAGCGGCGCCTTGCGCCCGCGCCCTGGCTCATTCAGCCCACGTTGACCCTGCGACGCGTCCAGGTCTGCCGCGACGATGGCTTTCTGGCCAATGACTTGTGCGAGCCCGTGCCGGAATGGGTTCCTGCCGGGAGCCACTTCGAGCGGCAGAGTCCCTACCACCAGCGAGTGCACCTCGATCGCAGCGCGCGCTACCGGGTCGACTCGACTTGCGAGCGGGTCGCGAACATGCAGCACGTGGCCTGGTTCGTTCTGCCGCCGTCGCAGGAGTTTTACTACCGCCGTAACCACGCGGATTACCGGGACTTACCTGCCTATCGCGGCGACTGTGAGCGCTCTCATGGCGGCGAGCCGATGGAGTTTCTGTATCCCAACGCGGCGGGCCGGATCTACATCCCGGTCGAGCTCGACGGCCACAAGGGGCGCACGATCTTCGAGGCGGTGCATCGCGACCGCGACGCTCGCCTGTACTGGCATCTCGACGGACGCTACCTCGGCACCACCGATACCTTCCACCAGATGTCTCTCGACATCGCACCGGGATCCCATCTGGTGACGATCGTCGACGGTGACGGCAACCGTCTGTCGCGCTCGTTCGAGGTGCTGGGAGCGCATCCCTGAGGCAAGCGCAGTGGCGCGCGAGGCGAGTGCTCACATCGGTGGGCGGCGTCACACTTTTTTCGGACCGGCTTTCTCAGCGCAGCGTTTACACTTGCACGCGACGTATCGTGCCGAGGGTGGTGTGATCCGGCCTTGAACAAAGAATTCGCGGGCGGTGGCGCTTGTCGGGTCGAGGCCCCGCAGCTGTCGAGTGTCACACAGCCCGAAGATCAGACCCGATTGAATCGCGCGCTGCAGGCCCTCAGCAGCTCGACGCTGGCTTTTGCCCAGATCTTTGACGAAGAGAGCTTGCGGCACGCGGTCTGCCGCATCGCCGTGGAGTGCGGTTATCCGCGCGCCGTATTCGAGTCGGCGACTCCCCAGCCGGAAGGGGTGCTGGCCAGTGCGGGCGCGGCATCCGACCTTCAGACCCAGCTCGGTCTGCCTCTGGCCGTCGGCGTGGAGACCTTCGGCCTGCTGCGCCTCTATGCCGCCGATGCCGGCGCCTTCGATGCGGAGGAGACAGCCGTCCTCAACGAGCTGGCAGAGGAGCTGACGTCTGCGATCACCACGGTGCGGGCGCGGATCGCGCGTACGCGCCTCGAGCAGCTCGAAAACGCGTTGCACGATGCGCAGTTGCGCGCGGTGGCATTCGAAGCGCAGGAGGGCATCGTCATCACCGACGCCTGCAATGCAGTTCTGAAGGTCAACCGGGCCTTTACGGCCATTACCGGCTATGCGAGCGAGGACGCCGTCGGCAAGAGGCTGCGTTTGCTGCAATCCGGTTACGAGGAGCGAGGAAACCTCGTCCTCGATGCTGTTGCTCGCGAGGGCTCCTGGCAGGGGGAGGTCTGCAATCGCCGCAAGAGCGGTGAGCGATATCCGGCGTGGACCAATATCACGGCAGTGAAGGACCCCGCAGGCGCCATCAGCCATTACGTCGTGACCATGACGGACATCACCGCCCGTAAAGCGGCGGAGCAGAGGATCGAGCAACTCGCCTACTATGACGCGCTCACGCAGCTGCCCAACCGCCGCCGGCTCATGGACCGCCTGCAGCAGGCTCTGCGCAACTGCGGCCATACCCGTCGCAGGGGCGCGCTGCTGTTCATCGATCTGGATAACTTCAAGATCCTCAACGACACCATCGGTCACGACGTGGGCGATCGGCTGTTGTGCAAGGTCGCCCAACGACTGACCTCGAGCGTGCGCGACGGCGATACCATCGCGCGCCTCGGCGGGGATGAGTTCGTCGTCATGCTCGAGGAGCTGAGCGAGTCCGCGGAGGAAGCCGCCGGACAGGCCAAGAAAGTGGGCGAGCAGATCCTGCTGTCGCTCAATCGGCCTTACATGCTGGACGGGCGTGTCCATCACAGCACTCCGAGCATCGGTGTCGCCTTGTTCAGCGAAGCGGACACCGCCGTGGAAGAGCTCCTGAAGCAAGCCGACATCGCCATGTACCAGGCGAAATACGCCGGGCGCAACACGTTGCGCTTTTTCGATCCGGCCATGCAGGCCTCGCTCGCCGCGCGGGCGAGTCTGGAGGCGGCGCTGCGGCGCGCGATCCAGGAGCG
>Ga0134125_10009077_pt1 | contig 11203 bp, 4 predicted proteins | sample KB31751_FD_96464 | JGI IMG/M metagenome (GOLD analysis project Ga0134125, IMG submission 96464) | Terrestrial soil microbial communities with excess Nitrogen fertilizer from Kellogg Biological Station, Michigan, USA - KB3-175-1 | ecosystem: Environmental > Terrestrial > Soil > Unclassified ...
ATGAGCAAATGATTTCAGGATAAGTTGCTAATTTGGAATTAGTGGTGTTTTTTCTGCTACAGGATTGCTTACCAGGAATAAATGGCAGCCGGGTTTGTTAATGACGAAAATTTATTGCAAACCTGTAACATGTTTATTAATAAGATCACAACAAAGTAATTATTTGGAATATTAAATGAAAACAAAAAAATCTTTTCGAAATAATAATTGCAATCGATTACATTTATGAAAAAATTGCTACTTTAGGTGTGTCAATTATTTTGAAATGATAGTTGCACGAAAAGATAGACCTGAGAAATGATGAGAACCTTAATGACGACTGTTTCCAGATGATAAATGTTTAACGATGTATTGTTGTTTTTTTTGAAAAATGGTGATTTAAAAAAAAATAAAATGGGAACCATCAATTCAGAAGACTGGTAAACCTTAAACAAATTTTGGGCTTTGAACGAAACTGGTGGGCAAACCAGTCCTTATGAAATAAAAATCGACAATCAGATTTTAATAAAATATTCATTTGTATAATTTTCTAAATCTTTAAATCAAAACTTCTATTATGAAGAAATATTTCAATAAAAAGCTGCTAATACTCACTATTAGTATTTTTTCTTTTACAACACTGTTTGCCCAGAGTAGAACAATTTCAGGATTGGTCACCGATGAGGATGGAAGTCCATTAGTCGGCGCGACGGTAACGGTAAAAAATACGAACATTTCTGTTGCAACGGATGGCCAGGGTAAGTTTTCCCTGAGCGTTCCACGAGACAACAACGGATTAGTTGTTTCCTTTGTTGGCATGGAAACGCAACAAATAACTATTGGCGCCAGGAGCGTTTTTAACGTGAAGTTGCGATCAGGTAATAATAGCTTAAGTGACGTAGTAGTGGTAGGGTATGGAAAAATGAAGAAGTCGGATATGAGTAGTGCCGTTGAAACTATTTCTTCAAAAGATCTGAATAAGACTGTAAACGTTACGCTTGATGACGCGCTGCAGGGAAAGGCAGCGAATGTGTATGTTTCAAGTCCAAGCGGCGCCCCAGGATCTGGCTCTACGGTTATCATCAGGGGTATTAGTACCATAACTGGTAATTACCAACCTTTATATGTAATAGATGGCGTACAGATAAGGCCCGATGTTCCGACAGGCGGTCAGTATAATGTAGCCAGCGGTGAATCCAACCAGCTTGCAGGAATAAATCCGGACGATATAGCTGATATAAGTATCCTCAAAGGACCCGCCGCTACTTCTATTTATGGTGCTGCCGGCGCTAATGGGGTCGTAATGATCACAACCAAACAAGGTAAAGCAGGGAATACAAAAGTTAATTTTTCTACCTCGCAAACCTTTCAGGAACGTCCAAAAGAATTGCCGGTAATGAACCTGCAACAATATGCGATATATGTTGGCAAACTGCAAAAATACGGCTTGGTTGGTGTAGAACCTCCTGAGTTGGGAGATCCCACCTTGCTCGGCGGTGGAACTGACTGGCAAAAGGCTTTATTCAACCCAACTTTAATGCAAAAATATTCGCTTTCATTAAGTGGGGGCAACGAAAAAACTAATTTTTATTTATCGGGCGATTATCTGACACAGGATGGGGTAGCAGCTGGTTCAGGTTTCAAAAGAGGATCAATCAGATTAAATCTTGCCAATCAGGCTACAAAGTGGCTGAAATTTGGAACCAACCTCAGTGCTTTTGGTACTAATGAGAAAGTAAACACTTTCCAGGGCCGGATTGTTAACCTAGCCTTATCGCAAAACCCGACGATTCCTGTAAAAAATCCTGATGGTTCTTTTGGCGGACCGGCAAATGCAGCACAGGCACAATACGCCGTCACAAATCCGGTAGCCATTGCTGATCTCAATAATAATTATAATACTTCATTTGGCCTGATTGGTGGCTTAAATATGGATGTCTCACCCATTAAAGGTTTAGTGTGGCATACTGAATTGAATGGGAATTATACTTTTAATAATAATTTTCAATTCAATCCTTTTTACACACTCGGTAAATATTATCAAAGCGCGCCCACATCCGGAAGCCGCGCCAGCAGTAATAATTATTGGCTTTCTTTCAACACAAGAGTACAGTATGATTTCAACATTGAGAAGCATAAAATTTCTGTAATGGCGGGGCATGAAGCAACCTATTATGCTTACCAGGGATTAAGCGCTTCCGGCAAAAATTATTCAACCACTTCTGTTCAGGAGCTTAGTGTAGCAGATCCTTTATCCAGTCCGGGAACAAGCTATAGAGGTGATGGTGCCGGAGAATCTTATTTTGGCAGGCTCAACTATACCTATAATGATAAATATATAGCGCAGTTTGTAATAAGAAGAGATGGTAGTTCCAATTTTGGACAAAACAACCGTTGGGGAACGTTTCCAGCTGTATCAGTTGCCTGGAAAGTATCTGATGAAAAATTTATGCGGAATATCACGTTTATCAACGACCTGAAGCTAAGAGCAGAATATGGTATATCCGGAAATGCAAGCCAGGGAGGTGCAATTTATTCGAACTTATATGCTAGTCCCACACCATGGGGTACAGGATTTCTCCCTAGCAACTTTCCAAATCCTGATCTGAAATGGGAACAGGACAAATCGAAAAATCTCGGACTTGACCTTCACATGTTTAATTCCCGGATAGAAGTAATAGCGGATGCTTATTTAAAACAAATATCCAATCTAATACTGCCGGCAACTGGTCCCGAGTTTATGGGTGGTTACGTTAGCGGTGGCTATGGCGGCCAGATAACTTGGCCGCAGGCTAATTATGGAAACATGGAGAACAGGGGTATAGGTGTAACCGTAAACACGGTAAATATTTCACATAAAGACTTTCAATGGAGAACCGGAGTCAATTTCTCCATCGATAAAAATAAGGTGTTAAAGGTTGTTAGTCCGATAAATATTCAATATTATGATCAGACGAATAACAGGCAGGCTCAGTTTCTCACTGAGGAGGGGCAACCTATTAGTATGATCACCGGTTATGTTGCAGAAGGGCTTTTCCAGAATTATAAAGACATTACAGGCCATGCGATACAAACAGGCAGTGCCGGAAGCCAGCTGATTGTAAATCCTACAAGTGGTTCCTGGGTTGGGGACATCAAATATAAAGACATAAATGGTGATGGCTTTATAGATCAGAATGACAGAACTATTATTGGCAACCCATGGCCTAAGTTTACCTATAATTTTACAAATACATTTAGTTATAAGGGATTTGAACTCAATTTGTTTTTCACCGGCGTTTATGGCAATCAGATATTGAATCTTACAAGATATCAATATGAAACAATGCCACAAGGCACTGGTCCTTATAATAACCATTTCCAGGGAGCTACCAATTTTGCTCAACCAAGCAGTGTTAACCCTGCAGATGCCGAAACAGCAGTACTGACCAATCCCGGTTTTAATATACCGAATGCTTTTGTTGATGCCAATGGTAACAACAGGATTTCTCAGTGGAATGTTGAAAATGGATCTTATCTAAAACTGAAAAATGCCCGCATAAGCTATAGAGTTCCTGAAAAATATCTTTCCAAAACTCATATTTTAAGAGGTGTTTTGGCCACGTTCCAGGTTCAAAATGCCTTCACGATTACAAAATATACAGGATATGACCCTGAAGTAGGCATGTATAATTACGGAGGCCTTAACCTGGCAGGGATGGATGAAGGAAGATATCCTCCTTCAAGATCCTATACGATTAGCCTTGCTTTGGATTTCTGATAAAATTATTTATAAAAAAAATTCTAATAATGAGAAAAAATATAACCACCATAACAATATTAATGCTTGGGATGTTAGTTATGCAATCGTGCAAGAAAGACTATTTGAACCGGCCGCCCCTGGCTTCACCCACAGCCGGTACCTTTTATCGAACTGATGCAGATATTTTGAATGGTACCGGTCCGCTGTACAACGTGGCGTGGGGAGGGTATAATGGAACTTCATTACAATATATTGGAGATATCATGGGGGGTAACAGCAGCACAGATAATTATAACGGAAGGGGATCCTATCTTAGCTTTACGGTTACTTCCAGTGATCCGAGCGGCGCATTGCAAAGTGCTTACCAATCACTTTGGTCTGTGGTTGCTAATGCCAACGTGGTAGCCTATAATATAAAAAATGCAGCCCCCGGTGCCAGCGAATCGGCAAAAAACTCCGGACTTGCTGAGTGTTATTTCATACGTGCTGCAGCTTACTATTACCTGGCGTTAGATTGGGGAGCGGTTCCTATTATTTATAACAACACTCAGCAGTTAGGTGATACCTCTATCCGCAGGAATGACCTGGCGGATGTTTGGAAATTTATTATTTCTGATCTTAGCTGGTCTATGAACCATCTGAATGCCACACCACTTCAACCTGGTCGTATTACCAAATGGAGCGCAGAAGGGATGTTGGGCAGGGCTTACCTGGTAAGATCAGGTCTGGGGCAGTCTGGTGGCCAACGGAAGCAGTCAGATCTTGATAGCGCCAAGTATTATTTAGGGGATGTTTGCAATAATAGCGGACTAACATTAGATCCAAGTTATTACGATCTTTTCACAAGTTCAGTTTTTAGTGGTACTAAGGTACCTGCGGAATGCCTGTTTGGGCTGCTTTGGGTACCTACCGGTAACTGGCAAGCGCAAAACCACATGCAAGCTAATCTGGCCTATGATTCAAAAATTACTCAAACCGGTGATGGTTGGGGTGGTGCTTTTGGTGCTTCTCCGAGTTTAATGCAATATTATATTGATCCGGCAAACGCAGATGATTCTGTACGCAGAAAGGCAACATTATTTATGCCGAATTCATTTTACCCTGATATAAATACTGCCAACGGTGGTTGGTGGGTAGATACTGCCTTGTTCAATACTGCCACAAACTCGGTGACCGGCCTTCACATAACTTCTCCGGTAACCTCAGGTTCCTATTACGGCAATAATCATCCCTACGTGAAAAAGTATGTAATTGGTTCTCCTGCTGATAATGGTGGGCTTGGTAGTTCCCAAAATGAAAATATCAACACATACATTTTCCGTCTTGCCGAAGTTTACCTGGATTACTCAGACGCTATTCTGGGAAATAGTACATCTACCTCTGATGCAGAAGCGTTGAAATATTATAATGCCGTAAGAATTCGTGCGGGAATTATCCCGAGAACTTCAGTCACCTATGCTGATCTCATGTTGGAAAGAAAGATCGAGTTCGCTTTTGAAGGAAAAGCGTGGTATGATTGGAAGACGTGGTATTATTTCGATCCCACTGCTGCGATGCAATATTTCAATACTCAGAACAGAGGTGTATTTAATCTGACCTACAATGGAGGAAATTCGTTTGTTACTTATCTCAACGATGCAAACAATCCTGCTACAGTAGGGCCCCGCTATTATACCATCACACCTGCAACTGCCGATCTTCCTTATCCGGAAGTTGAATTGCTGGTAGCGCATAACTTAACCTTGTCGCCTGTCCCTTTTGACTTTAGTAAATTAAATTATTGAGAACGATCTTAAATAAAATTTTATGAGAAAATTATTAGTTTTTTCAATTCTTGCAGTAACAGTTTTATTTTCCTGTAAAAAAAATGACGGAGGTTCTGGAAATCCAATGATAACGCAAGTAAGAGTGGTGGATTCTACTAAACGGGACAATACGTTTACAAAGGCTATACCAGGCACATTAATAGTAATTCAGGGAAGCAATCTCGGTGGCCTGCGACAAGTGGTATTTAATGATACAGCAGCGTATTTTAATCCTGCCTATGCTACTGATAAAAATATCATTGTTACCATTCCTGCAACAGCTCAAACAACTGCCACTGACCCTAACGTGCCCAGTGTTATTAAGGTAGTTACCAGTCATGGAACAGCTACCTATTCTTTTCAGTTATATCTGCCTCCACCGGTAATAAATTCTATTACTTTTGATAACACCGGATCAGTTGTGTATATTAATGGCTCTAATTTCCAAGGATTGAAAAAAATAACCTTTCCTGTATCTGGAAGTGATACCGCTCTTTCTTATACTGTAAATAAAACGTTTACACAAATAGCGGCTGAAATTCCACCAGGAAGCCCTTTTAAAGATTCTCTTCGTGTTTATTGCACCTTTGGAACCGGCGCTTTCTCTTATCCCCCTCCAATGACCATTACTTCAGTTTCCAATGAAAATGCCGCAGGTGGTAATATCATAACTGTAAACGGAACTAACTTTGTCGGTATTGATCAGGTCATTTTTCCCGGAAATATTCCTGGAACCAATTTGCAAGTTAATAGTGTAACTCAGTTGACTGTCCAGGTACCTTCAGGCATTACGACCTCTGACTCACTTAGACTATCATCTAGCGTATTAGGACATGCGACCTCACCTCAGCTTTATGCCTCTTATATTACACATCCTTCTCCAGGCTACCTCAGTAATTTCGATGACCAGTGGGCAACCGATAATACTGGCTTTGTGGGTTGGACAGGTGGCTATGCGGATGCTGCGGCGACAGCTACTAATTATCCCGGTGGAACGGGCGGTTCCGCTATATTACTACAGTCAAGTCCGATGTCTGCAAATGCAGGCCCTACTTCACAGGGAAATCCAGGACTTCTGCAACTGAATGATGTTCCCTGGGTTTCCGACAAAAGCCTCTCAATCAGCAATTATTCCCTGAAATTTGAATTGTATGTGAAAACCGCATGGAGTGCTGGATCCTTATGGATTTCTATAGGCGATTGGTATGGATGGAATTCTTTTACTGCAAGATATGCACCGTGGGAAACAGCTCCTGGTAATAAATATCAGCCTAATGGATGGGTAACAGTGACTATACCGCTTACACAATTTATTTCCGGTAATCAATATTGGCAAACAAGCTGGAATTCGTCAGGAAATGCTGCAAGCAAGTTTTCAGATTATCCGACAACAGGTATTGCTTTCATGATTGCAAATGACAAAGCATCGGTTGTTCCTGCAAAAAGTATCAACCTGGCAATTGATAATGTTCGTATTGTGAAAGGACAATAAGCAGATATTTTGCAACCGTAAAGTGGAAATAAAAGTAACCAATTGTGAAGGGTGCATTATAGTTGAATAATGCACCCTTTCTTGTTTACCGATATTGAATACAAAGAATCGGAAGTATAAAGAATGTGAACCGTTGATTTTATGAAGAATCTTACTTTATCTATAATTATTTTATTTTGGATTTCATCATGGATTTCATCATGCACTTCAGCTCCGAAAAAGGAGGGTTTATTTTTCAGCTTTCTGCCATCTTCACAAACCGGTATTGATTTTAAAAATACAATCGTAGAGAATGATTCGACGAACATGTTTGTGAATGAATATACCTATATGGGGGGAGGAGTTGGTGTTGGCGATTTCAATAACGATGGTTTGCAGGATATTTTTTTTGCAGGCAGCCAGGGAAGCTCCAAGCTTTATATCAACAAAGGTAATTTCCATTTTGAAGATATTACGGTAAAGGCAGGTGTATCAACGGATTCATGGTGTACAGGTGTAAGTATTGTCGATATTAACAATGATGGATGGCCTGATATTTATGTTTGCGTATCCGGAAAAGTAGCTGGCTCAAAAAGAAAAAACCTGTTATTCATCAATCAACATAACTTAACTTTTAAAGAAGAAGCAGCCGGGTATGGATTAGCAGATACTTCTTATTCCACGCAAGCGGTTTTTTTCGATTATGATAAAGATGGAAAGCTGGATATGTACCTGCTCAATCATACACTGAATGACAGCCGGCCAAATGATATTCGCGAAAACCAGGTTGACAGCAATTCGGTAGCTGGTGATAAGTTATATCGTAATGAAGGTAACCCGCCCGGCATCAGTCACCCGGTATTTAAAGATGTATCAAAACAGGCGGGAATAATGGAAGATGGGAATGGACTGGGAGTAGTAGTTAGTGACTTTAACGGCGATGGCTATCCGGATATTTACGTTTCAAACGATTATATAAGGAACGATGTTTTATGGCTGAATAATAAAAACGGGACTTTTAGCAATTGCATTTCTACAGCAATCAAACATCAGAGTTATTCAAGTATGGGCACTGATGCAGCGGATGTTAATAATGATGATCTTTCTGATATAATCACTCTGGATATGCAGCCGGAAACGAATGAGCGTAAAAAAGAAATGTATTCGTTTTTAACCAATCAACGTCGACAAATTGAAATGAATAAAGGTTATCAACCTGAATATATTCATAACATGCTTCAGCTAAACAATGGCACAAGAGAGATCAATAACCGGAAAGAGCCGTTTTTTAGCGAAGTAGCAGAGATGGCAGGGATAGCAGAAACAGATTGGAGCTGGAGCGTTTTGATCGCAGACCTTGACAATGACGGATGGAAAGACATCCACGTTACCAATGGACTGGGCAGGGATCCTACCAATATAGATTTCCTGCAATACAGGCATAATACCGTTGTCCAAAGTGGAATTCCAGAAAATGACCTACGGCAACAAAAAATTCTTAGGGACCAGCTTACCGCTTTAGGCAGTTTATCTCTTCTTAACTATTTGTATCTTAATAAAGGAGGACTTTCATTTGAAGATGTATCTCAGAAGGCAGGAATAGATCAAAAATCAATTTCAAACGGCGCAGTGTATGCCGACCTTGATAATGATGGCGATCTTGATATTATTACCAATAATATCAACGAGAAAGCATTTGTCATGAGAAATGATCTTAACAACGCCGCCGACTCTGGAAAAAGAAATAATTACGTCACGATAAAATTACATGGTGATACGCTTAATAAAGATGGTATTGGTACAGTTGTGTATGCTTTCTGCAAAGGACTGCAGCAAATGGTGGAACAATACCCGGTGAAGGGATACTTATCAAGTGTAGATAACCGGCTTCATTTTGGATTTGGAAAGAAGACTCCTGATTCGTTAAAGATTGTTTGGCCGGATGGCAAAATGCAGGTAATACTAAATCCTCGGGTAAATAAAATTCTGGAAGTTAATTATAAAGATGCCGGTGCCGAATACATCAAAACTGAACCCGTTACTGATTCATTTTTCAACGACGTAACAGAAAAAATAAAAACAGATTACCAGCATAAAGAAACCTTCTTTTTTGATTATTCATTTCAGCCATTACTGCCACAAAAGTTTTCGCAGGAAGGACCATTTATAACTACGGGAGATATTAATGGAGATGGGCTTGAAGACTTTTTTATAGGAGGCGCTTTTAAACAATCGGGGAAGGTTTTTTTGCAAAAGAAAGACGGTACTTTCAGTAGCAAAGATTTGGTAACAGGGACAAAAAATGAAGAAGACATGCAAAGCGTCTTTTTCGATGCCAATGGAGATGGATTTTCCGATCTTCTTATTGCAGAAGGAAGCAGTGAATTTGATGTCAATTCTTCTTTTTACCGGCCACGCTTATATCTCAATGATGGTAAAGGCAATTTTCATTTAGACGATACCGCCTTTTCAACACTTGTCCGGACACCCGCTAAAAGCATTGCGGTAGCAGACATGGATGGAGATGGAGATCTGGATGTTTTTATTGGAGGAAGGGTGTCATTAGGCACTTATCCTGTGCCGCCCAGAAGCTATATACTTCGAAATGATCACGGAAAATTTATTGATGTAACCAGTTCGGTTTGTCCCGCCCTTGAAGATGCAGGGCTGATAAATTCAGCAGTTTGGGTTGATATTGACAATGACAAAAAGCCCGATCTCATTATTGCCGGAGATTGGATGCCTATCCGTATTTTTAAAAACAACGGCAAAACTTTAACTGAAATAACCAATCAAAGCGGGTTCGGTGAATTTCCGGGTCTTTGGAGAAGTCTTGCTGTTGCCGATGTTGACGGCGATGGCAAACCGGATATCGTGGCAGGAAATATCGGGTTGAATAATCCCTTTCATATAACAGCACAGCAACCCGCTGAGTTGGTTGCAAAAGATTTTGATGGCAATGGCGCGGTGGAAAATGTACTGTGTTATTATATCAAAGATAATAATGGCAAGTACCAGTTATCACCAGGAATATCAAGAGATGAATGGGCAATACAAATGCCTTCGATAAGAAAGAGATACGAACTAAACAGCTTGTATGCTAAAGCGACTATGGATGAGATTTTTACCAAAGAAATGATGGACAATGCGTTGGTGCTCAAATGCAGTGAAGCAAGAAGTGGATACTTTAAAAATGACGGTAATGGTAAATTTACTTTTCATCCTTTTCCTTTAGTAGCTCAGGAAGCGCCGGTTAACGCTATTGTTTGTACTGATGTAAACGGAGATGGTTCTGCCGATCTTATTCTTGCCGGCAATGAATACCAGGCTTCCGTAATGACCGGACGTTATGATGCATCTTATGGTTTGCTATTAACAGGCAATGGGAAAGGTGGGTTTACTGCTGTTTCCCCGGTAACAAGCGGTTTGATATTGGATGGCGATGTGAAAGACCTTAAAATGATTACCGTTGGAAAACAACAGGTTCTGTTAGCTGCGATCAATGATTCAAAAATGAAGGCTTTTGTAATTAAGAAAAAGTAACTTTTACATTTTGATAAAATTTAATTCTATAAAAAATTTGTTGCCATTGCTCTTTGTATTTTCATTTAATACCGGAGCTGCAAAACAGGTTGATTATATAAATTCACTGCATCCGGTTGATTCTGTGTACAAGGTGTCTTCAAATTTACCTTCTGATAAAAATGCCAGCAAACAAACAAAAAACCTTTATTTCAATTTACAAAAATTGCTGAAGAGAGGAATCATGTTTGGTCACCAGGACGATCTGGCTTATGGAGTAGGTTGGAAATATGTTCCGGGTAAAAGTGATGTGAAAGAAGTGACCGGCGATTATCCGGCGATCCATGGTTTTGAATTAGGACGGATTGAACTAGATCACCGGGTAAATATTGACAGCGTTCCTTTTGATTCAATGCGAAATTATATTCGTACCGTGTATGACCGCGGAGGAGTAATTACATTAAGCTGGCATCTCAATAATCCATTGACCGGCAAAACGGCGTGGGATTCTGCTCCGGGAACAGTTGCCTCCATTTTACCGGGAGGTGAAAAAAATGATTTATATAAAAGCTGGCTAGATAAAGTCGCCAATTTTATTGTGAGTTTAAAGGGGAAAAATGGTGAGCCAATTCCCGTTATTCTCCGGCTTTTTCATGAATTAAATGGTAATTGGTTTTGGTGGGG
>Ga0134125_10009078_pt1 | contig 11202 bp, 8 predicted proteins | sample KB31751_FD_96464 | JGI IMG/M metagenome (GOLD analysis project Ga0134125, IMG submission 96464) | Terrestrial soil microbial communities with excess Nitrogen fertilizer from Kellogg Biological Station, Michigan, USA - KB3-175-1 | ecosystem: Environmental > Terrestrial > Soil > Unclassified ...
ACCCGGCGGCCGTTCATAAAGCGATGGATGAAGCCGTTCAGCGGGCGCGCAACGGCGAAGGACCAACCTTCCTGGAGATGCGCACCTATCGCTATAAAGGCCACTCCATGTCCGATCCGCAAAAATACCGGACCAAGGAAGAACTGGAAAGCTATAAGGCCAAGGATCCGATCGAACTGGTAAAACACATTATTGATACCGAAGGTTACGCCAACGAAAAATGGTTTGAGGAGATCGAAGCCAAAGTAAAGGCCGAGGTTGACGAATCGGTAAAGTTTTCGGAAGAATCGCCATGGCCCGACCCATCGGAACTATATGCCGATGTGTATGTGGAAAACGACTATCCTTTTATTAAAGACTAATTATAAATATTGAATTTAACAGAACGTTGATCAACTAATATGGCCGAAGTAGTAAAAATGCCAAAAATGAGCGATACCATGACCGAAGGGGTATTGGCCAAATGGCATAAGAAAGTTGGTGATAAAATTAAATCGGGAGATGTTTTGGCCGAGATCGAAACAGATAAAGCCACCATGGATTTTGAATCGTACCAAAACGGCACCCTGCTTTACATTGGGGTTGAGGAGGGTAAAGCTGTTCCGGTCGATGCGGTTATCGGTGTTATCGGCGCTGATGGCGAAGATTATAAAGCCGCTTTAGAAAGCAGCGGCAGCACTGCGAAAAAAGAAGAAGCTAAGCCCGCAGAAGAAAAAACCCCAACTGCCACAGCAACTAAAGAAACAGCTGCACCAAAAGTTGATACTTCTAAAATCCCCGCGACTGTTATCCGCATGCCCGCGTTAAGCGATACCATGAAGGAAGGGGTGATCAATAAATGGAATTTTAAAGTTGGCGATACCGTGAAATCTGACGACTCGCTGGCCGATGTGGAAACCGACAAAGCTACCATGGAAGTAGTGGGCTATGAGAATGGCACCTTATTATACATAGGCCCCAAGGAAGGCGAAGCGGCTAAGGTAAATGCCATAATTGCCATTGTTGGAAAAGCCGGCACCGATATTACGCCGCTTTTGCAGGATGATGATAAAGAAGCAGCAGAAAGTAGCAGCGATAAGGAAGCTAAAGCTGAAGCAACTGCGGATCAAACTGCAGCTGCCCCTGCAACTGCTGCTAACCAGGACGACAGCCGTGTAAAAGCATCACCCCTGGCACGTAAGATCGCCAAAGAAAAAGGCATTAACCTGAATGATATAAAAGGATCAGCCGAAGGCGGGCGCATTATTAAAATGGACGTAGAGAACTATAAACCTGCTGCGAAGTCGGCCCCTGCCGCCGAAGCTGCAAAAGAAGGCGCTCCGGCCGCCGCTCAAAAACCGGCGGTTACCATAGCGCCATATACCGGCGAAGAGAAATTTACCGAAAAACCGGTTAGCCAGATGCGCAAGGCTATCAGCCGCCGCTTGTCGGAGAGCTTGTTTACCGCGCCGCATTTTTATGTCACCATGAGTATTGATATGGATGAAGCCGTAAAGGCGCGCACCCGCATCAATGAAGTGGCGCCGGTAAAAATATCCTTTAACGATTTTGTGGTGAAGGCTATCGCCGTTTCCCTGAAGCAGCACCCTGCAATCAATTCGTCCTTCCAGGGCGATAATATCCGCTTCAACGAGCACGTGCACATTGGCGTGGCAGTTGCCGTGGATGAAGGCCTGCTGGTTCCTGTTGTAAAATTTGCGGACGGCAAATCCCTGAGCCAGATCTCCGCCGAAGTAAAAGACTTCGCGCAAAAAGCGAAATCCAAAAAATTGCAGCCCAACGAAATGGAAGGCTCAACCTTCACCATATCCAACCTCGGCATGTTTGGTGTTGACGAGTTTACCGCTATAATAAATACACCAAACGCCTGCATATTAGCCGTTAGCGGCATACAGCAGGTACCGGTAGTCAAACACGGAGCTGTTGTGCCCGGCAATGTAATGAAGGTTACCCTAAGCTGCGACCACCGCGTGGTTGACGGCGCAACCGGCGCCGCTTTCCTGCAAACACTAAAATCAATGCTCGAAGAACCGGTGAGATTGCTGATTTAAGATTTTTAGTCCCGATAGCTACCGGGATATGATTGCGATTTATATATGTAGCGACGAGTTTTACCCGTTGTTTTTTGTTTTGATTTATTATTTTGTCGTATAGAATTTGGTGCCCCGGTTTTGTAGTTCAGAATTAGAACCTTTCATCCACATGAGAGAAATTTTTCGGTTTGCGGCATCTAATCAGAACCCCAACTGATTTATCGATTATGCTATATTTATTCTTCAGGTCGTCAGCACTTAATATCTCCAGCGAAATAAACAGATCATCGTTGATAGCTGCTAAGTCTCCTTCAGAATTATTGCCATCAATTTTGATCTTGTCATTTATAATATATTGAAATGTACTGTCGCTTTTCATTTTGTTCATTAGGCTATCGTAGTGAGTCGATTTTCGCCTAAAAAATCTTATATAGTTTCGCTTTGCTTGTGCTTTTGTAACCAGCAAAACCACCCCATCACGTGCATTCGGGCCAAATTTATTTGTTGCGTCTGTATCTGTCAAAACAGTTAGACTGCAAATTGTCTTAGCATCAAGATTCTTTAAATCGTCCTTTGATATTTTTACGCTATCAATAAAATAAAGAGGATCAGGGCCAAGTTTTTTCGCCAAGTTTTTTACCGACGATTGAGCAAGACACAATTGAGACAAAAGACAAAACAATATGATTAAATGTTTCATCAATTAAAAATGAATTAAATATATTATTAATTATCTGACATAAAAATAATAATATCAAAACATCCGGCCCTTAACCTCTCTTAGCCCACCAACCGACAACCTGTATGAAAGCTTTAACTTGTTTATCCGCAACTGCTTTGCAGTTCGCTTCTGCACAACATTGGTTAGAGTTAAAATAAAGTGATCCCTGTATAATTCTAATAGGCAGCTGCTGCTATAGCTTATCAATCATCTTAATGGCCTCGTCGTATTTTTTGATCAGCGATGGCGCGCGACCATAGGCCCAGCCGAGGTAATTGTCGCGAAGCAACATCAATGTTAAATGAATGTTATTTGTCTTCCTCGATTCCGGGCTCAATAACACCGTCGCAACTTTTTCTTCCAGCTTATCGATCCGGGCCTGGTTGGCATAAATGTCGGTCAGCTTTGAAACAAGCTTAAAGTTTGCTTTTGTCGTGATATTATTGCTTTTGGCTACCTCCCAGGCTACGGAACTTAAATCGCGGTTTACGACACCAAGCGGCGCTAAATAATTTAAATGGAACTCATCATTTGTGATAATTTTTTGCTGAAACGATGGCGTTTTAAGCGCGGAATCGATCATTTTTAAAATGCCTTTCTCATAAACATATTGATCTTGCGCAGCCTGTTCATTCCGCGCCAGTTCGGTTTTAATATTTTGCAATAGCTCACGGGTGTTTTTTTGCTCATGCAGGTTGCTAAAATATTCTGTCAGGCCCAACGCGAGTAAAACACTGAAAACGATTAACGCAGATTCTCCTAAATACTCCTTTACATCGCGTAAGACATAAATGTGTGGCCTGGCTTCCCTTGGATGTTTGTGGTGCGGCAGAGGTGATTTTCCTTCCATGCGTATAAATTTAAATAAAAGTAGGCCGAATCAAACTTACAAAGTTTCAAAAGCTTCGTAAGTTTTGCCTTTCTCAATCAATTAATAAATAATTGTAATTTAGTGTCGCATATACATTTATTAGCTAAAAAAACTCATCATGCGAATTTATAACGTTTTTCTGCAAAAAGCGGCCCCATCATTTTGCCTGCTGTTAATCGTATTATTGTTTGCCGCCAAAGGTTTTGGACAAGGCCGCACCACCGTTGATTTTGACAAAGGCTGGCATTTTCATTTAGGTGATGTGAAGAATGGTGAAAGCTCCGCGTTAGCCGACGCAAACTGGCGCCTGCTTAACCTGCCGCACGACTGGAGCATTGAAGGGAAATTCAGCAAGGATAACCCTGCCACGCCCGCGGGCGGCGCGCTTCCGGGCGGCATTGGCTGGTACCGTAAAACGTTTTCCATTCCCGCCGATCAAAAATACAAGTTGATTTATATCGATTTTGATGGCGTATATCAAAAAAGCGATGTATGGATCAACGGGCACCATTTAGGTTTCCGGCCGAACGGCTATATTTCGTTCAGGTACGAATTAACGCCTTATTTGAATTACGGCGCAAAGAAGAATGTGATCGCCGTTAAGGTGGATAACTCGGTTCAGCCCAATTCGCGCTGGTATTCCGGTTCTGGAATTTACAGGAATGTTTGGCTGGTTACCACAAATAAAATTGCCATAGATCATTGGGGGACGTATGTGACCACGCCGGAGATAGATAAAGGCTCGGCGACTGTCGAGTTAACTACGAAAGTTACAACAAGTGAAGAAACCGGCAAATTTCATTCAATACTTGGTATTCAAACGATTATTTACAATAACAAAGGAAAAGTAGTTGCAAGTAACTATACCACTAGTGGCGAAAAAAAATACAGCGATATTAATTTATCAAAGAATACACCAGCAATAGTGCATCAAAAATTAATTGTCAAGACTCCTAATTTATGGTCTATAGATGATCCGTATTTATATAAGGTGGTGACAAGGGTATATGCACTGGGATTGGATAATGCTAAAGATTTGATGGATACCTACACAACCCCGCTCGGTATCCGTTATTTCAATTTCGATCCCGATAAAGGCTTTTCACTGAACGGCAAGCACCTGAAAATTTTAGGCGTCTGCGACCATCACGACCTGGGCAGCCTGGGCGCCGCGGTAAATACAAGGGCTTTGGAGCGCCAGCTGCAAATATTAAAGGCGATGGGCTGCAACGGCATCCGCACTTCGCATAACCCGCCCGCGCCGGAGCTGCTCGACCTGTGCGATAAAATGGGCTTTATCGTGATGGACGAAGCCTTCGACTGCTGGGAATGGCAAAAAGTTAAATACGACTATCATTTATACTTTAAGGAATGGCATAAACGCGACCTGGAAGACCAGGTGCTGCGCGACCGTAACCATCCCAGCGTGTTCATCTGGAGCATCGGCAACGAGATACCACAGCAGGGCGACACCAGCGCATTGCGTATCGCGCCGGAGTTGGCTGGCATTGTGCATAGCCTGGACAGAACCCGGCCAATTACTGCTGCTAACGACAATCCCGGTAAAGGCAATAAGATCATACAGTCGGGCGCGCTCGACCTGATCGGGTATAACTACCATCAATTTGACTATGCCACTTTTCACGACAGGTATCCGGGCAAAAAATTCATAGCCACCGAAACCACGTCGGGCCTTGAAACGCGCGGGCATTATGATATGCCATCAGACAGTGTACGTATATGGCCCGCCCGCTGGGACAGGCCATTTAAAGAAGGCAATCCCGATAACAGCGTTTCAGCTTATGATAACGTTCGCCCGGCCTGGGGCTCTACCCACGAGGCTACATGGAAGGTGATTAAGAAATATGATTTCCTTTCGGGGATGTTTATCTGGACCGGCTTTGACTACCTGGGCGAACCTACTCCATATTCGTGGCCATCGCGCAGCTCGTACTTTGGTATTATCGATCTGGCCGGGTTCCCGAAGGACATTTATTACATGTACCAGAGCGAGTGGACCAACAAAACGGTTTTGCACATCTTCCCGCACTGGAACTGGCAACCGGGCAAAACAATCGACGTATGGGCATTTTATAACCACGCCGACGAAGTGGAGCTTTTTCTGAACGGCAAATCAATGGGCGTTAAAAAGAAAACAGGCGACGATCTGCATGTCATGTGGCGCCTGAAATTCGAGCCCGGCACATTAAAAGCGGTTTCACGCAAAAACGGGAAAGTGGTTTTAACGCGTGAGATCCATACCGCGGGTGCGCCGGCCAAAATTGAGCTCATTGCCGATAGGAAAAATATAAAGGCCGATGGCAAGGACCTCTCCTTTATCACCGTAAAAATTTTGGATAAGGACGGTAATATGTGCCCCAATGCCGATAACCTGGTAAACTTTAAAATTACCGGTCCGGCGTTTATAGCCGGCGTTGATAACGGCGACGAGGTTAGCCATGCTCCGTTTAGAGCTAATTATCGCAAAGCATTCAATGGGCTGGCGCTGGCTATTGTGCAGTCAAAAGAAAAGTCGGGAGCTATTACATTCACAGCAACTTCGGATGGGTTAAAGGGGGCGATGGTTACTTTGAATACCAGGTAAATCAACCATGTCATTGCTAGGAGCCAGCCTGTTCGACAGGCGGGGGCGACGAAGCCCGCCGGCGGCCGGCAGGCAGCCTCGAACTGTGCACGCGATTAGGCATTGTTACGAGATTGCGATCCGCCTAAGGCGGATCGCAATGACATAGTTTTTTATTCGTTTCTAAATTTTAAACCGATTTGAGCACGTGCTTCATCCAGCATCGCGATCATTTGCCGGGACAGTTCGTGTGTTACCACGGGGCTTTCCGTTTTTCCGTTTCTGATCAGCCCGCAAAAGTGTTCGATCTCATAATTAAGGCCGCCAGCGATAATCGGCTCTTCCAACTCAACAACCCGCCCATCCAGATAGTTAATTGTCGCTTTCGCGGGATTCCACCAGCTTTGATGGATGATTAGATTACCTTTTGTGCCACAAATCAGGGCGTCGCCCTGCCCATGCAAATCCATACCGCAATAGAGCTGGGCATAGCCATGCTCATGTTCAGACTGAAAAATGGAAAACATATCGATCCCCGCGTCGCCGAACCTGCCCAAACATTGCACCTGTTTGGCGGCACCGAGCCAGTCGATCGCCAGGAAGGCCTCATAAATGCCGATCTGCATCAGGCTTCCGCCGATCAGCTCATGGCTAAAATTCGGGTGATCGGGACTTATATCAGCCACAGAAGAACCTGCCCGTACATAGCCAATTGTACCGATGGGGTCATTGACTAAATACTCCTTTAATTTTTTATACAAAGGGAAAAACGGCGGCTTCATGCCTTCCATGAACAAAAGGCCCCGATCTTTTGCGACGCGTATGATCTCATCCAAGATGGAAAGATTAGTAGCCGCGGGCTTTTCGCATAGCACATGCTTGCCGGCATTTAAAGCAGCAATACTATAATCCGCATGACTGTCGGGGAGGGTGGCGATATAAACAATGCTAATATCGCTTTTTAGCAGGCCTTCAAACGTGCTGCAGGCCTCTCCGCCAAATTTTTCAGTGAAATTTGAAACCGTCTCCGGCCGCCGCGACCAAACCGATACCAACTCATTGCCCGGAACAGCCGCCAGCCCTTGCATAAAGCGGTGCGCTATGCGGCCGCAGCCGACAATACCCCATTTTATTTTAGTCTGAAGTCCTGAGTCCATAGTCTTTAGTCATCCAAAGAAAATGAATAATTTTCAATTATGTCAGACGACAAAGACTATCGACAATGAATCATGGAAATCGGCTATCGATTATGGACTCATCCTCCTGAGTCCATAGTCTTTAGTCATCCAATGTTCAATTATCACAAACGACTAAATGCCATCGACTATGAACCATAGAAATCGACTATTGGCTATGGACTATCGACTATGGCCTTCTCTTACTGGTACTGTATATAAATCGGGTACGGCCTTTTCTTCAAAACTTCCTGTGGGGTAAGCATGTGATGCGGCGCCTTTTTCAGGTCGTTTTTATAAAAAAGCTTAAAGCCGGTAAACTGAACAGGCTCGTCGCGGATAAAGTAGCGGTAAGTGCCTTCTTTTAGGTCAGGCTCGCCCCAACCGTCCATATTCATCACCAGCTGGATCTCGGGGCGCAGCTTGATCTGTTTATAGTTGGTCACCATCTTTTTTGTAAACCGGTGAACGATCAGGATTTTGGGGGGCAAATGATATTTTCTGACCAGGTTTGCCAGGTATCCCGAAACATAGTTTATGTCGGCTGCGTCATAAGTGCCGATCTTTTTGCCCGGATGTGTGCCATCCTTCATGGAAAATTCAGGATCCATGCCAAAATGCACCTGCGGCAGGATCAAATATTTTTCGAGCAAAGGCAATTCTGTATGGATATTGCTCAAGGCCACCTGGACATCTAAAAACACAATGGCATGCGCCTTTTTAGCCAAACTTAAAATCGTATCGATCTGCTTAAAAGGCATGCGATGACGGTATTTGCCGTCTTTTCCCGGATCGCCGCTGGCTACCACGGCAATATAGTGTAAAGCGGGCTGCACCGGGGTTTGCGGGTCGGCGCGTTCCCAGTTTTTTACTTCAACCTTTAATTTAGCCAGCATCTGAGCGGGAGGTATCTCGCCTAAAATGCCCATCTTTTTTGAATAAAGGTTTCCGTAAAACGCGACTACCCTTTTAAACGGCAAAATAGCTCCGGGCAACGGGTATGGCGCATTTTTAACGGGCCACTTTCCGGTTGTATCGCCGTGGGCCAGGCGCTTCATTAACGAGTCGTATAGTTTTTTATTGATTGGCGGATAAGTGACCGGCGTGGCGACAATGGTGTCCTGCTCCTTAGCGGGAGCAGTTTTAACAGCATCTTTTTTATCGGCTTTACCTGTATTATTGGTTTGGCTGCAATTAGAAAAAAGGATCAGCGAGAACAAAAGAAATGCGGCTGAGAGAATAATTTTCTTCACTTTCATATTTATTGGTTTTTTATATAACCGGGGCCGTGCAAAATAACGCCTTTTCGGGCGCCGGTATGCTTAAAGTTATCAACAGTTATCGCGCCGTTCACTAAAACATATTTAAAGCCGGTTGAGTAGGCATGCGGGCGTTCAAAAGTAGCTTCATCTTTAACGGTATTCGGGTCAAAAACCACGATGTCGGCATACATGCCGGGTTCTAAAAGCCCCCTGCCTGCGATCTTGAATTTTTGTGCCGGCAATGACGTCATTTTTCGGATAGCATCCTGGAGGGTAATCAGTTTCTTTTCTCTTACATAATACGCCAATACCCGTGCGTTGCTGCCATAACCGCGCGGGTGCGGAACGCCTACGCCGAATTGGCGGATACCTGAATCAGATATGATCATGGTAAGCGGGTACTTCAGGATATTCTCGACATCCGCATCACTCATTCCATGAAATACCATTGATGTGCTTCCTGTTTTTACGATGTCTAATATCGTTTCAATTTCATTTGGTATGGTTGAAGGCCGGCCCTTTAAAATATTGATTTGCTCAATATTTTTGCCATTTAAGGCCGAATCCCCATCGCAATGGGCAACCACCGCATAATCGAAATGATCGCGTTTGCGGCGCTTCATGTCGTTTATCATTTCCGTAACTACTTTTTTATGAATAGCTGGGTTATCCAGGCGCTTTAAAAGCGAATCGCGGCCGCCGGCCTGGAGCCAGTCGGGCAGCAGAACGGTTAGCGTGGTGCTGCTGGCGGTGTAAGGATATTGATCCACGGTCACATCCAAACCTTCTTTACGGGCGTTTTCCACCATGGCGATCATTTCATTTGAGCGGCCCCAGTTTGGCTGCCCAACTTTAAAGTGGGATATTTCTACGGGCATCCTGGCCTGGCGTCCAATATCAATAGCCTCCGTTATGGCCTCCATGATCTTATCCGATTCATTGCGCATGTGTGAGGTATAAATACCTTTATATTTCGCCGCCGCCTTTGCCAGCGCTACCACCTCGTCCGTTTTTGAGTAGATACCCGGCGTGTAGATCAAACCAGTTGAAAAGCCCATGGCGCCGTCGCGCATAGCCTGTTCAACCAGGTCGGTCATTTTTTTCAATTGCGCGGCATTGGGGGTAACCGCGGCTTCGCCCAATACCGCCCGCCGTACATCATTATGCCCTATAAGGGTGCCCACGTTCACCGACAGCTTCAGGCTGTCCAAAAAATTAAAATATCGCCTGATATCAACGTTTGACGTCCCGCAGTTACCGGTAATAACTGTCGTGACGCCATCATGGATAAAATTGTCGGCAGTGGGTGTGGTCTTCTCGTCGCCCTCAATATGCGTATGCACATCAATAAATCCCGGCGCGACGATCAAACCTGTGACGTCAATTATTTTATCGGCTTTATTGTTTGTAAGATCGCCGATCTTAACGATCCGGTCTTTTATAATTCCTACGTCGCCGTAAAACCAGGGATTGCCGGCCCCGTCTATGATCTTGCCGTTTTTAAGAATAATATCAAAATGCTGCTGCGAAAACGCCATGCCGCCAAAAAGCACAAGAAATAACAGGCAAAGTTTACTTTTTAGTATCATCAATCAGCGTTTAGTTTATAAAATTTCCCAAATACGCCCAGGGGCAATTTCGGGCCGGAAGTTGCCTGAAGGTAAAGCTCGCCGGTCTCAAGGTGCTGCACCTGCGGGTAAGCGCTTTTTACCAGGTTTTCAATAATAACGGATGAAAAGCCAAGCGAGTACGTATTTAATATCAGGAAATGTTCATCCGGGTCGAGCAGGTGGATCACATCGTCCATCATTTCGCTGATATTATCCTCCAGCTTCCATTTTTCGCCGTTAGGGCCGTGGCCATAAGCCGGCGGATCCAATATGATCCCGTTATATTTTTTGCCGCGCTTTAATTCGCGCTTCACAAACTTTAGCGCATCCTCCACCACCCACCGGATATTCGTTAAACCGGACAGCTCCTGGTTTTCGTTGGCCCAGGTTACTACCTGTTTAATGGAGTCAACATGCGTAGTATCCGCCCCGGCGGCCTGCGCTATTAATGAGGCCCCGCCGGTATAGGCAAACAGGTTGAGCACTCTAGGCGACGGCGTTTTAAATTTTTTGAGGTTTTGGGTGATATAGTCCCAGTTAACGGCTTGTTCGGGGAATATGCCCAGGTGCTTAAACGAGGTTAACGCCAGCCGGAATTTGACTGCGGCGTCAGCATTTTTATACTCAATATGCCACCGGTCGGGCATTTTAGCATCTTTTTTTAACCATTCGCCTGATGTTGCCGAGCGGCCCTTAAACCTAATGTGATGCAGCCGCTGCCATTCCGCCGCGCTTAAAACTTTGCGCCAAACAGCCTGCGGTTCAGGCCGGATCAGTACGACATTGCCAAAACGTTCCAGCTTTTCAAAATCGCCGCAATCGATCAGCTCGTAGTCTTTCCAGTGCGCGGGGGTGAGGAGTTGGATCATGGGGATTAGAGACCAGAGGCTGGAGATTAGAGATTAGTTAAAGCAAAATGCAAAGATATAACCATTTACGATAGCCA
>Ga0134125_10009080_pt1 | contig 11201 bp, 10 predicted proteins | sample KB31751_FD_96464 | JGI IMG/M metagenome (GOLD analysis project Ga0134125, IMG submission 96464) | Terrestrial soil microbial communities with excess Nitrogen fertilizer from Kellogg Biological Station, Michigan, USA - KB3-175-1 | ecosystem: Environmental > Terrestrial > Soil > Unclassified ...
GATTACAAAGAGTATATTCAAAGAAGAGAAAAACATACAACTTTACACTATGATGATAATGGAAGTTTAATTAAAACAATAAATCGAAAGTAAATGAGTACGACATTTGAAAATTCCAATCTTGATTCAATACTTGTTTTTGGTGCTCATCCTGATGATGTAGAAATTGGGATGGGAGGAACTATTGCAAAGTTATCACAGATGGGATATAACGTTAAATTAGTAATAGCTGTTCTACCTAATTTTACAAATAATGATAAAAAAGAGGAAAGAAAATTAGAGGCTATTAATTCCTCGAAGGCTATGGGATGTCTTGAGCCAGATTTTCTTGACTTATCGCCTAATGAAATGATTCACAATAGAAAATTAATTGGAATGATTGATAAATATATTTTAGAATACAAACCAAAAGCTGTTTTTACACAATGGATAGGTGATTCTCACCAAGATCATCAAATTCTTACTAAATCTGTCATTTCAGGAAGTAGAGATACAACGGACCTTTATATGTATGAGACAACTATACCAGGTGGAATTACTGAACAAGCTTTTAGATCTCAATTGTTTATAGATGTAACCGATTACATTGATATAAAGAAAAAGGCACTAAAATGTTTTCATTCCCAACAATTAAGATGTGGGCCAATTTGGATTGATGCAATAATTGGTAGAGCTGCATATCGAGGGTATCAACTTAATTGTAAATATGCTGAATCATTTGAGGTTATTAGAATGTCCAAGTGGTAATTACTTTTAAAAATAATCGATAACAAACGCCTTTAATTTTTTTGTTTTTTTATCTGAGTTTTTTATTTCATTAAAACTATTTAAATCTAAATAAGTTTCATTCCAGTATCGCAGACATAGTAATGAATTGTAATTTGTTATGTTTATATTCTCATTAAATAATGTATTTCTTGAAAGTATGTCAGGTTCATTTATACCTGCTATTGTCCGCATCGGACAAGTGGCTGATAATCGAGGATTAATTTCAATTATCTTTGGCATATTATCTTCTTCATCAACTCGCAATTGAATGTTTATTGCACCTATGGCTTTAATTTTTTTTGCAGTTTGTTCTGAAATCTCTTTTATTTCTGGAAATTTGTCTATTATTGCTTTGTATGTTTGACCATGTTTTAAAATTTTTTTAATTACAATTGAGGACATTATATTGCATCCCTTTTTGTCTATTGTAATACCCGCAGTAAATTCTCTATTGTCATCTTTCAAATATTTTTGAATTAAAGGTGTCCAACCATAATTTTCAATAACTGATGTGGCATAATTTAACTCAGCCTTATCTTTAACAATATTTATTAGGCGAGATCCAAAACCTTCACACGGTTTAACTATGACAGGAAACCCATTTTCTTTAATAAATTGCTCAGACTCGTCAGGTAAACAACTTGGTATATAATTTAAGTTATTTTTTTTTAAAAATTGAAATGTATCGAATTTGTTTCTACAAATTTCTATAACATTAGAAGGATTTGAAATTATTTTTGCCGATGTTTTGCTCTCAATAATTTCTTTATTTTTACTAAATACGGCTAGTTCAACATCGGAGCCTACAAAAATTACATCTATATTGTTATCAATACATAAATCAATTATAGATTGGATGAAGTTCTCATTTTCGGGCTTATCAATAATTGAAAATTTATCGACTCTGTATAGCCCTGCTGAATCAAATATTATGTCTGTTCCTAATATATTGTAAAAATATTCTTTATTTTTTGTATATTTATTACGGTACTTTAAAGATTTTATTATTCCCTGTGCAACTATTCCACCTACAGAAGTAACTAATACATTAATTTGTTCCATCGTATTCTGTTTTCATTATTATTGGTGAAGTAAAATCGTTATTTTTAATTAAACTATTTGACCATTGTTTAAAAATGTTCTTCATTCCAAAGTTAACAATATAATCGATTATACAAGATTTTAAAGTAAGGGCATTATTTGATTTTTCGGCTATTTTTATTTTATTTTTTAGTAATCTTTGCTCGTCTTTATAATAAAGCAATTCATTTAATAAAGCAAGTAGTTTTTCATTATCTTCATGTATTTCATTTCGTTTTGAAATTAGTGGTTTGATTTTATTTTGATATTCGTTGATTTTCTCCTTGGAATCGACTAAACATTGAGCAATATTTTTTATTCCATTTTCCAACAGCAAATTTAAGGCTTCTTTTTGAGCAAATCCTTCATAAACATCTCTAGATGGCCATAATAATAGAGTAGGCATTTTTATTCCTAGATCGTCAAAAACATTTTTTCCTATTATGGTGTATCCCAAACTTCCGCCGGTTCCAGTGATATATCCACTAATTCTCAATTCTCTTGATAACAACAATAAAATCGGTATAGCTCTTGGAGATACTTTGTCTAAATTATCTTGGGGAATTTCTATGAGATTATTTTTTCCTATTTCTATAGTTATTTTTCTTTTACATGAAATACATCTGCCTGTTAACTCACTTTCTCCATTTATTTTTTTATTAATTGTAGAATATCCTTTGCTTCCACAAGAACAATTAATCCATAATGGAGAATATTTACTAGAATTTGAACTGATGCCTCTTAAAATACCATGCCTTTTGAAAAACATTTCTGAATTTCCAAGTGAATTTAAATAGGTTTCATTATTTGAAAGTAAAAAATTATACCCTTGATTGAAAGCATGATATAACTCTGATAAATTAACAAATAATATCTTATTATTCCATACTTCATTTATTAATTTTGACATAATTATGGAATTAAATTCAGAATAATTGTTAGATATCGACAAAGATTTTTCTACAATATTCCAGAATTGCTCTAAATTACTTGATAGTTTTTTTCTTTGAGTATTGGAAAGTGATCTGTCATTTTTAATCCAACTATAGATTTGGTTTTCCCAATACTTTACAAGGGAGTGAGTGGGTGGTTCTGTATTGCAAATAAGCTTCCACCTTTTATATTCATTCATTGGATATCTTATATCGAGTATACCTGATGAATTTCTTATACTAGGTAATTTTGCTACATGAGCCCAGCTATCGTCCATAAAATCATGATCAACAATTAAAAAAAGCGGAACAGGATAACCTCTAGAACTATCCATATGTTCTGATAAAACTTCTGATAATACAATTTTTTTAAATACCCCGCTAAAGGCAAATAAATTTGGCTGGTGTATTGAAACAATGATTTTAATCTTTTCTTCATCTATTAATTCTAGCTGTGAATTTACCTTAGTTGTTAAAGTTCCAGCTTTTTTGTGAAAAGAAGAGATTGCATTTTTTAGGTGATTTCTATTTTTAAAAATATTCTCATCAATTGTATGGATTGGTATTTCATTTAATTTATTTACTGCACTATTAATATCAGATGGGATTGTATTGATAAAATTATTTAGGTTAGGATTATTAATCTGGATATACCTTGAAAAAAGGGATTTGAATCGTATGTTTTTATCTATTGCAGTCGCCGTTATATTTCCCACACTTGTTAACCGAACTTTAGGTATAAAAGTTTCCTTTTTAACTATTCTTCACTTTGTTCTATAAAATTTATAAGATTTTTTATTCCATTGTAATTTGCTATTTCACTTAGAGAGTGAGCATCACTTCCCAAGTGAAATCTAATACCTTGTTCTTTGAAACTCTTTATAAATTCTAGTGGAGGTCTTTTGTATTTGGCATTTATCTCAACAATTTTATTGTTTGAATTTATTTCTTCTCCCAGACAATCTATTTCTTTTTTCTCCAAAGAAATTCCAATGTCTGGAGCAAGATGGCCAATTACATTTACATTTTCATTTCTAATGGTTTTTATTAATGCGTTATACCATTTTTCTTTATCTTGGTATTTTGTATGAAAACTTGCTATTATAAAATAATCCTTATTTAGATAATCCAAAGGGCAATCAACATTTCCATCTGGAAGAATCTTGGCCTCAAATCCTTTTAATATTTTTATTGTGGTTGTATTTTCATATGTTTTTAATTCTTCTAAATATTTCTCTGTCCAATCAGAACTTGCCCTTACATGCTCAGTGAAGGCAATTTTTTGCAATTGTAGGTCTTTTGCTCGCTTTATTATATTTTCGACTGTTAAATCTTTGCTAGAGTGATCATTGTAATTGCAATGAATATGATTATCTTCTTTTTGGTTTAACAATAAAATTTACAAATTGTCATATATACTTTACATATAAATATTATACAATAGTTTTTTCAAAAAGATATATATCATAAAATAAATAATCTATTTTAAAGCGGATGTTGATTGGGTAGAAAAGTTTCAAACGTCTTAGTTCCAGGTGCATCAGCCCCAGCTGGAATCAATACAATCAAATCTTTGAAGATTTCTGATTTTAAAGGCAAAATATTATCTACCGATTCCAATAAATTATCCGCAGGATTTTATTTATCTGACTATAGCGAAGTCATTCCTGAAGTTGAAAATAAAAATTATGTTAATGTTCTTTTTAATATTATAGAAAAATACCATATTAATGTCCTTATGCCATCATCTGGATATGATATTTTTCCTTTCAGCGAGAATAAGGAACAGTTAAAGAAAATGGGGGCTAATCCTGTAATTAGCGATAGAGACGTACTTGAAATATGTAGAGATAAAATTCTTACCTATGATCATTTAAATAAAGTTTTTAATTTGCCTTTTACAACAGAGGAAAAAGATAAAATAAATGAATTTCCCATTATTGCAAAACCTCGATATGGAAAAGGTAGTAGAAATGTTATAAAAATAAATAATATTAAAGAGTTGGAATATATTTCATCTAAATATTCTGATATGATTTATCAAGATTACCTTCCTGGAGAAGAATATACCATCGATGTACTTTCAGATATGGATTCTAATCCGATAATATCTGTTCCACGTATTAGGTTGCAAACCAAAGGTGGAATTTCTACAAAAGGAAAAATAGTTTTAGATAAACAGCTAATCGAAGAGTCTTTTAAAATTGTAGAGTTCTTGAAAATTGTTGGTCCTTGTTGTATTCAAGTTAAAAAAGATAAAGAAAAAATGTTTAAACTTGTTGAAATTAATCCTCGACTTGGAGGGGGTACTATTTTTACAACATTAGCTGGTGCTAATTTTCCACAAATGATCATAGACATAATCGAAGATAAAAAAATAACTATACCTCAAGTATCAGAAATAACAATATTAAGATATTTTGAAGAAATTATAATAGATGAAAAAAAAAATATTATTTACAAAGGAAAAGATTTGTTAACAAGTAATGCATATCATCAATAGACTTTTGGTAAGTTTCTTCGTTTATAGAGAATATATTTAGATTCTTTAAAGATGATTTGTTTATGCCATTTATTATGCTACATGGCCAAATTCCAGTCAAGTGGATAACAATTACCATAAATCCTACAATTAAACCTACTGCAACTAAGATTACATCAAAATTTTTGATTATTTTAATCATTTTGTTTTTATATAACATGGTAAAAAATGTTATCTCCAACTTTTATTTTTAATTGTTATTGCAGCATAAAAGATTAACCATGTATACACAAATGTCGATAACAAAGAAAAAATTGGTCTGTATAGCCAATTTTTATCTCCTGGATTTCTTAATCTAAAATCTACTGCAAGAATCATTCCTGTAAATATTATTCCAGAAAACCAAATAATTGGTGTAATGTAATCTCCCATAAAAGGCATTAGGAAAACTGTTTTAGCAACTACATATGGCCTAAAAAATCTCATCGAGGTTTGTATATAGTATAACAAAGCAAGGTAAAAAGGTCTTTTCCAATAATATCCTCCTGTAGAAAAAATACTTCTTATAAAGCTCTTTCTCCACCTTACCTGTTGCTTTAACAGCGATAAAAGGCTTGAAGGAACACCTATAGTAACTCTTATATGCTGAGAATATTCTATTTTCCAATAACCATTTACTTTTTCTTTTAAATTTCCCTCTTTGCCTGCGAGATACGGAGGCTTTGTGGATAATACATGTGCCGTCATCCTTCTGTCTGTACAGAATTTAAATTCATCTCCCAAGAATCGATCATGGGCCCATTCATGAATAAAATCTTGTATTGCAACTCTTCTGTAAAAGCTTAGGGCACCTGAACAGCAAGTAACTGAAGAAAAAGTAGATTCCGCACCTTTTATTGCCCTACAAGATGCATCTACATATACATCTTGAACTTTTTCCAAGAAATGATCAAATGGGCCTCCTTCATGACTATTTCTTACTCTGCCATGAGCAGCGACTGCTCCTATTTGAGGGTCATGGTACATTATTTTAACAGCTTTTTCTGTTGCATCTAAATCCATATTGCAATCGCTATCCATAAATGCATAAATTTGTCCTTTTGATATTTTGCTTGCTTCTTCAATAGCTTTCTTTTTTCCAATGCTGTTAACTATTTCTATGATTTTAAAGTCTATTTTTTTATAATCATGTTTTAATTTTTGTAATATTTTTCCGGTGCTATCAGTACTTCCATCATTAATAACAATTATTTCTTTTTTCTCATATGTTTGGTTTAAAGCAGATGTCACACAATTTTCAATATTATCTTCCTCATTCTTAACTGGGATAACGATTGAAACTAGAGGTAAATTATCTTCAGGAATTTTTTTATTATATATTTTTAAAAATGGGTCCTTATATTTAAAATATGAAAAAACCAATATATTAAATAATAAAAAAGATGTAAGTACACTATATAATCCAACAGCTCTATCCATAACAAAAGCAGCCATGTACATTTTTATGATTAACAGTACAAATACTGCACAAACAAGAAGGACTCTAACAAGCCATCCTTTCTTATCTAATTCTTTTATTTTGAAATATTGAGGGAATTGATACAATGTCAATTTTTAAACAACCTACAGCTAGTATACATTGTTTTTGCTGTTTTATTACTTTTTTTATAAAATCTATTGTATAAATTATCGATACATTTAGTAGAATTTTTTTTAGTAAAAATTTTATAGTAAAAATTTTATATATCTTTAATAATATCAAATAATTTTATTATCTATCTAGTCCCAGCGCATCCTTTCTGTCTCTCTATCGCTTTTTGATGATTTTTTCCAATCCTTGTAATGATTTTTGCATAAGTATACTCTCTTTTTAGAATTATCAAAATCTAAATCCTGAGACATCTTTGCTTTGGTTAAACTCATTGATCGTTCAGCGGATTCATCGCATTTTAGTACACTGCAAGTTATGCCTTTTTCTACTTTGCCCATTAAATTGCAAAGCTAAATGTAATATAAAAAAGTTGATAATAAAGTATTATAAAGTAAAGTATTCTGCAGTTGGGTTATGAACTACAATTGCGGCTGTTGAATATTCTGGATTTATTTGCCCACTCTCAGTTAAAGTCATTCCATTTGGTTCAGGATTTAATATTTTCCAAACAAGAAAGTGTTGAGTAATATCAGGGCAGCTTGGATAGCCCCAGCTATATCTTAAACCTGCTCCAGTTGTTGCTCCGGGAATTGCTTCAAGTTTTAGCTCTCTTTTTATACGTAAATTTATCCAATCAGCAAGTGCTTCTGTACTTTCAACTGCAAGGCCATGTAAATAATAAGCATCTGTATATCTGTTTTCAGTATTCCACTTTTCTATGATTTGTGCGACTTTATTTCCCATTGTTACAGATTGAAATGCGACTATATCTTCATTATATTCATCAAAATAATCTGACAAACATAAATGCTTTGGTAAAGAGGAACGTGGAAACTCAAAAATTAAGTTTGAATCTTTACCTTCCTTATCTTTGTATTTTACTAAAAGATTATTTTTTTCAACTCTTTTGCATTTAAAATAACCATAAACCGCTTGAGGTTCAAATAAATTTTCTTCAATTACTTTTGATTTCCAATGATTTAACAATTGATCAAATTCTGTTTGCAAACTAGATGCGCTTTTTCCTCTCAAACCCCAAGATAGTACAAATAATGATTTTTTATTTAATAATTGCCATACTTGGTCTAAGGGAATATCTTTTTTTGAAAATCTAAATATTTGATTTATTGCAGGTGGAATAGGTTTGTCCTTGACTACAGGTACGATGCTAATCTCCTTATTGAAATTGGAATCTAGATCTGTTTTTTTATCATATTTTCTTTCACTCCATTCTTGTATTTTTTTTGTCCAATTTTCAATAAATTGATCTCTATTTTCTGACATTATATTATTCATAAATTTTAAACCATCAAAAGCTGTTTTGCAATAAAAAATTCCAGGTTTATAGATATTGCTACCATCACCTTTTGCTATTCTATTTATATAATCACTGTTTATAGCTGCACCTCCGCATAAAATTGGTATGTCTATATTATTTTCCCGAGCAAATTCTGTAAATAATTGCATCTGTTTAGATGTTGATACCAATAAAGCAGATAGACCAACCACATCAGCATTTATTTCTTTTATTTTATTTGCAATTGTTGGAATGGGAACTTGTTTTCCTAGGTCAAAAACTTGATAGCCATTATTTGATAAAATAGTTTTTACAAGGTTTTTTCCAATGTCATGAACATCTCCATATACAGTACAAAGAACTAATTTACCCTTGCTCATTCCTTCTTGTTTAATCAAATATTTTTCCAATTCTGTAACAGCTGCCTTCATACATTCTGCAGATTTTAAAACAAATGGCAAAATTAATTCTCCTGAACCAAACTTGTCTCCTACTTCTTTCATAGCTGGAAGTAAAACGTCATTTAATGTTTCAATAGCTGCATTGTGCAAATCTTCTTTTGATGCTTCTATTATTTTATACGAAACTGAATCATTTTCTTTATTTTTTATTTCTATTATTTTTTTTTCATTTTGATTTGAGATTTTATCTGCTATGGTAAAAACTACATCATTTTCAATACCATCTTTGAGTCGATTTACAATTCGAAAATAGCATTTTTTACTTGAAGGCCAATTAATATCAATGTCTAAAGCATTTTGCTTTTGAGAAAAAGATGATGATGATTTTAAAGCATCTGATACTTTTGTATTAAAATAATCTATTAATTCAGAAAGTGCATTTTCTTTTGTATTAAATATCAGATCCTCGCAAATCTTTTTTTCAGTAGAACTTATCTGTGGATATGGGATTATATCTTTAGGGTTAATAATTACTGTATCAAGTCCATTTTTAATGGCATGATACAGGAATACTGAATTTAAAAATTTTCGCGCTAATACAGGAAGCCCAAAGCTAATATTGCTTAATCCCAATGTAGTTAAAGTATTAGGATAAGTTTCCTTAACAATTTTAATGCCTTTTAGAGTATTTAACGCAGAATCTTGATACTCTTTTTCGCCTGTTGCAAGTGTAAATGTTAAAACATCAAAAATTAGTTGCCATGGTTTTAAATCATAATCAATAGTAGATTTCTCATATAGTAGTTTTGCAACTTGTAACTTTTCTTTATCTGTCTTGGCCATTCCTGATGGTCCTATGCACATAGATATAGCAGGCGATCCAAATTTTTTCATCATGGGGGCAATATCATAAAATCTGCTACCATCGCCTTCAAGATTGATAGAGTTTATTATTGGTATGCCAGGTATTTGTTTTAGAGATGCATAGATGACTTTGCTATCTGTGGAGTCTATTACTAAAGGCGCTTCAATTTCAAGACTAAGGCGTTTAACTAATTTTTGCATAAATTCTAATTCATCTGAGCGTTCAGTTGTTGCAACGCAAACATCAATACAATGAGCTCCATTTTCAACTTGTTCTCTTGCAATGTCTATTAGTCCGTCAAAGTCATTCTCTAATACCATTTTTTTTGCTTTTTTTGAACCTTGAGAATTTAATCTTTCACCAATAATGAGAGGACGAGGCTCTTGGAAAAGATCAACAGAAGTTAAAGCTGAAGAAACTTTAGGATTATTATTATAAATTTTTTTCATGAAAACTGACTATCCATTAATTTTAAAATCATTTAAATTATATCTTTATAATTTTTTTAACGTCATGTTATCTAGCATACTTCTTAAACTACTAATATGATTAGGTGTTGTTCCACAACAACCGCCTATTATCCTTATTTTATTGTGTTTTTTTATAAATTCAGATAATTTTGATGTTATTTCATCAGGGGACATTAAATATTTTGCTCTTCCATTTTCATTTATTGGCATACCTGCATTAGGCATTACCAAAATAGGCAATTCATTTTGGTCACAAAGCCATTGTATGCTTGGTGTCATTTCGACAGGACCTGTAGAGCAATTTAGTCCAAATATGTCAATGCCTAAATTGCTTAAAGTAACATATGCTGATTGAACATTAGATCCTAAAAGCATTTTTCCATATTGATCTAAAGTTACATTTGAAATTAATGGAATCATTTTATCCCTTTTTTTCATTGCTCTAAAGCTACCCTCAATAGCCATTTTTATTTCTAAAATATCTTGTCCAGTTTCAATCAGTAAAACATCACAACCTCCTTCTATTAGCCCCTGAGCTTGAAGAAAAAATGCTTCTTCAATTTCTTCCAAAGATATATTTCCAAGGTCTGGATCGCTTGAACTAGGAAGAAAGCCTGATGGACCCATTGAACCTACAATATAGACTTTTTTGTTTGTTTCAGAACAAGCCTGTTTTGCGATTTTAGTTGCTTGTATATTAAATTCTAAGGTTTTGTCACCTAATCCAAATTCATCTAGTTTAAGCTTGTTACTTCCAAAGGTATTTGTTTCAATACAATTTGACCCCGCTCTAATGTAATTTCTATGAATAGTTTCTATCCATTCAGGCTTCGTAAAGTTTAAACTATCGTTAAATCCCTCTTTGTTATTTAAATAGTCTTCTTGCTTTGGCTGATAGGTTTGAATCTCTGTACCCATGGCACCATCAAAAAGTAATATTTTATTGTTCAAATCTTCAATGAAAGAATCCAATAATTATTTATTATTTAATTTTTAATTTATTTCTATTTTTTTTATAAAGATTATTCTATTACAAAGAGATTTATAGAAAAAAGGCAAAAAGAGAAATAGGGCCCATAGTTCAGTTTGGATAGAATGGCTGCCTGCGGAGCAGTTGGTCGAGGGTTCAAATCCCTCTGGGCCCGTGATAAATTTGACTATATCTTTGGGTTGACCTTTAGATAAATAATTTTTTTGCAATAATATGTTCAAAGTAGAACGTTATGGTTTAATCACAATTATGACAGCAAATAGA